>Ga0185299_10000972_pt1 | contig 65211 bp, 61 predicted proteins | sample PaiPotPPA55metaG_FD_128002 | JGI IMG/M metagenome (GOLD analysis project Ga0185299, IMG submission 128002) | Iron sulfur acid spring bacterial and archeal communities from Banff, Canada, to study Microbial Dark Matter (Phase II) - Paint Pots PPA... ... | reverse complement strand
CGACTTAAAGCAACGACGGATCGGGCTTTTTTGGTCTCTGCCGGCTTTCCACCAGCCGGCGCGAATACCGAAGAGGCTTGTCCTTCATTGCCAGGTGTGCGGGCGGGATCATTCCCAACCAATCCACGGCAGCACAATTCGGTTTGAGTCTTTTGGCTTCGTTGCGCCTCCATCGCGCGATGTGGCCGAAGCGCTCTTATCCGAGATCACATTTGAACGCGTCCCGTCGCTGGGCCGTTTGGAGGGTGCTATGACCGAACGTATTCAGGAATTCCTGCGCAACCGCCGGAACGAGGGCCAGGACGTCGAGCCGTGCCTCGTCGTCGACCTCGAAGTCGTGCGCGACAACTACCAGAGCTTTGCCAAGGCGCTGCCCGACAGCCGCGTGTTCTATGCGGTGAAGGCCAACCCGGCGCCGGAAGTGCTGTCGCTGCTCGCCTCGATGGGCTCGTGCTTCGACTGCGCGTCGGTGGTCGAGATCCAGATGGCGCTGGCCGCCGGTGCCTCGCCGGAGCGCGTCTCCTATGGCAACACCATCAAGAAGGAGCGTGACATCGCGCGCGCCTTCGAGCTCGGCATTCGCCTGTTCGCGGTCGACTGCACGGCGGAAGTCGAGAAGATCGCCCGTGCCGCCCCCGGCGCCAAGGTGTTCTGCCGCATTCTTTATGACTGCGCCGGCGCCGAATGGCCGCTGTCCCGCAAGTTCGGCTGCGATCCGGAGATGGCGGTCGAGGTGCTCGACGCGGCCAAGCGTCTCGGCCTCGAGCCCTGCGGCATCTCGTTCCATGTCGGCTCGCAGCAGCGCAAGGTGAAGGCGTGGGACCGCGCGCTGGCGATGGCCTCGAGCGTGTTCCGCGACTGCGCCGAGCGCGGCATCAACCTGTCCATGGTCAACATGGGCGGCGGATTCCCGACCAAGTACCTCAAGGACGTGCCGCCGGTCGTGCAGTACGGGCGGTCGATCTTCCGTGCGCTGCGCAAGCATTTCGGCAACCAGATCCCGGAGACCATCATCGAGCCGGGCCGCGGCATGGTCGGAAATGCCGGCATCATCGAGACCGAAGTCGTTCTGATCTCCAAGAAGAGCGACGAGGACGAGGTGCGCTGGGTGTATCTCGACATCGGCAAGTTCGGCGGTCTCGCCGAGACGATGGACGAGTCGATCCGCTACGCCATCCGCACCCCGCATGACGGGGCGGACATGACGCCGTGCGTGCTCGCTGGGCCCACCTGCGATTCCGCCGACGTATTGTACGAGAAGCTGCCGTACCCGCTCCCGGTGACGCTTGAGATCGGCGACAAGCTGCTGATCGAGGGGACCGGGGCGTATACGTCGACCTACTCGTCGGTGGCCTTCAACGGCTTCCCGCCGCTGCGGACCTACCACATCTGAGGCGGCCTCTTTGAGGCCAGGATAATCCGGGAGCCGGTCCGCCGGCTCTCACCCCTTCACTTGCGAATTTGCCGACAACGCTCCGCCGGCGCACCGCCGGTGGCAGCGAGGACTGACGTGCCATGACCCAATTGCGGAAGACCAGAATTGCCCTCATCTCCGGCGCCGCTCCGTTCGCGATCCGTGCGGAACGAGCCTCGGACGTCGTTGCGCGTGAAGCGCTGCTGGATGCCTGCTTTGGCGAAAACCGCCAACTGCGCACCTGCCAGCGCCTGCGCGACGGACGCGCGCCCGCCGAAGGCCTTGCCTTCTCGGCGCTGGCCGAGGGCCGGCTGGTCGGGACGCTGCGGTTGTGGCACGTCAGCGCCGGGGGTGTCCCGGCGCTTGCGCTCGGCCCGCTGGCGGTGGACGATACCTGCCGCAAGCTCGGGGTCGGCGCCGCGCTGATAAAGCACGCGCTGATCGCTGCCGAAGTGCGCGGCCATCGCGCGGTTATCCTGTTGGGAGACGCGCCCTACTACGCCCGCTTCGGCTTCTCGGCGGCCAAGACCGGCGGATTGTCGCTGCCGGGTCCGTTCGAACGCGACCGCCTGCTCGGCCTCGAACTATCCGAGGTCGCGCTCGACGGCGCCTGGGGGATGGTGGTGCCGGGCGGCCCCTCGCTGCCGAAAATCAAGGCATCGCGCGCCAAGAAGGCGCAGCTAGCCGCGCCGCGCGCCGCCTGATCGCCCGCATCATGTCGACGAACTCGCCCACCATGCGCGATGCTGCCTCTTCACGGCTGCGCCGCGTCGTCACCACGGTCCTGATGATCATGCTCGCCATCCTGATCGTCAGGGACATATTTGCACGCCGTTGGGGCTCGACCGCAGGGCCGCGCCAGGACATCGCTCGCCAAGACATCGCTCGCCAGGACATCACTCGCCAAGGCGTCACTCAGGAAGGCGTCGCCCAAGACGTCACACGGCGTTCCCCCTGATATGCGAGGGTTGCGCCTATCCGGGAAAAGCCCGTAAACCGCGCCAAGCCCCTTAAGATCAAGCCCGAAGGCGGCGCGCCGCCTGATACTTTTTTTCTTTCTTTCTGGAGACCCAAAGATGAGCCCGTCCGACCAGCAGATCCATGCCAAGATTTCCGGCCCCATTGTCATGATCGGCTTCGGCTCGATCGGCAAAGGCACGCTGCCGCTGATCGAACGGCATTTCGCCTATGACAAGTCGCGCTTTGTCATCATCGATCCGCATGAGGATGGCGAACTGGCCAGGCAGCACGGCGTGCGTTTCATCAAGCAGGCGGTGACCAGGGACAATTATCGCGAGACCTTGGTGCCGCTGCTCACCGCCGGCGGCGGCCAGGGCTTTTGCGTCAATCTGTCGGTCGACACCTCCTCGGTCGATATCATGACGCTGTGCCGGGAGATCGGCGCGCTCTATATCGACACGGTGATCGAGCCGTGGCTCGGGTTTTATTTCGACAAGAATATCGGGACCGAGAAGCGCTCGAATTACGCGCTGCGCGAGACCCTGCTTGCGGCCAAGCACAAGAGCCCGGGCGGGCCGACCGCGGTCTCCACCTGCGGCGCCAATCCGGGCATGGTGTCGTGGTTCGTCAAGCAGGCGCTGCTCGACATCGCCCGCGACACCCATACGCCCCTCAACGAGCCGAAGAGCCGCGAAGGCTGGGGCGAGCTCGCCCACAAGCTCGGCGTCAAGGGCATCCATATCGCCGAGCGCGACACCCAGCGCTCCAAGAAGCCGAAGCCGATGGACGTGTTCGTCAACACCTGGTCGGTGGAGGGTTTTGTCTCCGAGGGCATGCAGCCGGCCGAGCTCGGCTGGGGCAGCCACGAAAAATGGATGCCGGACAATGGCCGCACCCACCCCGACGGCTGCGGTGCGGCGATCTATCTGCTGCAGCCCGGCGCCAACACGCGGGTACGCTCCTGGTGCCCGACGCCCGGCTCGCAATACGGTTTTCTCGTCACCCACAATGAATCGATTTCGATCGCGGACTATTTTACGGTTCGCGACGGCCAGAAGGTGGTGTACCGCCCGACCTGCCATTACGCCTATCACCCGGCGAACGACGCGGTGCTGTCGTTGCACGAGATATTCGGCGCCACCGGCAGGATGCAGCAGAAATGGCACATCCTGGACGAGAACGAAATCGAGGACGGCATCGACGAGCTCGGCGTGCTGGTCTATGGCCACGCCAAGAACGCCTATTGGTACGGCTCGCAGCTCTCGATCGAGGAAACCCGCCAGATCGCGCCCTACCAGAACGCCACCGGCATGCAGGTGGCGTCCGCCGTGCTCGCCGGCATGGTGTGGGCACTGGAAAACCCGACCGCCGGGATCGTCGAGGCCGACGAGATGGATTTTCACCGCTGCCTCGAAATCCAGCGGCCGTATCTCGGCCCGGTGAAGGGTTTTTACACCGACTGGACGCCGCTCACCGACCGGCCGGGACTGTTCCCGGAAGATATCGACGAAAGCGATCCGTGGCAGTTCCGGAACGTGCTGGTGCGGTAGAGGCGAACAAGGCCCCTCACCGTCATGCCCGGCCTTGTGCCACGGGCGTCCACGTCGTTCTTGCTTGCGGCCAAGACGTGGATGGCCGGGACGAGCGCGGCCATGACGAAACTGAGGCATTGTGCGCGCCGCGACGTTCCTGCGCGTATTTACTTCTTCATATAATCGAACGCCACGCTCCCGAGCCCGAGCGTGAGATCCGCCTTGAAATGCAGCGCGGAGACTATTTCGCGCACCGGCAGTTTTGCCACATCGCAGAGCGCGTGCGGGAACAGGCCGAGGGCGGCGGGGCCGGTCCAGGCTTCTTTCAGGGTGATGTCCTCGAGCGAGAAGCGCACCAGTTCGCAGATCCGCGCGGACCCGTCGACATGCGGAATGATCTTTAGAATAAAATTCGGCGCCTTCATGCTTTTAAGCACGGTGTCGTGGTCGACGTAGCGGTGCTTGTAGCCCATGGTCGCGGAGGCACAGAGCACCGAGCCGTAATGCAGCGTGCCCACCAGCACGTCGCTCTCGACTTCCATTTTCGGCCTCGCAAGTTTCTTCGGAAATCCCCAGAGCTCGCGGCCGCCCGCGATCGGTCCTTCGTCGTCGAGATACATCGCATGGGTATAGGCGCCGTCCTCGCCGTTCAGACGGACCGGGATCACCTGCCCGGTTTCGGTGTAGTCGCCGAAACCGGTGGAGTCGGGCATGCGGATGAATTCATATTTGACGACGGTGTCGGTGATCTCAAGCGGCTCCGGCACCACACTAGCGAGCGCTTCCGGATCGGTGCGGTAGGTGATGACGAAATATTCGCGGTTGAAGAAACGATAGGGGCCGGGCGGAAACGCCGGGTTGGTCAGCGGCATCGAATACGCGGTTTTCCTGACATCGTCGATATTCATTGCGTGCCTCTTGTGTTGCCGCGCCCGGAGCGATTATGCGGCAGCTGGCGGCAACAATCGAGGCCGTAAAGTCGGCAGTCGGTCAAAAGACGTCGTGCCGGCGTCACACCGGCCTCATCCTGAGAGCTTGCCACCGTGTCCGCGCCAGCGGGTCGCGCGAATGCGCGCCCGGTGACAAGTTCCGCGCGGCCCGATGATAAACTCCGCAAGCGTCTCGAAGGATGGACACAATGCTCGAACTCGCGGCCATCCTTCGAGACGCGCGCACCGGACAGCGCAAGCGCGCTGCCGGGGGAGCGCGCTCCTCACAGGAGGTCGGAGGTTCAGTTGCCTACTTCTGCGGAATCGGCGGCGCCATCTTTTCCGCCGGGGCCGGCGGCAGTGCGGGCGCCGCGCCGTCCTTCTTTGCCTGCGGGTCCGGGCGGGCCGGCTCGGGCGCCGGCGTGGTCGGCCGCTCGCCGCCGGGCTTTGACTCCGCGGGCGGGCTGTTCGAAGGCGAGGGTGCGGGCGAGGATTGCAAGGGCGGTGTCGCCTGCGCCAGCTGCCGATCGCCGGCCGCAATCTGGACGAGGGAAACAACGGATAGCGCCAACCCCGCCACGATCAACGCAGACGCGAGCAGCATATCCCGTTTGTAAGCGCGCTTTGCTTCGTCCGGAGACATCTCGCTCACCGTAATCACCTCGAGATCAACGGATGTTGGAACCCATTGTTCCCCACGGAACCGGCAAACGCAACCGAATGCGGCCGCTAGAGCGCGATGACTTTTCTTCGAATCGTCATCCCGCTCTATCTGTTTGTCTGAGCATGATCTTTTCGGAAAACCGGTACCCCACTTTTCCGGATCATGCTTAGAGGTCCAGCAAGCCGGCCTCGCCGTTCTCCAGGGCAAACGCCAGTACCGTCCCCTTGGCGTTCCAGGCCAGCCCCGCGACTTCAGCGGTGCCGCGCCTGCGCACCAGGATTTCGGCGCCGTCGGTAAGCCGCACCATCAAAATGGTGCCGTCGTCATAGCCCGTCGCGAGAACGTCCTGTTTCGGATGGCAGGCGACGCTCGATACGCGCGCCTGCAGCGGCGCCAGCATCGCGGGCTCCTTGCCCATCGGGCCGTCCTTGCTGGCGAATGGCCACATGATCACGGCCTCCGCACCCGAGGTCGCCAGCGCCTTGCCGCCCGCGCTCCAGGACATCGAGCGGACGCGGCCGGGATAGCCGGTCATGCGCATGTGCCGTTGATCCGCAAGCCGCCAGCCATGCAGCGCCGGCTCATGCATCGCGGTGACCAGGAATTTGTTGTCCGGGCTGAAGGCGACGGCAAGATGCGAGCCCGCCCATGCCAAAAATTCCGGCGCTGCGGCCATGTTGGGAAACCACAAGGTGACGCCATTATAATGCGCGACCGCGAGCCGCAGCCCCTTCGGCGCAAACGCGAGCCCGCCGACGGTCGAGGGCACGTCGAGGGATTTTTCCTCGCCCTTGCCGCTGCGGATAAAGGCGGTCTTGCCGGCCGACCACGCCACGGCGCCGTCGGCATGCAGCGCGACATTGTCGATCCAGCGCCGTTTTGCATCGGTCGCGAGCAGCGCGACCTCGCCACCGGCATCGAGCGCGACGACCTTGCCGTCATCGCCGCCCATGACGAGGCGTTCGCCATCGGATACCGCGCAAAGGATGCCGCCGCTGTGGACGGCAACGGGCGATACCTCGCCCGCAGCGCCGACCAGGAAGACGTTTTCCTCGGCGCCGACAAAGGCCGCGCGCTCGCCGAGGAAATAGACCGAGGTGACGGGTGCCCCGATCGCGACCGGGCGCACCTTGTCGGTGACGGAAGCAATGGAAGCCGTTTGGTCGGGCGATTGGTCTGAAGGATCGAACTCTTTCATCACGTGGTGATACAGCGCTCAAAGCCGTCGCGGATCATCTGCTCGGGCAGTTCGCGGCCGATGAAGACAAGCCGGCTCTCGCGCGGCTCGCCGTCCTTCCATTTCCGCTGATGATCGCCTTCCAGCATCATGTGCACGCCCTGGAAGACATAACGGTCGTCATCGTCGCTGAAGGCGAGGATGCCTTTCGAGCGCAGGATCTTCTGGCCCTCGCTGGCGACGAGGTCCTGCAGCCAGGGCATGAATTTGGTGGCGTCGAGCGGCTTGTCTGATCGCAGCGACAGCGATTGCATCTCCTCGTCGTGATAGTGCTTCAGGCCGCCATGGCTGTGGCCGTGACCGTCGTGGCCGTGATGGTGATCATGGTCATGATGATCGTGATCGTCGCCGGCTTCGAGGAATTCCGGCTCGATTTCGAGGATGCGGTCGAGGTCGAACGCGCCGCGCTCCAGCACGTCCGACAGCGCGACCTTGCAGCGCTCGGTGCGGTGCAGTTTTGCGTAAGGGTTGATACCGCGAATCCGCGCCTCGACTTCGGCCAGTTCCGCCTTGGAAACGAGATCGGTCTTGTTCAGCACGATGACGTCGGCAAACGCGATCTGGTTCTTGGCTTCAGGGGCGTCCTTGAGGCGGTCGCTCAGCCATTTCGCATCCGCCACCGTGACCACCGCGTCGAGCCTTGCGTTCTTCTGCACGTCCTCGTCGACAAAGAAGGTCTGCGCGACGGGAGCCGGGTCGGCAAGGCCGGTGGTTTCGACGATGATGGCGTCGAACTTGCCCTTGCGCTTCATCAAACCGTCGAGGATGCGCACGAGGTCGCCGCGCACGGTGCAGCAGACGCAGCCATTGTTCATCTCGAACACCTCCTCATCGGCGCCGATGATGAGGTCGTTGTCGATGCCGATCTCGCCGAATTCGTTGACGATCACGGCGTATTTCTTGCCGTGGTTCTCCGACAGGATGCGGTTGAGCAGCGTAGTCTTGCCGGCGCCGAGATACCCGGTCAGCACGGTCACGGGAATTTTGTGGGACGTCAAATCTGGCATGATAACTCCGGAACGCGACTTGGCGGGCGCGCGCGCCCCGCGGCAGGGAGGCCCCTGCCCTAACCGGCAAGCGCGCTGGTCAGAGCCTTTATATTGTGCCTGACCATATCAATGTAAGTGGGGGCATCGCCCTTTTCACCCGTCAAACTGTCGGAATAGAGCGTTCCGCCGATCCTGGCGCCGGTCTCGGCGGCGATCCGCTGGATCAGCCGCGGATCGCTGATATTTTCAAGAAAAACGGCAGGTATTTTCGAGGTTTTTATCTGGGTGATGATGCCTGCGACATCGCGCGCGCTGGGCTCGGATTCGGTGGAAACGCCGACCGGAGCGATGAATTCCACGCCGTAGGCGGCGGCAAAATAGCCAAAGGCGTCGTGGGTCGAGATCGCCTTACGGCGGCGTTGCGGGATTTTGCCAACGCCCTCGCGCACCTCCCGCTCCAGCGCATCGAGTTTCGCCAGATAGGCTTGCGCATTGGCGCGAAAGAATTCCACATCCATCGGGTCGGCGGCCACCAGCGCGTCGCGGATATTGGCCACATAGATCTTGGCGTTGGATACGGATTGCCAGGCATGCGGATCGGCATCGGAGCCAAATTTTAGTGGGGCAATACCTTTGGTCGCGATGATGATCGGCGCCTTGCTGCCGGAGGCCTGCAACAGCCGCGGCAGCCAGCCTTCCAGGCCAAGGCCGTTGACGACCAGGAGTTTTGCATTCGCGACCCTCTCGGCATCGGCAGGCGCCGGCGTATAAACGTGCACATCGCCGTCGGGACCGACCAATGTGGTGACATTGACCCGATCGCCGCCGACATTGCGGACGAAGTCACCAAGGATCGAAAAGCTCGCGACCACATTCAGGCGGTTCTCGGCATGCAGCGGCACGACCGAAGTCAGGAGCGCCAGGCAAATGAGCGAGATGCGCCACATCGCTTAAGCTTCGAGATGCCGGCCGGGAAACAGCTGCCGGACCACGCCGCTGACGCTGCCGAACAAGACCGAGCCGATATAGAGCAATGCAGCCACCAGGATGATCGCGGGGCCCGACGGCACCCTCGTCTGATACGACAGCACCAGCCCCGCATAGCCCGACACCATGGCGCTTATGACCGCGATGCAGATCATGCCGGTGATATCGCGAGACCAAAAGCGGGCGATACCGGCGGGCAGGATCATCAGCCCGACGGCGAGCAAGGTGCCGAGCGCATGAAAGCCGTTGACGAGGTTGACGACGACGAGCGCCAGGAACGCCAGATGCGACGGCGCCCCGGCCCGGCTCACGGTGCGCAGGAACACCGGATCGACGCTTTCGATCACCAGTGGGCGGTAGATCACCGCCAGTACGAGCAGCGTGACGGTGGCGTTGAAGGCGATCACCAGCAGGGTCTGGTTGTCCATGGCGAGGATATTGCCAAACAGCACATGCAGGAGATCGATATTGGTGCCCTTGACCGAGACGATCGTCACGCCGAGCGCCAGCGACACCAGATAGAAGGTGGCGAGTGACGCGTCTTCTTTCAGCTCGGTGGTGCGCGCGACCACGCCGGCGAGGATCGCCACCGTAAAACCCGCGATCAGTCCGCCGGTCGTCATCGCAAACAGATTGAGGCCGGACAGCAAGAAGCCGATCGCGGCCCCCGGCAGGATCGCGTGCGCCATGGCATCTCCAACCAGGCTCATCCGCCGCAGCATCAAAAACACCCCGATCGGCGCGCCGCCGAGCGAAAGCGCGATCACGGCAGCCAATGCCCGGCGCATGAATTCGAAATCGGTGAAGGGCGCGACCAGCGCGTCGTAAATGATCACGGTTCAGGCGGCCCGCGACGGTAGATCGACCACTGCGCAGGCGCCGGCAGTCTCGTCGAACGCCTCGCACATCCGCCGCGCTTCGTTAAGGTTTTCCGCGGTCAGGATCTCGGCCGTGGTACCCCAGGCGACCGGCCCGCGTGCCAGCAGCAACGTCTCGGGGAAATTGGCGCGGACCAGATCCATGTCATGCAGCGCCGCCAGCACGGTGCGCTTTTCCGTGTGCCAACGCCGCACCAGCGCCAAGAGATCGGCCGAGGTTTTGGCGTCGATGGCGTTGAAGGGCTCATCCAGCACGATCAACCGCGCGTCCTGCAGCAGTACGCGAGCGAACAGCAGGCGCTGCATCTGCCCGCCCGACAGCGTGCCGATCGGGCGATTCTCAAAACCGTTGAGGCCGACGGCGGAGAGCGCGTGCGCGATCTTTTCTCGCGCTTGCTTGCCCATGCCCCCGAAAAATCCGGTCATGCGCCACAGCCCGGTGCCGACGAAATCATAGACCGAGATCGGAAAGCTGCGGTCGATGTCGGCGGTCTGCGGCAGATAGGCGATATCCCTGAGATCGAGGCCACCGGCTTCGATCGATCCCGATAACGGTTTCAAGATGCCGACCAGCCCGCGAAACAGCGTCGACTTGCCGGCGCCGTTGGGGCCGACGATCGCCAGCAACGCGCCGGCGGCGACCTCACCTGTGAGATGGTGCACCGCCGGGTGGCGGTCATAGCCCAGCGTGACGTCGCGGAATGTGAGTTGCGCGGCCATGCTCACCTCATCGACAGCCATACGACGGCCCACATGAAAGCGCTGACCGCGACCGCAGCTCCTAGCCGCGACAGCACCGGCATGCGCAGGATCGACCAGGGCGCGGCCTGCGCCGGATGCGGCGAAGCCGGTCCGTGGGCGTGGGCGTGCACGTGGCCATGTGCATGGCTGTGGGGATCGGCTTGGACCATGAAAAACTGTTATATTATAACATAACGGGTGTCCACCCGGGACAGGCCCCGCTCAGGGCTTCCCGATCGCCATCGCGATCGCGGCCGCCACAAACGGGAACGGCACCGACACCGCGGCGCGGAACCAGACGAAACGGGCCGGCATGAAGGGGATTTCCCACAATAACAGCCGCTGGAAGGCGAACAGCGCCCAGGCGATCACATAAGCAATCACCTGCGGAGGGCCGCCGCCGGCCTTCAGCGCCACCGCGCCGATGGAAAAGCCGACCACCGGCCCGCCCGGAGTCGCCGCGCCCGCGATCACGGCGGTGAGCACGCCGGCCCAGCCCGAGTTCGGGCCGAGCCATCCGGTGATGATTTCCTGCGGAATCACGGCGGCGATATAGCCCGACCCGATCACGCCGAGCGCGATGCGCGGGATGATATTGATGAAATCCATGGTGCCTTCGCGGAGCGAGGCGGTCAGCACCTTCGGGCCGCGCTGAAAGGCGATGAATCCGACGGCGGCGACCGAGCCCCACAGGATGATATCGATCAGCAGCGCGGCGCTCATTCCGCTTCGCCTTTCGGATACATCCGGACATAGACGAAACGCCCCAGCGCGCCGGCAAGCACCGGCAGCGGCAGCGAGATCACGATGCGCCACAGCGTGAAATCGGTGCCCATGATCGGTATTTCCCAGGCGACCGCGCGGCCGTAGCCGATCAGGGTCCAGCTCACGACCATCGCGATAGTGGCGCCGAAATCGGCGCCGACCGCGAGCAGCGCGCTCGCCACCGGATAGGCGGTGAACGGCCCGCCCGGCAGGATCGCGCCGAACGCCGTTCCGATCAAAAGCCCCTTGAGGCCCGAATTCGGCCCGAGCGAGCGCGACACTTTCTCATGCGGCAGGATTTCCGCGATGAAGGCGCCGAGCAGGCACCCCGCCAGCACGCGCGGCAGGATGCCGCCGAACAGCGCCAGATCGTGGGTCAGGATTTCGGTGACACCGTCGATGCCGTCGCGCCGCCAGACCAGCGTCGCTGAGACCCCAACCAATACGCCGATCACGATGATCGACCAGCCGATCGGCTTGCGCTTGCGGTGCGGACGCGGCTCGGCATCCGCGGCGTCATCGGCAGGCGCCGGATCTTTGATCGGGGGTTCTAGCAAGGGGACGGGTCTGGGGGATAAGGAAGCTAAGCCTGCTTAGGCTCGCTGGCCAAGCGATGCAAACGGAACACGCCCGGGACCCATGCACGCCTCATGGACGCCCATGCGGGATTGCGCGCCTTAGGGCGGGACGCAAAACGCAAAAGGGCGGCAGCCCGGTGCTGCCGCCCTCGAGAATTCTCGTCCGTCATTCCGGGGCGCGCAGCGAACCCGGAATGACGGAGTGCAACATCAGGCTTTCGAGAACAGCTGGTCGACGTATTCCCAGTTCACGAGATGATCGACAAACGCCTTCAGATAATCCGGACGGCGGTTGCGATAGTCGATGTAGTAGGAATGCTCCCAGACGTCGACGCCGAGGATCGGCGTGGCGCCATGCACCAGCGGGTTTTCGCCGTTCGGTGTCTTGGAGATTTCGAGCTTGCCGTTCTTCACCGACAGCCAGGCCCAGCCGGAGCCGAACTGACCGGCGCCGGCCGCGGCGAAATCGGCCTTGAATTTTTCCAGCCCGCCGAGGTCTTCAGCGATCTTCTTTTCCAGGCGGCCGGGTAATTTGTCGCCGCCGCCCTTGGGCTTCATCCAGTTCCAGAAATGGTTGTGATTGTAGTGCTGGCCGGCATTGTTGAAGAGCGGCGCGTTCTTGCCGAACGAGCCCTTGACGATCTCCTCAAGGGACTTGCCCTCGAATTCGGTGCCTTTCAGCAAATTGTTGCCGTTGGTCACATAGGCCTGATGATGCTTGTCGTGGTGGTATTCCAGCGTTTCCTTCGACATATGGGGCGCCAGCGCGTCATACGCATAGGGAAGGGAGGGAAGCGTGAAGGTCATGGGGTGATGTCCGAAATGATGGGAGACATGGCTTAACGACAACTCTTATAGAAGGTTCCATCGGTTTCAAACACCGCAATTTGGGCAAATCGCCTGGCCGCCGGCGCACCGGTTGCCAAACGCCGCAGCATGGAATTCAATCCACGCGCTTCGGGATCAGGCGCAGACGGGAATAGTTCATGAAATTCGGGGCTTCCGCGCTGGCTGCGGCGGGTCTGCTGTGCCCCTGCAACGATGCAGCCGCCCAGAAAGCGGGGAGCATTCACATCGACGTCAACGCGCAGCTGCGGGTCGATTGCAATCGGCCGATGCGCGTCAGTAATTTTGCTGTCCGCGTGGTTGCAAGAAACACCATATCGCCCGACAAGAATTTCACGGCTAATTGGCAGATCAGCTCGGTTGGAACCCAGAGCATGGACTTCGCCGGAAAGCTGGGTTCGGCGTCGACGATAGGCCTGCCGGGCGGCAGCTCGGCCCGGCTCAGGGTGATGCCCGGAAACAGCCTTCTGCTCAACGTGACAAGTCCGCAAAGCACCTTGAGCGCGCGGGTAACGGCATCCGGAGACTCGTGCAGTGCGACGGTAACGACCGCACTGCGGCCCGGCTTCCGCGAATATTCGCTTTGGAGCGGATCCACCTATAACTACTGCGCCAAGCCGCAAATCGTGCAGACGAAGTGCAATATCTATTAGCAATATCTGTTGGGTTTCGCGGCACGAGCCCTCTCTACTCGCAGACCTGCCTGCCGTTGAAGGCAAAGCACCGGCCGTGGCCGGAAAGCGCGGGCGCCCGTCGCTCGTGATGACTCACCGCCTTGGGCGCACGCTCGGGGCGCGCGCGGCAGGTCCCGTTCGGCCCCAACACCTGATCGCTGTCGCAGGTGATCTTCACGCAACGCTCGCCGTCGGCGCGATAACCGCGCTCGCAATCGAGCGGGCATACCCGCCCGGTTTTGGCCTTGACCGCGTCAAGCGCATCGATGCTGGCGAACTTGGCGTCGAACTTGGTTCCGGCGTGGTCGTTGAACGCGGAAAGCGCCCGGCGGGCGGACGCATTCCATTCGCCGTCGATCTCGCCGGTCTTGCAGCCGACCCGCCGCAACTCGGTTTGCAACAGCCGGGGAATGTCCGGCGGTGCGGGCTGATCGGATTTGGCCCGACCGGGACTGGCCGGGGGCGTCAGCGATGCGATCGGGCTTGCCGAATTGTCGCCGCCGCGTTTTTCGTCGGTTGCGGGAGCCTGTGCTGCAGGGGCCGGCGCGGTGCTGGCCACGTTATTTGCCGCTTCGGCCTTGGCCTGCGCGGCAGTCTTGGCCTCTTCTGCCACCACCTTTGCGTCTTCGAGCTGCTTTTTCTTCTCCGCTGCCACTCTTGCTTCCTCGGCGGCTTTTGATTGGGCCACGGCCTTGGCCTGCGCGCTGGCTTTGGCGCCCTCGGCGGCAAGCCTTGCCTGTTCGTCGGCGGCGCGGCGGGCCTTCTCGGTCGCCTCGATCCGCGCGTTCTCGGCGTCGAGCTTGTTGCGCTGGGCTTTCGCCAAGTCGGTGTAGAAGCCGGAGGGATGGGCCGCGACAAAGGAATCCCAGGCCTCCTTGGTGCCGACCCGTTCGGCCAGTTCGTAATCGCGGCGAATGTCGGCTCGAATGTCGGCGTTGGCATTGCCGGTTGCGGCCGCCGGCGTAACGGCCGCAGCCGGCACCAGCGTGACATCGTTTCCACCCAGCGAATTGGTGGTGTAAGGCTCCTGCTGATTGCCGGTCGCGCTCATCACGTCGTCGCGGACATAGCCAAAGGCCTTGCGGATATCGAGGCCCGGCGTGGTGAGATGTTTTAACAGCGCCGTCGAGAACGGGCTGTTCGGGCCGTCGCCGTCGGAGGCGGTCGATCCTTCCTTGGCGGCAAATGCGATGAACGTATTGGGCTTGTTGGCCTCGACGCCGACCAGGCCGCGTCCGAGCGATCGCGCAGCGACCGTCCGCTTCATTTTTTTCGTAAACGGATTGTCGCGGCAGGCATCCAGAATGATAAGCCGCAATTTGGTGGCAGGCTCCGCCGCCACCAGTATCCGGTTCAGCGACACCGCTTCGTCGTCGACGTCGGCGTCACGCTCCAGAACGGCGTCGACGGGAACGAGGTAGTTGGTCCCCTCGACCTCGAGCCCGTGACCGGCGAAATAAATCACCGCGATATCGGCGCCGCGCGCCTTATCGCCGAAGTCGCGCAACGCGCGGCGCATCTCCTGGGAGGTCAAATCGCGGCGCGACTCGACCACGTCGAAGGCGGCGTTCTTGAACATCTCGGCGATGGCGGCGGCGTCGTTGACGGGATTGGTCAGCGCCGCAACGTTCTGGTAGTTCGAGTTGCCGATGACGAGCGCGACGCGCCTGCCGGCAAAAGCGGGTTGATTGGCAAGGCAGACTGCCAACAGCGCGGCGACAGAGGCGGCAAGCCGGCGCATTAACGTTCTCACGTGCTGAAATCGCGCAAAGATTACCATTTGCCGATATCACGGCAAGGCGCTTCGCTCTGTTCTTTGGTCGGGCTCATCGGTAGAACAGCGCCGGGGCTTCCTTCTCGCCTTGTGGGAGAAGGTGCGGGACACGTGCGAGAGGCTGAAATTGCCATGAGCATCGAGATCGACGTCCTGAACGGCAACGAGGCCTGGCCGATGGCGCAGCCTTTGCTCGACGCGGTGTGGCCGCGCGACGCCGCCGGATTGCGGCCCTGGGGCGACATCCAATGGGCCCACGCCGATTTGCGCGTGCTGATCGATGCGCCCGAGGGCGGGCTTGCCTGTCATGTCGGGATCTACTTCCGGACCGTCATCTGGAACGGCCGCAAATTTCATATCGGCGGCATCGGCGGGGTTGCGACCCGCGAGGATTGCCGCGGCCGCGGCTATGCCAGCATCGCCCTCAACGCCGCGGTTCGGACCATGCGCGATAACGAGGCCACCCAGTTCGCGCTGCTCGTCTGCGAGCCGCATAATTTTGCGTTCTATCAGGCGCGCGGCTGGCATCCGTTCAACGGCGAAATCTACGCCGAGCAACGGAGCGGAAAAATCCGCTTCGAGGCGATGGCGCCGTTCGTGTTCGATCTCAAGCGCGCGCCGCGACAGGGGACCATCGACCTATGCGGCCTGCCTTGGTGACCCCTGCATAGAGCGGGGATGGCGCGGCCGCCACGGTTCAATTCACGCGCTGCGGCAAATTATCTAGCGGCGATTGAATGGGGTTGCACAACTTGAATTTGCTGCTATGCAGGCCTGCTTTTTTCCGGGGACCACCATGGCTTGCAGATTTGGCGTTGTTATCGTTGCGATCTTTGCAGCGTTGTTTGTCGCGCCGGCAGCAAAAGCGCAGGCCGGCGGAGAGGTGAGCGGCGTCTGGCTGACCCAGGCGGGCGACGCCAAGGTGCGGGTGAGCAAATGCGGCGGTGGAATTTGCGGGGTGGTAGTCTGGCTCAAAGTGCCGATCGATCCCGCCACCGGCAACCCCCAGGTCGACGACAAGAATCACAATCCATCGCTGGCAAGACGTCCGGTCATCGGGCTGCCGCTGTTCAGCAGCATGCGCGCCTCAGGTCCGAACAAATGGTCCGGCCAGATCTACAACGCCGATGACGGCAACAGCTATGACAGCAACATTTCCGTGACAGGTCCGGACACGCTCCGGGTCGAGGGTTGCGTCGGCCCCTTGTGTGGCGGCGAAACCTGGACGCGATCGGCGCGCTGAAACCTCGATCAAGCCCCGCTCGCCTTCAACGCGGTCGCCGCCGACGCATAGCCGCCGCGCGCGCCGTCGATGAAATGCACGTGATCGCTGCGCAATGCCGAAGGCGTAAAGCAGGTCATCATCGCCGCGTCCTGCCGGTGCAGGCCGTATCGCGCTATCCCGCTCGATGCAGCCTGCGCGAGGCGCTCTGTCAACGCACGCTCGAGCTCGGCCGTGCAATCGAGGATCATGCGCAGTCCGTCGTCATATTTGCGAAAGTCGGAATTTTCCACGACCTGCTGCACATAGGTCTTCGGCACGAAGCCGCCGACCTTGATGCCGAAACGCATGATGAAATAGACAAACAGCGTGTGGGCGAGCACGCCGGCGCGCCGCTTGAACAGCGGCCCGCCGCGCCGGGCACGCGCCTCGTAGTCGACGCCGGCCGGCGGCCAGCGTAGCGGCGGACCGCCAGGCGGCACCGGCCGCGCCGCGTCCGGACTGCGCTCGACCAGGGTGATGACGTCCTCGATGACTCTACGAAAGGCGGCCGGATCGGCGGCGCGCGCGGGCACTACCAGCACCGAGAGAATGAGACCGCGCACCGAGGGGATTTCCTCGAACCGGCAGGAAAGCCCGGTCAGATCTGGCTGCGTGCCGGAAGGTGCTGCCGCCACCGCAAACTCGCCGCGCTTCATCGCGGCTTCCGCGAAGCCCAGACCGCCGCCGGAAAACATCGCATAGGACAGATTGGCCGACGGCCCGAACCGGGCGACGCGGACATCGAGGCGTTGCGCGCGGACGGCCGCGACCGGAACCAGCGCCACCCGCATCACCAGATCGAGATCGTCCCTGACCCAGCGCGCCGTCGCCGCCAGCGCCTCGCGCGCGCGTTCGAGATCATCCGGGGCGACCGCGAAGCTCGCGCCGTCGCCGCCGAACACGAACGGAAACTCCCGTCCCTCCAGCGCATTGGTGACCGACGCGATCACCGCGGCGCCGGCCATGTTGACCGCCTTGTAGCGAGCTTGCGCGATCGCCTTGGTCGATTCCACGATATCGGCAACCCCGATGCTCCAGTCGTCCGGCAACGGCGAATACAGCGAAGGCTCCATCAGGCTCGCAAAGCCGCGAAACACCGGAATGGTGCCGTAGAATGCATCGCTGCCGCCAGGCGTGGTCATCGGTGCGGGTGGTCCGGATTCATGAAACCGTCAGATAGCTACGGCAGAAATGAGGTTCGGGTTCATAAGATGCCGCTCGAATGGACTCGCAATGCCAGCCGTTGCATCCTAGCATTCTATCTTAAAGGGCAATTCGAGAAAGCGGCGACTTCCGTGTAACGAACCGGATGCTGACGTGGCAGTGGATTTGAGCAGGGTGAACACCGCCGTCGCCATGGGGGCCACTGCGTGCTCCGATGGAACGATCTTCCGCACCTGGGCGCCGAACGCGATAAAGGTTTCCGTGGTCGCCGGCAGCGCGCTTTCGGCGACTTCCAACCCGACTTCCAACCCATCGTGGCGACCGGCGCCGGAAGACGGGTTGGCGCGCCTTGGCGACGGCAGTTGGGGCGGCTTTTTGCCCGGAATAGGCGATGGCGACCCCTATCTGTTTTTCATCGAGGGTGCCGGCAGTTCCGGATGGAAGCGGGATCCGCATGCGCGCGAGCTGACGCTTTCGCCCGCCTTTCCGAACAGCTACGGCGTCGTCCGCGACCCCAGCGACTATCCCTGGCACGATCAGGCGTGGCAGCCACCGAAATTCGGCGACCTCATCATCTATCAGCTTCACGTCGGCACCTACTGGGCACAGGACCAAACCGGTCGCGATGTCCGCGCGATGCGCGAAGGCACGTTTCTTGATGTCGCCGAAAAACTGGATCATCTGCAACATCTCGGCGTCAACGCCATTCAATTGCTGCCGATCCAGGAATTCGAAACCGCCTTCAGCATGGGCTACAATGGCGTCGACTATTTTTCCCCCGAAGGCGCCTATTTTGTTTCCCCGGATCAACTCGGATGGCGGCTTGCGAGCGTCAACCGGATGCTGGAACGCTTCGGCAAGCAACCTTTGCCGGCGCAACAGCTTGCGCAAGGCGTCAGTCAGCTGAAATGCCTGATCGATCTCTGCCATCTGCACGGCATCGCGGTGATTTTCGATCTGGTCTATAATCACGCCGGCGGCGGCTTCGACGATCGCAGCATCTGGTTTTACGACCGGCAGCCGACAGACAACCTCAACAACAGTCTGTATTTCACCGATCAGGGATGGGCGGGCGGCCAGATCTTCGCCTACTGGAACGAGTTCGTATCCCGCTTCCTGATCGACAATGCGTGCTTCTTTCTGCGCGAATTCCGGATCGATGGCATCCGCTACGATGAAGTGCGGGTGATCGAGAACAATGGCGGACGCGCGTTCTGCCAGCAACTGACGGGCGCCGTGCGCGCGACCACGCCAGCGGCCATCCAGATCGCCGAATACTGGAACACCGATCGCGCCAGCGCCGTGCGGCTTCCGCCGCAGGGGCTTGGCTTCGACGCCGAGCTCGGCGATGGCCTGCGCGATGCGCTGCGCGATCTGCTCAAGCAGGCCTCCGCCGGCGCGTCCGCGGCGCTCGACCTTGCCGCGGTGGCCGGCGCCCTTGCGGTGCCGGCCGCCATGCCTGAAGGCTGGCGCCTCGTGCAATGCCTCGAAAATCAGGATCTGACCTATGCGCCGCATTCGGATGCCGCCCGCGTCGCGTGGCTTGCGGACACAGCGGATCGACGATCCTGGTACGCCCGCAGCCGAAGCCGGGTGGCAACCGGGCTGCTGTTCGCCGCCCCCGGAATTCCCGCGCTGTTCATGGGCCAGGAGTTTCTGGAGGACAAGAACTGGAGCGACAATCGCGGGGTTGGCGACCTGATCTGGTGGCAAGGGCTTGACGATGCGAGCCCGGTGATGCGCGATTTCATGAGGTTCGTTGCCGACCTGACAAGACTTCGGCGTTCGCAACCGGCTCTACGCGGCAGCGGAGCCCGCGTGTCGCGCGCGGAAAATTTCGAACGGGTGGTCGCCTTGCACCGATGGATCGAAGGCCAGCCGCTCGATGTGGTCGTCATCGCCAATCTCGCCGAGCAACCGAAGCAGGGCTATGCGATCGGACTGCCGTCCGCCGGCGACTGGCTTGAGGTACTCAACAGCGATATCTACGATAATTTTCCAAATCCTGCTCCGGTCGGCAATGACGGGCGCGTGCGTGCCGTGAGCGAACCGCTCGATGGTTTCCCGGCGCGAGCCGAGATCGCGATTCCCGCCAATGGCCTGATCGTGCTCGCGCTTTCAAAGGGCGGGTAACACCCCTCACTGCACCCTGAACCAGTTCGTCGACAATACGCGTCCGACGGCCCGGCGTTGAAGGATGCTTCATGGGCTTTGCTCTGTTATGATTTGAACCTGATTTGGCGGCCCACAATAGGCTTGATGGTTGCAGAAGATGCCAGATTCAAATCCAACCGCCGAGCAACTGACTGCGCACGCCCTATTGATCGGCGACCGCATCAATACGGCCGGCTTCGAGGGGCAGCTGTTGTCCAGCTCCCCCTTGACGGTGCGCGTCGGCTCGAACGGATTGGGAGTGGTCTTTCGCTATGGCGTGGTGGTGCTGATCGGCCTGTCGGCCGCGGAGGAAGCCGAGTTCCTGGCGCGCCTAAAAACCCGCAGCTACGGCAAGATCACGCCTACGGAGGAAGAGTGGGCGAAAATACAGGTTGCAAAAGAGGCCGAAGAACCGATCCCCGTGGGCGGACCCATTCTGGTCCGAGAATTCTCGCTGGAGCGGCTTCTGGTGGTAGCCGATGCGCTCGCCAAAAGCGTCGTGCTCGGGCGCGACGAAAGGGAGGTCGCGAACGTCTTCGATACCATCGATCCGTTCGCCCGCGAACTCGCCAATGTCGGCAAGACGTCAAGAAACCGAACCGATCTCCTTAAGCTGATGGGCAACGCGCTACTGGTTCAGCATCGCCTGTCGGGCCGGGTCGCGGTCAGCGAGAAGCCGGACGTGCTCTGGGACCGGCCCGACCTCGAGCGGCTCTATGCGCGCCTGGAAGACGAATATGAGCTAAGTGAACGTACCGAGACGTTGAACCGGAAGCTCGCGGTCATCGCCGACACCGCGACCACGCTGGCCGACCTCATCGATACCCAACGCTCGCTGCGGCTGGAGATCATCATCGTGTTCTTGATCGCGTTCGAGATCGTCATCACGTTCTATGAAATCTACTCCCGCAACGGGCATTGAGTAGCTAAGGCCGCTTCAATTCGGTCACCCTGAACGGCTCGAGCGTGTCGATCACTTCAGGGGCCTGCTTGTGATAGTTGAAGCGGAAGTAGCGGATGGTGACACTATCAGGCGTGAAGTCGGCGATGATGAAACCGTTCTCCTCGATCGGCTTCAGATTCTCTTGCATCTGGAGATGAGTGGGAACGGAGGCTCCGATGCCGCGGAACGCCGACGGCCAGCCCCGATCGCCGGTACCGAGGGGACCAGACAAAATCACCTCAATCGGGTTCTTGCTGAAATCGAGGGAGCCGCTACTCATCATGCGTCCTTCGGCGATGGCGTGGAGGTCGCCGCTGATCACGAGCGGAATCCTGCCGGGCATGGCGCCGACCGCCTGCATCAGCCGGTCATGCTGCTTGAGCCAGCCGGTCTGCCAATAGGGTTTTGCGATGTCGGTCGTCAATTTGCCGTCGCGGAGGATGTCCGGATACCACTCGCCCCATTTCCCCGCGCTCCATCCCGGTGGATTCGACGGGATGTTGACGACATGGATGACGTCGCGGTCGGCCATCCGCGCTTTGAGCCAGTTCTCCACAGTGCCGTCGACGAACACCGCGCTCGGCCCGTTCAGCGTCTGCGAGCGGCGGATGTCGTACAGCAAAATCTCCGCGAGTTTTCCGTAGCGCAGCGTACCGAACGCTTCGGCGACGCCGGGCGGCCGGTCCGGCGCCGAGGCACCGGGCAGTCCGAGCGGGCGGTTGGGATCGGGCAGATATTCCGGATAATACAGTTGCCGTGTGGCGCGGGCCAATTCCAGCATGAAATGATCGGGCGGGAAGGTGATGATGTCGTCGGTCGCCTCGTCATTGTCGAAATAGTCGTGATCGTCCTGCATGAAGAACACCGGGGTCGAGCGTAACAGCGCGCCATATTGCGGAATGATCTGCGGGCCGGTGGCGCGCCGGAACACGATCTCGTTTGGCGTGCCGAACACAGGCTGCGCCCGGTCGAATACGCCCGCAATGGCGATGCCATGGGCCGAGGCGCCGCTGCCTTTTGACGCCTGCGGCGCCCGCAGGTCCCAGTAGATCTGATCGCCGTTCGCGATCAGCGCATCCGGCTTGAACGACAGTCCGCGCTGCAGAAGGCGGCGGCGCAATCCCGATGGCAGCCAGTTGATCTTGCCCTCGGGCAGGCCCTCGTTGAGCGCGTCGTGGCCGCCGCCGCAGGTGTAGATCATCAGCCGCAGCCGGTCCGGCATCGCATCAGGGGCCGGAAAGGTCGACAGCGACCACGGCTCGCACAGCGCGCGCCCGCCGGCGCCACGCAGTGACAGTTTGTAGGGTGTTGAGGGCTTGAGGCCCGGCACGTCGAACTGCCAGAAATCGCCGCCGGCCGAATTCATCTGGCCGCGCACGCGCTGTTCGCCGACCTCGAGTTCGGGAGCCGCGAGCAGCGGGGATTCGAACGAGGCCTTGATCAGAAATCGATCGTGGCTGACGGTCGGCATCAGATGCCGCACCTCGCCCTGATCCCAATCCGGGTCTGACGGTTTCGCCGCTTCGGCGGCCGATGCCGGACCACCGATGCCGGAACCGATCAGCCGCGGCAAGGTCGCAGCCGCCGCCCCCGCCCCCAGCACAAATTCGCGTCGCGTCGCCATCCCTTGCTCCTCCTCGTCACGGTCTTGCGCCGATATCGAAAAGCTTAGGGCGGCGATACTGCGCTCAATAAGGTCACGGAACAAGATCGGTAGCGGGTGTCGCGCGCGTGGGCAGGATTTTAGTGCGCGTCCTCACGCTTTCCCGCATGGGGATCGTGACAGCCGACCAGCCGCACCAGTTTTTGCGGGTGCATCTCGTGGCCGTGGCTATCGCCTGCATCCTGCTGCGGCATCGGGCCCTGGACGCCGCTGTCAGCGTGGGCGTCGGTCTGCTGCGGAGATTGCGCTTGTACCGGGTACGTTTTCGAAGGACTCATGGATCGCTCCCTCGCTTGGCGGCGCCATTGCGTCCACAAAACTCTGCCGCCGTCTGCATTCTGGAGGGCAGAAAAAGAGGCCGAAGGAGGTGTCGGCGAAGACGATCCGGAACTTCACGCCGTGTTGCCGGCATCGATGGTCAATACGCTGCCGGTGACGTTGCGGCCGCCGTCGCCCAGGAGATATTCGACCATGCGCGCGATATCGTCGACCTCGGGCAGCCGGCGCAAGGCGCTGCGGCCGGCGATACGCTTGCGGGCATCCTCCGACAGGCCTTGCGTCAATTCGGTATCGACAAAGCCCGGCGCGATCGCGTTCACGGTGATGCCGAGCTTGCCGACCTCACGCGCCAGCGAACGGGTAAAACCGGTCGCCGCCGCCTTGGTCGCGCCATAGACCGACAGGCCGTTATAGCCTGTGGTCGCGATGATCGAGGACATGTTGATGATGCGGCCACCGCCGTCGGCCATCATGTGCCGCGCGATATATTTTGTCAGAATGATGGGCGAGGTGACGTTGAGACGCACCAAGGCCTCGATCTCGGAGTTGTGCATGGTGGCGAGCAGGCCCTCGGTGCCGATCCCGGCATTGTTGACAAGGCCGTAGATCGCGCCGAATTCGTCGCGCAAGGATTTGACGAAGGCCGGAATGGCGTCGACCTCGCTGAGATCGAACGCCCTGAACTTGAGACCGCCGCGGCCTTGCTTCACAATTTCGAGGGTCGCTTCGCGCAGTTCGTCGCTTTCGCGCCGCGCCACTGCGATCACGTTGTAGCCGGCCATCGCCAGCCGGCGCGCGATGGCAAGACCAATGCCGCGGCTTCCTCCGGTCACCACGACATTATGCATCGGTGCGCGCCAGCTTTCCGGCCGCCGTGATCTCGAGCGACGGGACGAACCTGATCATGGCTGGCACTTTGTGAGGCGCGAGCTGCGCCCTGCAATCGGCCAGAATCTTGTCGCGGATTTCGTCGCTCCCATCGCAGCCGTCGGCCAGAATGACGTCGGCGACCACGATCGATCCCGTGATCGGGCTGCGGCGCGATCTGGCGCGCGACATCCGCACCTCCGCATGACGGTTGATCACCGCCTCGATCTCCTCCGGGTGAACCTTCAAGCCGCCGATGTTGATGATGCCGCCGCGGCGGCCGACGAAGTGATAGCGCTCGCCGCGCAGTTCGACCATGTCGCCGGTGTCGACAAAACCGTCCGCATCGGTCAGCGCGGCGACATCCTGCCCGACATAGGCATCCGCCGCCCGCGTCGAGCGGATCCGCAGCGAGCCGTCCACGACTTTCATTTCGACGCCGTCGCTGACGGCGCCGAGCGTTGAAGCGGGAAAACCCTCAAGCCCGTCGTTGACGGCAAAGCCGACGCCGGCTTCCGTCGATGCATAGGCGTGGCCGATCGAGGCGCCGGGAAAGGCGCGGCCCAAGCCGTCGAGCACCGCCTGGTCGGCGATCTCGCCCGACAGTCGAACGTAGCGCGGGGAAAAGCCTGCGGCCGCGCCGCTCATCAAGAGCTTGCGCCAGTGCGAGGGCGTGCCGGAAATGTGCGTGACGCCGTTCGCCTGCAGGCGGGCGACATAGTCGGCAATCGCCTCGCCGGGTTCGGAGAGCACCATCGAACCGCCGCCGATGACGGCGCGCAACAAGATCTGAAGGCCGCCGTAACGACGGATATCATAGAACGTCGCCCAGACCGGCGGGGCGCCGCGCGCTGGGCCGTCCGCGACGATCGCGCCGGTCAATCCTTCCAAGGTATGGCGGACGATTTTCGGCACGCCCGAGGTGCCTGATGTCAGCATCAGCCATTCCGTCGCGCGCTCGGTTTTCGCCTTGACGCCGGCGCGCACCGGCGGCCGGGCCGCCACCACCAGATACACTTCCGCGTCCGCCCAGCGTGCCGGCTGATCGGTGACGACGGCATCGATGTCGGCATTCTCGATCAGGGTTTTGAGGTGCTCGGCGTTGAGGTCGGGCGGACACAGCAGCATTCGCCGCGCCACGCCATCGATCTCCATCATCGCGAGCGCCGAGATCAGCTGATCCGATATGGCGAGCAGCACCGAGCGCCCGGCGAGCGCGCGCGGACGGCCGACCAGGCAGGACTGTTCGAGAATGTCGGTCAGCGAAACCGTTTGCCGCGCATCCGAGATGGTGCGGCCCTTGCGCTCCGGACCGAGATAATCGCGGAGCGCGAAGGTTTCACGCGGGGACATTTTCGTAGGCCCTGATGAAGTCGCCCACCGTCAGCGGAAACGCCGCGTCCTCCGATATGGTAAACGGGTCGATGCCGAGGTCGTCCTCGAGCCGGGCCACCAGGATCGCAAAGCCGAGTGAATCGAAACCGGTCTCGTGCAGCGACAGATCGTCATCGAGCGGCGGCAGCGTGACCTGCTGCTCGGCGGCGACGCGTTTCATCTCCGAAATAATCCTTAACCTTATCGACATGGATGCTCTCGCCTTCTCATTAAATTATATAAAAGTACCAGGTAGCCAATAGCATACAGCATTCAGTGCAGTCGTGAATACCAGGCCATTTTCTTAAGGTTACTCATTGGAAGTGCACAATCCGCACGCGACCAAAACGCTTAACGATAACCACCAAGCTTGTACGCAGTAACTTAGGGTGCAGACTCTATTTCGGCGATGCGCCCGGCAAGATGTTTCGCAACCGCATGTCCGTCGGGCGGGCGCATAATGGTCGTGTGAGTGGCATTGACATAAATAATTTCCGACGCCGGCGCGACGCTGCGCCATGCGGCTGCCAGCTGACGCAGACGCGCGGGCCCTTGTATTTTCGCTGCGTAGACCAGGACCCGGCCGGAATACTTCTGGGGGATATAGTCGGCTTGTATCGCAAAAAGCGTATTGATGAACGCCACGTGCTCGGGTGAGCAGTGGTTCAAATTGATGCTCACGAAATTTTCCGCGGTAAGCTCCAAGGCTACGACCTCGCCACGCATCTTCGCCATGATTACCTTGGGCGTCGCGATCGCCTTGTTGATGACTTTTCGGCAGAGCGTCTGGAAGGAGTAACCGTCCTTCAAGACACCAGTGATCCAGCGCGGCAGATTCCATACCGGCTCGAGCCAGTCGAATGGATCACGAGATTTATTTTGGGCGCCGGTATTGAAGAGCTCACCATCCATGACGACGAGGAGGCTGACTTCGCGCCCCCGGGCGCGCAGTTGTTGCGCCATTTCAAGTGCAATAATCGCTCCCGCTGAATAACCACCCAGCAGAAAGTTTCCCTCGGGCTGAAATCTGATGAGCTCGTCAACGTAATACTGGCTGATGGACTCGATCGATGAGGCAAATTCGGTATTGCGCTTTCTTGTTGGTGTCTGAATGCCATAAAATCTCTGCTGTGGTCCGAGCATCTCCGCGATAAAGCGAAAGCCCGTGGCGATGCCCGTGATATCGTGAACGCAATAAAAGGCCGATCCGGTGCCGCTATCATTGAGCGGCAGAATAACGTCGGTGACCTTGCGCAGCGCTTCTTTTGCGAATCCCGCGTTCGCTAATCTCTTCATGCGAAAATGTTCGTCCTCGACCTCATTGGCCGTCAGCGCAAACGTTGAATTGAAATTTATCGTTTTCACCAGAATTAAACCCCAACGATCCCCGGAAATGCCTCGAATGTTGCGGTTTTTCAGGTTCCCTGCAAGCTCGGGTTCCCTGCAAGATAGGAACGAGGTCGTGACTGGCTGTCATCTTACCGTCACCTACGCAGCCCGAATGGGCTTCGAGCGCTCATCTGCCGGCGTTTGGATGTGCGTGCCTTGGACGGAGGCAGCACCGAGCGTCACTGGCTTGCGGCATCCCTGATCGACATCGCCGCGCTTCGATACCGCCTGCTTCCGGCGATGGTCTCCCCGTTATCCATCCGAAGCAGGAAATCGCCGGCAGGTCGCAGCTCCGCCGCGACGACGCGGTTGAGGTTCGCCAACCGCGTTCGATGAACGCGGACAAGCCCGAAGGGCTTGAGCCTCAGCTCTTCGGCGGCGAGCGTCCCGCGAATGAGACGCCGTCCCGCCGGGAGGTTGAACTCGACGTAATTTCCAGCCGATGTCACCGAGATGATGTCGTGTGGATCGATATGAAAGCTTTTCGGGCCATCCCGGAGCCAGAGCCCCTGTTTGAGCGTATCGACGGCGGAGCTGGCCGGGTCCGCGACAGGTTCGCCGGGCGACAATGTCGGTACCCTGCGTTCCATCAGCCAGAACACCGCGGCGATCATGAGCGCGGAAATAACGTCCTTTCGAAATTCGTAAGGAAATTCCACCGCCCAGTGAAAATCGTAGCTCAGCGCGGCCAGGGCGAAGGCAAGCTTTCGCAGCGGCACCAGCGTGATCAGGTGCAGCAACGCATAAAGCAGGGTTGCGACGAGCGCGACGGCCAGCGCCGCCGACCGATTTCGGCTCCCGCGCAATTGCGCGATGCCGTAGCGCAGCAGCGGCAGGAACGCGATCCAGGCGAGCGCGCTGGTCAGTTCGAGCAAAATCGGTTTGGCCAACCCGGCTCCGCCTGACGGCGTCATGTCCTTTGTCGCCGACAGCACGTTGACGACGCCGCTGGCGACGATCAGAAGGGCAATCCAGCCGTACGACGCGATCGACCCGTACGTCGTCCCTCGCCGCCCCCCTTCGGTCACACCGTTCGGCTGTTCATCCCTCAAACCCGGTCGGTCGTCCCGTGCCGGCTCGACGCCAACGGCGTCATGCGGTTCTATGCCGCGCTCAGCATAGTTCATCGAAATATCGGAACGTTCCGTGCGAAAGATTGTCATATTTCGAAGTCGCGCAGCGCGGGCCCGGACCCGCATCGGGTCGCCGGATTTCTATCACGGAGACCCCGCCGTCGTCCCATTGGACATGGCCGCAGCCATCGGACGGCAAGGCACAAAGTCGCACGAGATTTCACCAATTTGTGAGCGACCGATAAACCGGCGACGTTTGTTGATCGCTGCCGCACTGGCCCCGCTTGCGGGATGGTTCGGGCCCGCGTTCTCGTCTTCCGCGCAAGCCGCCGATGCGCCGGACCGCCTGCCGACCCGGCGGGTGCGTCCGTCAGATCCCGACTGGCCTTCGGCGGCAAGCTGGAGCCGGCTCAACCAGCAAACGGGAGGGCGCCTCATCGAGGTGCAGTCGCCGCTCGCGGCCTGCCGGGACGCACCGTTCGGCGATTCCTGCCGCGACGTCTTTCGGGAGTTGAAAAACCCTTATTACATTCGCGATGAGGTCGCGCTGACGCAGACCACCGGCTGGGTCGACGCATGGACGTCGGCACCGAGCGTCTACGCGGTTGCGGCCAGGAGCGCCGGCGACGTCGTGGCCGCGGTGAATTTCGCGCGCGAGAATAATTTGCGGCTGGTCGTCAAAGGCGGCGGTCACAGCTATCTCGGCACGTCGAACGCCGCGGATTCGTTGTTGATCTGGACACGGTTTCTGGACGGCATCACGCTGGAGGACCGATTTGTCGCGCAGGGATGCAGCGAGCCTGCGCAGCCGGCGGTCACCGTCGGCGCCGGCGCGATCTGGATGCACACCTACAACGAGGTCACCACCAAGGGCGGCCGTTACGTTCAGGGCGGCGGCTGCGGCACCGTCGGCGTCGCTGGCCTGGTCCAGGGCGGCGGCTTTGGAAGCTATTCGAAGACCTACGGCACCGCGGCGGCAAGCCTTTTGGAAGCGGAGATCGTCACCGCCGACGGCGTGGCGCGGATCGCCAATGCCTGCACCAACCCCGATCTGTTCTGGGCGCTGAAGGGGGGCGGCGGCGGCACCTTCGGCGTGGTCACACGCCTGACGCTGCGCACCCACGAATTGCCTGACACCTTCGGGTTTGTCTCGATGGTCATCCAGGCCCGGTCCGACGCCGCGTTTGGCAGGCTGCTCACCCGGTTCGCCGGCTTCTACGCCGAAGGCCTGCACAATCCGCATTGGGGCGAGATCGTCAACGTCCGGCCCGGCAACAGGCTCGATATCCAATTGTCGTTCCAGGGCCTCGACAAGCAGCAGGCCGACGCGCTGTGGCAGCCGTTCCTGCAATGGGTGAATGAGGCGGCCGGCGATTTCACCTTTGCACATCCAGCATCGATCCGCGTCGGGCCGGCGCGGATGCGCTGGGATGCAGCAGCGATCAAGGCGCGCGCACCGAACGCGATCCTCAGCGATGACCGTCCCGGGGCGCCGGCGGACAATGTGTTCTGGGCGGCCAACCTCAGCGAGGCCGGGCATTTCATTCACGGGTTTGAGTCGCTGTGGCTGCCGGCTTCGCTGTTGCAAGCGGACCAGGGGCCGCGGCTCGCCGAAGCGTTGCAGGCGGCCGCAGCGCATTCGACGGTGGAACTGCACTTTCAAAAAGGGCTCGCCGGCGCCACCGCCGAGACAATTGCGGCCACCAGAGCCACCACGACCAATCCCGCCGTCCTCGACGCCTTCGCGCTCGCGATCGTCGCCAGCGAGGCACAGCCGGCCTATCCCGGCCTGCGCGGCCACGAGCCTGATTTGGCCGATGCCCGCAAAAATGCGCGCGCGATCGCAGGCGCAATCGGCGAGCTCAGGAAGGTCGCGCCGGATACCGGTTCATACGTGGCGGAGAGCAGTTTCTTCGAGGATGACTGGCAGAGATCCTATTGGGGCGCGAACTATCCAAAGCTGCTCGACATCAAGAACAAATACGACCCGGACGGCCTGTTCTTCGTCCATCATGGTGTCGGCAGCGAAGCATGGAGCGCCGACGGTTTTGTCAGGCTCAGGCGGCGCTGAGCGCAAAGGACCTGGCGGCGCGGGGGCGCGACGATCGCGCCTCTTGTCGTGACCCACATCACATACCCCGCATGAACCCCGCTTAACATGCAAGCAACCAATCTCACGCCGAGATTTCTTGTGGGAGAACGTCATGAGCCTTTTTAAGGGAACTTTATTGGGTGCTTTTCTTCTGGCCGGACTGCTGGCGATCAGCCCGGTTCAAGCCGAAACGATTGCTGACGCCGGCAATCCGATGGGCCTGGGCGGTCCGGAACAGCGCGTTGCGCTGGTGATCGGCAATTCGCACTATCAAAACGTCGCCCAGCTACCAAATCCCGCCAACGACGCCAGGGCGGTCGCCGAGTTGCTCAATTCCGCGGGCTTTGAGGTGATCGCAGCCACCGACCTCGATCACAATCAGATGATCCAAGTGATCCAGGATTTCTCCGCCAAGATTGCCGGCCGCGGCCAGAACACGGTGGCGATGATCTATTACGCCGGCCATGGCGTACAGGTCGCGGGCGAGAATTACCTGGTTCCGGTCGATGCCAGGATTTCTTCCGAGCCTGATCTCGTCAACGGTTCGGTGCGGCTGGTCGACGTGATGGCGACGCTGGAAACCATCCCGAGCCGGATGCGGATCGTCGTCCTCGATGCCTGCCGGAACAATCCATTCCCCGCGCTCAACGATGCGGGTCGCGGGCTTGCGATCGTCGACGCGCCGAACGGCTCCATCGTCGGCTATTCGACCGCGCCCGGCACCGAAGCGCTCGACGGCAACGGCGACCACAGTCCCTATACCCAGGCCTTCCTGCGCGAGGCGCACGAGAAAAACCTGCCGATCGAGCAATTGTTCAAGCGGGTCCGGCTCGACGTCAACAACACGACCGAAGGCCAGCAGACGCCGTGGGAGAGTTCGTCGCTGACCAGCGACTTCTATTTCTTCGGCGATACCGCGGTTGCCGCCACGCGGCCGCCGATGCAGATGAAACCCGCCTTTGTTGCCAGCGACCTGCCGTCGCGGGCCGTGCGCCAGGCCTATGACTATGTGCTGGCCGAGAACTCGGTCGAGGATTATCAGGAGTTCATCCAGCTTTATCCTCAGGACCCGCTGTGCGACCGCATCCGCGCGCTGCTGACGAGCCTCGTGCTGGCGCAGGCCTGGCATAATGCGGTGCTGGCGAATTCGCCCTTCGCCTACCAGGCGTTCTACAAGAAATATGCGAACAGCCCCTATGCGCAAAACGCTCTCAAGCTGGCGTCGCAGCCGAAGCTGATCCCGTTGTCGCAGCCGAAACAGATGTTTGCGCTGTCCTCGCTCAAGCTCGGCAATCCCGGCGTTTCGCAAGGCGGTATCGGCGGCGGCAAGATCGGCCTGGACAAGCTTGGCGAAGGCGGCAAGCTCGTCACGCTGGCACCATCTGGTACAAACGCCTCCGGCATCAGCGGCAAGCTCGGCACCGACAAGCTCGGCGAAGGCGGCAAGGTCGTCACGTTGCCGTCGTCCGGCACCAAGGCTTCGAACAGCGGCAGCACCGGCAAGATCGTCGAACTACCGGGCCACGGCTTGAACAAGAGCGGCGAATTGCAGAATTCGAAGCTTGGCGTGTTGAAGGATTCGAAGCTCAACAACGAGGTCATCCATAGGGAGGACCACCCCGTCAAATCGTTCTCGCACATCGATCAGCAACCGGTTCGTTTCCACCAGCAGCCGATGATTACGAATGGCGGCAACAGCTTCCGCACGGCGCAGTTTCATGGACCGGCGATCCAATCGATGGGCCGGCCCATGGGCGGCATGATGATGCGGCGCTGAGCATCGCGGAGACGGCACAATAACCAACGGGTCGGCGCGTTTCGCGGCCGACCCGTTGCTTCCCAAAGCCCTCGCAAGCCTATAGCCGGATCGAACCATCCAAGATGCGCGCATGGGCATCGGCATCGAGTACAAGATAGGCGCCGGATTTTGGATCCCTGGAGAACAGCGGATCAGCCAGCCGCCGCGGATCGAATCCCTCGCGAACCAATTGGTGCTTTTTCTGCTTGAAGGTTTCGGTGGTATCGAGCGCGGCGCAAATCCGGACGAACACCGGATGCGCATAGGCGGGCAGGCGGCGCGCGAGGTGATCCTGCAATTTTGCAAAATCGAAATCGTCGCCGGCCACGATTGCGATCATTCCGGCGCGGCCGTCGGCGCCGGGAATTTCCACGCCATAGGTCGTGGCGTCGACCACCCCAGGACATTCCGAGACGGCTTCGTTGACTTCGGACGTGGCGACATTTTCGCCTTTCCAACGAAAAGTATCGCCGACGCGGTCGACAAAATGGAAAAAGCCGGCGTCGTCCAGTCTCATCAGATCGCCGGTGCGAAACCAGGCGTCGCCTAGCGCCAGCACATTGCGCAAGATTTTCTTTTCGGTCTCGATTTGGTCGGTATAACCCTCGAAGCGGCCACCGCCGCCGTCAGCCGTTCCGATCCGGCCGATGGCCTCGCCGACTTCGCCGCGGGCGCAAGCGATGCAAAGACCGTCCGCGCCGCGTAGCGGCGTGCCCGCCTCCTGATCGACGCGAACGATCGCCGCCGGAAACCGATGCGCCAACAGCGGCGGAATCCGCCCGATCGCGCCCGGTCTGCCCTCGACATTGTAGAGCGAGAAATTGCCCTCGGTGGCGGCATAGAATTCGAGGATTTGCGGAATGGCAAACCGCGCCTGAAAGGCCTCCCAGATATCGCCGCGCAGGCCGTTGCCGCAGGCGAGCCGCAACCGATGGGCCGTTTCATACTCCGATGGCGGCGCCTTCAGGAGATAGCGGCAGAGCTCGCCGATATACTGGAACAGCGTGCAGTCGAAGCGCACGAGGTCCTGCCAGAAATCGCTCGCCGAGAATTTGCCGGGAAGTACCACCGATGCGCCGGCGCTCAGCATGCTGCAGGGTGCGACGATGCCGCCGACGCTGTGATAGACCGGCAGGCAATCATACAACCGGTCGTCCGGCGACGCGCCGGTCAGGCCGGCAAACCAGCCGCCCCAGTTCAGGATGCGGCGGTGGCTGATGCTGGCCGCCTTCGGCAGACCGGTGGTGCCGGAGGTGTAGATCAACAGGGCCCGGTCGTTGATGGTGATGCCGCGCCGCTCGGCCAGCGACAGCGGGCCTTCGTCCATGGCGCCCAGCGCCGCCTCGAGATTGGTCCCGTCGCCGAGGCCGCCATGGGTCCAGATTTTCGCTACGCGGTTGAGATGTGGCTGCGCCGTCTCAAACAGCTCCGAAAGATTATCCGCGAGAATGACATGGTCGGCGTCCGCGACATTGATGCAGTGCGACAGCGACGGCCCGACCAGTTTGGTGTTGATCAGCGCGACGACGGCGCCGACTTTTGTGATGCCGAGCCAGGCCGCGATGTAATCGGGCTCGCTTTGCATCAACAAGCAGACCGTGTCGCCGGCTTCGATGCCCGCCGACAGCGCCCAGCGGGCGTAGCGGTTGATGCGCTCGGCCAGCGTGCGATAGCTCAGCGTTTCGGTTTCCGAAATCAGGGCGGGACGGTCCGGCTCTCGCCTCGACCAATCCTCGACAATGTCAGCGAACAATTTTGTGGGATCGGCCTCGATGCGGGACGTCAGCTCGATCGCCTTCAGCCAGCTTTTGGCGGCCGACGGTTTTGCGCGCGACGGCGGCGTGCTGGTCGAGGGGTTGGGGACGCCTGTGTTCATGGCTGATGACTTGCTGATCTCCGGATCATACGTTGATCCGGAACCACGTATAGCCATGCCGACCTGATCAAGGGTTAATCAGCAGGGTTAAATGCGGTATTGCTGAATCCGCATCGGGGCGGACCGATCCGTGGGCCGCCGCCCGTGGTCCATCGCCATCTTGCCGTCGGACCAATTGCTACGTACCTTGGGACAACAACAGAACATTGGGAGCGCGACGCCATGAATGCCTTCCGCCTCGTACGCCATGCCTGGCTCTTGCTGGCGCTTGCCCCGGTTTCGGCCTGGGCCGGCACGGCCCGCATCTACGTCACCAACAGCGCGGGCGACAGCATCCATGTCATCGATCCCACGACCAACAAGGTGGTCCAGCAGATCAGGGATATCGAGGGCGCGCACGGGATCGCATTCTCCCCCGACGGTTCCAGGGTCTATGTCAGCGATGAAGTCTCCTCGACGCTGGATGTTTTCGACCGCAAGAGCGGCAGGCTCGTCAAGAAGGTGGCGCTGAGCGCGCACCCCAACAATATCGCGGTCACCAAGGACGGCCGCATCGTGGTCGGGATCGCCCGCGATCCCGGCGCGCTCGACATCATCGATCCCGCAAATTTGACGTTGACCAAAAGCGTGCCGGTCAACGGCAGGCTGCACAATGTTTATGTGACGCCTGACGGCAAATACGTCGTCACGGGTTCGATTCGCACCGGAATTGTCACCGCCATCGATCTCGCAACAGAACAGCCGGTATGGGAGGTCAAGCTCGACAAGGGCATTCGCCCGATGGCGATCGAGGCGGGCCCGGATGGCGCAACAAAGCGAATCTTCGTGCAATTGTCCGATCTCAACGGATTCGCCGTTATTGATTTTGCCGCGCGCAAGGAAGTGGCGCGGATCCAGCTGCCGGCAGCCAAAGGCGAATTCGAGATCGACGGGGATCGCGCCACGTCGCCGTCGCACGGCATCGGCGTTGCGCCCGACGGCAAGACGCTGTGGGTCACCAGCATTCCCAACAATGCGGTTTACGTTTATTCGCTCGCCGACCTCACGCTGTCGGGCGAAGTCGCACTTCCCTCGCTCAAGTTGCACGACCATGGAGCGATTTCGGCGGTCGCGAACTGGGTAACGTTCACCCCCGACAGCAAGACGGCCTATATTTCCAACGCGGGCCTGCGCTCGGTCTCGGCTATCGACACCAAGTCGATGAAGCTGGTCGCGGTGATCCCGGTCGGCGAGGTGCCCAAGCGCATCAACACGCTTGTGATCCCGGACGGCCCGGGCTCGGCTTCTACGGCTTCGGGGAAGCGAGCGTCGCTCCATTGACCCAGGCGGCAAGCGCGCGCCATGCCGGATCGCGCTTCGAGGCGAATTGCCGCCCGCCGGAGTGAAACACGTCGCCGCCGCCTTCGGGGGCAAGCGGATGCAGCAACAGCCGGCTGGTATCGGGATCGCCGGGATTGACAAGGATCGAGACGGTTTCGAAATTGCGGCGCGATTGTTCCTCGGTCCAGTCGCGCGCTCCCGCTGCAAGCCTTTCCAGATGGAAGGCGTTGTTGCTCTCGGCATGGCAGACATAGCAGCGGGCATGGTCGGGCCGCTTGGTCAGAAACACCGGCTCGACCCGGCTTTTGAAGTATTCATAGTCAAGTTTCGGCGGGGTTTTCGCCGGCGTCATTGTGTTGGAAACCGCGATCACGGCCAAAACCGTCACGATGCTGAGGACGCGACCCGTCATTCGATTCTCCCTGTACGCTTAAGCAACGAGCCCGAATGGTACTTCAAGCGCGGACTTCGACAAGCCGGGACATGAGCGCGTTCTCTCAATTGACACCACCAGAGGGCGAGCTTGATCCTGTCCGGATTATCCACGACCGCGGCTGCCTCCCAAGCCCGAACGGTTAAGGGTCGCCCCGCCGCCGAACGAAACCGGCGCTCGGCGGGCGTCCGGCGATAGGACGAAGGTCGAACGCGCCTGCCGGTTTTTCCATTCGCGTAGCGGCTTCTGGAATGATTAAGCTGCGGCCAACAGGGGTCCTGGATGCCCCTGATTTGGCGAGGAATACGCACGTTCGTGCTCGAACTCTGAGGACGACTCCCGGCCCCCGGGAAAAGATGCGCCAGCCGTTCATTGGATTTCAGACATGAACGAAAGCATCTCGTCGCCGTTTATTCGCTACCCGATCGGAACATCATTGCTGATGGCCGGGATCCTGTTCGTGGGCCTGGTTGCCTATCCGCTGCTTCCCGTTGCGCCGCTGCCTCAGGTCGATTTCCCCACCATCCAGGTTTCCGCAAGCTTGCCGGGTGGCAGCCCCGAAACCATGGCGTCCTCGGTGGCCCAGCCATTGGAACGCCAGCTTGCGCAAATCCCCGGCATCGCACAGATGACATCGACGAGTTCGCTGGGCTCTACCGCAATCACAATCCAGTTCGACCTGAATCGGAGCATCGACGGGGCTGCCAACGACATCCAGGGGGCCATCAATGCGGCGAGCGGGCAATTACCGAAGAACCTGCCGTCGCCGCCAACCTATCGCAAGGTCAATCCGGCCGACTCGCCGGTCCTGCTGTTGTCGGCGACCTCGGACACATTGCCACTCACCACGGTCAGCGACGCGGTCGATGCCCAGCTCGCGCAACAGATCAGCCAAATCTCCGGCGTTGCGCAGGTGTTCATCGGCGGTCAGCAGAAGCCGTCGATTCGCGTTCAGGTCGATCCCGCGAAACTGGTGGCCAAAGGCCTGTCGCTGGAGGACGTCCGCAGTCAGATCGCCATTACCACCGTCGACAGCCCGAAGGGCAACATCGACGGCGAGAAGCGGGCCTATACAATCTACGCCAACGACCAACTCGTCGACGCCAAGGACTGGAACGACGTCATCATCGCCTACCGCAACGGCGGTCCGTTGCGGATTCGCGATATCGGCACGGCCGTCTCCGGCTCCGAAGATATGAAGACGGCGGCCTGGGCCGACGGCAAACGCGGCGTGTTCCTTGTCATCTTCAAGCAGCCCGGCGCCAACGTGATCGAAACCGTCGACCGGATCAAAGCGCAGCTTCCGCGGCTTATTGCGGCCATTCCACCCGCAATCAAGATCAAGATCATGAGCGATCGCACGATCACCATCCGCGCGGCCGTCGCGGACGTGCAGATTACGCTGTTGATCACCATCGTGCTGGTCGTCATGGTGATCTTTATCTTCCTGCGAAGTATCTGGGCCACAATCATACCGAGCGTCACGGTTCCGCTGGCCTTGCTCGGCGCGTGCTCCCTGATGTGGGTGTTCGGCTATACGCTGGACAATCTGTCGCTGATGGCGCTGACGATCGCGGTCGGTTTCGTCGTCGACGATGCCATCGTGATGCTGGAAAATATCACCCGTTACGTCGAGCAGGGCGAAAGGCCGCTGGCCGCCGCTTTCAAGGGGGCCGCCGAAATCGGGTTCACCATCGTATCCATCAGTATATCGCTGATTGCGGTTCTGATCCCGCTGCTGCTCATGGGCGGCATCATCGGCCGGCTGTTCCGCGAATTTGCGGTGACGCTGGCGATGGCGATCTTCGTCTCCCTCATCGTGTCCTTGAGCCTGACGCCGATGATGGCGTCGCGCTTCCTGCGCGCGCACAAGGAAGCCCGGCACGGGCGCATCTATCAGTGGAGCGAGCGTGGGTTCGACAGGATGCTCCACGCCTATGAGCGCGGCCTCGACCTGGCGCTGCAATGGAGCTTGACCACGCTCTGCATTTTCTTCGCGACACTGGCGCTATCGGTTTACCTGTTCGTGATCATTCCCAAGGGCTTCTTCCCGCAGCAGGACAACGGCTTTCTGACCGGGGTTTCGGAGGCAGCCCAGGATATCTCGTTTGCCGACATGAAGCGGCACCAGGAGGAGCTCAGCCGGATCGTCCAGGCCGATCCCGCAGTCGACAGCATCGCCATGTTCATCGGCGGCGGCGGCACCGCGCTCAACTCGGGACGCATGTACATTACGCTAAAGCCCCGCGACCAGCGCGACGCCAATGCGCAGCAGATCATTGCGCGGCTGCGGCCAAGGCTCGCAAAGGTCGAAGGCGCCCGGCTCTATATGCAGGCATCCCAGGACGTGCGCCTTGGCGGCCGCGCGACCCGAACGCAGTTTGAATTCACGCTGCAGGACGCCAACCTTGCCGAACTGGACGAATGGGCGCCGAAGATCCTGGCCAGGATGCAGACACTGCCGGAGTTGCGCGACGTCGCGACCGACCAGCAGACCGAGGGTACGACGCTACAGCTGACGATCGATCGCGATACCGCCTCGCGCTACGGCATCCTGCCGCAATTGATCGACGACACGCTGTATGACGCGTTCGGCCAGCGCCAGGTCACCCAGTATTTCACGCAGCTCAACAGTTACCACGTCATCCTGGAAATCCTTCCCGAACTGCAAGGCAAACTCGATACGCTGGACAAGCTTTACATCAAGTCGCCGACGACAGGCGATCAAGTGCCGCTATCGGTGATCACGAAATGGACGACCGTGCCGATACGTCCGCTTTCGATCAGCCACCAGGGCCAGTTTCCCGCGGTCACCATCAGTTTCAACCTTTCGCAGGGCGTAGCGTTGGGACAGGCGACCGGTGCCGTACAAAAAGCGGTGGCCGAGATGGGCGCGCCCGCGACGCTCAGCTCGAGTTTTCAAGGCACCGCGCAGGCGTTCCAGCAATCGCTGGGTACCGTGCCCCTCCTGATTCTTGCGGCGCTGGTCGTGGTTTACTTGATCCTGGGCGTTCTCTACGAAAGCTACATCCATCCGCTCACGATTCTTTCGACATTGCCTTCCGCCGGCGTCGGTGCACTCGCCATCCTGATGGCGTTTGGATTCGATTTCAGCCTGATCGCGCTGATCGGCATCATTTTGCTGATCGGCATCGTGAAAAAGAACGGCATCATGATGGTCGATTTCGCGATATCGGCGGAGCGCGACCAGCACATGTCGCCGAAGCAATCGATCCGGCAGGCGGCGCTGCGGCGGTTTCGTCCGATCATGATGACGACAATGGCGGCGTTGCTGGGCGGCGTGCCGCTGATGCTGGGCACCGGCACCGGAGCGGAAATCCGCCAGCCGCTCGGCTATGCGATGGTCGGCGGCCTGCTCGTGAGCCAGGCGCTGACGCTGTTCACGACGCCGGTGGTGTACCTCTATCTCGACAACTTTTCGAACGCGATTGCACGCTGGTTCGAAACCAGGAAAGGCGACCGCCCGGAGCCGCCCGCCAAGATCAATCAGGTCAAGGATGCCGCCGAATAACGTTTCGCGATCCGCACCCGATCTATTCCACGGTCCCTTTAGCCTGCGAGTGGATCCGAGAATTTTACCACGACGCCAGGAACATGGTGCGGCGCGACTAAATTCCTGCGATACCGGTCTTAGAGCGTGATGACTTTTCTTCGAATCGTCATCCTGCTCTATCTTTTTGTTTGAGGATGATCTTTTCGGAAAGCCGGTACCCACTTTTCCGGATCATGCTTTGGGTGATTTTCAGAGGCCGCGATGATCAGCAAGAGAACGTTCCTTCATTCGGCGGCAGTTATGGCGCTGGCGTCGTTCGGTGCCGGAACGACCACGCCGGCGAAGGCCGATACATACCCATCTCACCCGGTGCGATGGGTGGTGCCCTATACGGCCGGCGGCGCGACCGACGTGATTTCCCGCCTGATCTGCCAGCGCCTGTCGGAGCGGCTGGGCCAGCCCTTCGTGGTCGAGAACAAGCCGGGGGCCGGCAGCAATATCGGGACGCAAGCCGTGATCGCCGCGCCGGCGGACGGATACACGCTGCTGCTGACCTCGACCGCCAACGCCATCAACGCATCCTTCGATCCGTCGCTGCCATACGATTTTGCAAAGGCCATCATGCCGGTCGCGGGCCTCGCGCGCATCCCGCTGGTGCTGGTGATCAACAACGACCTTCCCGCGCACAACGTCGCGGAATTCATCGCCTACGCCAAAGCCAACCCGGGGAAACTCTCGATCGCCTCCTCCGGCATCGGCACCTCGCTGCATCTAAGCGGCGAATTGTTCAAGGCGATGGCCGGCATTCAATTCACCCACGTACCCTATCGCGGCTCGGCGCCCGGCCTGACCGACGTCATGAGCGGCCAGATCCAGGGCATGTTCGACAACGTCACCTCCTCGTTCGAACTGGTGCGGTCAAAAAAATTACGGGCGCTCGGCGTCACCACCCACGATCGGTCGGAAACGCTCCCCGAGGTGCCGCCGATCAGCGACGTGCTCGCTGGCTTCGAGACCAGTTCCTTCTACGGCGTCGGCGCACCCCATGACACGCCAAAGGCGATCGTCGATCTCCTCAACCAGGAAATCAACGCCGCCCTTGCCGACCCCGCCATAAAACAGCGGCTCGGCGAGCTCGGCGCCATTCCTCTTCAAGGCAACGCAACCGAATTCGCCGCCATGCTCGCGACCGAGACCGAGCGCTGGCGCAAGGTGGTGGAGATGTCGGGGCAGAAGGAGTGAGGGGGCGGCGCGCTGCCGCGCAGACCGGCGCTTGTTTTCTTGTATCTTTTTTGATACACTTCAGTGTGAATGGCGGAAGGCCTCAAGCTCATCCCTGTCGTATTCTGGCGGTCGGCTACGGGCCGGGAGCCGGTACGCGAATGGCTAAACGAATTATCCCGCGAGGATAAGCGGACCATCGGGCGCGACATCGCCAAAGTGCAGTACGGCTGGCCTGTGGGCTTGCCGTTGTGCCGTCCTTTAAGCGCCGGCCTTTGGGAGGTGCGGGCGTCGCTGCCGAGCAAGCGCGAGGCAAGGGTATTCTTCGGCTTTCACGATGGCATGCTGGTCGCGGTGCACGCGATGATCAAGAAGGCACAGAAGACCCCGGCGGAAGACCTGACGTTGGCAAGACAGAGATTCAAGGAGTTGCAGTCATGGCCAAGAAAAACCCCCACATAGGTTCAAGCTTCGAGAGCTGGCTCGAAGCCGGCGGGATTCGCGAAGAAGCAACCGCCGCCGCGATCAAAGCAGTAATCGCTCGTCAGCTTGCCAGCGAAATGAAGAAAAGGAAGATCACCAAGCAGCGGATGGCCGAGCTGATGAAAACCAGCCGCGCGCAAGTCGACCGTCTGCTCGACCCTGATAATGGCAGCGCGACGATTGAGAGTCTGCAGCGCGCCGCAAAGATTGTGGGGCGAGAGTTGCGGCTCCAGTTGGTGTGACGTTTGGGATTCGCGGGGACCACGCTACCGACGTCAGGACACAGCGGCGAATGCTGCAGCGAACATCGCCAGACCGCCTGCCGCCGAGGTCTCTCGTTCCAGTTCCCCTGGGAACCGCTAGACAGGCGCAAATAATTCATGCGGCAGGTCGAGGCCGCGGAGTTGATGTCGGCCGAGCGACTTCAACCGTCCGCCATAGGCACTTGCAAAGTCGTCGCTCACGATCAGCGGCAGATCGAGCGATTTGGCGATGGCCTCGATGCGACTGACCAGATTGACCGCGGGCCCGATCACCGTGAAGTCGAGGCGGTCGGCCGCTCCGACATTGCCGTAGATGACCGTGCCGTAGTGCAGCGCGATGACGATTTCGAGCGGCGGTTCGCCTGCTAGCGGCTCTCTCGCCCGCAAAACGCCCAGCGCCTCTTGCGCCGCCGCGAGTGCGTTTGCGGCGGTGCAGGCAGCCTCGTCCGGGCCGGCCAATGGAAAGATCGCGAGCAATCCGTCGCCCATGAACTTCAGAATTTCGCCGCCGTGACCGACGATGGCTTTCGCCTGGAGGTCGAAGAGATCGTTGAGAATGCCAATGACGCGTTCGCCCGGGAGTTGATCGGACATTTGGGTGAAACGGCGCAGGTCCGACGACCAAAGCACTGCGGCGATCGCTTCGCCGCTGCCGCGCCGGATTTGGCCGTCGAGCACTTTCCGCCCGGTTTGCGGTCCAAGATAGGCCTTGAGCACGTTCTCCGCGATCTGTCTCTGGCTGTTCATGTCGGCGACGATCGATAGCCGTTCCGACACGGCCGTGAGGTCGGCAATCTCTCGCTCCAAAAACCCGCCCGGCCGGTCCGTGACATAGGCCGCCATATAGGCGCAAGGCCCAAAGGCGCCACCAACAGGAAGCGCAAAATAATCGGTCCCGCCGCGCGCCTTCAGATCGTGCAGGATGGAGAAGTCCAGTCGCGCTTCCGGCCCCTCCAGGCTGCGCCGGAGGATTTCGCCGTTTCGCACCCGCATCACCGGATTTTGCTCAGGCGGAATAAGATCGGCGACCTCGTGCGTGATCATGATCTCCTGCGTCTGCGCGCTGGTGCGCCACCAGATGTAGACGGAGCCGAGGAATTGAGGGTGCAGCGTGCCGCCACGAATGTTGGCGCGCAGCAAGGGTATCCCCGCCGCCACCAGCCGCCACGACAATTCGTCGATCGTTCGCGCGAAGGAGCCGATCTGGCGGGCGTCGCAAATGAGCCATTCGACGATGTTCCCGATCGTGTCGCGGCTGGGCCGCGCCGCGACCGGTCGTTCGACCACCTCGGTGACGATGACATTGCGGCCTTGGACGATAAGCGAGGAAGATTCGGCTTCGCCCAACGCGCGCTCCTCGGAAGCCATGGGACCCAGACTCCATGTCGTATCACCGGATATTTATTTGCTGTTCTTGCGCAATGCTGGCCGCTTCTTCGCCCGCGCCGTGTCGTCGCGCCGCGGCACCGGCTTCGGCGCGCCACCGGCGCTGCCCTGCATCCGCAGCCCATCAACAAACACATCGAGCAGCCGCACCACGCTCTTCTGCCAGCCGGGCTGGTCGTGCAAATAGCACATACCGACCAGCGCGCGCAGCAGGTCTTCCGGGCTGACATCGCTGCGTATCTCGCCGGCGGCGACGGCGCGATCAAGCAATGCGCCGACGGCTTTGGTCAGCCGCTCGAATGAAAAAGCGGTGAGTTCCGACTGGCTATTCATGGCAAGCGCCAGCGCGGCCGACATGCCCTTCTTGGTGGCGACGAATTCGACATTGGACCGCAACCAGCGCCGTAGCGCGTCGACCGGCGATGGCTCGCTCTTCAACGCTTCCGCCAATTCGCCGAGTTGCTGCACCTCGCGGCGATAGACCGCCTCGAACAACGCCTCGCGTGTCGGGAAATGGCGGTACAGCGTGCCGATGCCGACGCCGGCGCGCTTTGCCACGGCCTCCAGGCTCGCGTCCGGACCGCCGGCGCTGAACACAATCTTGGCAGCCTCCAGCACGCGCTCGCGATTGCGAACCGCGTCGGCGCGGGGCCTGCGAAGGGTTGCTGCGGACTGATCTGCCATTTTCAATAGTCTAGATCACGATTCGATGAAGATCACACCGCGTCACGATTGCATCTCCTTGTTCACACATATTCTTTCCTGAAAATCGATCCACGCTTTTCGGATCATTTCTAATTTTTTTCCGGCCTCTTGCGAAACGGAGGATGCCTCCGTATATGCCGGGAACCAACGAACTTGAAGTTGCCCGCCGATCCGCGCGCGGCCGCTGACCATAACATTGATCGGAGCCCTGCATGAGCTTCCCCATCAGCCTCACCATCAACGGCGTGCGGCGGGACGTCGAGCTTGACGACCCGCGCGTCACCCTGCTCGACCTCTTGCGTGAGCGTCTTCATCTAACCGGCACCAAGAAAGGATGCGACCGCGGCCAATGCGGAGCCTGCACCGTGCTGGTCGACGGAAGGCGGATCAACTCCTGCCTGGCGTTGGCGGTCAGCCATGACGGCGGCGACGTGCTCACCATCGAGGGCGTCGCGCGCGGCGACGTGCTGCATCCGGTGCAGGCCGCTTTCATCGCCCATGACGGTCTTCAATGCGGCTTCTGCACGCCCGGCCAGATCATGAGCGCGATCGGCCTGATCCAGGAAGCCCAGGCTGGCGACGACCCCGAACGCGTCCGCGAATGCATGAGCGGAAACCTTTGCCGATGCGGCGCTTATGCCGGGATCACCGACGCGGTGCTCGAAGCCCAGCAAAACCTGACCGCGGCCAACCGGAGGCGCTCCGCATGAAGACCTTCGACTACATCAGGCCCGCGACCATTTCCGAAGCGGTCGCGGCCGCGGCTCAACCGGGCACAGCCTATCTCGCCGGCGGCACCAATTTGCTCGATTTGATGAAGGGCGGCATCACCCGCCCGGACCGTCTGGTCGATGTCACACATCTGCCCGGGCTTGACCGTATCGAGCATCTCGCCAGTGGCGGCTCGCGCATCGGTACGCTGGTTCGCAACGCCGATCTCGCGCACGACGAAAATTTCGCAAAATCCTATCCGGCGGTGGCCGAGGCGCTGTTGTCGGGCGCTTCCGCGCAGCTTCGCAATGCCGCGACCGTCGGCGGCAATCTCCTGCAGCGGACGCGATGCGGATATTTTTATGACATAGCCAGCGCCTGCAACAAGCGCCAGCCCGGCACAGGATGCGCTGCCCGTAACGGCGAAAATCGCCTGCACGCTGTGCTCGGCTGGAGCGAAGGCTGCATCGCCACCCATCCATCGGACTTCTGTGTGCCGCTGGTCGCGCTCGACGCCGTCGTCGAGATCGAGGGCAGAGGGGGCCGGCGCGAAATTGCGCTGGAGGCGTTGCATCGACTGCCCGGCGATACGCCGGAGCGGGAAGACGCGCTCGAGCCCGGCGATCTGATCGTGGCGTTGCGACTGCCGGCCGAAGCCCGCGCGTTCTCGGCGCATGCGCGCTATCTGAAAGTGCGCGAGCGCACCTCCTATGCGTTCGCCATCGTCTCGGCCGCCGCAGGCTTGCGGATCGAACGCGGCACCATCCGGGAAGCGCGGCTCGCGCTCGGCGGCGTTGCGGCAAAACCGTGGCGGGCGCGCGCGGCGGAAGAGACATTGGCCGGCGCCAATCCCACGCCCGCGGCCTTCCGCCGCGCCGCGGAGGTAGCCCTCGCCGACGCAAAACCCTCCGGCGACAATCAGTTCAAGATCGAACTCGCGCAGCGCATTCTCGTGCGCACGCTGTCGCTCGCCGCGGCGGGCACACCGACGCGTCTTCCCGCCCTTCCCGCCTCTCCCTTCGCATCCGCTTCCGGAGCATTGCAGAATGCCTGAGATCAGTCTCACTCACACTGCCGCCCATGCCCGCCACGGCTCCAATATCGGTCAGCCGCTGACCCGCCGCGACGGCCTGCTCAAGGTCAAGGGCGAAGCCCGCTACGCCGCGGACAATCACCCGCCATGCATGCTGCATGCGGTTCTCGCGGTCTCCAGCATCGCGCGTGGCCGCGTAAAATTCCTCGATGTGCAGGCGGCCAAGCGCCACCCAGGCGTAGTCGAGGTCATGACGCCAGCCAACCGGCCGCCGCTCGCGGAAGACCCGGACGCCAAGACCAACCCCTTCATGTTCCGGCTCGACCTGCTGCAAAACGATAGGGTGCGTTATGCGAACCAGTCGATCGCGGTGGTGATCGCCGAAACGCTGGAGGCTGCGACCGAGGGCGCGGCGCTGCTTTCGCCGCAATACGAAATCCTGCCGGCCCGCGTCGGGCTCGATGCCGGCGAAAGTTTCGTGCCACCCGCCGTCGGCATCGGCAATCCGGCCGTGATCGAGCGGGGCGATGTCGAGGCGGGCTTGGCTGCGGCCTCGAAGCGCGTTGAGGCGACTTATGAGACGCCGGCGCAGTACCACAACGCGATGGAGCCGCATGCGATCGTGGCCGCATGGAATGGCGATACGCTGTCGATCGATACGCCGAGCCAGGGCCTTGCCATGGCGCAGGGGCGAATCGCCGGACTGTTCGGCATCTCGCCCGAAAAAATCCATATCCGCAGCCCGTTCCTGGGTGGCGGCTTCGGCTCCAAGGGACTGGTCTCGGGGCCGCAGCTGCTCGGCATTCTGGCGGCGCGGCTGGTCGGCAAGCCGGTTAAGCTGGTGCTGCGCCGTGAACACATGTACGGGCCCGTCGGCCATCGCGCGCCGACCCGCCAGACGCTTCGCATTGGTGCCGACGGCAAAGGCCTTTTGACGGCGATCGATCATCGCGCAAAAACCACAACGAGCACGTTCGATGATTTCTTCGAGCCGGCCGCCGACGCCTCGCATACGCTGTATGCGAGCCCGGCGATCGCGACCTCGCACGAAGCGGTGCGGATCGATACCGGCACGCCATTGTTCATGCGCGCTCCGGGCGAAGCAACCGGCTCAATTGCGCTCGAAAGCGCGATCGACGAGATGGCATGGGCCTGCGGGATGGATCCGCTGTCGTTTCGCCTGAAAAACTATGCCGAAGTCGAGCCGATCTCCGGAAAACCGTTTTCGTCGAAAGCCCTGCGTGAGTGCTACACGCAAGGCGCCGAGCGTTTTGGCTGGTCGAAACGCCCGCTCGCGCCACGACAGACGCGCGATGATTCCGGCCTCCTGGTCGGCTGGGGCATCGGCACCGCCACATTTCCGGCGCTGATGTTCCAGGCCGAGGCGCGCGCGGTCGTTCGAAGCGACGGCTCCGGCGTGATGGAGACGGGCGCCCACGACATGGGCCAGGGCGCGTGGACCGCGCTCGCCCAGATCGCGGCCGACGGCCTCGGGCTCGGTCTCGAACAGGTCGAGTTCAAGGCGGGGACGTCGGACCTGCCGGACGCGGGCATCGCCGGCGGCTCGGCCCACACCGCGACCGCCGGCATGGCGATCCACGATGCGGGCGCGGCCGTCATCGCCAAGCTCGCCGATCTCGCCACCGGCGATGAGCGCTCGCCGCTGTTCGGGGCGGGGAATGCCGGCGTGGTCGCGCGCGACGGCCGCCTGTTCCGCCGCGACGACGAAACCCGGAGCGACAGTTACGTCGATATTCTCGGCCGGGCCGGCCTCGCGCAGATTGACGCCCGCGGCAAGAGCGCCGTCGATCCGGCGGCGCAGGCGAACTACGCGATGCACGCGCATGGCGCCGTGTTCGCCGAGGTCAGGGTCGATCCGGATCTGGGTCAAATCCGCGTCACTCGCCTGGTCGGCGCTTTCGCGGCGGGACGGGTGATCAATCCGCATCTGGTGCGCAGCCAGATCTACGGCGGCATGATCTGGGGCATATCATTTGCCCTGCACGAGGAAGCCATCACGGATCGGAGCTCCGGGCGGATCATCAACGCCAACCTCGCCGAGTACCACGTTCCGGTGAATGCCGACGTGCCGCCCATGGAGGCGCTGATGATCGAGGAACACGATCCCCATGTGAACGCGCTCGGCATCAAGGGCGTCGGCGAGATCGGCATCACCGGCTCGGCCGGCGCCATCGCCAACGCGGTCTGGCATGCCACCGGAATAAGGGTGCGGCGCTTTCCGATCCGGATCGAGGAGCTGGTGATGGGTGTGAAATAAGCGCTGATTTCCTCCGCCCACACCGGCTCGCCGGCGATCGCGCGGCGCGTGGCGGCGATTGTGCTCAAGAGATCTCGTAGACCGACATTTTGTCCGCGATTCCGCTCAGCGCCACGCGTCTGGGCGTTGGCTTTAGCCCGTTGGTCTCGAGCAGGGCCCGGGCATGCGCGTTCTCCACGACCTGTTCCGTCACCACGATCGAGCGTGAGGCAGCAAGGCCCTGGACGCGCGACGCGACGTTCACGGTCTGGCCAAAATAGTCCTGCTGGCCATTGAGCGTGACCGCCAGGCATGAACCTTCATGGATGCCCATCTTCAGGCGCAGGCTCTGATGCTGACGCTCGGCGCCGAGATCGCTCATCGCCTCGCGCATGCGGATCGCAGCGGCGATGGCGCGGTCAGGCGTCTCGAAGGTCGCCATCACGGCGTCGCCAACGGTCTTCACGACCGCCCCCCTTTCGGACGCGATAATCTCCTGCAGCAGCCTGAAATGCTCGTTGACGAGATCGAAGGCGACGAGGTCACCGACGCGCTCATAGAGCGCCGTGGAGTCCTTGAGATCGCTGAACAGGAAAGTCAGGCTCAAGATCTTGAGGCGCTGGCCGATGGCGAGCGTTTCGGTCCGGTAGATGTCGCGAAAGGTCTGATTGGTGAGGAGACGCTTTGCGGAGAGAATGGGCTTGCGTCGCTTGAGCAGGTCGTCCAGCGCCTGGTTCGTCACCCATACCGCCGGTAACACGCGACTCTCAGTGCGGTTTTCCAAGGCCAGGCGCAGTGGCCCGGGGCGCAAGGCAATGGTGTCGACGGGAACATCGACCTTGTTGAAGATCACCGACAGGTTCTGGCGCTCGCTCGTCTCCTCGCCGCCGACATCGAGGAACTGGGCCGTATGGGTCACGGGATCGAACACGATCAACGTGCCCTTCGGCAATTGCAACGAAAGGATGGCCCTTTCTCCTGACGGCAAGTCAACCGCCTCGAGCGTGACCTCGGCCAGCAGCCTCTCCAGATCATCCGGAAGATCGATCGCCGAACTCCAGAAGATCTGGCGATAATATTCGGCCGCGGACAATTCGTCGGGACTGTGGGCCGCGATCTTGCGCACACGCGGGCTTACCGTAAAGGTCACCTCGACCAAATTGTCGAGCGTCGTCTCATAGCCCGCGGCGCAGAACGCGCAATTATACTGCGCCCGATCCAGGGTCTTCAGGCTTTTATTGGCGGAAAGAACCCCGGCGCAACTGGGGCACATGACGTTCCACGTCATCTCGAAAATGCCGAGCCCCACCGCATTCAGGAGCGCCGCGATGACCCGCTCCTCATCGAGGCCTTCGCCAGCCGCAAGATTGAGCGCATTCATCTTGTTCAAGGCATGGTCCGGCGCATCCCGCACCATGCGCTCAAGCATATCCACCACGTCGTCGTCGGCCGACTGACGCAGGGCCACAAACAAAGTCTCAGCCTCGTTCATGCAAATAAGGCTACACGAAAGAAGGCAAAGCGGAAACCCACTAACTGATCGCCGATGTGCACCGAAAACCTGAACCCGGACGTCATGGGGATGAAGTCACCGGCGAAACGGTCGCATTGAAATCCCGGCGAAGGCCAAACAGGCGCTGGCTCTCAGCTCTGCGGCTCATCCTGCATATGCCGGAGCTCGTCGACCAGAACGCGGATATTCTCGCTGTAGTCGATCGGAACCGCGATCAAATGCAATCCGCCGGCGGAAAAGGCCTGCTCCAGCGCCGGCACCAGTTCCGAGGCCGACGTAACGCGCCGCCCGTGCGCGCCATAGGCGGCGGCGTAGGTGACGAAGTCGGGATTGCCGAAGCTCAGGCCAAAGTCCGGCATTCCGTCAACGGCCTGCTTCCAGCGGATCATGCCATAGGCGTGATCCTCGATAATCAAAACCACGAGATCGAGATTCAATCGCCGCGCGGTCTCGATCTCCTGGCTGTTCATCATGAAACCGCCGTCGCCGGCGACCACCAGCACGCGCCGTCTGGGATAAAGCAATGCCGCCATCATCCCGGACGGCAGCCCGGCGCCCATCGTCGCCAGCGCATTGTCGAGCAGAAGCGTGTTGGCGACGTCGGTGCGGTAGTTGCGCGCAAACCAGATCTTGTACATGCCGTTGTCGAGCGCGACGATGCCGTCGGGCGGCATCACCTGCCGGACGTCGTGCACGATCCGCTGCGGGGTCAAGGGGAAGCGATCTTCGTCGGCGCGATCGGCGATGTGACCCAGGATCTCCTTTCGCAAGGCGACCCAGTTCGGGTTCATCTTCACCTTGCCCTCGAGCTGGCCGGCGAGCAGCTCAAGGCCCCCGGCGATGTCGCCGATCACTTCGGCTTGAGGAAAATACACCTCCTCGACGGCAGCCGGCGCGAACCCGACATGAATGACCTGATGCCGGCCCCTCGTCATCAGGAACGGCGGCTTCTCCACCGTCTCGTGCCCGATGGTCACGATAAGATCGGCGCGATCGATCGCGCGGTGGACGTAATCGCGCTCGCTCAAGGCCGCGGTGCCGAGATAGAAGTCCGACGCACCTCCGACGGCCCCCTTCCCCATCTGCGTGTTGAAGAAGGGGATGCGGACGCGGTGAACGAAGCCGGAAAGCGCCGGCGCAAGCCGGGGCCGATTGGCGCCGGCGCCGAACATCAGCAATGGAAACTTCGCCGCCAGGATCAGCTCAGCTGCGCGCCTGATGGCTTCCTGCGAGGCAACCGGCATCTCCACCGCATGCGGCGGCACCAGCGCAATGTCGCCCGCTTCCTCCCTGGCGATGTCCTCGGGCAATTCGAGATGCACCGGGCCGGGGCGCTCTTCGGCGGCGATGCGGAACGCATTGCGGACCAGCGTCGGAATGCTCGACGCGCTGACGACCTGTTGCGACTGTTTTGACAGCGGGCGCATGGTCGCGACGATATCGACGATCTGGAAGCTCGCCTGCCGGCTTTGCCGGATCGCCTTCTGGCCGGTGATCAGCACCAGCGGCATGCCGCCGAGAAATCCGTAGGCAGCGCCCGTGACGAGGTTGAGCGCGCCGGGACCAAGGGTCGAGAGCGCGACGCCGGGCTTTCCCGTGAGCCGCCCATAGGTGGCGGCCATGAAAGCCGCCGGCTGCTCGTGACGGGTGACGATCAGCTCAATCGAAGACCGTCGAAGGCTGTCGACGACGTCAAGGTTCTCCTCGCCCGGCACTCCATAGATGCGGTCGACGCCCTCGTTCTCAAGGGCCGCAACCAGCAGATCCGATCCCTTCATGCTCGATCCCTTCGCTGCATCCGAAAATGCTTAAGAGAGTACCGTCTGATTTGAAGTGGACATAGGCTTTGCGATCGTCGATCGCTTCCCCAAAAACGAAAATCCCGGCCGCGGGGACCGGGTTTTTGCAAAATAAGCCTGGTTGCGGGGAGCCGCAATCACCGAGACGCTTACCTTCGCGGCCGGCCCCGCTTTGCAAAGATCGGTCCCCGCGCATCGGCCGTGCACCGAAGCTGGCTTTCGGAGCAAAGCTGGCGTCAGTCGAGCTGCTTACAGAATCCGGTTTATGAGAACGCGCCTAGCATCCGCCGATGCCGACGAAGAGATTGCCTGCGCCGGCGTTGCCGGCTGTTGACGGTATCGCGCCCGGGCAGCGCGCGCTCGATGAGACACCGCCGCCAGCACCACCGGCGCCGGACGTGGCGTTGGACGTGACGGTTTGCGCGTTGGCGCCGATGCCGCCTACCGGTCCCGTTGTCACCGCGGTAGCCCCTGCTTCCGCCGGACTCTGATAGGTGGGGGCGCCGAGCGGATCGGACGCGCAGCCGAACGCCGTCAGATTGGCGCTCAGCGATACGCCGAACGGACAGGGCACCGTCACGGGCGCAATGGTACTGAAGGTTCCTCCCGTTGCGCCGGTCACTCCTTGGCCGGACGGCACGATCGCGCCTGTCACCGTGCTCACCGCGTTGGTCGGGAAGTTGACCTGCGCGCCGGTTTGAGCACTGACCTGAGGGTTCGGTTGCGTGCCTACCGACGAACTCACCTGCGCGTGAGCGGTGGCAGACACGCCAAGCCCCAGGGTGACCGCAAGGATGAGCATTCGCTTCATCGCGCTCTCCTGTCTTGCTGAAGCGACGATGAGGTCGTGATACAGCTTCTGCCCGCCCGTTGCTTCAAACGCCTCCGACGCAGAGGGGTTCCCTGGGACCGCGCCTCAGTGTCGGGCTTCGCCCAACGGCTGCATGCCGGCACTGATCAACGCATAATCGCCATCAGCAGGGTGCCACGTTATTGCCGCGTCAGGCGAACCACGGCCTATCGGCTGAAAAATAGAAACGCCGCCAAGCCATTGGCTTGACGGCGTTATCTGGTTGCGGGGATAGGATTTGAACCTATGACCTTCAGGTTATGAGCCTGACGAGCTACCGGGCTGCTCCACCCCGCGATAAACCTTGCGCGCCTTCTTAAAAAAACCGAATGCCGAAACGGATTTGGCCAACGCGCTGAGCACGCCGATCATTCCCGTCCGGAGGCTTCCTGAGAAGGCAACCCTTAGCAAAAGCCCTTGGCAAAGGCCCTTGGGTCGCTGGGGGTATGTACCAACGCAGGTCTGCTTTGGAAAGGGCCGGAAGCCGAGTTTTGAGGATTTTGTGACGGCCAGAACGGGCAAATTCGTCGCGAAAACCGGCCTAACCGGCCCCTCTTGCCAGAACTTGCGCAAAAGCCCAGCCTTGGGGCCAAGAGCCCGGCCGATGCGCCGGGTGATATGGCGAATCTTGGGGGGATCAGGCGTGGCGGACACATTCGATTTTGTCGTGGTTGGCGGCGGCTCCGGCGGCTGCGCGGTCGCAAGCCGGCTTTCCGAGGATCCCGGGACCTCGGTGGCGCTCGTGGAAGCCGGCGGCGAATGCGACAACTGGGTCGTGACCTCGCCGGGCGCGATGATCCTGATGATCTCCGGCAAGGTCAACAATTGGGCGTTCGATACCGTGCCGCAGCCGGGTCTCAACGGGCGCATCGGCTATCAGCCGCGCGGCAAGGGGCTCGGCGGTTCGTCGGCGATCAACGCCATGGTCTACATCCGCGGCCACCGCAGCGATTACGACCGCTGGGCCTCGCTCGGCAACACCGGCTGGTCCTATGCCGACGTGCTGCCCTACTTCAAACGTTCGGAGGATAATTCCGAACTCGACGGCGAATATCACGGCAAGGGCGGCCCGCTCCATGTCACGGGATTGCGCTCCGACAATCCGGTGCGGGAGACCTATCTGCAGGCCGCGCGCGAGGCGCAGTTCCGCATCCGCGACGATTTCAATGCCGAGGAGCAGGAAGGCCTCGGCACGTATCAGGTCACGCAGAAGAACGGCGAGCGCTGGAGCGCCGCGCGCGGCTATATCCACCCGCATCTGGGCAAACGCTCGAACCTGCGCGTCGAGACCCAGGCGCAGGCCAGCCGCATCCTGTTCGAGGGCGGCCGCGCGGTCGGCGTCGAATATTTGCAGGGCAAGGAGACAAAGCAAATTCGCGCCCGCCGCGAAGTCATCCTGTCCTCCGGCGCGTTCCAGACCCCGCAACTCCTGATGCTGTCCGGCGTCGGCGATGGTGCCGCGCTGGCAAAACACGGCATCGCGACCACGCATCATCTGCCCGGCGTCGGCCGGAACCTGCAGGATCATCCGGATTTTGTGTTCGGCTTCACTTCCGATGCGCCGTATTTTGCCGGGCTGTCGTTCGGCGGCATCGCGCGGATCTTCAAGGGAATCGCGCAATACCGGCGCGAACGACGCGGGCCGATGACCTCGAACATCGCCGAATGCGGCGGCTTCCTCAAAACCCGCCCCGATCTCGACGTGCCCGATATCCAGTTGCATTTCTGCATGGCGATGGTGAATGACCATGGCCGCAAGCCACGCTGGGGCACCGGCTTCTCGTGCCATGTCTGCCTGCTGCGGCCGACGAGCCGCGGCAGCGTCTGGCTGCAAAGCGCCGATCCGCTCGCGGCGCCCGCGATCGACCCGAATTTCCTCGGCGAGGAGAAAGACCTCGACACCATGGTCGCCGGCTTCAAAATGACAAAACGATTGCTCGACGCGCCGGCGCTGAAGGCGCTGCAAACCTCCGACGTCTTCACATCAGGCATCGAGAGCGATGCCGATATCCGCAAAGTCCTGCGCGAGCGCGTCGATACCGTCTATCACCCGGTCGGCACCTGCAAGATGGGCGTGAGCGATCCGCTCGCCGTGGTCGATCCGAAACTGAAGGTGCATGGGCTGGAAGGCCTGCGCGTGGTCGATGCCTCGATCATGCCGACCCTGATCGGCGGCAACACCAACGCGCCCACCATCATGATCGGCGAAAAGGCCGCCGACATGATCAAGGCCGAGATGCGGGCGAATTGATTTGCACTTGCGTCATTGCAAGGTGCGAGAAAACGAGAATGATTTCTTTACTGACGTCGAATAAACCGGAGATATAGGACTCCGCGAGCTCTGCGGATTTTTCGATACCGACGATTTTAGCGATCGCGAACCGGTTTGGTTGACCAAATCCAGCCCGCGAAACAGGCAGCGAGTTCTCGTCCATGAACGGTTTCGACGCCGCGGTCTATCTCGGATTGGCCATCGCCGTCGTCACCGGCTTCAATGCCGGCTTGCTGCGCAGCGCGGTCACGATCCTGGCCTATCTGATCGCGATGCCGATCGCGGTCTGGGCGATGTCCTTTGTTTCGCCTGCGATCGGCAGCAAGCCCGGCGCGCCGCTACTGGATAACGCGCCGATCCTGTTCGGGATTTTCCTCGCCACCGGCATCGGCCTTGGAAAACTGATGCGGATGGCGCTCGACGAAACCATTGGCTCCGAACCGGGTCTCGGCGATCGCCTCGCCGGTGCGGCGCTTGGCGTGGTGCGCGTCGGCCTGATCGCGACTACCGTGGTGCTGATGTTCGATACCCTGCTGCCATCGGACCGCCAGCCGGCCTATCTGACCGCGTCGCGGCTGCGGCCGCTGTTGTCGGTCGCGGGCCAAAGGGGTTTTCAGTCGCTGCCGCCGGACGTCGTGGCCTATATCGACCGCCTCCGGAAAGACCAGCGGATTTGAGCCCGGCCTAGTCCCAGATATGCATTTCGACACAGCCCGGTCTCTTATCAGGGGCGTCCGGGTTCGCTAGAGTGGCGGGATCGGACGTCAAAAGTCATCTGACATAACGGGAGTGAGACTGTGGATCTTGGGATCAAAGGCCGCCGGGCCATCGTGTGCGCATCGAGCAAGGGATTGGGTCGCGCCTGCGCGATCGCGCTGGCAAACGAAGGCGTGCATGTCACGCTGACCGCGCGCGGCGCCGAGGCGCTGGCAAAGACCGCAGGCGAGATACGCAAGGCCAATCCCGGCGTCACCGTCACCGAAGTCGCCGGCGACATCACGACGCCTGCTGGACGCGAGGCGGTTCTAAAAGCCTGTCCCGATCCGGATATCCTGGTCAACAATGCCGGCGGTCCGCCGCCCGGCGATTTCCGCAACTGGACCCGCGACGACTGGATCAAGGCGCTGGACGCCAACATGCTGACCCCGATCGAATTGATCAAGGCGACGGTGGACGGCATGATGGCCCGAAAATTCGGCCGCATCGTCAACATCACCTCCGCAGCAGTGAAGGCGCCGATCGAGGTGTTGGGCCTGTCCAACGGCGCGCGTACCGGCCTCACCGGCTTCGTCGCCGGCATCGCGCGGAAAACCGTGATCAACAACGTCACCATCAACGCCCTGCTGCCGGGGCCATTCGATACGGACCGACTGCGCGGCGCCGTCGCGAAAGCGGAAGCGGAGCGGCGTGGCATCACGGTGGATCAATTGCTGGCGGAGCGCGCCAGGCAAAATCCCGCCGGACGCTTTGGGGACCCTGAGGAATTCGGGCTCGCTTGCGCGTTTCTGTGCGGCGCCAAGGCTGGCTTCATCACCGGCCAGAACATCCTGCTCGACGGCGGCGCCTTCCCGGGCACGCTCTAGGCAAAGGTGCCGGCATGAAGGCCGTCTGGTACGAACGCACGGGCGCCGCGGCCGATGTCCTGACCTTCGGCGAGATGCCGGCGCCGGTGGCTGGACCCGGCGAAGTCCGCGTCCGGCTGCAGGCCTCCGGCGTCAACCCGGCCGATGTCGGCCGCCGCGCCGGCAGCTATCGCGGCCTGGAGTTTTCGCGCGTGATACCGAACAGCGATGGCGCCGGCATCATCGATCAGGTCGGCGACGGCGTTGCGCGGCTTCGGGTCGGCCAGCGGGTCTGGCTGTTCAACGGCCAGCGCAACGGCCGCGCCTTCGGCACCGCGGCCGAATATATCGCGCTCGCCGAACACCTGGTGACGCCGCTGCCCGACGATGTGTCGTTCGCGGCCGGCGCCACGCTTGGCATTCCCTGCATGACCGCGTGGTGCTGCCTGTTCGGCGACGGAACCATCGCGGGCCAGACGGTGCTGGTGCACGGCGGCGCCGGCGCGGTAGGTCACTATGCCGTGCAGCTCGCAAAAGGCGGCGGCGCGCGCGTGATCGCGACCGTCAGTTCGCCGGCCAAAGCGGAGGTGGCGCGGCTTGCGGGCGCCGATCTCGTGATCGACTACAAGACCGAGGACGTGGTCGCGAAGACGCTTGCGTTCACCGGAGGGCGCGGCGTCGATCGCGTGGTCGATGTCGATTTCGGCGGGAATATAGGGACGACGTTGAAATTGATGGCGATGAATTCGACGATTGCGGTCTACGCCACCAACGGCGATCGCAATCCGGTGATACCGATGCGCGAGTTGATGGAGAAATGCATCGCGCTGCGCACGCTGGTGCTGTTCGCGCTGCCGCTGCCGTTGCTTGCGGCGGCTCAGGCAGACATTTCGAAATGGTTGACCGCCGAAAAACGAATCCACAACATCGCCGGAGAGTTTCCGCTGTCGCAGACCGCGCAGGCTCATCTGGCGGTAGAAAAGGGCGACAAGCTCGGGACCGTGATCGTCGACTGCGCGCGGTAGAGGCTGGAGAACGCCGGATGCACTGGACTGTGGGTAATGTGAAAATCACCAAAATCGTCGAGTTGGAGACGATCGGCAGCACACGATTTATCCTGCCCCTGGCCAGCAACGAGGAAATCACGAAACTGCCCTGGCTGATCCCGCATTTCGCGACCGAAGAAGGCCGGCTCAAAATGTCGATCCACACCCTGGTGGTGGAGACCCCGTCGCGCCGGATCGTGGTCGATACCGGGCTCGGCAACGACAAGCAAGGCCGCAACGTCCCGACCTGGAATAACCGAAAGGGCCCCTTCCTCGAAACCATGCGGGAGGCCGGTTTTGCGCCCGAGACGATCGACACCGTGCTGTGCACGCATCTGCATGTCGACCACGTCGGCTGGAACACGACACTTGCCGGCGGCAAATGGGTGCCAACGTTTGTCAATGCCCGCTATGTATTCGGCCGAGGCGAGTACGAACACTGGCGCGATTACAGCCGCGAGCCGTCGCAGGCCGCGGTTTTCAACGACTCCGTAAAACCGGTGGTCGATGCCGGCAAGGCCGACCTCGTCGCCAGCGATGCCGGCGTCTGCGATGAAATCACCCTGATACCCACCCCCGGCCACAGTCCGGGCCATATGAGCATTCTCATCAAATCCGCCGGCGAGGAGGCCCTGCTGACCGGCGACGTCGCCCATCATCCCTGCCAAATGGCGCATCTCGACTGGTCGTCGACGGTGGATTCCGACGTCGTTCAATCGGCGGTGACGCGGCGCGACTTGTTCTCCCGCTTTGCCGATACCCCGACCCTGGTGATCGGCGGGCATTACAACGCCGGCCATATCCGGCGTGACGGCGATGCCTTCAAATTCATCGCCCTGGGATGACGACACCCCTGATGGTGAGGAGCGCGCTTCGCGCGTCTCGAACCATGAGGCCCCGATGCCGCCCATCCTTCGAGACGCGGCCTAAGGGCCGCTCCTCACGATGAGGAGACCAGCAATGCAGCGGCCAGTCAGCAGTTGAATTTCCCTCCGCGCTGTTCCAAGAAGCATGCAAGCAACCACCGTCCTAGGGAGTAAAGAGAATGAAGCTTGTTCGCTACGGGGCCATTGGCCAGGAAAAGCCCGGCCTGATCGATAAATCCGGTCAATTGCGGGACCTCTCGGCGCATGTGAAGGACCTCAGCGGCGAGGCCTATTCGCCGGCTTCGCTTTCAAAACTCGCTGCCCTCGACCCGGCCACGCTTCCCGCCGTCAGCGGCAGTCCCCGGCTCGGCGCGCCGGTGACCGGCATCTCGAAATTCGTCGCCATCGGGCTCAATTACGTCGATCACGCCAAGGAGACCGGTGCGCAGATTCCGACCGAGCCGATCTTCTTCCTGAAAGCCAACACCGCGCTGAGCGGCCCCAACGATGCGGTCGAGAAGCCGCGCGATTCGATCAAGCTCGATTGGGAAGTCGAAATCGCCGCCATCATCAGTACCCGCGCCAAATACGTCTCCGAGGCCGACGCGCTGAACCATGTCGCCGGCTACTGTGTCTGCAACGACGTCTCCGAGCGCAATTTCCAGCTCGAGCGCCTCGGCCAATGGACCAAGGGCAAGTCGCACGACACCTTCGGCCCGCTCGGCCCATGGCTCGTGACCAAGGACGAGATTGCGGACGTACAGAAATTGTCGCTGTGGCTCGACGTCAACGGCAAGCGCCGCCAGACCGGATCAACCTCGACCATGATCTTCTCGATGGCAAAATGCATCGCCTATGTCTCGCGCTTTCTGACGCTGCTGCCCGGCGATGTCATCACCACGGGCACCCCGCCCGGCGTCGGCGCCGGCATGAAGCCGCCGCAATTCCTTAGTGTCGGCGACGTCGTCACGCTCGGCATCGAAGGGCTCGGCGAGCAGCGGCAGCAGATCGTCGAGGCGTGACGGCTTTGCGAGGCTAAGTCCTCAGGTGCCTCTTACCGTCATTGCGAGGAGCGAAGCGACGAAGCAATCCAGCTTTCTTCCCCGGTTCGCCAAAGCTGGATTGCTTCGCGGAGCCTGTCATCGGGCGGCGCTCCGCGCCGACCCGGTGGCTCGCAATGACGGGTAATTTTCCGCCCGAGCATTTTTAAAAGGTTGCAAACATGAAACTCACATTCTCCCCGGCCTCGCCTTTCGCGCGCAAGGTACGCATTGCCGCGATCGAGCTCGGCCTGATCGACAAGATCGAACTCACCCCGGCCACCGTCGCACCGGGCCAGCCCAACGAAGAATATTCGCGCATCACGCCCTTGAAGAAATTGCCGGTGCTGATCCTCGACAATGGCGAGGTGATCCTGGATTCCTACGTCGTCGTCGAATATCTCGATGAGCTCGCCGGCGGCGGAAAATTGATTCCGGCCTCTGGCCCGGCGCGCTGGAAGGTCAAGAGCGACCATTCGCTGCTGCAGGGCATGCTCGACTCGATGCTGTTGTGCCGTTACGAAAACATGGTGCGGCCGGAGCCGCTGCGCTGGAAGGCCTGGTCCGACGACCATTGGAACCGCGCCTGGACCGGCATGGCGCGCTTCGAGAACCAGGCCGAGATGCTGGCGCGGCCGTTCGATATCGCACAGATCAGCCTCGTCTGCGTGCTCGGTTACGCTGATTTCCGTTTTCCCGATTGCGGCTGGCGCAAGGCCTACCCAAAACTCGATGCGTTCCACCGGAAAATGCTGGAACGGCCATCGGTGAAAATCTCAGCTCCGCCAGCGGCGCAATAGATAGCAGGAAAGTCATTGCGATGAGCCTGACCTTCACCGCCGGCGATCTCACCATTCATCGCATCATCGAGCAGGAGACCACCTTCCTCCCGGCGCTGGACTTGCTGGCTGGGCTCACGCCGGAGCTGTTGGCGGAGAACAAGCCGTGGATGCGGCAAGCCGGCGCGATCGATGCCGACGACGTGCTGGTCCTGTGTTTCCAGTCCTATATCGTGAAGACGCCGCATCACACCATCCTGGTCGACAGCTGCATCGGCAACGACAAACCGCGGCCGACACGCCCGAACTGGAACATGAAGACCGACGACAGCTTTATGCGCGGGCTGGCGGCGGCTGGATGTTCTGTTGGCGATATCGATTTCGTGATGTGCACGCATCTGCATGTCGATCACGTCGGCTGGAACACGCGGCTGGAAAACGGCCGCTGGGTGCCGACCTTCCCGAACGCGCGCTACGTTTTTGCAAAGAGCGAATTCGATTACTGGACCGAGCAGCACGCGAAAACGCAGGTCGCGCCATTTGGCGACAGCGTGCTGCCGGTGGTCGAGGCCAAGCGGGCCGAGATCGTGCGCGACGATTATGCGATCGGCGACCACGCGCGCATCCTGCCGACACCGGGCCACACGCCGGGACATGTCGCCTTCACCTTCGGCCGCGGCAAAGACGCCGCCGTCTTCAGCGGCGATCTGATGCATTCGCCGCTGCAAACGCGCTATCCGGAACTGTCGGCGAAATTCGATGTCGACCAGGCGCAGGCGGCGGCGACGCGGCGCGGTTTCCTGGAGCGCTATTGCGACACCGATACGTTATGTTGCACCGCGCATTTCCCCTCGCCTTCAACCGGAAAAATCCGTCGCCGGGGCGACGGATTCACCTGCGAGGCAGTTGCGGCGAGCTAACCAGGCGCCTCAATCGAACAAATTCGGCGTGTGGTTCACGACCGCGCCCTCGATCGCCAGCATCTTGAGCTTGGTGACGACGCCGCCATTGGCGGAGAATCCGCCGGGCTTGCCGCCGGCGGCCAGCACGCGGTGACAGGGCACCACGATCGGACAGGGATTGCGCCCGAGCGCCTGGCCGACATCGCGCGACAACTCGACGCCGCCGAGCCGTTTGGCGATATCGCCATAGGTCATGGTCTGGCCCGGTGGGATGGTGCGGGCGATATAGTAGACGCCACGGTGAAACTCGGGAACGCCGTCGAGATCGAGCACGACGTCGGCGAGATCGTTCGGCTTGCCCGCGAGCAGTTCGACGATGCCGTCGATCGCGTTCTGGACTTCCTTGGACGGCGGCGCCTCGGCGATATCGCCACAGCGCTGGCGGATGCGGGCGCGGGTTTTGTCTTCGCTGCCCATCGGCAGTTGCACCGCATTGATGCCGCGCGGCCCCCAGGCGATGCCGCAGCGGCCGATCGGGGTATCGAATATTGCGAAGTTTTGGTCGGTCATCGCTGGCTCCAGATCTTGGTGGCTCCATGGTGTGAGCTTGATGTCTGGCGTTGAATCTAGGCTTGGAAATTGTTGCGATCCACCCGGATTCCGAGGAAAGTTGGCGTCCCTTATTCGTCATTCCGGGGCGGGAGCGAAGCGAGCGAGCCCGGAAATCCATAACACGATTGGGGGTTATGGATTCCGGGCCTGCGCCAAGAAGCGCATCCCGGAATGACGATGGTGGGCATTGGGCGATTTTCGTGGGATTGTTCCTCCCGGCCTTGCCCCTTCTCGCCCCCACGAGCCCCGCATGCAAACGCTTCACGTCAACGGATACGACATGGCCTATCTCGACATCGGAAAAGGTCCGCCGCTGGTGTGCGTGCACGGCTCGCTCTGCGATTTCCGGATCTGGTCGGCGGTGCTCGGCCCATTGACCCGCAAACATCGGGTGATCACGGTATCGCTGCGGCACTTTTTCCCTGAGCATTGGAACGGCGTCGGAGACACCTATTCGATCGCGCAGCACACCGATGACATGATCAAGTTTATCGAGAAACTCAACGCCGGCCCCGTGGACCTGATGGGGCATTCCCGCGGCGGGCATGTCTCGTTCCGCGTCGCCCAGCGGCGGCCTGACCTCTTGCGAAAATTGATCCTGGCCGAACCCGGCGGCGAGCTCGATGCCAGCCTCGATCCGGCGTTCAAGCCGGGCCCCTCGCCGCTGGCCGCGAGGGTTGCGGCCTCTGCCTACAAAATTGCGGGCGGCGATGTCGAGGGCGGGCTAACGATGTTTTTTGATGCGATCGAGGGCCCGGGCGCGTGGGCACGGTTGCCGGCGACCCCGAAACAGCAATTGCGCGACAACGCCTTCACCCTGATCGGCCAGAGCCGCGACAAGCGTCCGCCGTTTTCAAAACTGGATGCGGAAGCGATCAAGACGCCGACTTTGTTCATCGGCGGCGCCAACACCAAGGGCTCGCTGCCGAAGGTGCTGCATATGCTGGCCGCCAACGTGAAGGGCTCCCAGACCGCGATGATTCCCAACACCACGCATCCGATGTTCGAACAGGCGCCGCAGAAATATTGCGAGATCGTGCTGGCGTTTTTGGCGTCGTAGAAAAGTCGGTCATCCCGGTGTCCGCCGGGACGACCGGTAGTTCAGGCCTGGCGGTAGCCCGCGAGCAAGGCGTCATCGATGTCGGGTAGGTTGACGACGATGTTCTCAGGTGTGCGGCAGGCCAGCCACCAGAGTTCCTCGGTCGTGCTCATATTGGCCTCAAGATGGGGCAGGAACGGCGGAACGAACATGAAATCGCCCGCCGACATCTCGACATATTCCTGAAAACCGTTGCCGAAGTAGATACGGGCGCGGCCGGACAGCAGATAGGCGCCGGTTTCGGCCTCGCCGTGATGGTGCGGCAGCGAGCGAAAGCCGGGCGGGTTGGATGCCTTGCCGAACCAGATTCGGGTCGCCGGTGTATGCTGCGGGCCGACGCCCGTCATCAGTTTCAGGCCGCCGGATTGCGCGGTGTTGCCGTGCTCATCGCCGCTCCTGGTGACGACCGGCCGGTCGTTTGCCGTCATTCGAACCCCCCTCCTGCGCTCTCGCATCTGCATTGTTGGTGCTGATGTTTCTGTTACGTCAGAAAATGCTGAGTTAGAAGCCCTTGACCGCGCCTGACCCCGCCGCTAACTTCCGAATTCGGAATTCCGTATTCCAAAGGACTATTTCCCGAGAGGCATGGCATGATCCCGTTGGACCCGCTGCCGAACCTGATCGATCAAGTCTATGCGCGGATTCTCGAGGCGATCACCGACCGCACCCTGCCGCCGGGACACCGCATCCGCCAGAACGAGCTCGCCGAAAAGCTCGGTGTCTCGCGCCAGCCGGTCTCCCACGCGCTGCATCTGTTGCACCGGCAAGGCCTGGTTGCCGAAAGCGGCCGCAAGGGTTTTGAAGTCACCCAGCTCGACCCCGCACGCATCCGCCAGCTCTACGAGGTGCGCGGCGCCATCGATGCGCTGGCGGCGCGGCTCGCCGCGCAGCGCGTCAAGGCCGACGCCGCAGGGCGAGCGCATTTGGAGGCGGCGCTGCGGGCCGGGCTCGCCGCCGGCAGGAAGGTGCCGCTGGCGCAGCTCATCGCGCTCGACGTCAATTTCCATCGCGCGATCTATCGGCTGGCGGGAAATCCCGCGATCGAGGAAATGATCGCGCCGCAATGGCCGCATATGCGCCGTTCGATGGCGACCGTGCTGGCCGAACTCGATTACCGCGAAAGCGCCTGGGCCGAGCACGAGACGATTGCCGCCCATATTCTCTCCGGCAACGCGAAGACCGCCGAGAGCGCGGCGCAGGCGCATGCGCAAAGCGCCGGACAGATGACCGAGGAGCGACTGAGAGCTGCCGACAAGGCGGCCTAGCAGCCACCGCAATCAATAACAAAAGGAGGAACCGATGAAACTGACCCAGCAACAGATCGACGATTTTAATCGCGAGGGGTGGTTGTTTCTGCCCGAATTGTTCACCCCCGAGGAAGTGGCCCTGCTGGCGCGCGAGGCGGAGGGCATCTACGACACCAAGCGCCCGGAGGTGTGGCGCGAGAAGAGCGGCGCGCCGCGCACCGCCTTTGCCGCCCATCTCTATAACGAGGCGTTCGGGCTGCTCGGCGCCCATCCGCGCATGATCGACCCGGTCGAGCAGATCTTTGGCGAGAAGGTCTACATGCACCAGTATAAGATCAACGCCAAGTCCGCCTTCACCGGCGACGTCTGGCAGTGGCACCAGGACTACGGCACCTGGAAGCGCGACGACGGGATGCCGGAGCCGCGCGCGATGAACATCGCGATCTTTCTCGACGAGGTGATGCCGATCAACGGCCCCTTGATGCTGGTGCCGAAGAGCCAGCACGCCGGCGACCTCAAGGCCTCGCATGATCTCGAAACCACCTCGTATCCGCTGTGGACGCTGGATGAGGAAACCGTGACGCGGCTCGTGAAAGAGGGCGGCATTGTCGCGCCGACCGGCAAGGCCGGCGGCATGCTGATGTTCCACGGCAATCTGGTGCACGGCTCGGCCGGCAACATCACGCCCTACCCGCGCAAGATCGTCTATCTGACGCTGAACGCGGTCTCCAACCACATCCGCACCCCGACGCGGCCGGAATATATCGCGCACCGCGATTTCACGCCGATCCAGACGGTCGGTGACGACGCGCTGCTGCGGCTCGCGCGCGCCCATCGCCAGGCGGCGGAGTAGAAGCTTTACATTGTCATTCCGGGGCGACGCGTAAGCGTCGAGCCCGGAATCCATAACCACCATCGAGAGTATGGATTCCGGGCTCGCGCCAAGAGGGCGCGCCCCGGAATGACGAAAATAGAAAGCTTGCCTCCCATGAACCTCCATCACCTGCTCAACGCCCGCCGCGCCGCCGGCAAGCCCGTCCGCGTCGCGCTGATCGGCGCCGGCAAATTCGGCTCGATGTTTTTGTCGCAGGTGCCGCACACGCCCGGCCTTGAAGTGCCCGTGATCGTCGATCTCGACCCGGAGCGGGCGCGCGAGGCCTGCCGCACCCTCGGCTGGGAGGCCGCGCGGATCGCGGCGACAGACTTCACCGCCGACGGCGCGAAGGCGACATCAGGCAATATCGAAGTGATCGTGGAGGCCACTGGCAATCCCGCGGTCGGCATCAAACATGCGCGTGCGGCGATCGCGGCCGGCAAACATATCGTCATGGTCAATGTCGAGGCCGACGTGCTGGCGGGGCCGTTGCTTGCGGAGGAAGCGCGTAAGGCGCGCGTGGTCTATTCACTGGCCTATGGCGACCAGCCGGCGCTCACCGCCGAGATGGTGGACTGGGCGCGCGCCACCGGATTCCGCGTCGTCGCCGCCGGCAAGGGGACGAAATATCTGCCGGCCTATCACGACGTGACGCCCGCAGGCGTCTGGGGTCATTACGGATTGTCGGCCGCCGAGGCGCAATCGGCCGGCATGAACCCGCAGATGTTCAACTCGTTTCTGGACGGCACCAAATCCGCGATCGAGATGGCGGCGATCGCCAATGCCACCGGGCTCGACGTGCCCGCGGACGGCCTTTTGTTTCCGCCCTGCGGCGTCGACGACCTGCCGCATGTGATGCGGCCGCGCGAGCAAGGCGGCGTTTTGGAGAAATCCGGCGTGGTGGAAGTGGTGTCGTCGCTGGAGCGCGACGGGCGTCCGGTGTTTCGGGATCTGCGCTGGGGCGTCTATGTGGTGCTGGAAGCGCCGAACGATTACGCCGCGGATTGCTTCAGGCAATATGGGCTGAAGACCGATGCGTCGGGGCGTTATGCGGCAATGTACAAGCCCTATCACCTGATCGGGCTGGAACTGAATATCTCGATCCTGTCGGCCGCCTTGCGCGGTGAGCCGACCGGCCAGCCGCACGGTTTCCGCGGCGACGTCGCCGCGGTCGCAAAACGCGATTTGCGCGCCGGCGAGATGCTCGACGGCGAAGGCGGTTATACGGTTTGGGGCAAGTTGATGCCGGCAGCGGCAAGCTTGGAAGCCGGCGCGCTGCCGATCGGGCTCGCCCACCGCGTGAAATTGAAAAGCGACATCGCCCACGGCGCTATCGTGCGCTGGAGCGATGTCGAAATCGATGCCGACAACGAGACAGTCAAGACGCGGCGGGCGATGGAAGCGAAGTTTCGTCGGGTAGACTAACAGTCGTCATGCCCGGGCTTGTCCCGGGCATCCACGTCTTGTTGTGTTGCCGAGAGGAAGGCGTGGATGGTCGGGACAAAGGCGAGCGGAAGCGACGCCGTCCTTCGGACGGCTATGCCCGGCCATGACGAAGAAATGAGCCCAAGCCCAAGCCGCTTACTGTTGATCTTCGCCCATGATGGCGCCGAGCTTGTCGTAATTTTTCGCAACCAGATCGATATTGCCCTTGTTCTCGATTGTCGGCTCCGGTGCTTTCAGCGCCTGATTGAGATCGGCGAGCGCTTCCTTCTTGTCCTTGGCGGACATCTTCTTGTCGGCCTCGACTTGCGCGATCTGCGCCTTGATGACCGCTTCAGAGCCGACATATTTCTTGGTCGCGGGATCGAAGCCAGCGAGCACCAGGCTGATATTGTCCATCACGTTGGTATATTCGTCGTAGCCGGCAAAGCCGTTCTTCTTCGCCACGCCATCGAGCTGCGCGATCATCTTGGCATCGGGCTGGGCATTTTCGGGCAGCTTCGCGGTGATCACATCCATCTCCTTGCTGGCCGCCAGAACGCCCGCGATCTGCTTCTCGGTCAGCGCCATCTGCTTGATGGCGGGCGGTTGTCCGGGCGGCGGCGCGGCCTGGCCCGGCGCCATTTGCTGCTTGGCCTGCGCCAGCGCGCCATCGGTGGAAATCGCGGCAATCGAGACGGCGAGGCAGGCCATACTCAACGCAACCGCGGCGGGGCGAATGAACTTACGCATGGGGGAGTCTCCTCGGGGCTATGGGGCATTGGAATTCTACACGGGCAACTGCGTAGGCATTTTGAAATGAACTGCGAGTGAACTTGAAATCCAGGCTGGGCTCCAATGATAGCCGAAAATCGCGCGGGCGCCCGCCGCCGGGCACAAAAAAAGGCCGCCTCCCCGAAGGGAGGCGGCTTTTTTCGATCGCGAGCGCGCAACATTAGATTTCTGACAGATAAAGAGGAATTGCTTTGTCCTTGGCAGGCCTGGCAGCGACCTACTCTCCCAGGGCTTAAGCCATAGTACCATTGGCGCTGAGGAGTTTAACGGCCGAGTTCGGGATGGGATCGGGTTCAAGCTCCT
>Ga0185299_10000971_pt1 | contig 65270 bp, 57 predicted proteins | sample PaiPotPPA55metaG_FD_128002 | JGI IMG/M metagenome (GOLD analysis project Ga0185299, IMG submission 128002) | Iron sulfur acid spring bacterial and archeal communities from Banff, Canada, to study Microbial Dark Matter (Phase II) - Paint Pots PPA... ... | reverse complement strand
AGAAATCGCTGTTCCACATCGCAGAGCACGACATCGAACCCGCCTCGCGCAAACACGTGGGCAATCCCATTGCCCATCGTGCCCGCACCAATCACCCCCACCCGCCGAATCGCCATAATCGCCTCGCACGCTGAAAAAGGAGACTGGAAAGTTTAGCAGAGTAGGCTTTAGCTCCAGCACGCTGCCGGGGGCCGGGCATCGAAAACGACTTTTCCCGGGTCTCCCAGTCATCATTTCCTCGATTACCGAAGAGGTACGCCCTTTCGCGGTGATCGTTCTGGCGAAAAATCCGATGACATCTTTAAGGAGCGGAACTCGGGGGAGAAGTTTCGTCACAATTCGGCCCCCATTGGCCGCTGACGTAAAGGGACTGAAGCAAGCGCTACAACAGCGCGGCGCAGAAGTGAGCACCTAAGTTGGTTTTTGGGATGCTTAACAGCAACCGAAACCATGCCCGTGACTTCAGGGTCACATATGAAGGTTCCAACGCGAAGCACGATTGCCCGCTGTATCTTACTGGTGGCGATGTGTCTGCCAATCGCTGCCCAGCATGGACGTCCCGCTGGTGACGAATCCGCGAGGGTTCTGTCTCTCGAGAACGCCTGGAACCAGGCCGAAGTCAAACATGATGCGCGGGCTTTGAGTATGTTCCTGGCGGAGACATTTGAATACACCGACGATGATGGACACTTTATGAACAAGAGCCAGTGGCTGGCTCATATCAGAAACGGAGTCGATCATTATGAGCAGCTCGGCAACAGTGGAGTGGCGGTTCACCTGTACGGAAATGTCGCCGTTGCTACCGGGATATATCAAGATAAGATAAGAGAGAAAGGAAAGGTCGTTGCCCGTTCCGGTCGCTTTACCGATATCTGGATTCTGCAGAACGGCGAGTGGAAGTGCGTGGCGAGCCAAGCAACCCTCATCAGCTACTAGCGTGACCGCGTGATGAGCCATGCGGTGGACAGTCGGGCGTCTAGCCCGGCGAAGAGCGCGCGATCGCTTAGACTACCGTCCGCTCTTCACCGGTAATTACAGCGGGATTACAGCGGGATTACAGCGAAAAGTGCAGACCACAGTGCATCCCGGCCGTAGCAGGGTGCATCCCATCTGAGAAATATGGCAACCAACGGTGCCACGATCGTTTCACCCGGCGGGTCGACCGCCACCGCCTCCAACACCACCTCTAACTATCAGGAGTACGTGAACCCGCAATGGGTCGCACTGCTCAACCTGCTGGGCATGAACGTCGAGTACGAGCGCTGTCTGGGTTGCGAGCTCTTCACGAAAGACGGTCGTCGCGTCCTCGACTTTTTGTCTGGCTACTGCGTTCACAATACCGGGCACAACCATCCCTACGTCATTCAGGCATTGAAAGACGAAATGGATCGGCGTGGTCCAGCGATGCTGCAAAGCCATGTGCCGGAGATCGCCGGCGACCTGGCGTGGCGTTTGTGTGAGTTGGCTGGCGGGGAATTGGAAAAGGTCTGCTTTGGCAGCAGTGGCAGCGAGGGCGTGGAGGCGGCAATCAAGTTTGCGCGAGCCACCACCGGCCGCCCCGGTATTGTTTATGCGAACAGCAGTTTTCATGGCCTGACCGCGGGGGCGCTCTCGATCATGAACGACGCATTTTGGCGAGAGGGATTCGGTCCGCTGCTGCCGGATGCCCATGGAGTACCCTTCGGAGATATTGCCGCGCTGGAGAATGCAGTCGCGAGCAAGCGGCACGCCGCGTTTATCGTCGAACCCCTTCAGGCGGAAGGTGGCATTCACGTGCCCGCGCGCCCCTACTTGCAGCAAGCGCAAGAGCTATGCCGTCGGACGGGCACGCTTTTCGTACTCGATGAAGTACAGACCGGAATGTATCGCACCGGAACTTTTTTGGCGGCGCACCAGTTTGATGTGCAACCCGACATGGTGGTACTGGCCAAGGCGCTCAGCGGCGGATTAATGCCTGTGAGCGCGGTTTTGATGACCAACAAGATTTACCATGCGGTGTATTCTTCGCTGAAGCGAGCCATCGTCCACACCTCCACCTTCAGCGAAAACAGTCTGTCGATGAGAGCTGGCATCGCCACGCTGGATGTTCTCGAACGCGAACAACTGGGCCCGCGCGCGCTGCATCTTGGCGAATCGTTTCGCGCGAAATTGCGCCGCGAACTGGCCAGCTTCGACATGGTGAACGAAGTGCGTGGCATGGGCCTCCTGAACGGAATCGAATTCGTCCCGCCGAAGAAATTGGCTTTCCGCGCATTGTACGAAGCATTTAACAAGATCCATCCCGCCATGTTCGGGCAGATTGTCGTCATGCGGATGTTCCGTGAGAAGGGCATTCTCACTCAAATCTGCGGCAACAACTTCATGGTCCTGAAAGCCGCGCCGCCCCTGATGGTAACTTCCGAACAACTGGATGAATTCGTAGAGGCGATTCGCGATGTGGTTGAGATGGCACAGACATCGCTAACCTTCTGGACCGAAGCGCTGGCAATGGCGCGCCGCGCCGTCAACATCTAGCGACCTGAGGTGCAAGTACCATTCGTACCAGGGCACGCGATCACACAAGCGGAACCAGTCCGGTTTCGTATCAGGGCGCCCAGTTTCGTATCAGGTGTCCGGTTTCGTATCAGGGTATCGCTTTAGCGATACCATAAGTGCCGCGTTACGAGAGCGCCTTCAGGCACCGTGGCCGGAGATTGGAGTTCCACCACGGACGCCCCAGAAAGAAGAAATAAGAATGCAGACTTTTCGGGCAAGATCTCTGAGCGTTGCAGCGTTGGCCGTCCTCGCCTTAGCGCTGGTTGTCGCGGCGGCGGCGCCCTTGCCTCAACCGCAAGCCGCTCCCGCGCCCGTCTCCGAAATTGTCCTGACCCTCGACCCGACACAATCCATCGTGCATTGGACAGTGGACAGCACTTTGCACATGGTCCACGGCACCTTCGCCCTAAAGAGCGGGACCGTACACTTCGATCCGGAAACAGGGAAGGCTGGCGGAGAGATTGTTGTCGCTGCAACCAGCGGTGAAAGTGGAAGTAGTTCCCGCGACGCGCGCATGCACAAAGAGATTCTGGAGACCCCAAAATATCCCGACGTGATCTTCCGCCCAACTCAAATTCAGGGCAAAGTAGGCCCGTCAGGGGTATCCGACGTAAAGCTGGACGGTGTTTTTTCCATTCACGGCGCCGACCACGACCTCACCGCGCTGGTTCATGCCGAGTTGACTGGAGATCGCTGGCGGGGAACCAGCAAATTCGAAGTGCCGTATGTGAAGTGGGGCATCAAAGACCCCAGCAATTTTCTGCTGAAAGTGAAGCCTGTGGTAAATGTGGAATTGGAAATGTCCGGCGAAATCAAGGCCGCGAAATAGTTCCCTTCGTGTACCCTACGTGCCCTTTGGTGGTTAAACGGTTTTGCAATTGACCCCAGCGAGCGGTCCGGACGAAAAACTGGCAGTTTTTGTGGTTGGAGACGGGACTGCTGCGATAATAGGCGAGGCGATGACCGAATACGTGAATGTATGAGCTTCGGAGACATTGAACCAGGGGAGCTAGTAGCGTTCCTGAAAACTCGATTCGCTCGAATCGCAAAACCTGTCGGACAGGTCGTCGAAACTCGAAGACGAGCGGATAGACAAACATGCCGACAAGACGACACGAAGTTTTGAACTAAGGGCGTCCTTCCCCAACAGACGGCACTTCCGCAGCCTCCTAAATGTTAACGCGGCTCCTTCTTGGAGCGGTTTTGATTTGCTTGTCCGACTTCTCCTGCCACAATGAATCAGCGCAGGCTTGGGAGGCCGATGCCAAATGGCATACCTCGTGGTAACAATCAAGGAGATTCTTGATCAGGAAGCATTCGATGAGTACGCGGAGAAGGTACGGCCGATACTGCAAAAGTACGATGGGTGGTGGGTGGCGATTGAAGCGCACCATGAGACACGAGCTGGCACGTGGCCGTACGTACGCACCGTGCTCGTGGAATTCCCATCGATCGGTCGGGCGCAGCAGTGGTACGATTCGCCGGAATACCGAGAGATCATTCCGTTGCGAGAGCGCGCAATTGATGCCAATATTGTCATGGTTCGGAGCCTCAGCGATAAAGAGTGAGCCGACCTCATTTCCAATACTCCTTGGCTCGATGGAACGCGTACTCCACATCCCGAGAGACAGAAGCAGAGATCACAAATCGAGAACCCCGCTCCAACCGCCAAACCAACCACCAACCCCGCAGATCCCTCCGTTCTTAAGATCCAGTTTGCGAGTACCCATTGATTGTTGAATGGTCCTCAATGGGACGCCAGTCATGCAACTATTGAAGGGCTAAGTATCACCTTTCCCTCCCGCCAGCAGGAAACCTCCACGTCGGGCCCACCATTGCAGCAGCAGGTGGGTGGGAAAGTACACGACCAGGGGGACCACGACTAGGTATCCCAGCAGGTAAAGCAGGCCGGGCATCGCGTGTTGCTCGCGGAAGAAGGGGCCCCGGGCCCAGTTCACGTCGAACTGAGGACGCCAGAAATAATTGACGGGAACCACCACCCAGGCGGTCAGCGTCTGGTAGAGCCATCCTCGGCGGTCGTAACCCAGGCGCCAGATGGCCCACAGCAGCAGCGGAGGAGTGGCCACGTGAAACAAGCTGAGCAGGCGAATGAATAAAGATATGTTGGGATCGAACATGTATTCCGTGCCGCCAACGATGTGCGAGCCAGTGCTGAGAGTCCCGGCCAAGTCGATGGTGTAGAGAGTCTGGAACAGCAACAGTCCGGTCGCCTGCCAGGAGAAAATCAGGGGGCTCTCCAACCACAGGGCGAGCATGAGAAACAGGTTCCCCAGATCGCAGAAGAAAAGGAAGTTTTGTAGGCCGTATTGCGTCCAGTAGAACGGGACCCAGGCGATCACCCAGACGGTCCAGCCGATCTTGAGCCAGAGGGGCACCCTCATGGCCGCCATTGTAGTCGGGCCGTTTCTGAACAGAACTTTCCTGACCACGATTCGGCCACACTTGCCCGATCACTCGCCGGGCCTGAAATTCTCAGTTAGTGTAAATCCCCTGGTTACAACAATTACCGCTCCCGCCTGCGTGATGCGAAAGAAGAAGCCGCCCAGACATCGGGCGGCTCTTTGCTCTTTGTAGGTTTTCTTAGTCAGGGGGCAGAAATGGATCCCGATTCCGTCAATTACGTCCCATGGCGGACTACTTCTGAGCTTCGATCTTCTCGATCACGATCGCGGTCGACCCTCCCCGTTCAAACACCTTCCCACTAGCCGTAACCTTCTGTCCGGCGAACGGTAGGAGTCGGTCGTTCTGCCCGCTGGATGGAGTCGTGTCCGCAATGGGCCAGTAGATGGTGCCGCTGTCCGTCAAAATCACCAAAGGGGAACCAGCCTTTGCACACGCCGTGGCACACTCAGCGCTGATCGGTTTCTTCAGACCCTTGGTGAATGCGCAAGCCGAATCCAGCACATAGCCCTTAACAGTAGTCGACTTGCCGGTGTCGTTACTCCAGGCTAGAACGCCGGCAACCAATGCCAGCGCCAGCGAAATCTTCACTGCATTACGAAAACTCATTTGCCGATCCTCCTTGGAAATACTGCGTCAGGCTACTCACTGCGATGTGGCGGGACAATACTTCGAAACCACTATGATTTCCAGCGTGAGCTGGCCGCTCGCCATAGCAGAGATATACGCGTAAACCCTCCAGCGAGAGCGTAGTGAAGACGGCCTGCGCGCTCCTCATCTGTATGAGCTCAGCAGTTCCGAACAGCAATTCCCGCGAAACAAAAGATCGCCGTAGGGCGGGACCCGATAGTTGGAGTAAACGCCTGTGGCTGTTGAAAAAGGAACCAAAGCAGTAATTTCAGTGAATTTCAGCGCCTACGGTAGATGAACATTCAATAACTTACGAATGAATTTCGCTGTAGAAATTCCTTAAAAAGAGTTTTTCAACACCCACGCCTGATTTCAACAATTGGCGGCTGAGACCCAAAGAGCTTATTGTGGGTTGAAGCTTGAAAGAAGCCTTTGATGGCCTTTTTCTTGCTCCGCTAAACTTGACGGGAGAGCGAAGAGCTGTGTAAGTCAATCGTTGGCTCAGAGAGGAACCATGCTGAAAATTAGGCTCATCCTTTGTCCCGTCGATTTCTCAGAGTTCTCGGTAACGGCGTATCGCTATGCAATATCGGTAGCCGAGCACTATCGAGCCAAGCTGGTGGTGCAGCATATCGTAGAGCTATGGCGATATCCTTCCGCGGGCTTTGCTGCCTCTGCGGCACTCTATGATGAGTTCTGCCAGTCGGTACGCGAAGGCGGCAAGGAGCAACTGCAGGAATTTGTAAAAAACTACCCACACAATGGAATTCAGCTGGAGCTCGTCGTGCACCAGGGAATGGCCCCGGATTCCATTCTGTCGTTTGCGCAGGCACAAAAAGCGGACGTGATCGTCATGGGAACGCACGGCCAGCGGGGGTATGATCGCCTGATGCTGGGGTCGGTGACCGACCGAGTGATGCGCAGGGCTTCCTGCCCGGTACTCGCAGTACGTAACCCGCCGCGGGACTTTATGACCGCAGAGAAAGACGGGCGCCACGTCCACCGCTTGCGCCAAATTCTTTTCTGCACGGATTTCTCCGAGAATTCAGAGCGGGCTCTGAACTATGCGATTTCCGCGACGGAGGAATACGATGCTGAACTCACTCTGCTGCATGTATTGGAGGAGGTTCCCAGTCCGGCAAAGAGGGAGAAGGCCATATCGGCAGCGACGGAGCGACTCGATAAACTGATTCCTCCCGAGGCACGCAAGACCCTCAAGATTAAGACGGCGGTAAGCATCGGAAAACCATACCGGCAAATCATTCAGTTCGCGGTGGAAGAGCAAATCGACATGGTGACTATGGGGGTGTACGATCTCTTCACACGTCCTTGTGGTGCTTTCCCGGTTTCCGATTAGGAAGGAGCCTATTTCACCGGATGCACCCGGCATTTGAAGTGTACTTACGAATAAATGAAAGCAACCGCAAGCAGAACTCCGAATGCCACTCCATGCTTCATCTCGGACCAGCACAGGCTCCTAACATCCAGCGATTTCGGTTTTCGAAAGAACCACAGCGTTCCTCGAACGAGTGCGGGGACAAAGGCGACGATCACCAAGGAAGGGAGCACGCGCCAGAATGATGCGACAACCAGGGACGCGAAAAATACCGGCTGCGCCAGTAAGAAGAGCTTCCCCGGAGCAAATTTCTGAGAGAACGTAAACGCGCGGGCAGAATGGATCCGCAGTTGAACGAAATGAATCTGGTTGCCTGCGAAGATCCAGTTGGCCGCCCACAAAATGAAGGCGCGCTCGCTTAGCCGTCCCGTGCCGATGTAGTAAGCAGCCGGAGCAGTGCAAGTGAGGCCAATTGCGCTGACCAACTGAGCCGCTATTCTCGCTCTCCGGCCCAACCGTCGGAGCACGGTTTGGACCACAAGGGCAAACCCTGTTGCCGCCCCGAGAAGAAGCAACTGTAAGTTTTGTCCTTTCCACATCAGCCCGGTCAAACAAGCGGTCGCCAGAGCCGCCAACAAAATTGATGCGATAAGCGCCGTCCGCCGTTCTCTTTCAGTATTGGCCATCAGCGAACTGGTGCCAATCAGGCTTTCGACCGGTGTCCGCAGCCAAAACAAAGACAGTGCGGCCACTGTGAACATGAGCAACGGCCAGATCCGATGCTCCGGAGCAAACCCTGCGACAACACCGGTGAACAGAGGAACAAGCAGCAGACCCCAGGCACCATGCTCGCGGGGAACAATCAGAGCTCGCATGCGGGCCTGCTGAGCTGCGCTGACAACATCACTTGTCTCGGTCGTTTCCTTCCTGCTTTTGGACTCGGTTTTGTTCTTGTCGTTTCTCATCTTCAGTTCAAACGGAATGCCGCACTCCTCATTCTGCCCGGGAAACATTCCTCGTCGAACACAGGTTAATGCTCCCGTTAGTCCGTCTTTTCCATCGCAATCGCCCGAGGAAACAGAATGTTGTTTTCCAGGTGAATGTGCTGGTGAAGATCGGCTTCAAAATCCGCGAGCGCCTTGTACAGCGTATGGTAGCTGATACACGCATCGCCTGGAGCGGTATAGCCACAACTGGCTTCGCGCATGGCACGCAGTGCGTTGCCGGCGGAATCGTGCTCGTGTTCCATCATTGACACGGGGTTTTGCACGCTGCCAAACGGTGGTGGCGGAAGCGGTTCCTTCTGGATAACGGCCTCCTCCATCCTCACGATGTAGGGGAATAGAACCCGCTCTTCTTTCATCATGTGTGTCGTCAGCTCCTGGACCAAGCCCTGAAAGCTGGCCCGGACCTGTTGCAGTTCGGGATGGTTCTTCCCGTAGACGGAGCAGACTTTATCCAGGAGAGGAACGAGGCGAGCCATTTCCTCACGCGTGTACTTATGGTGTGTGTTCTTGATGTGTGTGACTAAATCCGCGAGAGGCTCAGTTTGCCAGTTCCGATCTTTCTGCGCAGCGTGTGCCGCTTCCTCGGCCATTTCCAACGAATCGATTACCTGATCCACCGAGAGGCTTGACGCCCGGCAGGCTTCTTCCAGCGATTTGTTGCCTCCGCAGCAGTAGTCAATTCCTAGCTTTTCAAAAACTCTCGTGGCAGTGGTATTCTCCAGCGCTAATTCACGGACGGTTTTTTCGGCGGTCATGCTCATTGCATTCTCCTCACGACCCAGCTCGATGCTTATAGGCCGCGCTTGATGTTCTAAAGCTAGCGGAATGAAGGACGCCTGCCGATGACTTTTGTCACGAAGGATAAACTTGGACGAGACGAGTGAGAATCGGAGGAATCAGCAAGAAGATGAGCGCGCCAGGAGATTCAGCCTTATTCCGGTGAATCGGTTTCGGCTTCCAACGCTTTCAGATTAGAGATCGTCACTGTTCGCCCGTCGATCTGAAGCATCCCCTCTGCCTGGAGGCGAGAAAGATTGCGAGAAACGAGCTCGCGGACAGTGCCAATATGCGACGCTAATTCCTGATTGCTGGCCGGCAACGTGATTTCCACGCCTGCGGCGGAACGTTTGCCTTCCTTCTGGGCGAGACGCAACAAAAACGAGGCCAGCCTGTGACGCACCGTGGTGAACGAGAGTTCTTCGATGATGCCAACCAGTCGGCGCAAGCGCGTACCAACCACCCGCAAGACCTTCAGCGCTACCTGAGGATGGGCCAAACACAATGCCTGAAAATCCTGCTTGCTGACAAAGAGCAGCTTGGCCTCGTCAATTGCCGTTACAGACGCAGGATAGTTCCCGCCATCGAAGACCGGAAGTTCGGCGATCGAACTGCCAGGACCATCAATACTGAGTACCTGTTCGCGTCCATTGGCCGAACTTTTAAAGATTCGTACATGGCCGGACTCGACGACATAGAGTCCAGAGCAAGGCTCGCCTTCGCCGAACACGCTCTGTCCCGCTGAATAGCTGTGCGGCACGGCACGTTGCGCCAGAAAACTCAATTCGCTTTCCGTGAGCCCAGAAAAGATTGGGACTTTGGCGAGCGTTTGACCAAGCGTAGGTTCCGGCACGATGGCTATTGTATCGGAGCACGGTGACCGGAAAGTGCTTCTTCCGGTCTAAAGATCGTTGGCAGAGCCGTAGTTCAAAGGACATGGCAGAGTACGGTTGGCAATCTTAGTCCTTTTAAGTCGTTGCATGAAAAGCAATTGATTTCCGAAATCATTTTCGCCGGGCGTGTCTATTCGCACGCTGACATCGCCTTCAACGCCCTGGGGATATGTCCCCCTACCTAGGCAGCTAAAGACTGTGGGAAACAAATGTCGATTTCGTAAGAAGAACGGATCAACCGCCCAGACCGGGGAAGAGGTCTGTGTCTTTCATGACCCCGATCAATCGGCAACCGTCGGACCGGCGAGACGCGCTGGCGGCATCACACGAAGCCGCCCTGCTGCTGTACTCCGCCCCGACACTCCGGGCGTAACGCTTGAAAACGCTTCTGACGTGTCAGCACTCATGACTGAGTCGATCACGGCTTCGCCGAGGCCAGCTTGACCCGCGAGTTGCAAACGGCATCGGCTACTGAATCCCGCCACATCATGCAACGAATTTCCTCCCCCGATCTACAACCAACTCAGGATGCACCCGCCGGAACGTTTCGACAATGTGGCAGTTCCAGCATATGGGCTTTGAAGTGGAGAAGACATCGGGAAGTTGCTCGGGACGGATCTGGTCCCACTCGATCGTCGTATGATCCTCCCGCATCAAGGCAGGCGCATGATCGAGACGATGCAGCGCACCAAAACGCTTATGACAACAGACACAGCTCCGTCCTAAATACCAGTTCGACACGATATTCCATACGAGGCAGTTTTCCGGATCAGCTACGATCTGCTTGAGGCACGCCTGACCGCAATCCTGGCGCTCGGGCCAGCGCGAGCATCGATCCAGACGAAGAGTACGCCAGCCAAGAAACGCGTTCGCAGCCGCGGTTCCCGCTGCAACATCCACCGCCTCCGTCTTCCGCGTCTCCGGACAGTTTACGAGCCGGTTGCCGCGATACAGGAAATAGGTGCGTGCTGCCGGAATAATGCGGAGAAGAACAAGCCCGGCCAGCACAACCGCTATGACAATAACAAGAAGGTTAATCGCCGTCATAAATCACCTCCGGGAAAAACTCCCAAGGGTCGATCTTCTGTGCCGAAGGCGCCCCATGCCTCCGCTACCTAAGTACACTCTGCTCTGTCGGGAGTGGCTGTGCGGTGACCCATGACATCGAGTCTTGTGATTGCGGTCACCCTGTCAATCGGCATCACGGCCGCTCTCTGTTCGGAAAAGCAGAGCGCCTCCCGTGTGTGTTAATGGGTTACGCAATTATGAACACTTGCGTCCATTGTCTCGCTCTTGTTCCACTGTCTTGGGATTCCGTTCGTTGTTGTAAGGGAACGACCAAGACTCCGTCTGGACTAGAAACTACGGTCATCTTTGTTGAGCATTCTCCACAAAGCCAGAAGCGTTCGAGCGTGGCTACCTTTTCTGGCTCTGGTGCGGCTGATCCGACTCCCACTTGGAAGAGCCTGCCTTCATGCATGTACCGAAATGTCGCCGAGCATGCGGGATTCGCACATTTCGACACCATAGCCGCCTCCAAGGGTCGTGCGTTCAACGCCACGCGCAATACTGCTAGCCGATCCGCGGCAAACTGCTACCAGATCGGCGTGCCATCCTTATCGCGGAAGACAAAGGTTGCGTTGTCGAGTGTGACCATCCGCGCAAAGATAGTTTCCACTCCTTCGAACTGCACCTTCGTGCCAACCACCGTGACCACATCGCCCTTGTTGAAGACAAGATCGTAGGTTTTTACGAACTTGGTGGTTGCGAGGTGCACCTCAATCGTCTTGCTGGGAGACAACCTCAAGATCAGGTGCGAGCCCATACCGCCGCTCACCGGGCACTGACGATCCTTTGAGTCTTCCACTGTTCCTTTGAACGTAGCCTCGGCCGCCGGATCATACTTCGGAACTGCAACATCTGGTTTGGACTTCTGCCCCGCAGCAGCCGGAGCGACTGTCAGAACCAGCGCAAAAGCCGAGAGAATCAGAATGATGATGCGCGAGATTTTCATGAGCTACCTCCTGTAAACAGCGAAACCTCAAACTTGCTACCTTAAGTGTGGCCCTCTAACCTCCATCACGCTGTGACCACGATCACCAGGCGCCGTGACGAGCATCTCCGGTCTTTGGCCGCGGAGACAGCAGTAACGGGGTGAACGGCGCCGAGGCGAATCAATGGCAGGCTAGCCGCGCGGTAGGGTCCGAGGTCGCTGGCGGGGAAGCGCCGCCCTCAGTTGCGCCTTGCATACGCCCGTAACGATGGCATGCTTGAATCGCTTCGACCGCAGTTACTTGTCAATGTGACCACCGTCAACCTAGCTCTCATCAAGCGCGTCTCATCCCGACTGGAGTCACAGCTTAAAGTGACCTGGATCACTGCGGGTGTCCCTGTAAACGCTGAAACTCTCAATAGGCAGCGACAGAGCTGCTGAGTTCTCTTACGTCCAGTTTTTGGAGTACTGTATCGGTGGTTACTCTCGCAACACACGCAAGCCTGCGGGAAGAACGGCTATCCGTCGGGTTGCAGAACTTCGCAAGGAGAAGAAACGAAATTATGAAGACGCCAAAGCTGATGATGCTGGTAATGACAATCGCGGCAGCCCTGTTTATCCTAATTCCCAATCTTTCGTGGGCAGCCGATGATGGAGCCACTCTCTACAAAGCAAAGTGTGCAGCCTGCCACGGGCCGGATGCGGCTGGCAAGCCCGCAGCGAAAATTCCTAGCCTAGTTTCGGATGATGCCAAGAAGCTGTCGGATGACGACCTAGCCAAGGCCGTTATCGAGAAGGCAAAGCACCCGGGCGGGGTAAAGAGTCTACCCGCTGACCAGGTAAAAGCCATTGTGACGTATGTTCGCAGCCTGCAGAAGTAGTCGTTCGCAGTAGTCGGGAGCTGTAGTCGTTGCCTGTTCCTTTTCGCGCATCGGCGCGGTCACGAAATTTGTGCGCAGCGGGTGAAGAAGGCAACGATGACGACTTACTCGCGGGAGTACTGCTCCTGCAGTTCGGCGTCGGAAGGGTTCGCGGTGGCGGTTAGCGCGGTGATTCCATACTCCAACCCTTTTTCAAAGGCCTTCAGATTCACCTCTCGGAAGTTTGGTGGAACAGAGTTTGCGACTGCCTTGCCGACAGCATCCGGGTCCAGAAGATTTGTAACCGCGGTGAAGAATCCCACCATCACCGAATTCAGCACCATGCGCTTTCCGAGTACCTCGGCGATGCGGGTGGCTGGGATGCTGTAGAGCTGGATTTCCTTGTTGAGATCTGAAACTCGTACGAGATCCTGCTCGACGATCAAAATGCCGCCGTCTTTCAACTCGGGAACGAAGCGCCCATAAGCCTCTTGCGACATTACGACGAGGATGTCCGGCTGAGTGACGTACGGGTACAACACCGGCGAATCGGAAAGGACGAGCTGCGCACTGCAAGCGCCGCCCCGGGCTTCCGGACCGAAGTTCTGTGTCATGGTGGCGAAAGCGCCTTGATAAATCGAGGCAGCCTTGCCCAAAATTATGGCCGAGAGGATCACTCCCTGGCCTCCGAAACCCGCTAGACGAATTTCCGTTAGCTGCATATCATCTCCGGTTGTTCCACGTATCTCTCACCCAGCGATTCGGCGTATTGCGTTCGCATCATGGTTTGGTAGTCGGGGCGGTCGCGGTCTACAAATTTGCCCACGATGATTTCTCCGGTCATGGTCAGGCCGACCTCGCTGGTAGGGGCTCCGTGCCGGACTTTGCTCTTCGCTTTGTAGTACTTCATGGCATCGAGACCATCGCCCAGCTTGTTGCGGCGCTGATAAAGCGTGGGACAGGGCGAGATCACTTCAATAAAGGAGAAGCCTTTCTTCTGAAACGCCTCGCTGATGGAACGCGACAGTTGCCGAACGTGGAATGTGGTCCAGCGCGCGACGTAAACCGCACCCGCCGCTTCGACCAGGTGCGGCAAGTTGAACGACGGCTCAAATACGCCGTAGGGATTCGTGGAAGTGGTGGAGTGATCCGGAGTGGTGGGCGCGGTCTGGCCGCCAGTCATGGCATAGATCAGATTGTTCACGCAGATGACTTTCAAATCGATGTTGCGGCGCGCGGCGTGAATCAGATGATTGCCTCCGATGGCCGATAGATCGCCGTCACCGGAGTAGACGACGACGTTCAGCTTTGGGTTTGCCAGTTTGAGTCCGGTAGCGAAGGGGATAGCGCGGCCGTGCGTGGTATGGAAAGAATCCAGTTTGACATAGCCCGCCACGCGTCCAGTGCAGCCGATGCCCGAGACCAGAGCCAGCGACTGCAAATCGATTTTCGATTCGATGAGTGCGCGGGCGAAAGAGTTCACGGTGGTGCCGATGCCGCATCCCGGACACCAGATGTGAGGCATGCGATCGCCGCGCAAGAAGGGCTCGACGGGGTTGACGACCGGGTTAGAGTCTAAGTTGACGAGCGCCTCGTTCAAGCTGTCGGACATCGGCTGGCCTCCACGATTACCTTGAGGATGTCTTCGGGATTGTGAACTCCGCCACCTGCGTGCGACACGGCGAATGTCTTCGCCTGTCCGGCGGCCGCTCGCTCTACTTCCCGCACCATCTGGCCCAGATTGAGTTCGGGGACGACGAATGCTTTTACGTTGGCTGCGAGTTCGCGAATCTTTTTCTCGGGAAACGGCCAGGCGGTGATCAGGCGCAACTTGCCGACGCGCAGACCCTGTTTACGAGCCTCCTCGATGGCGCGTTGCGCCACCCGAGAGGTAATTCCGTAGGAGACGACCACTACGTCGGCGCCCTCGAGATGCTCTTCCTCGAACATGGCAATGCGGTCGGCGGCGTTGCGAATCTTGTTTTGCAGGCGTCGAACCAGCTTGTCCTGGACCTGCGGAGTCATGTTGGGATAGCCGCGTTCGTCGTGGGTCAAGCCGGTGACATGGAACTTGTAGCCTTCGCCGGCATGTGCGATTTCCGGAACCATATCGCAGTTGGTTCCATAGGGAAGATACTCGTTGACCGACTTGCGCGTATGGCGGCGCGGCACGACCTCGATCTCATCGGCCGGAGGAATCACTACCTTTTCGCTCATGTGGCCTACGACTTCGTCCATCATGAACATCACGGGTACGCGGAATTCTTCGGCCAGGTTGAACGCTTTAATGGTGAGATCAAAACACTCCTGCGGAGAATTGGGGCAGAGAGCGATGATTTCGTAGTCGCCATGCGAGCCCCAACGCGCCTGCATCATGTCGGCTTGCGCGGGGAGAGTGGGTAGGCCGGTGGACGGTCCTCCGCGCTGCACGTCCACGAACACGCACGGTGTTTCGGTCATGGCCGCGTAGCCGATGTGTTCCATCATCAGCGAGAAGCCCGGACCTGAGGTCACGGTGAACGCCTTGGCTCCGCCCCAGACCGCGCCTTGCAGGGTGATGGAAGCCGCGAGTTCGTCTTCCATCTGTATAAACGTTCCGCCAACGGTAGGCACGCGAGAGGCGAAACGCTCAACGATTTCAGTGGAGGGAGTAATGGGGTAGCCGGCGGCAAATCGGGCGCCCGCGGCCAGCGCGCCTTCGCAGCAGGCGTGGTCGCCGTCGATAAAGTGTGTACCGGTGAGCACTCCGCGAGGGTCGGCCTTCATTTGTCACCTCCAGCGGAAGCCACTTTGGTAGCAAAGATCGCGAAGTCGGGGCAGTACATCCCGCACAAATCGCAGCCACTGCACTTTTCCGGATGCACGACATGCGGTGGATGGTAGCCCTTGGAATTGAAAGCGGAAGAGAGCGCTAGCACGTGGGTAGGGCAAAACTCCACGCAGAAGCCGCAGGCTTTGCAACGCTCAACGACGATGGAAACACGTCCTTTTGCCATGGAATCTCCGCGCTCGAGGTGGTGCAACCCACCACAAAATCTGATGTGATTATGCTGCGTGACGGGTATGGCTGAATGTGACAGTAATCACATAAATACGTGAGGACGCTCACACCTTCAGTAACGGACTTTGCCTTCAGGGATACGGTAAAGGGCGTTGCCTCATCGTGATACGAGACACAAACGATTGTGTCCTTGATCACCGCAATCGGGAGAGCGTTGGACTCAGAATGTAGAGTTCACTGATGTTTTCTGCCTGTTCAATAAGGGGGCTGACATGTTTGAAGCTGAAGTTGAGATGGAACGACGCTCGTCGTTCTTGCCGCTGGTACTCATGATGTGTCTGGCAGCGGCGATCGTGGGGTTAGCAGCCTACGTGCTACTCCAAGTCCGGGAAAGAACGCCTCTCAGCGCGCAGCAGGCGAGCGGCATAGTGGCAGCGACGCTTCAGGGACCAGGTCCGGCCATCATCCACTTCCGCACTGGTCTGGTGAAACCCAGTACCGATGTAAAACCCGGGGATCCTAATTATCGATTATTGGAAAAAGCGGGAATTGTTAAGTTGGCCAAAGTGCCACGGGGCAGCGTGCTGGTCTCGATCACTCCGGCAGGAGAGCGCCTGATGGCCGGTCTGCCGGGTTTCACAAAATCGAAAGAAGCAGATGGCACTTTCTCGTATCAGGCTCCCCTGGCGCAACGGCAATTCGTGAGCATCGCCGGCGTAAACATGAACGGTGAGAACAACGCGATCATCGAATACAACTGGAAATGGTTGCCCAATCAATTGGGAGACGTGTTCGACGCGGGCGGTCCGCTGGTGAAAAGTTTCAATCGTTGGGAACGTCAAACCCTGATCAATAAGTATGAAGCCGACTTCTATCGCGGGAACCCGACGAAATCCACGATCGCTCTCGTGAGGAATGGTCGCGAATGGAAAATCTCGGCGCGATAGCGGGCGGCGAAGAACGACGCCACAACGTAGGCGGGTTTTGATTTCTGAGTGCGCTCAGAGTTCAGCGATGAGCGCTTAGTTTAAAAAGGAGAAATACCAATGTCCATAAAGAAAGTGGTTTTAATGTTTACTGCCCTGATGGTATTCACCTGCACGGTCGCAGCCCAGGACCAGACGCAGGACACACAAAAAGTCATAAAGCATGTTCCTATCCAGTCCACGTCGGCTGTATCCGGCAAGGACATGTACACGGCATACTGTGCGGTTTGCCATGGAACCGACGGCAAAGGAGGAGGCCCTGCCGCCAGCGCGCTGAGGATGCCGCCCTCCGACCTTACCCTGCTGAGCAAGAACAACGGAGGGAAATATCCCGCGCTGAAAGTTACGGCTGCCATCCGCGGCGAATCTGCTCTTCCCGCGCACGGATCCAGGGAGATGCCGGTGTGGGGAACATTGTTTTGGAATTTGAGCGGTGGACACGAGAGTGAGGTGCAGCAGCGGGTAGCGAACCTTACCCACTACGTCGAATCTCTGCAAGTGAAGTAGACGGTCTGCCGAGCAGGTGCGGACTGGGCGCAGAGCCGGTCGCGGGCGCAAGCGTCAGCTTGTGCCCGCCGCTTGTCTGCCGCAGAAGTGACCACGGCAGTGAGTCTCGCCAGTCGGCGTGACCCATCGGCTTGTCATCGCGAAAGTGATGTTCTAGTCGCTGCTCAGAATTCTTCAGGCTTTGTGGCCGGTGAGCATTATATGCTGCACACTCTTGACCGCCTTCATGTATTGCGCGCGCTCGAAGGCTGAGGGATTGGGATAGCGAATCTGAATCATGCCCATCATCTGCTGAACGGATTCGTATTCGTGCTTCTCCATCCATTCCAGTAAGCCCTCTTCGATTTGCTGATTCGCATCACAAACCTCGGTGTGAGGCAGATCACAATGGCGTGTGCTTGGCAGCACAGCCAAACGTTTCGTCTCGACGGACACTGACACTAGACGCGACCGGCTCAACTGGCTCGCGGACTGCGCAAGATGCGGCCCATGCGGGCGAACCGGACCCGAGCCTCGCCGTGCGAGGTTTTTACAGGAGGCTGATGCATGCTTTCACCATACGGAATGGAGATTGAAGAAAGTTGCATTACATGCAGGCTGCGCGCGGATCGCATCTTCTGCGATCTGCCTGCGAACGCGCTCCAGGCTTTCGAAAACATCAAGTACGCGACCGCGTACCCCGAGGGGGCCGTGCTGTTTGTGGAGGGGCAGCTGCCGCGCGGTATCTTTGTGCTCTGCAAAGGTAGTGTAAAGCTCTCCATCAACTCCCCTAGCGGCAGAACGGTGATTGTGAAACTTGCCGAACCCGGGGAGGTGTTGGGACTGAGCGCTACGATTTCCGGTAAACCTTACGAGGTGACGGCGGAGACGATCGATCCTTGCCAAGTCAATTTCGTCAAGTGCGACGACTTCCTCCGGTTCCTTAAGGACGACGTAGACGCCTGCTTCAAGGTGGCAGAGCAATTAAGCGAGAAGTATCACAACGCCTGCAAAGAAGCGGGCTCGCTTGGACTGTCGCACTCCGCCGCCGAAAAGCTGGCCAAGTTGCTCATGGAATGGACTGCCAAGAACGGCGACGGAGTCAAATCGGAAACCCGGCTGAAGCTGAAACTCACCCACCAGGAAATCGCACAGATGATTGGAACTTCTCGCGAGACAGTTACACGGCTGTTTGCGGAGATGAAGAAGCGTCAGATCGTCCAGACGAAAGGCTCAACACTGGTCATTCGCAACACTTCGGCGCTGCGCGAGATCGCAAGTCGCAACTAGCCGCTTCTTCCACGCCAGTGGCTGGCATGCGCATGCGTGTTGGCATGCCACGGGCCAACCTAGGGAGACATCGACCCCCCGCCCAGATGCACAACATTCGAAAAGATTTAAGTCTCGTGACCGGGATCACAATCTCGGGTGATGATAGTCACCGCTGGGAGATTCGCTCTCTCTTATTCTTGCGCCTAGGGTGGGTGACAGATCCTGGTTCTTGTAGGAGGGAAAGCGCACATGGCTTCGGCAAGCAGTAATGGTGAGCATTCAAATCAAGTGAAGCAAAGCAAGCCACGATTAATCTTCTGGGAGTTGACCAAAGGGTGCAACCTCCGCTGCATTCATTGCCGCGCCAGCGCTACGGAACTGAGTGCTCCCTCCGATCTCTCTACCCAAGCCGCATGCGACATTATCGATCAGATTGTCGCAGTGTCCACTCCCATCCTGGTGCTTAGCGGCGGCGAACCGCTCTTCCGTTCTGACATTTTCCAGTTGGCGCGTTACGGCACGGACAAGGGTCTGCGCGTGGCTCTGGCCACGAATGGCACGTTGGTTACCAAGCAGGTCGCGCGCATGATCGTCGATAGCGGGGTACAGCGCGTCGCCATTAGTCTCGACGGCGCTGATGGACTTACCCACGATACTTTCCGCGGCATTCCCAGTGCATTCGACGCCGCCATTGCCGGTTTTCGTAATCTGAAAAATCTGGGCATGTCGGTGCAGATCAATACCACCATCGCCCGCCACAATGCCCATCAGCTTCCGCAGGTCCTCGAACTGGCGAAATCGCTGGGAGCGGACGCGCTGCACACCTTCCTGTTGGTGCCAGTAGGCTGCGGCGTCGATATCGCTGCCGAGCAGATGGTTCCGCCAGAAGAATACGAAAAGATGCTGAACTGGTTCTATGATCGTTCGCTCGAAGGTGGCATCGAACTGAAGGCGACCTGTGCGCCGCACTACTTCCGTGTGGTTCGCCAACGGCGCGCTGCGGAGCACCGTTCCGAGGCAGCGGCCGCTCAGGCTGCACGGTCTGTGCCTCCAGCGGCGTCGAGTTCGCCACGCTCAGGTCCGCTCAGCATCGGCCCGACAGACATGACGATGCCTGGCTCGACCGGCATTGAGCTGAAGCCTCAGGGCATCGGACAGGCAGTGGGACATCCTGGAACTCACCCTTCCGCCATGAACGCCATGACCAAGGGATGCCTGGCCGGAACCGCCGTGTGTTTCATCTCGCATCAAGGCGAGGTCTATCCCTGCGGATACTTACCGGCCCTGGCAGGGGATCTGAGAAAGCAATCGTTCGCCGACATCTGGGAGAACTCGGTAGTGTTCAATCAACTGCGCGATGTCAACAACCTGCAGGGGAAATGCGGCTGCTGCGAGTTCCGAAACATTTGCATGGGTTGCCGCGCACGCGCCTTCGCTGCCACCGGCAACTATCTCGACGAGGAGCCGTTTTGCGTCTACCAACCTCACGCGACAAGTTTGAAGGAAAAGGGCACGGCGCTGGCGGAAGTCGCGAGCTAACAGAACGACCTCCCGTCGTCGAAAGGCCGTTCACCACCAGGCCTTTTCGTTTTTGCGCGGAACGATCAGCAGTAGGAGGGGGTTCCCGGCATTCATGGGGGTCCGGCTAGAACCGGGCAGTTTCTAACAACTCTCTCGGTGCCTCCGTGGTGAAATGCCTCAGGCGGTAAAAGACCCGGTCCAGCGTGATATCCCGCAATCCAGCCCGACAAATCTCACCTCCCTCCCGACCGCAACTATCCCTAACTGGATGAAAACAAACATCGATTACTCGTACCGCCACGGAGCCATTCTTTGGTACGGAACATGCCTTTCATAGGAGTGGTTTACAGGAGATGAAGCTTTGGAACCCTCGCTCATGGTGGTTGGCCTGAACTACCGCACTGCTCCCGTGGCCATAAGAGAACGTTTCTGGATCAGCGAGAACCGGCGCTACGAGGCTCTGGCGCAGTTATCACGGGCAGAAGGCATCGAAGAAGTCGTTGTGCTGGCCACCTGTAACCGGACCGAGTTCTTGCTCTGGTGTACCGATGTCACCTTGGCCGCCAACTCGGTGATGCGGCTGCTGGTCGCCGAATATGGACTCAAGCTTTGCGAGTGGAAGCACTTCTATCGCTTGCTGGACGAAGCGGCGCTTCTTCATATCTTCCGTGTCGCATCCAGCCTCGACTCGATGGTCGTCGGCGAGCCCCAGGTCGTTTCCCAGGTGAAAGAGGCTTGGAAGCAGGCGCAAAAGTTGGGAACTACGGGACGATTCCTCGATGCAGTGTTGCAGAAGGCGCTCACGGTTTCTAAACGCGTGCGGAGTGAAACGGCCATTGGCAACGCGGCGGTTTCGATTCCGTATGCTGCCGTGGAACTCGCACGCAAGATTTTCGGCACGCTGGAAAACAAGAGAGTGCTTCTGCTGGGCGCCGGCAAGATGAGCGAACTCACAGCCCGCGGCTTGCTCAACCACGGCGGCAGTTCCGTGCGCGTGGGCGTCATCAATCGCACACTCGAGCACGCAGCCGAACTGGCGGCCAAGCTCGGTGGCGTTGCGATCCCGTTTGAGGAGCGCTGGCAGCACATGACGGAGGCCGACATCATCATCAGCTCGACTGCTTGCCCACATACGATTTTGAGCCGCGAGGAAGCCGAACTGATGGTTCGCGGGCGCAAGGACAAGGACAAAGATCGGCCTCTGGTGATCGTGGACATCGCGATGCCGCGCGACATCGACTCCGCGGTGCGCGACGTCAAGGGAATTTTCCTCTACGACCTTGACGATCTGGAAAACGTGGTAGACCACAATGCGGGCGAGCGTGAGGCTGCCGCTGCCGACGCACAGAAGATTCTGCAGGCCGAGGCGCAAGGCTTCCGTCGCAAACTGATGGCGGAGCGCGTGGTCCCGACCATCGTGGCACTGCGCCTGCGGCTGGACGAGATTTGCCGGCAAGAACTGGATTCCTCTCGGCAAGAGTACGGGCCTCTGTCCAAGGACCAGGACGAAATGATAACTGCAATGATGTCCCGGATGACGCAGAGGATCGCAGGGTCCCTGGCCCGTGAACTCAAGGAACTTCCAGAGAAGGTAGAACAGGAACAAATGACCACTGCGCTGCAGCGGCTGTTCCATCTGCCAACCGCCGAACAGGCGCCTGCCGGCACCAAATCAGCGTAGGAAAGCCCCTAAGGGTAGTCGTCGGATTGCGGGAGGTGGCCGCCCTACAAAGTCGGCGATTACTACTCCTCGGCGATTACTACTCCTCTGGCGCGTCAGTCTGCGACTCTTCTCCATCGCCGCGAATCAAGCCGAATTTCTTTAGCTTGTAACGCAAAGCGTCGCGGCTGATGTCCAGCAGCTTGGCGGCGTGGGTCTGGTTGCCGTTGGCTTGGCGCATGGCTAGCTCGACCATGGCGTGCTCAACCTCTTCCAGAGATGTGCCGCCTTCCGGGATATAGAGCCGCGGCAGGGTGCGGCCGTTGGGCAGCGTCTGTCCACCATCGGCGGGGGAGGTTCGTTCAAACACAGTGCGGCCGCCCGATTCGCCCACGGAAAACGGCAGATACACCGGTCGCAGGAACGGCTGCTCTTCCAGGATCATGCCACGCTCGATGGTGTTCTTCAGTTCGCGAACATTGCCGGGCCAGTTGTGACTGAGAATAAGACGGCGGGTGTCGTCGGTAATGCCACAAATCGATTTCTTGAATCTGAGGTTGTAGCGACCGATGAAAAAATCCACTAAGGGAAGGATATCTTCTTTTCGGTCCCGCAGCGGCGGGATAAAGATCGCAATAATGGCCAGCCGGTAATAGAGGTCCTGACGAAACTGACCCTCACGAACCGCCTTTTCGAGATCACGATTGGAGGCTGCGATCACCCGCACATCCACTTGCATGTCGCGGATGCCTCCCACACGGCGGATGACTTGGTCTTCGAGAACGCGCAAGAGTTTCGCTTGCAGCAGGGGAGAGAGTTCGCCGATTTCGTCGAGAAACAGCGTACCGCCATCGGCCGCCTCGAACAGCCCTTTCTTCATTTGCTTGGCGTCGGTGAACGCGCCTTTTTCGTGGCCGAAAAGTTCGGCTTCCATCAGCGTCTCGGGGATGGCTGAACAATTGATCGCTACGAAGGGCCGGTCCTTGCGGGAGCTTTCGTAGTGGATGGCCTTGGCGATTAGGTCCTTGCCGGTACCACTTTCACCTTGAATCAGAATGGTGGTGGCCTCGCTCGCCGCAACTTTGCGGACAAAGTTCATGAGCTCGATCATCTTCGCGGAGACGCCCACGACGCTGTTATAACCGGCTCCGCCGCGCACCTCGCCGCGCAGCGCCTGGACTTCGGTACGCAGGCTGGTAGCCTCGAGCGCGTTCTTGATGGTGATGTGGAGCTCGTCGAAATCGACCGGCTTGCCCACGAAGTCGTAAGCTCCGAGCTTGAGTGCGGCCTTGACATCGTCAAGTTGGGGATCGGCCGTGATCATGATGACGGCGCGGGCGTCGCCATTTTTCTTGAGTTGATCAAGCACTTCAATGCCGGTGAGGTCGGGCATGCGCACGTCGAGCAGGACCAGATCGGGCGATTCGCGCTGGGCCAGCTTAAGGCCGGGTTCCCCGGCTTCGGCCTCGATCACGTGGTAGCCCCACTCTTCGCACTTCTGGCGGAGCGACCAGCGCACCAGGCGTTCGTCGTCCACGATCATAATTTTCTCGGCGGGCATCGGTGTTTAATTTACTACGAAATGGAAGCGGCTTGCTTTGGTGGACGTAGCGAAGAAGTTCCCAGTTCTCAGTTCTCAGTTCTCAGTGGAGAGCCGGTTCTGTTTACTGAGAACTGAGAACTTCTTAGCGAGGCTATTGAGTTTCTATACAGACTGCTGTCTGAGCGGTGGGCGTGCGAAACGGAAGCACCACCTCAAACTTGCTTCCCTTCCCGACCACGCTGCTTACTTCGATACGGCCATGGTGTTCTTCCACGATACGGCGGGCGAGAGAGAGACCAAGACCTGTGCCGTTTCCCTTGGTGGTGAAGAAAGGCCGGAAAATCTGTGACAGCTGTTCCGAAGGAATACCGCGCCCGGTGTCGCTGACACTCACGCTGGCACAATTATCTCGCGAACCGATCTCGACGCACACTGTGCCTGAACTCTCCATGGCCTGAACCGCGTTGAGGAGCAGATTCAGAACAACCTGGTGAATCTGATCGCTGTCGTGCTCGACTTCAGCCAGATCGGGAGCCTGCCGCAGTTCGATCTTGATTGGCTTTGACAGAACGTGCTGGCGAGCGAGCATCACTGCGTGTTCCACGGTCGTGTTGAGATTGCTTCGACAAACGCGCGGCGCGTGAGGCCTCGCCGCTTCCAGAAGATCGGTCACTATGCGGTTGATCTGGGCGATTTCCAGGCGAACATCTTTTACTACCGCCCGCGCCGGGCTGGTCGAAGGCAGATCGCGGCCGATGATTTCGATGACGCCTGCGATTCCGGCAAGCGGGTTGCGAATCTCGTGAGCCAGGCCTGCGGCCAACTCGCCTAGCGTCGCCAGGTGCTCGGCGCGAGACATTTGTGTGCGATGCAGGATCTCAATCTCTTCCCGGCTCTCCCGCAATTGTCGCAGCATGTGGTTGAAATTGCGGCCGAGGTCTCCGATTTCGTCGTTGCGCCGGGAGAAGCCGACTGCGACATTCAGGTTCCCTTCGCTCACCAGCGCGATTTTCTCCTGCAATTCGACCATCGGCCGTTGAATCAAGTAGGCAAGCACAGCGATTAATACCGCACATATAGCGATCGCTCCCGCTCCCGCGACGATCAGCACCGCATGGCGCTCCGGGTCCCGCAAGGATACGGTCGCTAGAATGAAGAGCAGCAGCCCCGCCAGCAGTACGAACACTATCGGCAAGATTGCCTTAAGCTGCCAATTGACGCGTACAGAGTTCAATTTGACCTCCCCAACTGCGCCTCAAGGCGCTTTCACGCGACGCTTTCGGCATGCCTGAAGGTATGCCATGATACCAACCGTGCTTGCACTCCGCACGCCTACGCATAGGCGTGCAGTCCGGGGAGCAGGTACGTTACACCGAAAAAGGTGAACATCACCACCGCGAAGCCGGCGATGGCGAAATATGCCGCGCGCCGGCCACGCCATCCGCGAGTGATGCGCATGTGTAGATAGAGGGCGTACACCAACCAGGTAATCGCCGCCCAGGTCTCTTTTGGATCCCAGCTCCAATACGAGCCCCAGGTCTGGTTTGCCCAGTACGCTCCTGAGGCGATCATTAGAGTCAGGAGCGGGAAGGCGATACAGATGGTTTTGTAGGTGATCCGGTCAAGGTTGCCCGTGCTGGGCAGCAACCGCTCCAGATCCGGTCGCCGCCAAAGGAGCAGCAGATAAAGCAGTGAGATGAATGCTCCGCCTACCAACCCCGAAAGGATGAAGGGACTGGCGGCGAGGCTGGTGGGGAACAGGCCGTCGGCGTCGAGCGACGGATAGCGGCCATCATGGGCCCGCACCAGAAACATGACCAGCGTCATTACTTGGAGGAGAATGCTGAGGAATACGGCACGATTGGCGAGCGTGAGAAAGCTATCGTTCTTCTTCCAGCGGGCCAGCGCGTAGAAGACGAGCGGCGATGCTACCACCAAGAGGGTCAGGGTCATCAGCCAGCCAAGGTCCGGAATGGTAACGAACAAGCGCACGCCCCTGGAGAGGAAGACTTCTGCTTTCACATCCGGATTCCATGCGACCAGGTTCAGGCCGCCCCACTTGTCTAAGCGCGTTAGAACAATGCTAGCGTAAATCGCAAGCGTGCTGGCACTGGTCACGGCAAGAAAGGTCTGGGTCTTCACGTCGTCCTGGATCAGAAACATTGCGGCCAGAGCGAAGCTCAGCGCGCAAGCGGCGTAGGCCAGCATGGCCAGAGTGACGTGGACGTGCAGCCAGGTTGATTGCAGCGCGGGCACGAGTGGGTGCACTTCGGTCCGGAGCAACTGCATCAGTACCACGCCGACGATCGCCACCGGCATCGTGACCGTGCCAATAACTTTCACCCCATATTTCTTTTCGGCCACCAGCGTGAGCACGGCCAGCGTCCAGACGAAGCTGAGCAGCATTTCGTAGACGCTGGCAAACGGCGGATGGCCAGCGTCGTACCAGCGATGGGCGACTGCCGCAGTGTTGGCGATCAATCCCATCCAGGTGGCGAGCGATGCGAACTTCACGTACGACTCGATGCCGGTGACTCCAAATCCGAGATACAGCGCGCCGGCGCCAGAGTAGAAAATCAGAGTGGCGAACAGCAGGTTGGTCTCGCTCAAAAGATTGCCGCTCTTGACCACGTTCAGAAACGCCATGAACAGCAGGAATGCTATTGCCAGTCCGACCATCACGATCAGAGTCATGCCAGTTGCCAGTTGCTGCTGCTCTGCTTTTGCGTGTGCCATTGACATCCTCCAAGGAGCCGGTTCAGTGCACGGCTTCAGTTCTCAACGACGGTAGCGACCCGCTGGGCCGGCACGTTCTTCGGCTCGATATCCAGCTCGGACTTGGGAACAGCCTTCAATTCTTCTTCAACCAACGCCACCAGATCTTTGAAGCGCTGTTCGAAGGCGTCCCGATTTCGGTTCGCACTGCCGCCGATCCACAGTGAGTACTTGCCCGTCTTTGGGTCGCGAACCGGTACCACCCAAAACCGCACGTGCACGACGTAGAAGACGAAGGCCAGCCCAATGCCCATCAGCACTACTCCTGACCAGACTCCCCACTGCCCCGGTTCGTGTGAAACCTGCAATCCAGTAAAGTGGCCCATCTTCAGGTCGGTGGCTTGGAACCGATAGGGCGACTTCGAGTTGTCGGCGACCTCGTCCATGGGTGGGAGCCACACGTCGAAGTCTTTGCCGGCGCTCTTCGACCTTACAACCAGGTGAGCTGCTGGATTTTCCAACTCGTTCGACTTACCGTACACCTGTCCATCGCGAACGAAGTAGTCGGAGATGAATTGAGCGAAACGCACCGTGGTATCGGCATCGAGTGGAACCGTGTCGTTCACCGCCAGTCCGATTTCCTGTTTCTGTCCAGAACCGTTGCCAGGAGCTGCGATCAGCGTCAGCTTGTCGACCTTGCCATTGGGGCCGTAACTCGACTGGTAGAAGCGGACACCGCTGTAAAGGAGCGGATCGTTCACTACAATTTCTTTTTTCTCTACATCGCGTCCGTCTGCAACCACGGCCAGCCTGGACCACCACTTCTTCGGAGTACCGTCCTGGTAGTTTTCCTGGCCGGTGGCATCGCAGCGAATTGCAAAGGGGAGCGTGCGCGTCTTGCCGTCGCGCAATTCGACGATGTTCGATGTCTGCCGTTCATTCAGATTGAGCGTGCCGCGCCATCCCCAAAAACCGTCGACGATCGTGCCAAAGAAAATGAGCAACAGGCTGGCGTGGACGATGTACACCGCTAGCTCGGAGATGCGGCCGCGTTCGGCAAAAATGGCAAAGTGATCCTCGCGGACCACGGTTTCCGGTTTGAATCCCAGCGAATGCAGCGCACGCTCAGCGGCTACCAACCCCGATTCTTCGTCCGCGATTGCCAGCGATTTCTGTGGATGTAAAGCGCGGCGGAAGGTTTCGTCTGGACATTTGTAAGGACGCGAGAAGTAGCGCCAAGAGTTGGGGAAACGATCGATGGAGGCGGCCACGATGCTGACGCTGACCAGCAGAACCAGTCCAAGGAACCACCAGGAGTGAAATACGTCGGTCAAACCGACGGCGTCCAGGATCCGTAGCGCCTGGGGGGAGTAGGCGCTCTGCATCTCGTCGGGCTCGGTGACCGGACGCTGCAACACAATGGTTCCGACCGCCGAGAGAATCACGACCAGGATTAAGAGAACTACGCCGGTCTGGATGGAAGCGATGGTGCGCCACGTCTTGTGGGCGAGTGAACGGAATTCTACGGCCATAACTTCTCCATGTTCCCAAACTTAAAATGCAAATTCCGTGCCAGACCGGCATGACGGGTAAGTGGCGCATTCTGCGAGGCTTAGTAGAAGAACAGGGCACATCCACGACCGTCATTTGGGCTAAATCACGCACCACCGCACAGATCGGCGGAAATTTGACCCATCACAGTGTGCCGGTGACGCCGATCGCTCACTCTGGTGATCGGCATATCTGAATGCTTTGAGGATGCGGGCAGGTGCGAATCCCCTTGGGGCATTTCGCTGACGATGCTGTGGCAGAAGGCCCATTCCGGGCTCATAATTATGGCCGATGGTCTCCAAGCCAGATCGCTCATGCTTCTGAACCGGCTTTCCCTCAGTCAGTTAGGCGCAAGTTGTAACTCGCAACCGTTAAATGGGGATACGGCGACTTTCGTGCACATGCACCCTACGGAGGCTGTGTGAGACTGCTCTCCCATCGCATCTGGTGGCGTAAGAACGCGGCAAGTTACCGCGGCGGCGGTCTTGGCATCGATCTCGTGTTTTTCTTCGCGTTGATGTTCTTCGTGACCACCGCGCTGTTGATTTCGCGCGCCGCCGCGGCAGTTCATCCCGTTCCTTTAGATAAAAACGTCGATGCAGCCAAGTGCCTCGAGTGCCACGAGGATAAGTCGAAAGGCAAGTTTGTCCACTCCGCTATCGCGACGGGCTGTCTGAGCTGCCATGAAGTGCGGGTCAACAAAGATATCACTCGCATAAAGCTCATCACTTCGACTCCGCAGGCGCTGTGCATCACCTGCCACGCCGACAAAGATGCGGCCGCGCTGAAAGGCACCGTGCATCCGCCCGCCGTACGCGACTGCATCAAATGTCACGACCCGCATAGTTCTTCCGACAACAGGAATCAGTTGTTGAAAGCCACGTCCGGAGAGAAGGGCAAAAACCTCTGTCTCGATTGCCACACCCAGGGTCTGAACGTACCAGAAAAAGGCAGCCGCCACGCCGCCCTCGATGTGGGATGTGACACCTGCCATGCGACACACAAAGTCGGCGAAAAAGGCAAACAGGAATTCGACAATCACCTGACCAAAGCGGTCCCTGCGCTTTGCATCGACTGCCACAACATCAAGGAGGCAGCGCTCATCAAGGCTCACCAGGGCCAACCTTTTGCTACGGCCACTTGCACGCAGTGCCACGATCCGCACCAATCCACACAGCCCAAGCTGCTGCAGAAATTTACGCATCTACCGTTCGCCGACAAGACCTGCGAGATCTGCCACGAGCCCGCGAAAGACGGCAAAGTTGTCCTCACCAACGCCGACACGAGGGCGCTCTGCGCCACCTGTCACAGCGATCAGGTAGAAAAGATCGAAAAGGCCAAGGTGCCGCATCCTGGGGCCCTGGGAGAATGCGTGGCTTGTCACAACCCGCATGCCGGCAGAACGCCCGGCTTCCTGCAGCCGGATCCGGTCAGCGCCTGTCTGGCCTGCCATACCGACCAAGCCGGCCAGTTCAAGAAGGCGCATCTTCATCAGCCCGCTTTTCAACAGGGATGCGCAACCTGCCATGATCCTCATGGAGGCGACAACGATCACTTGTTGCGCACCAAGAAGCCAGATACGCTGTGCCTCGAATGCCACGGTCCCGACGCTCCAGCACCAAAGAAGCTCGAAGCCGAGCGCCTGATCACAATCTTCAGTGGGAGCGTGAAACTCCCAGAGGACTACTTCGCCAAGAATAAGGTGGTGGTGCTGCCCCTGAAGTATGGACGCGGACATCCCGTGGAGGGTCACCCGGTTGCCGACGTGGTCGATCCAACCGATATCAGCAAGCTTCGGGCGCAGATCAACTGCATGTCATGCCACCAGCCGCATGCGTCCGCGCAGCCCGATTTGCTGGTCAAGGACCAAGCCAACAACCTTGCTTTCTGTACCACTTGTCACAAGGATCTGACGCGCAGGTAGTTTTGCATGAGGAGAATGACGACCATGTCTGACGTAAAAGAAAATTTGATTCGCAGTCGCAAGAGCCGCCTTCTGCTGTGTCTTATGCTCGGCCTGACCCTGCTTGCGCCCGTTTCCGGGTTTGCAGACAAGAAGAAGAAAGCGGCGGCCGAACCGAAGAAGATTCCGGTCATCGACTACTCCAACATCGTATGGCCAAATCCACCCGCCATTGCTCGGATCCGGTACCAGGCGTTCTATGCAGCCGAGAAAATCTCGCAGGTCGAGGCTGGGAGCCACACTAAGAAAGCGAAATGGATGGACCGTCTCGCGGGCACGCAGCCAGCCACAGAAAACACCAAAGTTCTATTTCAGCTCGCCGAACCGTACGGCATCGCCGTCGATTCCAAGAACAATCTTTATGTGGCGGATCAGAAAGTCGGCGCCATCTTCATCTTCAACACCGAGACGCGTGACGTCGAACTGATCAAGAACAAGACCCACGCCCACTTTGTGCGCATCATCGGGCTGGCAATGGACGACAATGATCGTCTCTTCGTTTCCGATCCCGGCCTCCGTCACGTCCTGGCATTCGATGCCGCCCACAAGGCGGAAGACGTTATCACCGAGGGGCTGGTGAGTCCGGGTTCGCTGGCCATCGATCGCGAAAACCGTTTGTTGTATGTTTCAGATATCGAACTCGATCAGGTGCTGGTGTACGACGCGGACACGCTCAAACTGAAACGAAAAATCGGCACCACGGGACACAACCACGAACTCACAAGCCCCGGGGATTTCGCCAAACCAACCGGGTTAGCCGTCGATCAGGAAGGCAATCTCTACGTCGCCGATACGCTGAACAACCGCATCGAGATCTTCGATGCCGACGGCAAATTTATCAGTGCCTTCGGAAAATCCGGCGATGGCGCGGGATACTTTGCGCGGCCGAAGGGAGTAGCGATTGATGGTGACGGCCATATCTGGGTTGCCGATGGCATGCAGGACCGTGTGCAGGTGTTCAATCAGGAAGCCCAGTTACTCATTTCATTTGGTGGTCATGGCATGCTCCCCGGGCAGTTCCAGGGACTGGTCGGAATCGCCGTCGACAAAAACAATCGCGTCTTCACCTCGGAGATCTACCCCGGACGCGTGCAGCAGTTTCGTTATGTCACCGACGCCGAGGCCGAGCGGTTAAAGAAGGAACGGGAAGAGCAGCGCGAGAAGAAAGCAGGAGCGGCCCAGAAAGAAGTAACGCCGGTCGCGTCTCCTGCTCCACAGAGCCATTAAGACAGCGCGGAGAGAGCGCTGACACCTCTCTGTGTGGCGCGCGACTCTGTGTACCCTTGCGACGTTACGCCACACGCAACGGCCATGTTTCCGAGGACTTGCGCTGGACCTCACAACTGTGGGATTTCACCACGTCGCGTCTCCAGTTGGTTCTTTTCCCCCAGTTCCTCAAGGTACCCCGATCGAGAACAGGACCGGCTCGCCTCTTGTTCAGCCCATAGAATCATCGACTTATACGAACTCTCGGGCAATGGCCGGCTCGGGTCGGTTTCGGATAGCCAGTTGCATTAACAATACCGAGAGGCGGCTGCGAAGAGTGCCCAGGCGCAAAGCGCAGTCCGGGCCTGAGCCTCTGAGGTTTCTTTGCAACGATGCATTACATCCATGGAGGTTTTGAATTTTATGAAAAGAGCGATGTTAATTGTAATGTTAGTTTTCGCATTCGCAGGCTTTATGATGGCGCAGAATTGGTCGTCAACGGTTGACGTCCTCGGCGCTCACAACAACCAGGGCCGCGGCTGCGCCGGCTGCCATGCTCCGCATAGCGGCTCGTTCGGCTCCGGTCATGGTGGCGGCTCCGATGCCGGCAGCTATGCATTGTGGGGTCAGGATGCCAGCCCACTGTATGGCAAGACAATCGCATTCGGAGACAACGGTTCATTCACGGAACTTCTTCCCAGCAGCATCTCCGCGGGCAACCAGGAAGTTGGCGGCATTCTTCTTTGCCTGAGCTGCCACGATGGCCAAGTCACACAGTCCAATATGATGACCAACAAGTCGTACGAGCAAACGATTGGTCTGTTGACGAATACTTCGTACGGCACGCAGCCGATTCCGACCCTGCTTGGAAACGACGGCTCGTCCGCCGGCAACTACACCAATGATCACCCGGTAGGCACCAACGCCACCATCCGTGCGGGCAACGGCCTAGTCTGGGCTAGCGGCTCATTTACTGTGACCCCCGGCACTCCCTATGCCCAGTTCGTAGCCAACTACGGTTGGCCGGCACTGGCACCTGGAAAGTATTCGAATCCGTGGGCCGTTAACGGCTCTGGACAACCTTTCGTGCTGTGCACCACGTGCCACAATCAGCACGTGATGACGGTGTATACTTCCAGCGCAAAAAGTCCGATCGCGGGCGACGGCGGCGGCAAGTTCTATGCCACCTACTTCTTCGTAAACGGCCCCTACAACCCGAACCTTCAGGTCTACAGCGGCAACAGTGCACCTTCGACGACGCAATTCTGCCGTCAGTGCCACTTTGGTGAGGCGAACGAAGCCAACAATACCAACACAATCCCGACGCAGTTCCAGTAGAACTCGCCGTGATACAAAAGGGGGAGAATTTCTCTCCCCCTTTTTTTCGGTTCGGTTTTCGAAGGCATTCAGCAGGCGAGGAACTTATGAGGTACCAACTTCCAATCTGCACATTGCTTCTGGTCGCGCTCTCGGCGGCCTCCGCCCAGGTAGCCTCCCACCCCCCGACGACGGTCGCGAACACGACTGCTTCTCAGTCGCCGGCCATCCAAGTATCGGCACCCCAAGTGAGCGACAAGCCGGTGGCGCGCGTGAACGGCGCCGTGCTTACCGATCGCGACCTGCTGCGGGAAATGTACGCCATCTTTCCCTACGCCCAGCAGCACAACGGATTCCCCAAGGCACAGGAGGCTGCCATCCGCCAGGGCGCGCTCGAAATGATCATCTTCGAAGAGCTGGTGTACCAGGAAGCGGTGCGGCGCAAGCTGACGATTCCGCCGGAAAAGCTCAATCGCGCGGAGACCGATTTTCGCAAGCAGTTCAACAGCCCCGACCAGTACCAGCAATACCTGCAGGCGGAAATGCACGGCTCCGAGCAAAAACTGCGCCAGCAGATGAAGCGCTCGCTGCTGATTGAGCAAGTGCTGAAGAACGACGTCGCAGACAGGTCTGCGGTGTCGCTGGCCGAGGTGAAGGCCTATTACGACAAGAACCCGGCGCGCTTCGAACTGCCGGAGTCATTCAGCTTCCAGAGCATTTCCGTAGTGCCGCCGCTCAAGCCGACCGCGGCGCAGGCCAAAGAAGCCCAGAAGCACGCAGAAGACGCCTTGCGCCAAGCTAAGGCGACGACGAGCTATCAGAACTTCGGACTGCTCGCGGAAAAAATATCGGAAGACGATTTCCGGGTTAACATGGGCGACCACAAGGTCGTAGGACGCGACAAGTTGCCGCCACAGGTTGTTAAAGCCTTACTTGCCATTCAACCTGGACAAGTCACTGGATTGATCCAGATCGAGTCGGCGTACACCATCATCCGTCTGAATGCTCACACCTCGGCCAGGAAGAAGAGCCTGGAAGAAGTGAAAGCGGATCTGAAGGTGGAGTTGCAGAAAAGCAAGTACGAGAAGCTGCGCTCGGGCCTCGCCCAGCAACTACGAGCCAAGGCGAAGATCGAAGTTGTCTAGGTAAACGTAGGGATAGCCGAACGCCCTCGGCTGTCTAGGCGAGCGCAACTCGGCAGGGTTTCGTTTGTCAATTCTCGCATTCAAGAATGGCACGGGCTTCGCCCCCGCCGAACAGCCGGAAGCGGCTATCCCCACCTTCTTTTCTCCCTCCTTCCTACCGTTGAGTCTTTCGACTCGCCCAGCGGGTGATATGCCGCATTGTGGCAATCCCCGATGTTCTGAACGCAACCCTTACTTCCAAGTAATGCCATTGTTTTAAATATGTTAGCGACCGTACCGAATCGGCAGCTTTGGCAATCGCTGTGCCCTCTAAGAAGTCAAGTTTGACCGAGGTTTGAGCCTCCGGCGGGAAGGGTAACAGCTCCATGAAGGTCACGAACCGCATCATCGCGCTGACGGTTCTGGTGATGGCGCAACTGGCGGCTGCCCAGCAGCAGCTTTCAGTGGGCGAGAATACAAAGCTGAACGCCGGCGCCTTGTTCACCTTCGGGTACGCGGGCGACTACGGAGACGCGATCCCATCCGACCACGGCTTGAACCTCGGAGTAGACGGCAAGCTCTCGGGCTCCTACTACAATCCTAATTTCATCTCGTTCACGGCGACGCCCTACTACAACCAGTCGCGGGCGGATTCCAGTTATCAATCCATCACCGGCGCCAGCGGGGTCGACGCCTCGGCGAATCTCTTCACCGGTAGCAAGTTCCCTGGTTCGGTCAGTTACCACTACGCGGCCAACAGTACCGGCACATTCGGCTTGAGTGGGCAACCGGACTTCACGACCTACGGAAGGGGGCAAGGTTTCGGGATCAATTGGAGCGCATTGTTTCCCGACTGGCCAACGCTATCGGTTGGGTATTCTCAAGGAACCGGCCACAGCACTCTTTATGGCACTAACGAGGAGACCGATTCCAGCACGCGCCTGTTCAACGTGCACTCGAACTATCAGATTTCAGGCTTCCGCCTCAACGGTTATTTCGATCACAACACTTTGAATTCGAAATACCCGGAGTTTCTGGCGGGCCAAGAATCCGTGCAGGATTCAAACGGCCACGATTTCGGCTTTGGGGCGCAGCACAGCCTGCCGCTGCATGGGTCGTTTTATGTCAATTACAACCGGGCGTCGAGCAGCAACGATTACCAGACGAACGGGGGACAGAACGGGAGCACCTCGAACATCTCAAGCTACACGGACAGCACGGAAACTGCGAACGCCACTTTTCACCCCACCCAGAAGATGAGCTTCAATGTCAGCCAGAACTACACCGACAATCTGAACGGCTACCTGACGCAGAATCTCGGCGGCAACGGACCTCCTCCGCCAGGCGTGAATCTGGGATCGGGGTCCTATTCGTCCACACTGGGTGGCGGACTGACCTATCAGTTCACCAACTTCCTCTCGGCACAGGCGCAGGCCACATACTACGATCAACACTTCTTCGGGCAAACCTATACGGGCGAGTATTTGAGCGGCACGGTGAACTACGGCAGACGGCTCTTCAACATGTTCACGTTTTCCGCTTCGGTGATCGACAGTTCCAACGGGCAGGGCACGAACTCGGTGGGATTCATCGGCAACGTGAACTTCTATCACCGCATCGGAGCCTGGAAGACATCGGGGCAGTTCAGCTATGCGCAGAACGTGCAGACCCTGCTGGTTACTTACACAAGTTCCTCCTACCGCTATAGCGCCAACCTGAGCCGCCGATTGCCCGGCGGCATGCAATGGATCGCGGCTTTCAACGGAAACCATAGCGGCTTGACGAACTATCAGGGCCTCAGCAACCACAGCGAGAGCTATTCCTCTTCGCTGAGCATGCGGAGGCTGGCAATCAACGCTCTCTTTACACAATCCACCGGAGTTTCACTGCTGGGAGCTGGGGGGCCGATCCAGCCTGGGCCGATCCCCGGCCTGAGCGATTTCATCCTCTTCAGCGGATCCAGCTACGGCGGCGGGCTCTCGGTTACACCAGTGAGGCGGCTGTCAATTTCTGGAAGCTTCAGCCGCGCGATCAGCGATACCATCGCCAGCACGACCTCGCACAACAACATGGAAATCTTCAACGCTCAGTTGCAGTACCATCTGAGAAGAATCGGGCTGCAGGCCGGATATACTCGATTCACGCAAGGCATCAGCGCAGTCGGTGCGCCCGTCAACACCACGTCGTATTCCGTCGGGATAACCAGATGGTTCGACTTCTTCTAAGCGTGCGAGGTAAATCAGCGCGAGGCAGGTCAGCGTTTTGCGCAGGACTGGCCGTTGCCGGGCTGGCCATGCTGCTGGCCACACCCGCCCGGGCCTCCAAGCGTTCGAAAGACACGCTCACACCGCCACCTCCCCCGGATCTGCTGCTCGACGGTGGCCGCAAACTTTCTTTTGAGCGCAGTTTCAGCCTGGAGCGTGAGGTCAAGCCCAAGCGCAGCTTCTGGACGCGGGTTGTGGACGCGATCGCGGGCCAGCCGGATTTCCACTACCTTGTGAGTCCGTATAGCGTAGCCATCGACTCCCACGGCCGCATCATTGTCACCGACGTGGGCGCGGCCGGAGTTCACATCTTCGATTTCGGCCAACAGAAATATAAATTCATTTCGCGACGCGACGCCGGCAAAGATCCGATGCTCGCACCTCAATGCGTGGCGGTCGACGCGCAAGACAACATCTACGTCACCGATTCGCAGACCGGCAAAGTGTTCGTGTTCGACGTGAACGGTAAATTCCGCCGCGCCATCGGCAGCCTGAAAGGTGGCGAGGGATACTTCAAACGCCCCAGCGGAATCGCGGTGGATTCCGCGGCACAACACATCTACGTCACCGACACGCTGCGCAATAAGATCTTCATGATGGACATGCAGGGGAGCGTGCTCCAGACGATCGGAAAGACTGGCACGGGCGACGGCGAGTTCAATTTCCCCACCGAACTGCGGCTGAGCGGCCCGGACCTGGTCGTAGTCGATGCCATGAATTTCCGCGTACAGGTGCTTGATCGGTCGGGCGCCTTCCGCTATGCGATCGGCAAGGTCGGAGACGGTGCAGGATGGATGTTCCGCCCTAAAGGGATCGGCTTCGATTCGGAAGGGCATCTCTACGTCGTCGACGGACAGTGGGGCATGGTGCAGGTTTTCGACCGAGAGGGCCGCTTGCTTTATTACTTCGGCCAGAGGGGTACCGGGCCGGGGATGTTTCAACTGCCGACCGGTCTGCAGATTGACCAGGATCACATCTACGTCGTGGATTCTTTCAACCGGCGCATTCAGGTGTTTCACTACTACGGAGTTGCGCAACCGGGAGACGGGAGGAAGCAGTGAAGAAGAAGATCCTCTGGCCTGCTTGCTCGATGATCCTGGCGATTATCCTGGTGATGATCATGGCGAATGGTTTCGCCGTGGCGCAGGTGAACGGTGATGTATTGGGCATGCATAACCTGACGGTGGCGAGTGGAGCCTCCGTCTATTCCCAGGGGAGTCTCGGTTGCACTTTCTGTCATGCTCCCCACAGCGGATTGGGAGGCATCTCGCCACTTTGGAACCAAAAGTATTCGACGCAAGCCTACACGCCCTACACTAGTTCGACCTATATCCAGCAAGGCAATACCCAGCCGACGCTCGGAATAACGAGCAGTCTCTGCCTGAGTTGTCATGATGGCACTGTGGGAGTGGGACAGTCGGGGGCATATGGTTCGCTCCCGATGGTTGGCTCATTAAATAGTGTCGATTCATTCGGGACGACGCTAACCGGCTCGCACCCCTTCAGTCTCGTGCTTCCGTTGAAAGACGCGGCCAACCTGGTAGCGTCGCTGGTGTCGCAAGGCAAGACCGCAGATCCTACCGGCGCCGTGAAGCTCATCAACGGCAATATCGAATGCACCAGTTGTCATTCCCCGCATGTGCAAGGGATCGACAAGATCGCGCAGAAGTTTCTGGTCCGGGACAGCTCGAATGCTCAGATGTGTCTAGCCTGTCATGATCCGAACCGGGTAGTGCAAGGCCAGATCAACCCATTGGCAGGTTTTACGGGAAGCATTCATCAGACCGCGAGCAATCAGGTTTCACCAGATGGTCACGTCGGTTCTTATCAGACGGTCGGAGTGAATGCATGCACGTCCTGTCATATGTCGCACGACGCAATTGCGCCGGCACGGCTGCTGCGCCCAGCCACGCCTGCAGCGCCGGGAAACGATTCGGTTACGCAGGATTGCATGACGTGTCACAACGGGGGCACCTACTTGTCGCCCGCGCCTCTTAACGTTATGGCCGAGGTTGCGAAGACCGGCCATCCCTTGCCATCCGGGAACAACATCCACGATGCTGCCGAAGCGGTGCTGTTGAACAACAACCGTCATGCGACGTGCGTCGATTGCCACAATGCTCACGCCTCCAATCAGACGACGCAATTCACCGCGTCGCCTATGCTGCGTCCATCGCAAGCGGGCGTCAGCGGGATCAGCGCTTTGGATGGTGTCACGGTTCTTACTCCGGCGATCAATCAGTATGAGAATTGTTTGCGCTGCCATGGCACGAGCACAAGCAAGCAGAGGCTGATCATCTACGGGTACGCACCGGCGCGGGTGGCATCGGCGCCGGATCCGCTGAACATTATTCCGGAATTCGCTTCAACGGCAACGTCGAGCCACCCCGTGACCCACGATCGAACCAGTCCCCTACCGCAGCCAAGCCTTCTGCTGAACCAACTGAATCAGAATGGAACGGCGTCTGTGCGAGCGATGGGAACGCGCGTCTTCTGTACCGATTGTCATAATAGCGACGACAATCGTGAGTTCGGTGGCACCGGCCCGAACGGTCCCCACGGATCGGTCAACTCGCACATCCTCGAGCGCAACTATCAATTCAGCCAAGCCGCAGTGCCGGGCGGGGTAGTCACGAACCTGTTCCCCAATCCAGACCTGACTTTCACGGGGCCGTATGCGATGTGCGCGAAGTGTCATGATCTGACCAACGTCGTCGCTAATAACAGCTTCCGGCAGCACGGCCTGCACATATCCCAGTACGGATTCAGTTGTTCGGTATGCCACACTGCCCACGGCATGGGCGCAACTTCGCCGAGCATCAGCGGGGAGCGGCTGGTGAATTTCGATGCGAACGTAGTAGGAGAAAACAACGGCGCTCTGATTGCATACAGCCGTTCGAGCAACACATGCACGCTAATGTGCCATGGGGTCGCCCACAATGCAGACGGCTCTGTCGGCGCTCCCAAGACGGGAAAGCCAAAATGGCCCATAAAAAAGTAGAGCCGCATGGCAACGCCGATCAAGTTTGAACGCAAGAACAAAAGTTCTCACTTTCCTCGGCCTGACGTTATCCACTGCAAGGTGCTTGACGTTTTGTCTTAGGGACCGCAGGGCTGGATTACCAGGGGTTTGAGGCCGCGGTTAGGCCCACGGAATCAGATCCGATCCAGCTCTGTTTCGTCAGTCGATTACGGTTTGATTCTCCGTACAGATGCGACTCTCCGCGTTTCGAGAGATGGGGCAGAGCCCCGTCTCTACAGGCGGAAGACCTTCCGGCCTCACTAAATCGATGCCCTGGCACGAACCTCTACTGCAACGGCTTTGCCGGGGTGCCGGGTTTAACGCCCGAGTGTTTCCTCGCCTGTGCCATCAATTCCAGAACCTTGTCTTTGCCTTCATAGTTCGGATTCGTGTCCAACAACTTCTGCCACGCGACGACAGCTTTGTCGATATCCATCTTGCCCTGCCACTCGACAATGCCCAGATTGAACAACGTATTTGCCTTGTTGGGTTCGTAAGCGAGCGATTTCTGGAATTCCGCGATAGCGGTATCGGCGTCGCCGGAGTACCAATAGGCCGTCGCCATATCGGTACGAACGCCTGTGTTGGCTGGCTCTGCCTTCAGCGCGCGCTGGTAGTAGTCGATGGCTGTGGGGAACTGCTGGGCGTCGTAATAGATGTTCCCGATGTTTTCCAGAAGTCCGGCGTTGGTCGGGTCTGCCTTCAGTTTCTCGATCAGCGGTCCAGCGTGCGTGTCGGCCATTTTTTGCATCTCGGCCGGAGTTGGAGTCTGGACGCCGGCGTTTGCACTCCCCATAGCCGGTGCGGAGGCATTTGCTGTCTCAGCCGCAGCGGCCGCTGGACTCTGTGAGCCGCGGATGAACCAGCCGCCGGCGATTCCCACCAGCAGGCAAATGACTGCCAACGTGTATGCCTGCACACTTGTCCATTGCTCGATAGACGTTGATCGATTTGTATCCGTCATTTCTCAGTGCTCCTTGAGACTCTGTTTCGGAGATTCTGTTTCGTTTGCCGACGAGAGCCGCGAGCCGTTGCTCGGCTAGCTCTTGCCTTGCATCTGGACGTCGGCCATCAACTTCTGCACAGTAGCTTTGCGGTCCGCGCTCAATTGCGGATTCGACTTCAGCAACTGCTGCCAAGCCGCCAGCGCTCCTTTGCTGTCCTGTTTCCCCTGCCACTTGATCATGCCGAGGTTGAACAGGGAGTTCACATCCTTGGGGTCATAGTGCAGCGCCTGCTGAAGCTGGCTGATCGCCCCGTCCACATCGCCGTTGTAGTACAGACACGAAGCCATCTCGGTCCGAATGGCAACGTTTTTTGGATCGACATGCAACGCCTTGTCGTAGTAGCCGGCGGCTTCCTTGAACTGATGCGTAGCTTTGTATAGGTTTCCGGCCTGACTGAGCAGATCGCTGTTGTTAGGATCGCTCTTCAGTTTTTCCAGCAGGGGTGCTGCCTTCTTATCGGCCATCTGTTTCATCTCTTCAAGGCTGGGCGTATGTCCGCCCATAGCTCCTGCTGGGAGCGACGGATGAGCATGGGCCGCGGGTTGCACCGGCGCTGCAGGCGATTGCGATCCTCGGAAAAAGTATCCGATTGCCAGCCCAACCACGAGGCAGATTACCGCCATCGAATAAACCTGCTTAACCTGCCAGGTTAATCCTGCACTTGGTTGGGTGGTGGGTTCAATCGCCATGCCCTACTCTCCCCGCAGTCTCTGATCCGCTTCCAGTGCGGCTACTGTTTTACCTTATAAGGTGGAGAAAAAGACGGCAGCATTCTCCGTCACATGAGAATGTGATGGCGATCACATCGGCGAGAGACGGCATGGTTGGGCCAAAAAAACGGAACCCCGGAGCGTTTTGCCCCAGGGTTTCCGATGTCGTTTGTAGCCTCAGGCGGCCAGCGAGTCGACGAAACGCTCGCAGAGTGTGGTTTCCAGATTGTAATAATTCACCTCGACAGCCGTGGCCAGGAATGGTTTCAGGATGTTAGCGACCTGGGGATAAAACTCCCTCTCATACCGCGCGGTATCCACTTTGCTTGTCCAGAGGCTGATGGTGTAAGCCTTTTCCTCTCTTGCCTTCTCCGGGAACAGAGGCAGAATCTCCAAGAAGCCGACTTGCTTCTTGAGGATGGGCAGGACTTGGTTCTTTACCACTTTCACGAACTCTTCTTTCTTTTCCGGTTTCACTTCGAAGTTAAGGATACGTGCAAACATGTTGGTGCTCCTTTTCTTGTAAGATAACAACAGCTTCAGGCGGGAGCCTCGGTCCAAGATTCCGTGTTTTCCGAGCGCCGGGAGCTCACGCCAGGCCGAAATTTACCATTTTCGGTTTTGCCCATGCAGTGACGCGTGAATGCCAGCACGGTGCGCTACGTCACACCGTCCAGCGAGCACCGCACTTCCAGAGGTAAATAATTCATCCTTGTCCCTGCATTCCACACCTTTACAGGCAGGCAGGTTCCGACATAAATTTGAAGCCCGACACTTGAACAGCGGAGTTGTAAGTTTGCGACCTTCCCAGGATCAAAATGAAGTCTCGCCCGTGCGTTCAGCCTAAGCCATGGCTGAAGTCCTGCTGTCCAGTGATCTCCTGGAAACACTTCCCGACGCCATCGTCGCGGTCGACCGCGATGGAACCATCGTTCAAGTCAATTCACAGGCGCAGGAACTATTTGGCTATGACCGCGACGAATTGATTGGCCAGAAAGTCGAAATGCTCGTGCCTGAGAGCTATCGCCGCCAGCACCACCACCATCGTCAGACCTTCGTGGAAACACCAAAGACGCGGCGCATGGGAGCGGATTTGGATCTCTATGGAAGACGTCGCAATGGCTCGGAATTCCCCGTAGAAATCAGTCTCAGTCCTGTGGCCACGGAGAATGGAACGACGTTCGTGTTGAGCGCGATCCGCGACATCAGCGATCGCAAGCGAATCTCAGAAGAACTGCGTCGAGCGAACGAAGAACTGCATCGGAGAACAGTTGAGCAACTGGGCGAATACCGGTCAAGGCTGGCCTCGATTATTGATTCGTCCGAGGACGCCATCATTGGCAAAGACCTGGACGGCACCATTACCAGTTGGAACAAGGGCGCTGAGCGCATTTATGGTTACACGCCGGAAGAAGTCGTCGGGCAAAATATATCCCTTCTGGCTCCTGGTGACCGTCCCGACGAAATCCCGGGGATCCTGCAGAAAATTGCGAGTGGTGAAACCGTCGAATATCACGAATCGGTCCGGGTAGCCAAGGACGGACGCCACCTCAACGTTTCCATTTCCGTGTCTTCTTTGCGCGACGCAAAAGGCGAAATTGTGGGAGCATCCGCGATTGCGCGCGACATCACGACCCAGAAACGAACTGAGGGCCAGCTTCATCAATCACAAAAAATGGAAGCGATCGGCCGGCTCGCGGGAGGAGTCGCGCACGACTTTAACAATATTCTGGGCATCATCAATGCCTGCACCGAATTCCTCCGCGACCGCATTGATCCCGCTGCCGAACCATCGCTCTACGTCGAGAACATCAAGAAGGCAACAGAACAGGGCAGATCACTGACTAAACAACTGCTCGCCTTCAGCCGGACGTCAGCAATCCAACCCCGCGTTCTCGATCTGAACGAGCGCTTAAGGGAAGTCAGCAAGCTCCTGCGCCCGCTGCTCGGAGACGATATAGAGGTTCTCATCGTGTCCAAATCGTCTTCGGCATTGGTCGAGGCAGACCTTGGCCAGATCGACCAGATCGTGATAAACCTCGCGGTCAATGCGCGCGATGCCATGCCTCGTGGCGGCAAGTTTATTCTCGAAACGGGCGCAACGAAGTTTGACGCGACGTTTGCCGAGCAGCATCAATCCATGACCGCGGGAAAATACGTCGTGCTCGCCGTCAGTGATACTGGCCACGGCATGGACGAAGCCACCGTAGCGCGCATGTTCGAGCCTTTCTTCACTACCAAAGAAGTGGGCAAAGGAACCGGTTTGGGTCTGGCCACGGTATATGGCATTGTCAAACAGAGTGGAGGCCACATCCAGGTCTACAGTGAACCGGGCCACGGGACGACATTCAAGATCTACCTCCCCAGCGCCGAGCACAAAATCGGGCTCGGATCCAAGCCTGAGGTGGAAGCCGTCGGTCCGAAGGGCCATGGGACAACCATCCTGCTCGTAGAAGACGACGAAATCATGCGCAGCTTGACTAAGAAAGTCCTCCAGGAACACGGCTACACGGTAGTCGAGGCGGATGACGGGAAATCCGCGCTCGAATGGGTGGAAGCTCATCCCAGTCAAATTGATCTGTTGTTGACCGACGTAGTGATGCGTCGCGTCAGCGGTCCTGAATTGGTTGAGCGCCTGAGCGCCTCCCACCCGAACCTGAAAGTTGTCTACATGTCGGGTTACACAGGTGAACTGATCGCGGAACGTGAGGTGTTAAAGCGCGGCATCACGCTTCTAGAAAAGCCCTTTACCCGAACCGATCTGCTGAATACCATCCATGCGACATTGGCGTAGAGCCTAGTGACCCGATGTTACAACCAGCCGAACGTGGAGTCGTCGTCTTCTATTATGTTCGGTCATGTAACCAACAGGCTGGTGATAGGGATCACACATAACTGTGGCAAAACACGCAGTTGGGGGCCGCAACTCCCGTTGACGGCGAGCGTGGCGGCATCTTCTACATCAAAGCAAGACCCCTATTTTGTTAAGTTTAGACGACTTTAGCTGAACCATATCCCACCTGAAAAGAATGGTAGACCGCTTGCCAAAGTACTGGTGAGCGGAGGCAATCATATGGCTACACAAATCGTAAATAATGCTCAGAAACTTGCGCCAATAGACAATACGTTTTGCGATCTTTCCCAAGCGGTAGCCGATATCGTGGAGAATGAAGCGCTCACCACCAGCTATCCCACGGGAGCGGTTCTGTTCGCGGAAGGGCAGTCTCCACGAGGCGTGTTCCTGATTCGTCGAGGCCGGGTGAAACTTTCGATTTGTGGAAGCGACGGCAGGACTCTGATTCTGCGGATTGTCGAAGCCGGTTCCCCATTGGGAATTGCGGCTGTAGTGTCCGGACGCCAGTATGAAGCGACCGCCGAGACCCAGGAGCCGTGCGAGATCAGCTTCCTGCGACACAGCGATTTGCTGCGTCTGATGCGCCTTCACGGCGAGCTTGCCCTGTGGGTGACCCAGCACATCAGCCGGGATTATGCTTCTACCTGCCGCGAAATCCGCGACCTGATGCTTTCCGACTCGGCCAGCGAAAAGCTGGCCCGACTGATGGTGGGTTGGCTTGATCAAAATGCGAAATCCAGAAACCCCACGCAAGTGAAGCTGGCGTTGACTCACGAAGAGATCGGACAGATGATCGGCTCGTCGCGCGAGACCGTTAGCCGGCTTTTCGCGGGCTTCAAGAAGCAGCATCTCATCCAGCAAAGCGGCTCTACGCTTGTGATTCCCAACCGCGTCGCATTGGAGTCGCTTATAACAGCATAGAAGAGGGCCGTTCCGAGGCGACAGCGATTTACACGGTTTCCTGCACTGGACGGAGCCTATTCCGGTTTTCCGGTGTAGTGTTGTTCGTGGTGAACCTCGGCATGGTCTTCCAAACACTCCAGGTGAGTGATGACCTCGGAGGGCATCCCCAGGTCGGTCGGCAGGCGTTCTTCCAGAATCGTTGCCAGGCGGTGGGCCTCGCTGACCGATGTCAGCCGCGGAAACAGCAAGTGTACTTCGATGATCTGGCGGTATCCGGTGGTTCTGAAACGTACGCCATGGTATTGAACGCTCAGTTCCGAGCAAAGGGCATCCAGCTTATCCCGAATTTTCCGGCCGGCTTTCGGATCAGAATAATCCATCAGTCCGACAGCCGAATGCCAAACCAAGCGTCCTCCTGACCAGAGGATATTTACGGCGACAGCCATGGCTACCAGCGGGTCGAACGGTTTCCAGTGCGTCAGTAGCACCAGCCCTAACCCTCCGACGACGCCAAAGCTGGTCCAACTGTCGGTCAAGACGTGTTTGCCGTCGGCTTCGAGAATGAGTGAATTAGTGCGCCGGCCCGTCCGGACGAGATAGTAGCCGAGACCCGCATTAACTAGTCCAGCGATGAGGATCAGCAATGCGCCCGCTCCTAGGTGCTCCAGCTTTAGCCCGGCAATCCACTTCCGGATCGACTCATAGAGAATGGCGATCGCGGCCATGACAATCATGGCTCCTTCAAATCCAGCGGAGAAGAACGTGATCCGTTCGTAGCCGTAGAGAAATTGAGGGGATGCCGATCTTGTGCTGAGCCGAAGACTAAAACTAGCAAACCCCACGGCGATCACGTGGACGACCGACTCGGCGGCATCGGAAAAGATAGCGGCCGAATGCGTCATGAAATAGACTGTGGTCTTGCCGATCAACATTGCCAAACCAAGAACCAGTGAGAGACGCATGGCAAAGCGCGCATCGCGCAACTCGCGTTCGTCTCTCCGTGTTGCCGAACTCACTACGGCTGGTGTAGGCACTCTCTGTATCCCTGAATCAGAAGCTTAGCATTCGGCACTTCTTACCGACTTCTAGGCCCTCGCTGGTGGATCATCGCTTAGGTCGCCGGCAGGGCCCTGGTCCTGGCCGTAATCGGCAGACTCCCCAGGCCGCTCGACGAGGCCGGCCCGTTCGAGGGCGCGGAGATACTCCGGGCGGGAATGGCGGTAATGATCGGCTGGGACTTTGCCGTTGATCCAAGCCGTATCCATTGGGTAAACAAGCGGGTCGAAGATCACCATGTAGGAGTGCCAAATCAGGATGGCGAAGGTCGCGAGCAGAGCCTCATAGTAATGGATCGCTGTGGCTGCGTCCGACACCCACTTGGGGAAATAACGCAGCGTGAAATTGTTGAACCACAATAAGAGGCCGGAGACGGTCATCACCAGCGTCCCCCACATGAACGCCAGGTATTCCAGCTTCTCCGCGTAGTTGAATTTCCCGAACTGAGGTTCAACTTTTGTGAGTCCCAGATTGTAGGAGAACACTTGCACGAGATCCGTCGCGTCTTTGATTCGCGGCATCATCGCTTTCAGGAACAAGCGGTCTCGGCGGTTTGCGGCGAGGTGAATGACGTGATACAGCGTGGAAGCGATCAGTAACACCGCAGCGCAGCGATGCACCGCGCCGCGGACCGCGAAGTGTCCCTCCCACAGCAAAATGGGCCGCGCCCACCACGCTTCTGGATACTTCAGTGCGAAACCGGTGAAGACTAGCATCGGGAAGCTGAGGATCACGCCCCAGTGAGCAATGCGGAAATTCAGATTCATCCGAGACACTTGCCCTCCGACTTCATGTCGCGGCCGCCGATAGATGAGCTTCGCTAGAAAGTCCAGCAGGTTGTGCAGGATCATGAAGCCCAGGGTCATCGGGATCAGTGTCCAATAAGTCCACCGGATCCATTTCACGACCGGGTGCGCGGGGCCGGTCGAAGTCTGCACGTGCACCGGCCCGATGACGAAATGGCCGCCCGCGCCGGCGTGGCAATTTCCGCACGTTTTAGGAAGGTTCGCCGCATTCACCGTGGAGCGCGGGTCGGTCGACCGAAAGATATTGTGCACTCCATGGCAGGAAGCACAGTTGGCAACAATCTGGGATCCACCCCGCAGGGCCAGACCGTGATAGCTGTCGGCGTAGGAAGGAACACGGTCGGTAGGGAGGTTGTAGCGCAACGCGAGGCGTTCATCATTGTGGCATCGCCCGCAAGTAACCATTGAGACGCGAGCCGCATTGACCAGAGATCCCTGCTCTTTCGGCGCCAGAATCAAGTGCTCGCCGTGGCAGTCACTGCAAACGGGGGCAGCGGACACGCCGGCCTTCATGGCTTGGCCATGCACACTTTCAAGATAGGTTTTGCTAATTTCCGAGTGGCACTGCCCGCACGTCGTCGCAATATTCCAGTGGTTGACTTTGGAGCGCGCATCGCGCGAAGGAAGGATCCCATGGCTCCCGTGACAATCCGAGCAGGTTGCGGCAGCCCCGTCTCCATCTACCAGCGCTCGTCCATGCACGCTTTGTTTATAGAGTTCCACGGGATGTGCGAATGGAATCTTGTGCCGCGAGAGAAACTGCTGATTACTGTGACAGGAAGCGCAGGTATCAGGCAGATTTTTCTTGGCTACCCGCGAGGCGCCCTCGCTCGAAGCCTGAATCTCATGCACGGAACCGTGGCAGGACATGCAGTTCGGTGCGTCCGGGTCACCCGCGGCCGCTGCTTGTCCGTGGATACTCTGCCGGAATTCCTTCACTTCATCGGCATGGCATTGCGCGCACTTTGCTGGCACAGTCCGGGCTGCGGCCGCCACCTCGTGCGGATCGCCATGGCAGGATAGGCAGGTTACGTCAACCGCACCATGAATGCTGTTTGGCACATGCGAAGCCTCGTCGGCGTGGCAAGTCGAGCATTGGACCTTCGGTATTTTGGCAGGATGTGGATACTCTTTGATGGTCGCGTGGCAGTCAGTGCAGCCCAAAATGCCGTGAACGCTCGCCGCATGCTTGGCAGGATCAATCGAAAGGCTCTTGCCTTTGTCGGACTTCATCCCCGCCTCGCCGTGGCAGGAGAGGCAGCTTACGTCTTGGTCAAGCGGATGGGCCGCTTTCGCTTGGGCTCGAACGGGAGCGGGTATTAATCCGAAAACCAAAAGAATACAGCCAGAAAGAAGGAGTACCAGATTGGCGGAATTGAATCGTCTGATGATTTCTTCTGCACTTGGCGTCCTACTCGGCACGCTCGATCCTCCCTCCTCGACCCCTACTTCATGCCCAGGTCCGTCAGGACCTTGGGATTTTCTTCCCCCGCTGCCAGAACCTGATGGCACGCGGAACAATCGTTGGTGATGGTCTGCCCATCGGCACTGCTATGACTGCCGTCATGGCAACGGAAGCAGCCCGGCGAATCGTTGTGCCCAAGATTACTCGGGTGAATGCCCCAGGTCACACGCATGTCCGGGAAGATGTTGCGCAGGTAGATCGCTGCCACCTCTTTGCCTGATTGCTCCACCAAGGTGCGCCGCGTCTGGTAGATCTGCGGATAATTGGTCCGATAGAAATCGTTGAGCTCTTCCATGATGCGATGCTCCGCTATATCGCGGGCGGGATAACTCACCTTGAGAACCTCGACTGCCTTCTTCCTGATATACGGAAGTTCCGGGCTAATGTGCCCGAGCGACATTTGCTTGTCCACGGCGTTTTCAGGCAGGTCGAATGCGTGTGTCGGCCGATTGTGGCAATCGACGCAATCCATCACTCGATGCTCTCCCTTGTCCAATTGCTGCTGGGTTGGCTTCGCATCGCTGGAAATGAATTCGGTGGTCTTCCCGCTATCGTCGGTGTAATAAACAACCGGGATAACCTGCCGCTCGGCGTCGGTCGAAATGTAGCGGATGCGTGCGTTGTCGGCGAGATGGTGCCCGTGGATGCCGACCGAACCCTGCCATGTGCGTCCGCCAACTTTCAGCAGCAACACGTCCGTCTGAGGTGTGTTTTTTTCGTCGTCCTTGTAGCTGGTGTTCACCAGGAACTTGTCGCCCGTGAAGCGCTGTGGCCAGTGACACTGCTCACAGGTTTCGCGCGCCGGGCGCAGATACTTTACCGGCGACGGTATGGGACGCGAATAGGTGTGGAACGTTACTGCGAAAACCTGCCGCAGGCCGGAAAGCTTCGACCGCACAAACCACCCCGCTCCGGGACCGATATGGCACTCGACGCAAGCCACTCGCGCGTGCGGAGAATTCTGATACGCCGCGTACTCGGGGGCCATCACTGTGTGACAAGTCGATCCGCAGAAACTCGTCGAATCCATGTACTCCACGCCGCGGTACGATGCCGTCCCAACGATCAAGAGATTGACCATGGTCGCGAAGGCGACCCACTCGAGAGTGCGCCGCACCACGGGTAGGTGCAGGTCGATGGCGGGGTAGATCCCCGGCAGACTCCCGCTACCGCGCAGACTTCGACGCTTGAGCCAGATGCCAAGCGGAATCAGCAGCAAGCCGAATACAAAAATTCCCGGAAGGATCAGAAAAACCAGAAGGCCAATATAAGGATGTGGCGGTCCCGGCAGGAAGATGTCATAGAACCAGAAGGCGATGGTGGTCAGTGCCGCGCTCGTCGCGATTACTGCGCCTGTAAGCGTGATGGGATTCTGCCCCAGAAAATAGATGGGCTGCGACCAGTCTCGGATGCGTTCTCGCAGATTCATTTGAGGCTGCTAGCTCCTTTCTTCTCTGCGCAGCCGCGCAGACACACTCCAAATGTTGCCGCGGATCACCCGCAGCGCTGAACAATCTAAAGTGAACAATCTCCCTCTTAATGGCAAAGACCGGACAAGACTATTTTTTCAAAGTGCGGATGTAAGCCACCAGTCCCTTTATGTCTTCCGACTTCAGGGACCCATACTTCGGCATCTTGCCTTTGCCGTTCGTGATGACATCCGTGAGTTCAGCATCCGACATTTTCTGCACGTCGGCAGTTGTAAAATCGTGGACGCCCATTTTCTTCCCCGTCGCCGAACCGGTTCCGTCAGCACCGTGGCAGCCGGCACATTTTGATTTGTAGAGTGTCTCGGATGCGTTTTGCGCGCACACCGATGAGGAGAGGGTGAGTACAACAGCCAACATTGTTGCGAGGGCAAACACTTGGACGTCGATTCTCTTCATCTTTAGCTCCATTCGAGTTTTCGGTGACCCAACCTTAAAACGAGAATACATCTACCTACTGCGCAATATTGCGCTCTTCGACGCGGAGGTTCTGTGACTCCCGTCACACGTACTTGTAAATCATAAATGTTCCCAGAAGACCAGGACAGAATCGGTGCGCGTCGACCAACGTCTTCGGGTGAACATTAATCCTGAGGATCAAGCTTGAAGTCAGGGATCCCAGCAGGACTCTTTGCACTCATGCCTGTGAATAAGCCGCGCGATGGCCCTCACCGTGGCCGCTCCGCAGCCCGGTTTGCTGGCTCCGACCAAGAAAAGGACATCAGCATGCGTAACGCAACGACTCGGTCAGCAAGTTCGCCGAGAGGCTGCAGAATGTTGAACTGCGGTACACTGCCGTCGACGTTGGTGATGCTGTAGCCCAGGCTGACTGTGCCCATCCCGATTAGTGTGGTTGGTGGCACCATCCCTCAGATAACATCCCTACTGTCAAGCTACGCTTAAGACTAGAATGTGTATTTCAAAGAGATCGTTTCGGTGTTCGCATGGAAGTTACGCGGCAGGGTTACGAGTGGCAGTCCCTGCGTTTCTTTCTCGTTGTAGTCGTAGAAAGAGTAGTTGCCCTTGAGGGTGACGCCCTTGGCGACATCAATCGCAACACCGGCCGTAGGCTTGTGCCAGTTCAAAGCCTGGGAGAACGGGGCGTCCGGAAACGGACCAACGAAGGCGCAGCCGCCCGCTACTGCTGTGGACGCCGCCGGGCAAGGAGTAACCGGGTTACCGGCAAGAGGGGGGCTGTTACCGTAAATGTCGCTTACCATTTGCAAGAGGCCGCTGCCGTCGCTGCCACCGGGAAGCAGCCAATTGTTATGGCCCGCGGTGCTGGTGATTTCATAGCCGGCGCTCACTGCAACGCGATGCATGGGCCGGACGGTGAGACTGGCGAATCCGGTGTTGGTTCTCTCCTGGTAGTTCAGTATGAGCGGCAGACCTCCGGATTGGAAACCGTTGCAGAGAGCCGGAGTGGCTTGCACGGTCGGTCCGGTCGACGGAACGCAGGTCGCCGAATTGATCTGCTGGTCGAGGTAGGTCCACCCAAAGTCGAATCCAACCCACCGATTGGGGTGCAGGCTCGCTCCGAGCGTGTAGTAACGCCAGTGATCCATGTGTCCGTAAGCAGCCGGGACGGTGTTCGCCCCGGTGGTCGGGAACAGGTTGGGGTTCGCGGGAGTAAAAGACGCATTGACAGACTCGGCAAAGTCATTCCGGGTCTCAATGAAATGCACACCACCGTTGATGCTCGCCCAACGGTTCACCTTGTAGGTGGTATTGGCCCGTAGCCGTTGCTGGTGACGCGGACTGATGTTGGTGAAGGCGTTGTCGGCACTCAGAAGTTCCACATCCGCGTTGACGCGCCACCCATCCGTCGGACGGAACACAATACCTCCCAGACCCGTGTGTTCGTTGATCTTGGTGATGTTCAAGTTGGCAGGCAAAGCGGGGTTCGTCGCCAACGGGGCTGGCACGCCGTTGTCCGCCAAGTAATAGCTGTTCAGGTTGGGTGAGTCGCCCTGGAGCGCGCCCGTCAGCTCACGGCGTCCATAGCGGTAGCCGAGGTAAGCGCTGAGACGGCGGCTCGGAGCCCAGTTCACCTTCACCGTGTTGGCATACGTCTTCTCGGCCAGCACCGTAGTAAATAAGTCGGAACTGGAAGAAGTGGTGCAACCGGCGTTGGCCAGAGTCAAGCCCGGAGCGGCAGCGGCGGAACAGGTGAATCCCAGTTGATTGGAGTTGCCCGGGTTGCGCCAGTCCAGCCAGCGGAACTTGTCCGAAACACTCCAATCCTTTGTGAAATGGTAGGTCAAGCCGAGATCCGCGTTGCCCGAGACGCGATCTGTGCGCGTCGTAGCGGTGAGCAGGCTGACGCCGTTATTACTATTATTACGATTATTGGCAAACTCCTGATAGTTCAGAAAGTCGGAGTTGCCGGAACTATAGGTGCCGGAGGCGGTGACGTCCAGCTTCCGGAAGTAGTTCGACTGCAACGACAGCTGCGAAGTCGGAATGCGCGTGCGAACCCGGCCGGAACGAGAGAAGCTGAACAATCCGATGTTGCACTTCGAGTTGGTAACCAGGACATTGTTGCCCGGGAAGGTAACGCCAGGCTTGATCGTACAGCCGGAAGGCGGGAGCGGAATACCAATATCGATCGGTGCCCCCGTCGCACTGTCCGTGAATGACAGATTGTTATCCCTGTAGTTGGGATCGACCTTATCGTGTTCGTAGAACTGGTCGAAGCTGATCGTCGTCCGCTCCATCACCTTGATGTCTACACCGAACTGGTAACGGTCGGAACGTGACTGGTCGTACTCCGTCATCAGGGTGCGAATTGGTGACTCAAGGGTGGTGTCAAGCCTGCCAGTGTTGTTGTTGCGCGCATAGCCCAGGCGGAAGCGGATGGCCGACTGCGGAAACAGGGTCAGGTTGAAATCGCCCATTTGGCGGGTGATGTCCTGCAGGTGAGGACTATTCGCATACCACGGCATGGTCGTCGGGACAAACCCACCGGGGTTGACTTTGAGGGCGGCGCCGATGCCTTGATTCAAATTCAACGGATTCGCAAACAGGTTGAAGTCGAAGAAGTTCTCGTCACGCCGATAAAGGCCGACGAAGTTGTACAACTTGTTCTTCTCGAGCCGCAGACGGCCGATATCGTTCGGGTCGCCACCGAACCCGAAACTGCTCAGGTACAAATTGTCGAAGAGGCCTCCCATGTGAGAAATCGAGCGCATCGACAACTCCTCCCCGAGAAGACGCGGACCACTCTTCAGGTTAACCAGCGTGTCATACAACTGATGGTTGCCGTTGACGTCCGCGGCGCGGCCGCCGAACTCGACTGACTGATTCACGGCGTAATCGCCCCAAACACGGCCCGGAGAGGCTTCCTCATCGCCCTCAGCCTGAGCCAGGGCGAACTGCGGCGCCGCCAGCATCACGAGCGCCACTACGACTAAGATTACATGCTTCCTGTTCCTGCAGCGGCTCCGGTCTGATGGCTCTTCTCCCGGAAGGAGAGGCCCTGGTGAGTTGTGATTTGTATTGGCCATGGTCATGTTCTCCTCCCCTTTATTTGAAGAACTTGGAGTCTATATTTGAGCCGTGGATACTCATGTGGCACAGAATGCAATCCTGCCGGAACGCGTTCTGCGGGTGCGGGCCAGGTGGAATACCCGTATGGCACTGCAGGCAGAGCGTGTTCACGCGCGCGGTCAGCAGCATGCGCGGATAGGGCGACCCGTGCGCGGTGTGGCAAGCCTGGCATCCCTCAGCCTTGATCGGCTCGTGCTCGAAGACGAACGGTCCACGCTTGTCGCTATGGCACTTCAGGCAAACCATGTCCTGATCCGGGGTCGATCGAAGCTGGCGATCTCGCAACGCCCCGTGCGCATTGTGGCAATCGGAACATTTGATGAGCCCCTCCTCCACGCGATGATGGAACGGCTTCTGGAAATCCGCTCTCTGTTCTACGTGGCACGAAAAGCACAGCGGCGTCTGCTTCTTTACCAGCAGATATTCCAGCGTGGAGTGGTGCACGGAGTGACAGGATGTGCAGGAGATGCCGTTCTCGTTGTGGGTGGAACGCATGAATTGGCGCTGCTCAGGATTCGACTCGTGGCAGGCCAGGCAACGCTTGGTAATGGTTTCCGGCTTCGCCCCTGTGAAAGTGAGGATCTTGGTCTTGTCTCCGCCTCCCTCCACATGCGCCGCGCCGGGACCATGGCAGCCCTCACAACCTTGGTGCGACGGCTCCTTATTTAGTGTGGTCTTCCAGTGTGGCGTTTTCTCCCAGGCGTTGTAAACGTCCTCGTGACAGGTCTTGCAGGTCTCCGCTCCAACATACTTGGAGGCTTCGGAGGAAGGCGCGCCGGCCGCCGATGAGCTGGTGGATTGGGCGCTCGTTGATTGGGCGCTCTTGTCGGCAACCTGCTGGCGAGCCTGGCCTCGAGCAAAGGCGACGAAGACGAAAAGACATAGAACCGAGAACTGAAGAACTCGAGTGGCCCTGGAATTTTCTGGCATTAGCATGCCCCCTCTCGACACGCACGGTCTGTCATCAAGGTGTACCCAAAGAAATTTGGGGCTCTAAGGTTTAAAGTCGCCCGGCTTCATCATCACCATCCCTATCTCATTAACGAGGCCCGCCAGTCGCGAGAACCACCTCGAGTGCGCCCTCTTTTTTGGGCCGCGTTTCCAAACGCGGTGTGGAAGTCGTGATCTGCCGACACCGACGGGCAAAATATTTGTCGGGAACGCAAAACTATCACCACACAATTTCTTCGCTTTTCATTTAGATGTCTGTGATGGCTGCACTAGATGTTTGTGATGATTGAACTGGATGTCTGTGATGGCTGCACTAGATGTTTGTGATGATTGAACTGGATGTCTGTGATGGCTGCACTAGATGTTTGTGATGATTGAACTGGATGTCTGTGATGACTGAAAGACTGCCGGGCTGCATAGCTTTCATAGTGGCTCTGGTGCCTAGAGTTGTGGCTTTCGTAGAAGCCGGTTCGAGTTCAGCGGTTGTCATTGACTATTTCCTCCGATATTTTCCTCGGATATTTGCTCGAAACGTGAACGATTCTAGAGCGATTCACAACGCCGCGACTGTTCAACATTGCACACTTTCAGAGATTAAAATGCCCCCACGACGGGGGCGCGAAACTATTTCTTTTGAATCGATTTGAGGTAATTCGTGAGATTGGCGATCCGCAGGGTGACTGGAGTTGTATTCATGCCGGGACAGAGAGCCCTCCAGCGGTTCATCGTTTCAAAGATCGGCCCCCAGACGGGCATCTCCCCGGAGCCGTGAGCGAGCTTCTCCACGCCATTTTTCAAAACGTTTGAGACATAATCATCCGGAAATTTCCCGTCGTGACGCTGGGCCAATGTGGTCAGGTCGGGCGGCGGCACCTTGAGCGCATTCGCCACAGGGCCGTCACCCTTACCGCCGGGCCCGTGGCAGACGGCGCAATATTCCTTGAACATCTGCGCGCCGGAAACAGGGCTGGTAGGCTTGACTTGGGTTTTCTTGATTTGATTTCCCTGGGCTCCGGCGAAGCTGAGTATGGAAACCAGCGCCCCGCCAAGTACGAGTAGATTGCAAATGGACCGGATCATCTTCGAAAGCCTCCGTGTGGAATTTCGAACTTGTTGCCCAGTGATGTCAGCCAATACTCCGAGAGCGGCCGCCGGGAACTCAAGTGTACGGTTACGCCCTTTCGCGTTAACTGTCAACAAGAGCTGGAACGGCGGTGATCCCAAAAACGAGCCTCGGAGAGACGGCAACTTGGGACACAATTGAGATCGCATTCCTGCGCGAGGAACGGGTTCAGATTCGCAACGGTTCTACAACCGAAACGCGTAACTATGCTGAGTTTGGCTTCCAAGATGGACGGAACGGAATGCCGAATCGAGCTTGGGAAGCCTCGTGTGCTTGAAGTATAGGAAAATCAAAATCTCGTGTTCCGCGTCAACCCTCCGCGGATAGGCATCCGCAGCAGACTTCCTTTGTGATCACCGTCACACTCGACTGTACCCCCCGTCATAGCCGGGATGGGCAAGCCACGTCGAAACTGGAGTAGGTAAAAGACAGGAGGCACGCCATGATGATGCTATACCGACTGGTTCGGCTGATCGAGACCCACTCCGAGGCGCTGGCTGCATGTCTTCTCGATCGAGTGCAGAACTCCGACGCAACGCCCGATTACGGGAAAGTACCGCCTGAAGAGTTGAAGGAGCGTGTCTACGAGATTTACCGCCATCTGGGAGACTGGCTGATAACCAAGGATGAACTCGATCTTGAGCAGCGCTATCTGGCGATAGGGGCACGGCGTGCGCTGCAAGGATTGCCCATGAGCCAGGTTGCCTGGGCGATTGTTTTGACCAAAGAGAACGTGTGGGAATTCATCAAAAAGGAAATCGGGATCGAACGGCCCGTCGAAGTATTTGGCGAAATGGAAATGTTCCAGCTGCTGGATCGGTTTTTTGACCGGGCAATTTACTATGCCGCAGTTGGCTACGAGCTGGCGGTTGCCGAACATGCGATCATGGATGCACCTGAAGCAAAAGTGCAATGAGGAGAACACCAGACGTGACCTGGGAGAGCGAATATCTAGCGAAGGTGCAGACGGCGGATGCGGCAATGCTTTTTATCAAGTCCGGAATGCGTGTCTACATCCAGCCTGGCTGCGCGGAGCCAGAGACTTTGGTCGAGGCGCTGATCCGTCGAGCTCCGGAAGTGCGTGATGTGGAAATTGTCCACATGATGACCATGGGGGGAGCGCCTTATGTTGCGCCGGAGATGGCCGGGCATTTCAGGCACAACGCCGTGTTCATCGGCGCCAATGTTCGGGATGCCATCAATGAGGGCCGAGCGGACTATACGCCCATCTATCTGAGCGAAATCGAGGAACTGTTCGAGAATGGCGCAATGCCCATTGATGTCGCCCTGATCGAAGTCTCTCCGCCCGATTCGCACGGTTTCTGCAGTTTTGGCGTGGGCGTGGACACCACGCTTACCGCCGCCAAGTGTGCCCGCTACCTTGTCGCACAGGTCAACGACCACATGCCGCGGACCTATGGCGACAGTTTCATCCATGTCAGTGAGATAGACGCGGTGGTGGAATCGTCACGGCCGCTGTGCGAACTCAAGAAGCCGGCGATCACTGACATGCAAGCCGCCATCGCACGCAACGTAGCGGGCCTGATTGAAGACGGCGCCGTGCTCCAAACCGGGATCGGGGGCATACCCGATGCGGTACTCCCGCTTCTGATGGATCGAAAAGATCTAGGCGTGCATAGCGAACTAGTCTCGGAAGGTGTCATCCCGCTGATCGAAGCGGGTGTGATCACGGGCGCACGCAAAAATTTCAAGCCTCGGAAAATTATTGTTGGTTTTGCCCTGGGAACGAAAAAGTTGTTCGAGTTCGTGGACAACAATCCCGTTTTCGAGTTCCACCCGACGGCGTACACCAATGATCCCGGTTTGATTGCGCGCAATGACAACATGGTGGCTATCAACTCGGCTTTACAGATTGATTTGACGGGCCAGGTTTGCTCGGACTCCATCGGAAACCAGTTCTACAGCGGCATCGGCGGGCAGGTTGACTTCCTACGCGGCGCTTCGCGGTCCAAAGGAGGAAAGCCGATCATCGCGATTTCGTCCACGGCAAAGAACGGCACAATTTCGCGGATCGCTCCCATGCTCAGTCCGGGAGCTGGCGTGGTAACGTCCCGAGGATTGGTTCGCTATGTGGTCACCGAGCACGGCGTGGCTTATCTGCATGGTAAGTCGATTCGAGAGAGGGCCAAAGCGCTGATCGAGATAGCGCATCCAAGATTCAGGGATGAGTTGTACGAGTATTGTGAAAAGACCAAGTGGCTGCAGCGTCCGGCTTTCGCGGCTGGGTGATAGCTGCTTTTGTACGACAAGGTCCGTTTCCTAAAATCTGAGTCTCTAACGACCAAAGGGCAATGGGGTTTATGCCGTGACAGAACAAAAGGGTAGACAGATTGTCATTTGCGAGAGGCTTATAGAACTCGGATATGCGCCGGAACGGCACATCCGGCTCTATGGCGAGGAATTCTATCTGCTCTCGAATCCGATTCCCGACGGTGATGGATTCTCGATTGACGGGGTCGCTCGCAGGTCGGGTAATCACCGGCGGATTAGACTCCCCTTGTCCATTGTGGTTACCATCCAGCGGCAACTCGCAGCCCTGGAGAATCAGATTGCCGCCTGAGTGCCAGCGCGCGGCTACGTTACGAACTGAGAACTGTGAGGCGTGAACCGGCGACTGCGCCGAGTCTGACCCACCCGGGCTTCACGCCGATTGGCGGATGTTTTGCCGTGGGCAGACTTCGCCACTCTCAAGTCAGACCGATCATTGCTCAAGAACAAACTTCGAGCTTGTGCCATCTCTTGCCGGCCAGATCGAACAGCCTCCGCGCCCATCAGCCACGCACGGTTAGAACCGGGCAGTTCGCCCGCGACAACCTTGTGCGCGGTTGCCCACGGAAGATGGGTAGAAGCATCAATGTGATCTGAGCGCACACCGAGCACGATCAGATCCGCATCCCGTTCCGCGGCCGCCTTCAAGATGCGATCAGCAGGTGACCCGAATTCCACTATCGGTTCGGGAGCCCAGCGCAGATCTTCTTCTTCGGGAATTAGATCTTCCAGTTTGCGCAAGGCTGCCTCGATCGGTCCTGGCCGGTCATACAGACGCTCACCGTAGGTTTCAATGACGTGCAGCAGTGTCAGCTGCGTTCGGAATTCTCCTGCCAGCGAGAATGCGTATGATGCGCCAGCGAGAGAGTGGGGCGTGAAATCAGTCGCGTATAGAATGTGCCGGAATTCCAGTTTAGCTGGCGCAAGCTCGGCATCATGTTTACGCACCGGCGATCTGCTGAGTTTGGGAACCCTTGGACCGACCGTGAATACTGGGCAGGTCGCATGACGGAAGATTTCTTCGGCAACCGAACCCATCAACAGTTTTCCCACACCAGTGCGGCCATGGGTGCCGGCCACAAGCAGGTCAAGTTGGTGTTCACGGATGATTTGGGAGAGCACTTCGCTCACTTTCCCGTGACGAATATACGTAATATGCGGAAAGCCTTTGATTTTCAAGGAGAGCTGCTGCATTTTCTCCTGAGCCCCGCTGTGCGCGTCTTCGTAGATTGATGCGATAGTCACTGGATCGATAGGGCTAGGCCGCACGAGAGTGGTTTCGGGAAGCACGTGAGCGACATGCACGATTCCACCGTAGCGGAGGCTCATCGCCGCCGCATAGGGCAGGGCTCCCTCGGAGACATCGGAAAAGTCTGTGGCGAACAGAATGTTCTTGAGAGATATAGCAGTGTTAATCCTCTCTTCTAATAGCCTCATGGCGCACCTCCACGTTACGGGGTAAAGGTGACATGTTGCCAAACACGATCACAGTGCGTGATGTCACCGTTTTCTGTGATCGCAATCACATGACTCCGGCAACCGGTGGTGTAATTCAATCTTGTCGGATTTTCTGTCAGATGACTACAACAGCGTCGCGGGTTTCGGGTAGATCGCGGTGGATTTGATCTCATTCAGCTTGTGCACGGCCTGCACAGGCAGATTGCAGAACAGATGCTCCTCCCGCACCGGACAGGTAAGGCAGTTGTCGAGGATATTCGGCCCGTAAGGCGCGCGCATAGCGGAGTCTAACGTCGTGGAAACTGTGACACCGGAATTGTGATCACCATCACTAAAAACGGTGACCTCACGCACCGCGCGTATCCGGCCCAGGAGCCACAATCGATGTGAACGTAAGGTGTCCACCTGGAGGGCATCATGCCGACAGCAACGGAAGTCCGAGAGCCGCAAGTTGAAAAGCGGCCGAATGTCTGGGAAGCTGCGCGGGTGGCGCGAACACAGGAGGTGCTGCAGATTCCTCAGCTACTGCGGCAACGGCCGCTGTTCGCCGACAGCCTGTTGGACTCAGGCCAACAGGAAAGAACTCGTCGCAAGTTCGCGGCGGTTCTCTCTTTCACGTTTCAGTGCTTGCTCATCGGTGTCCTGCTAGTCGTGCCCCTGATGTTCACCGAGGAGCTCCCAAGGCAGCAGTTGCTGACATTCCTGGAGGCGCCGCCGCCGCCACCCCCACCTGCGGCGGAGGCGGTGGCCAAAGTCGTTCGGCAGATCCAGAGCGATCTGCTGGCCGGTGGCAAGTTGCGCACTCCCAGCCGGATACCCGAAAAGGTGCAGATGATCCGTGAAGAGGAAGCGCCTCCGCCCCTGCCCATGGGCGGTGTGGTTGGAGGAGTGCCGGGAGGCATCCCGGGTGGACAGCTCGGTGGAGTCATTGGGGGCATTGTCAACCAGACTTCGAGCCTGGCTGCCCTGCCGAAGCTCGCCATACCGGCTTCTCCCAAACGAATTCGCGTTTCCCAGGGAGTGACCAAGGGATTGTTGATTCAGAAGATCGAACCAAAGTATCCGCCCTTGGCTCTGGCAGCCCGTATACAGGGCCAAGTTCTATTGAAAGCGATTATCGGCAAGAGCGGAGAAATCAAAGAACTCGAGCTTCTTAGTGGCCATCCTATGTTGGCACCGGCTGCAATTGAGGCAGTCAGACAATGGCATTACCGGCCCTTCTTGTTGAATGGCGAACCGGTGGAGGTAGACACCACAGTGACGGTTAACTTTCAACTCTCTCAATAGGGTGCCATGGCGTATTGGGCCGCGCACTCGATTGCTCGGTCTCAAGGAAGGAAGGTTGATGATGGAAGGTGCACACAAATATCGCGTCGTTGCATGGTGGAGTTCTGGAAGGACCGGGCTGGCAAAATCTAACTCTGCTCCGAATGCGATCCACTTCACCGCGCCACCCGAGTTTGGTGGCCTCGAAGGTAGGTGGACGCCCGAAGACTTGCTGCTCAGCGCTGTGGCCAGTTGCTACACAACTACTTTCCACGCCCTGGCGAATTACTCAAAACTTGAGTATGCCGACTTGGAGGTAGAGGTTGAGGGAGGGATTCTTAAAACTGATTCTGGCTACTCCTTCAGCGAAATCGTGATCCGTCCGAGCCTAACTATTTCCAGCGCCGGGGAACAGACGCGTGCACTCCGCTTACTGCAGAAAGCTAAAACAATGTGCCTGGTATCGCGCGCGATCTCGGTCGAACAGACATTTGAACCACGCGTGCAGGCGCGTGAGCCACGAGTAGAGTGCAGCCAGGCTTTGCCAGTGGTCTGACAAGAAGGAACGCTTTAGACTTGAAATGCCAAACCGCCCAGACCTTGATTTCAAGCCGCGTGCCCGGTGCTTACTTTGCGTGGCTGATACCCCATCTGCGCCAGGCACTAAGTCGCTCCTGGAGAAGAAAAGGGTTTGACATGGACTCCACAAACATAAGTCCGTCGATTCGGGTTTATCCGTCGCAATACGTTTCACCGTGGACGATGAAAGACGGAACTCAAATTACGCTCCGGCCGATTCGTCCAGAAGATGAACCTCTGATGGTGAAATTCCACGGGACGCTCTCCGACCGCACCGTGTACTTGCGCTACTTCGGCTCGCTGAGCCTTGCCATGCGGACTGCGCATGAGCGATTAGTTCGCATTTGCTTTAGCGATTACGAACGCGAGATGGTGCTTGTGGCGGAATACAAAGATCCGCAAACCGGTGAGCTACACATATTGGCCGTGGGTCGGCTCAATAGGCTGCAGGCTGCAGATAAAGAAGCCGAAGTGGCAGTTATGGTCTCAGACCAATACCAGCATAGAGGCCTCGGGACCGAACTACTGCGCCGACTCATCCAAATCGCAAGAGATCAGAACTTATGCCGCCTTGTGGCTGAGATGCTGCGCGATAATTTGGCAATCCAAACCACGTTCAGGAAACTTGGCTTCCGTTTGCGCATGATGGACGATCCTGCTTCGGTGCTAGCGGTTCTTGACCTGTAAAAGAGTTCCTTTTCGCACCCCCCTGTCCACTCATTTCGCATAGCCCGCTCCGAGAGCAGCGGCCTTCCTGTGATTGCGGTCACACTGCCCTGTGACGCGGATTCCCGACACCTGCTGACGTTTCAGGCATGCTTCTCGGTAGTGGCTAGATGTGTAGTTCGAGCCCACTTCGCGGGCTCTTCAGGGGGCAGGCATGAAACGAAAGTTCAAGACCATGGACGGCAACGAGGCAGTCGCAAATGTCGCATACCGCCTCAATGAGGTCATCGCCATCTATCCCATCACGCCATCGTCGAACATGGGCGAGTGGGCCGACCAGTGGGCGTCGGAAGGCGTGCCCAACATCTGGGGAACGGTGCCTCACGTGGTCGAAATGCAAAGCGAAGGCGGCGCCGCTGGAGCCGTTCACGGCGCGCTGCAGACCGGGGCCCTGTCCACAACCTTCACAGCGTCGCAAGGCCTGCTCCTGATGATCCCTAACATGAACAAGATCGCAGGCGAACTGACGCCAACGGCATTCCATGTCAGCGCGCGCACGGTTGCTACACACGCCCTCTCGATTTTCGGCGACCACTCAGATGTGATGTTTTGCAGAACTACGGGATTCGCGATGCTCTGCTCAAACTCCGTCCAGGAGGCCATGGACTTAGCGCTGATCGCTCACGCGGCCACACTCGAGACTCGTATCCCTTTCCTACATTTCTTTGATGGCTTCCGCACCTCGCATGAGGTCAACAAAATCGAGATGCTTACTGAAGACGACATGCGCGCCCTCATCAACATGGATCGCGTCTTCGAACATCGGCAGCGAGCGCTTTCTCCCGACCATCCTGTCCTGCGCGGCACCGCACAAAATCCCGACGTCTATTTTCAGGCGCGTGAAGCTTGTAACCCTTACTATGACGCCTGCCCGGAAAAGGTGCAGGCAGTCATGGACAAGTTTTTCCAAGTCGTCGGACGTCAATATCACCTGTTCGACTATGTAGGCGCGCCCGATGCCGAGCGCGTGATCGTGATGATGGGTTCCGGCGCCGAGACCGCTCACGAGACGGCTGACCACCTCAACCGCAGCGGTGAGAAAGTTGGCTTGCTGAAAGTCCGGCTCTATCGCCCATTTTCTGTCAAGCAATTCATCGAGGCGCTTCCAGCAACCGTGCGCAAGATTGCGGTGCTCGATCGCACCAAGGAGGCTGGCGCCGCGAGAGAACCGCTCTATCTTGACGTGGTGAACGGCATCCAGGAAGGAATCAAGCTGGGCTATGGAACGCTGAAGGTCGCGCCAGGAACCATCGGTGGGCGTTACGGTCTCTCCTCAAAAGAATTCACGCCCGCTATGGTGAAAGCAGTTTACGACAATCTTGCGAAACCCAATCCCAAAGACCACTTCACCGTCGGCATTCAAGACGACGTGAGCCACACGAGTCTGGAGTACGACTCCGAGTTCTCGATCGAACCCGACAACATGGTTCGCGCCATGTTCTACGGTCTGGGCGCTGATGGCACCGTTGGCGCGAACAAGAACTCCATCAAGATCATCGGCGAGAGTACCGACAACTACGCGCAGGGCTACTTCGTCTATGACTCCAAGAAGTCTGGCGCCATGACCGTCTCGCACCTGCGGTTTGGACCGCAGCCGATCCGCTCCAGCTACCTGATTTCCAAAGCCAACTTCGTGGCCTGCCATCAATGGATTTTCCTCCAGCGCTACGACATGCTCAGCGCCCTGATTCCGGGCGGCGTTTTTCTGCTCAACAGCCCTTTTGGCCCGGACGAAGTCTGGAACCATCTGCCGCGCGCAGTCCAGGCCCAATTAATCTCGAAGAAGGCCAAGCTCTACATAATTGACGCCTATCAGGTGGCCCAGAGCACCGGCATGGGCTCGCGCGTGAACACGATTATGCAGACGTGTTTCTTCGCTATCTCAAAGGTTTTGCCGCGCGAAGAGGCAATTGAAGCAATTCGGAAGTCCATCCGCGACACCTACGGCAAGAAGGGCGAGGAAGTCGTGCAGCAGAACCTGCGAGCCGTAGATGAAACGCTTGCCCACCTTTTCGAAATCAGCGTCCCGGAGAAGGCGACCAGTCAAACCGAATTCTCACCCCCCTTTTCTCCGGAGGCGCCCCAGTTTGAGCGCGAGGTGCTCGGCGTAATCTACGCCGGCCGCGGCGATGAGATACCCGTGAGCGCTTTCCCAGCCGATGGAACCTTTCCTACCGGCACCGCCAAATGGGAGAAGCGCAACCTCGCGCTCGACATTCCTGTGTGGGACATCAAGACCTGCATTCAGTGCGGCAAATGCGCGATGGTGTGCCCACATGCGGCCATTCGCATCAAGGTGTATCAGCCCGAGCATCTGGCCAATATGCCGCTAACCTTCAGGTTTACGGATGCTCGCGATAAGGAATGGAACGGACGGAAGTACACCATCCAGGTTGCGCCCGAAGATTGCACTGGCTGCGGCATTTGCGTTGATGTGTGTCCCGCCAAGAACAAGAGTGAGACACGGCTAAAGGCCATCCACATGGAACCGCAGCCTCCCCTGCGGGCAACGGAAAGCGAAAACTGGAAGTTCTTCCTCAAGATCCCGGAACTCAATCGACGGAAAATTAAGGTCGGCAGCATTCGCCAGCAACAACTCCAGGAACCTTTGTTTGAATTCTCCGGGGCATGCTCCGGCTGCGGCGAGACGCCTTATCTAAAGCTCCTCTCGCAACTCTTCGGCGACCGGGCGGTGATCGCCAATGCGACCGGCTGCTCCTCGATCTATGGCGGCAACTTGCCTACGACTCCTTGGGCCAAGAATGCCGAAGGCCGCGGCCCAGCGTGGTCGAACTCTCTGTTTGAAGATAATGCGGAATTCGGATTGGGGTTCCGCATTTCTATCGATAAGCAGGCAGAGTTTGCGCGTGAGTTGGTGCGTCGGCTCGCGGCGACGATTGGGGAGAACTTTGCCGAAATTCTCTTGACCGCGCCACAGAAGGACGAAGCGGACATTTATGACCAACGCACACGTGTGGCCTCGCTCAAACAATTGTTGCACGGAAAGGACTCGCAAGAAGCAACGCAGTTGCTGGCTCTGGCCGACATGCTCGTGAAAAAGAGCGTTTGGATCGTCGGCGGAGACGGTTGGGCTTACGACATCGGTTATGGGGGTCTGGACCATGTTCTGGCCAGCGGTCGCAACGTGAACCTGTTGGTGCTCGACACCGAGGTTTATTCGAACACCGGCGGTCAAGCCTCCAAATCCACGCCGCGCGGGGCCGTCGCCAAGTTTGCAGCGGGAGGCAAAGCGGCCCCGAAGAAAGACCTTGGGCTGATGGCTATGAGTTATGGGAACGTCTATGTGGCAAGTGTCGCCATGGGCGCGAAGGACGAACACACGCTCAAAGCATTTCTGGAAGCGGAAGCTTACGACGGTCCCAGCCTCATCATTGCTTACTCGCACTGCATCGCACACGGCATCAACATGACCACGGCAATGTCAGATCAGAAAATCGCAGTCGACTCGGGTCAGTGGCTGCTCTATCGCTACAATCCGGAACGCACGCTTTTAGGTGAAAATCCACTGACTCTCGATTCCCGCGCCCCCACGCGCAAAGTCCGGGATTATCTGCAGCAGCAGACGCGCTTCAAGATGCTGCTCAAGAGTAAGCCCGAAGACGCGAACCGGCTGTGGCAACAGGCGCAGCAAGATGCTGAGGTTCGCTATCGCCTATACGAATATCTGGCGCAACGCAAACCAGATCAGGCTGCGGCTCCAGCGGGGACGCGCCCCACTCAGTCCGCGCCAGTGGAAGCCGGGAAAAGCGGCTCGCACCGCGAGGAGGAAAAATCATGGACCTAAGCACGAGATACCTTGGCATGCAACTTCGAACCCCACTGGTCGCCTCTGCGTCCCCGATTTCGCAGGACATCGGTGGAATCCGTAGCCTCGAAGATGCCGGCGCCTCCGCCGTCGTGCTCTACTCCCTGTTCGAGGAACAACTGCATCAGGAGGCCCTTGAGCTTGAACACCGTCTCAACGCCGGCACCGAGAGCTTTGCCGAGTCACTTACTTACTTTCCCAAGTCCAGCGAATTCCACACCGGACCCGAGGAATATCTGGATCACATTCGCAAAGCCAAGGACGCAGTTGGCATTCCGATTATCGCCAGCCTGAACGGTGCGACCCTGGGCGGTTGGGCTAAGTATGCCGAGCAGATCGAGCAAGCCGGAGCCGACGCCATCGAGTGCAATATCTACTTCATTCCGACAGACATGGACATCTCAGGTTCTGACGTCGAGGCGACCTATATTGACATTCTCAGAGAAATAAAGATTTCGGTTCAGATCCCGGTAGCCGTCAAGCTCAGTCCATTTTTCAGCAACATGGCCCATATGGCCAAGCGACTGGACGACACCGGCGCAGATGGCTTGGTGTTGTTCAACCGCTTCTATCAGCCCGATATCGACCTGGAAGAACTAGAAATTAAGCCCAACGTGCTTCTCAGCAGCCAGCATGAGCTACGGCTGCCCCTTACTTGGATCGGCATTCTTTATGGCCGTATCAAGGCCAGCCTGGCTGCGACCAGTGGGGTGCATGGCCCCGAAGACGTGATCAAGCTCCTCATGGTCGGCGCGGATGTCACGATGCTGTGCTCCACTCTATTGCGCAATGGAGTCGGCCATTTGCGCCACATTGAACAGGGTTTTCGGGAATGGATGGAAGATCACGAATATGAGTCTGTACAGCAGATGCAAGGCAGCATGAGCCAGATCCGCTGCCCCGATCCGGGAGCCTTCGAACGCGCTCAGTACATGAGAGCAGTGAAGGGGCTGCAACACGTGCTGGCGACGGGTTGATACAGGAGTCGACGGTAGTAGTCGCTCATCAAATCGCGCGCTGCAGAATCCTCATTTGCGGCTTGAGGTCCCGATGAATGACGCCCACCGCATGGGCTGCTTCCAGGGCGCGGCAGACCTGCCGCATTATTTCCACCGCTTCCTCTGGCTGAAAT
>Ga0185299_10000970_pt1 | contig 65280 bp, 69 predicted proteins | sample PaiPotPPA55metaG_FD_128002 | JGI IMG/M metagenome (GOLD analysis project Ga0185299, IMG submission 128002) | Iron sulfur acid spring bacterial and archeal communities from Banff, Canada, to study Microbial Dark Matter (Phase II) - Paint Pots PPA... ... | reverse complement strand
TGCTCGAGAACGTCGTGTTGGATGCGGAAGAACGGATCGTCGATTTTAAGGATTCGCGTATTACCCAGAACACGAGAGGCGCGTATCCAATCGAATATATCAAGACTTCGCAGATTCCGTGCGTTGGGGGGCATCCTACCCAAGTGATCTTCCTCACCTGCGATGCGTTTGGAGTCTTACCCCCAGTGGCTAGGCTATCGCGGGAGCAGGCCATGTATTACTTCCTGTCCGGATACACTGCAAAGGTGGCAGGAACAGAGGTTGGCGTCACCGAGCCGCAAGTCACATTTTCGGCGTGCTTTGGAGCTCCATTCCTGGTTTGGCATCCGACGGCTTACGCTCAGCTACTGGCTAAGAAATTGGAACAACACAATGCTAAGGTCTGGCTAGTTAACACCGGATGGTCCGGGGGCGGCTATGGTGTCGGCTCCAGAATTAAGTTGGGCTATACACGCTCAATCGTCGATGCGATCAATTCTGGTGCGCTTGACTCGGCGCCAACCGAGCGTGACCCCTATTTCGGTCTGGACCAAGTTACCAAGTGCCCCGGAGTACCTGACAATATTTTGCAACCCGCCAAAGTTTGGCCTAACGAAGGGGCATATCGCGAGACGGCGGTGAAGTTAGCGACTTTGTTTCGGAAAAATTTCGAGAAATTCGCCCAACAGGCCGGACCAGAAGTCACGGCTGCGGGCCCGGTCGCAATCCCTGAGTGATCTCTCCCGGACGAATCTGGAGCGGTTCCGAATATCGCTCCTAAACCGGAGAACCTATGGCCGCCTGGCCCGTCGGCCTTTCCACCGGCTGTTTCCAACAGCAGGACATCCTGAGTTGTCTTGAGTGCTAGCGTTAGATCAGGCGCCCAGGATATTACATCGGGCACATTGTTCCGTTTTGGTCTATCACGAAGCGTCAGAGACATGGGCTTAAGGGCCGGGCTCACTCAAGGCAACCAGCGTGCTGCTTTTGGCAATAGAGGATCAGTAAGCACCCATCTAGTAATCTACAGTCACACAGAGAAAAGCTTAGGAGAAGATATGAACGAAATCCTAGAAAGAGAGACACAGACAAGGATATATCGAGCGACTACGACTTGAATATCAAAAAGATTGTGGTGGCGGTCGACCTGTCGCCGCACTCTGAAAAGACGGCCGCCTATGCGGTTGAGTTCGCCAGAAGCTTTGAGGCGTCAGTTACTTTGATGCACGTGTTCCCAACGGAGCACATCACTGAATTCACTACTCAGAAAGTTCACGAATCCTTTGAAGGGGAACAACGCGCGACTCAGCGAAAATTACGGGCGCTAATGGAAAGTCTCCGTGAAGACTATCCGGATTGCAATATGGAGTTCCGTATTGGAGACCCCGCTGAACAAGTGACGCAACTGGCTCGGGAAACGAACGCTGATCTGATTATTACCGCCAGCCATCATCCCGGTTTCCTGGGTCGTTTGTTTGGGTTGGATCAAGCGCCGAAGATCTTACATCGCGCCGGCTGTCCGGTTCTCGTCTATCACGAGGGCGCCGAGTAGAAGCCTGGTGTTACCCGCAGTAAGAGAAAGGAACAGAACGTGTCCCAGATTTTACCGAGAACAGAAACAGAGAGTGCAGAGCTGGGTACATCCAACTTAAACATACGAAAGATCGTGGTGGCAATCGACTTGACGCCACGCTCCCAAAAGACCGCGGCTTACGCCGCCGAGTTTGCCAAACGGCTCGATGCGGCTCTTACGGTCGTACACGTGTTCGCGCCGGAACCGGTCACAGAATTCACCAGCGAACAAGCTCAGGAGGCCTTCGCGGAAGGGCGGCGCCGAACGGTAGCTAAGTTAGCCAAGCTCATCGAAAACCTCCGCCGGACAGGCGTTGAATGTCATGATGACTTCCGGGTCGGCGATCCCGCCGAAGAAGTCGTACTGGCGGCTCATGCCATAGATGCGGACCTTATCATCACTACTAGTCATCATCCCGGTTTCTTGGGCCGGACTTTGGGATGGGACCAGGCACCGCGTATATTCCATCGGGCAAGTTGTCCGGTTTTGGTCTATCAAGCTGAAGCCGTAGGGAGTAGTTAATAGTTAATAGCCAATTAGCAGGAAAGATCCGCAGATTACACAGATTACGCAGGTTTCGTTTAGAGGTTGAATACTTGTTCTAGGATAAAGAAAGTCTCCCTACAGGCACGATGTTCTTGTCCTACCTCGTAGCGAGACTTCGTGTAATCTGTGGATGCTTATACTTTCCTCACCTGTATCTTGGTGAACTATTTCAGAGCCGCAGCGATTCGATCGCGTCGTGGACGATCGATGCGCTGCGTTCTAAGTCCTTTTGTTCACCAGGGTCGAGACGTAACGGAATTCTGCTAAGGACGCCTTCCGCTCCCACGAGATGGGGTAACCCGAAAGTTACTTTCTGATCTCCAAACAGGTCTTGGACTCGGCTACTGATCGTGAGGATTGCTCGTTGATCGTGCAGCAGTACATCTAGAAGGCGTGCTACCGCACCGCCGATACCGTAGTAGGTTGCACCCTTACCGGCGATGATTTCATACGCCGCGCCACGGACCTTCTGGTCAATCTCGCGCTTCTCAGATTCTGTCAGAGCAGCATCCCCATGTCTGACTGCGAACTCGTCTAGGCGTGTCCCCGCGATCGCCGCTAGCGACCAAGTTAATACCTCAGAATCGCCATGTTCGCCAACGACATAAGCATGGACATGATGCGGATCCACACCAAAGCGAGCGCCAAGGAGCGTGCGGAAGCGCGCGCTATCAAGCATTGTCCCGGAGCCGATAACCCGGGTCGAGGGAACGCCGGATGCCGCAGCGAACACCGTTGCCAGATGGGTCATTATGTCAACCGGGTTCGAAACCACGACCAAAACTGCACCCGGCGCTCGCCGGGCGATGTTGGGCACGACCTGCTCGAAAACCGCTGCGTTCCTCTGCAGGAGTTGGAGGCGGGTTTCACCCGGACGCTGGGCAACACCGGCCGCAATCACTACTGCCCGGCAATCCTCAAGATCCGCATAGTCTCCCGCCCGCACGATCAACGGATGCGCAAACGGAACCGCGTGCATAATATCGTTTGCTTCCGCCTCTGCCCGAGATCGGTTGAGATCCACCAGGATTACTTCTCGACCGACGCCCCCCATGACCAGGGCAAAGGCAACACTCGACCCCACCATTCCACAACCGACGATGCCGATTTTCATGTTTCTTTGATGTCATGATCCGTGGACTTTGCCAAGGACATCAACTCCGAACCGCGGATTCTCAGAACGTAGAAAATCCGCAGATTACACAGATTACGCAGATTACGGTTTGTGACGGTTCGTAAGCTCGGAGATGGGAATGGGTCTTTCATCCATTAGCCGTGATTCTATTGCGCGTGAAGAGAGCCGGGCGGGCATCAACCGGAGGATGGACTTAGCCAAGGGGCGGCAGGCGCGACGGTCGAGCCAGATGCATCAATAAAGTATGGCAAACGTTACTAACAAATGCGCAGAAAACGCTCTCGGGCGATTCTATGTGGATGACCAATACGATCAGTGTCGAGAAATCGCCCCTGATATTTTCCGGCGCGACGACGTTAGCGGGCACTCCTATATTTTCCGTCAACCGGAGACACCGGACGAAGAAGCTTTGTGTCAGGAAGCGATGGAGAATTGCCCGGTAGAAGCGATCGGCGACGATCGTAGTGCACATGGTTACGTTGATCTATGACAAAGCAGCAACCGAGTTCGGCCAGGACGAGCACCCCGAACGGCCGGAACGGTTGATCAACACTGAGGCTTATCTACTGGACAAACATCCGGATTGGCTTTGGGTGAGACCGCGACTGGCGACCGTCGAAGAGGTCCTGAGGGTCCACCACCCGGAACATCTGGACCGGCTGCGTCAACCCATCGATTTCGATGCGGATACGCCGTACTATCCGGGCATCGGCGAACACGCCCGCCGCGCCGCCGGAGCTGCGATTGGTTCCGTTGATCTGGCGCTTCGCGGCCGAGAAAGTTTCTCGCTTATGCGCCCCCCTGGCCATCATGCCACCTCCGGCGAAGCGATGGGTTTCTGTTATTTGAATTCGATCGCCATCGCCGCTCTATACGGGCAAATCAAGAATTCCCTCCCCTCGCTCTAGCATCGTACACGAAACAGCTATCGGGAGCGACGCTGCCGCTCTTAATCGGCTTATTTGCGCTTTGGCTTACCCTGACGATTCAAGGTTTCGTCGGACTAGCCAACCTTGATGCTCAAATGCTGTTTTCGCCCGCTACCAAGGCCATCATCGCGGCGGCACTCGCTCTGATGATTATTGTCGCCGACTTTCCTTTACTGCTTCCTTGGCTATTTGCTTTTTTCGCTTTCGATATTCTAGCGCCAGCCAACATCGTGTCGTCGAAATGGCTGCTCTGCGCGGTGGCCGGAATTTTAATCGGTGTCGCTGCCTTATGGCTGGATGCAAGTGGTTTGTTCCGTAGTAACGACCGGCCCCTGGTCCTCGCTCAATGTTTCGCTACTGACCCTGGCCTCTATACCCGCAGCGGTAGTCGGAGGCGCTACCTGTTTAGCCGGAGCCGCGACGGCCAAGTTGCTGTTTGACCGCCAGCCGCGACCGACTCCCCTGTAGGCTACAACATGGTGAGCGCTCTGGAATGGTCGGCCCATAAAGATGGTTGGCTGGCTAAAACAAAGCGCGGCTATCTCTTTGCGTTTAACCGTTTCGACAGTGAGGTGGGGTTTAAACGTCGCCCGTTACCACCCCTAGCTTTTCAACACGCTTTGTAGGGCTATGTCGGACAGGCCAGTCGCCGCTTGTACCGAAGGGACCAGCGCTTCGCGCCTCGCAGTCAAAATCTGGATAGGCAAAGCTGCGACACGAACAGACCAATCCATGGTGAGCTTTCGTTGTTGCCCGAGGTATGGATTATATCATGAACAACAGTGCTGACGTCGTGGACGTGCTCAGCCGTTCGCGAATTTACCAAGATTACCAGGACGCCTTCGGAAAGACAACAAAGTTACCTTTGGGACTCGCATCCATCGGACACGGGTTGGAAATTTATCTCCCTCGGAGCAAATATAGAAATTCTTTTTGCGCTATCCTTGCACTGAATAACCGAGCTTGCGCGAGCTGCTTGGGAACACAGCAGACGCCCGGCGCGGAAAAAGCGGAAACACGAGCGGCCAAATGTTTCGCTGGACTCACGGTTACCAGCGTGCCGGTAAAGCTGAAGGACCGCGTCGTCGCGTTTCTGCAGACGGGTCAAGTCTTTCTGCGAGCTCCGAATCCAAGCCGCTTCAAGAAGATCGCTAAGCGTTTAGTTAGTCTAGGTACGAACGTGAACTTGGCTCGCCTGAAAACTGCGTCTTTGGGCTCCCGAGTAGTTTCATCCAGTCTATATAACGGAGCAGTAAAACTTTTGGAGATTTTCTCCGAACACCTGGAATTGGTGGCGAACCAGATTTCGCTTCAGCAAGCCAATGTCGATTCGCCACTGGTTACCCGCGCCAAAGATTATGTGGCGAGTCATCACTCCGAACCGATTAGGCTTGAACAGATTGCTCAGGCCCTCAATGTCAGCGAGTTTCATTTTTGCAGGACATTCAAGCGGGCAACCGGTCTAACCTTCATGAACTACTTGAGCCGTGTCCGGATTGAGAAAGCGAAAGTCTTGTTGTCGGACAAGAGGCTGCGTGTCAGCGAGATAGCTTACGAAGCAGGTTTCCAAACGATTACTCACTTTAACCGGATCTTTCGTATGCTGGTCGGCTTCTCTCCGACAGAATACCGGTCTAGATTGCCTGAGATCAGCTGAATCGGCGAGCAGCGAACTGATGTGAAGGTTCGAGGGCCGTAGTTTCTTCATTCTGGATCATGCCCCAAGCCCATCTGTTGCCAGGCCGAGATTTTCCCGAATCTCGGGAAAGGATCCAGGCACACGGGTCATCGTAGGCTCACGCGCCTTCAGGGTTTCTTTTAAGCAAGAAAAGCCAAGAAAAAGGCAATTCGGGTGGAGTACAAAAGCCGAAAAATTGTCAGGCTCTGTTCTGTCAGGGACAAAGGGAATTTCCCCGTTAGCCCGCCAGAGCCAATACCACCCGGCAAACATGCCCGTTGTTTTGCCCCGGACACGAAGAACGACTCTAGCCCCAATGAAAACCGTCAAGCACCTTGGTTCATTCAAGCCTCGGATGTTGGCTATCGGCCTTGCGATTTTTGCTGGAGCAACTTGGGTAGTCAACAGCCCTCTCGTTTCAGCAGGACCGCAGCAAACTACGCCGGAGAAGCCGGCGGTGACCAACGGCCTCTCAGGTGCCACGCTGTATGCCATCAACTGCAGTCGCTGCCACCAAGAGCGGTACCCCAAGGAGTTCACAACGGCTCAGTGGAAAACCATCATGATCCACATGCGTGTGCGGGCCAACCTGCCCGCGGAGCAAGCCAGGGAGATCATGAAGTATCTCCAGGATGAAGCGGGAAACTAGAAGAGCAACCGACTAATGCGAATGAAAATTCGTTCCAGAATCTTAGAACTGTTGGTTGCTAGCTGCGTAATGGGTATGCCCTCGCCGCCGCGGGTAATGGCAGAGATCAGCGATGACGACTTCAATACCTTGAAGGAACAAGTTCGGCAGCTCAGCGAAAAAATGCAGAAACTGGAGCAGACGCACGAGGAAGACCAGAAGATCCACGAGCAGGATCAGCAGAAAATCCAGCAACTACAGCAAGAGGTCGGAGAAACGCAAAAAGCGGCCGGCGATGCCCAGCGGAAGGCGCAAGCGGCGGCCCAGATGCAAAAGAAACTCCAGCAACAGGTCGGCGAAGCTCAAAATACTGCGAGCGAGGCGCAACAGAAAGCCCTAGCCGCAACCCAAGTTCAGCCCGTTGCTCCGATTTCTCCCGAGTCCCTCGCGACGCACAACTTCACTCTAGCCGGAGACGCAGAGGTTCAATTCGGCAAAACTACTGGGCAGCATAGCGCCTTTACGCTGGCCGATTTCGCGCCAGTTTTCTTGTATCGGGCTGGAGACAACGTCCTCTTCGAAGCCGGGTTCGACGTTACCTTGCAGAACGGCGCGGTAACGCTGGCGAACGGGCAATCCGGTAATACCGGTACTCAGACATCGATTAGTCTCAGTTTCGCCCAGTTGGACTATCTGCTTAATGATTATGTAACGGTTGTCGGTGGCGAGATGTTGTTGCCTTTGGGTACCTACACTGAGCGAAATGCGGGTTGGCTCAATTTGATACCGGATAACCCGTTGCCGCGTGCCGTCCTACCTGAAACTGGGATCGGCGTCCAGTTACGAGGGTCGGTTCCGATCGGGCAAAACGGGCAGATGGTGACCTATTCCGTGTACGCAACTAACGGACCTGGATCAGTCGACGGGACCGGAAGAGCGACAACGATTGACAGCAATGGCAACGTGTTGCCGAATCTTGATTTTGGTAATGTCGGCATTCAATCCAACGGCACGACAGCGAATGAGCACGCGTCGGTCGGTGGCGGTGGCCGGCTCGGTTGGTTCTTCCCGCTGAAGCCTAATTATGATCTGGAACTCGGGATTTCGGGTGACACGGGTCCTTGGGACAACCAGGGGAACAAAAACTGGTCGGCTATCGTTGCCGATGCCGCTGTGCACATCAGTCCCTACTTCGAAATTAAGGGTGAATATATCAATACCTGGTGGCAGACCAGCGACATGGGTACGCTTGCTCCGCGAGGTTGGTGGATTCAGCCCGCCTTCAAACTGGCAGCTTTGAATCAGACCCTGAATCTCCCGTTCTTGAACAACCTTCAATTGGTCGCCCGCTTTGATTGGATGAATGACGGTCTTGGGACGAGAACTCAACGTGAAACGGTTGGCTACGTCTACTATCTGACTAACACGTTGTTATTGGAGGGCGACTACGAATGGGTGCATAGCCGCGGCCCTATCGTCGCTCCGTCCAACGAATATGTCTTCCAGCTTTCGTACGGATTTTAGACGACCGGAAATACCGATATTATACCAATGAAAACCAAGCTCTCCACCATCCTCCTGCTAGGGTCTGCAGTCGCCGTGATCGGGGCAGGCTTCGCGCTCGCTCAGGCAGTTGACGCTCGGATCGCACAGTTCGACAAAGGCTCGGCGACGATCAATGTCTCGAAATACCCCGCGGCTATCCAACAAGACTACACGGTGTTTACCGAGAAGTGCACACAGTGTCATAAGCTGAGCCGCCCGATTAACTCTGATTTCGTGCTGCCAGACGAGTGGTCGCGCTACATCCACCGCATGATGAGTAAGCCGGGCTCGGGAATAGACGGTAGCTCAGGCGCTAAGATTTACGATTTCCTCGTGTACGACTCCAGCGTCCGCAAGAAGGCGATGCTTGATGCGAAACTTGCGACGATCTCGGCTGCGGAAAAAGCCGCTGCGGAAGCCAAGATCAAGGCGGTCGTCGACAAGTACAAGTAACGAACGCCTGCTTCGTGGAAGAACCGGCTCCATCCGAAATGGCTTTGGGTTCGCGCCGCGATTTCATAGCCAATATCGTTCTCGGCGCAGGAACGGTGCTGGGCTTGGGAAGCTTGGCTTATCGGTTCCTGGAATACCTTTATCCGGTCATCCCGGCCATCAAATTGGTTGAGGTGCCGGCAGGAAAGCTGGAGGATATTCCAGTTGACGGCGTGCGGCTCATCCAGCTGCCGACGGGCCCGGTGATTTTAGAGAAAGCGGACAACGAAGTTCACGCCTTTTCGGCAGTCTGCACCCACCTGGGTTGCACTGTCCAATGGCATCCGGAGGACAAGAGATTCATCTGTCCGTGCCATCAAGGGATTTATGATTTGAACGGGAATGTCGTTTCCGGTCCGCCGCCGCGCCCATTGATCAAACTTCAGGTTACGCTGCGCGACGGCCAGATTTTTGTGCTTATGAATTCGCCCAAGGAGGAACGGGCATGAAGCGTGTGCTCCGTTGGATTGGGGAACGGGTCCCGGTTGATCAGGAGATTGTCCGAAAGGCGCTGCGCGAACCGCTGCCAGTTCATATGAAGAACTGGGTTTTTTGCCTGGGCGGAACGCCGGCCCTAGTCTTCTGCATCCTAGCGGTTACGGGAATTTTACTGACGTTTTACTACGTACCATCTCCAGCCCAGGCTTACGCCAGCGTCAGCAACATCACCTTCAAGGTGCGCATGGGTTGGTTTATTCGCGGTATCCATCAAGGCGCCTCTCAGTTGATGATTGTGACCGTGCTGCTACACATGATCCGCGTCTTCTTCACGCGCGCTTACCGCAATCCGCGGGAGCTGAACTGGATGTTCGGTGTGGCGCTGTTTATGACCACCCTGACGTTCGCGTTTACCGGGTACTCGCTCGTTTATGACCAGCTCTCCTATTGGGCCACCACGATCGGCACGAACATGATTGCGGCCGTGCCGGTGATCGGCGAGCCACTGCTTTATCTCCTGCGCGGCGGGTCCGAAGTAAATCCGAACACACTCAGCCGGTTTTACGATTTCCATATTGGTGTGCTGCCCACGATGATAACGCTGCTGATCGTCGCTCACGTGCTCCTGGTGCGCTTGCACGGAGTGGCCCCACTGCCCAGCGATCCGAGCCAAGAAACCTATCCGTTCTTTCCCGACCATATGCTACGGGAAATGATTGTCGGTCTTGTCATCCTGATCGCGCTGGTCAATTTCGTTATGTTCTTTCCGCCGACCGTCGGTGCGCCGGCAACACCCGGCAATACCCCCGGGCATATTCGTCCGGAGTGGTACTTCTTTCCTACCTATCGCTGGCTGAAGCTAACCTCGCTCTCTGTCGGAATCTGGGGAAGCATTCTCTTCGTAGCCGGTTTGTTTCTGTGGCCTTTCATTGATGCTGCGCTGGAAAAAATTGCGCCTCGAAGGCATTTGTGGGTGATCGTCGGGACGTCGTGCTTTTTGATGACGATCGTGTTCATGCTTTGGGAGGCGATTGTCGGTTGAACCGGAACTCAAGTATGAGCATCAACGCGCAAAAATATCTGGTTGGAATTATGGGGTTGATCCTCGTCGGGTCCGTTATCGCAACCGGCTACCTCGATTCTCAACGCCGGAAAAAGGAAAATGTTCCACCCGGTCCGGAAGCCTCGGCCTCGGCAGTGCCGCTGAATCCGGAGCTGCAACGCGGATTAAAGGTTTACCAAGAATTCAGCTGCGAGACCTGCCACGGTCCGGGCGGCAAAGGCGGCGTGCATAATTTCAATGCGCAATCGGGACAGGAAGTTCCCCCACTTAACAAGGTTGCCGACGGCTATACCAAACCCGAACTGATCGAGAAGATTAAAATCGGTGTTCTCATCGAGCCGAAGCTGGATCCGAACGCGTCGGCGCCGCCACTGCACATGCCAGGTTTCAAGGATATGCTTACCGATGATCAGATGAACGATCTAGTCGCTTACCTCATCAGTCTGAAACCGAAAGGAGAGGACTCCGGTTTCTAGCGCAATCCTGGGCTGTTAGGCCCAGGAAATGGATTTCCAAAAGGTCGTCCAGCGCCGAAAACGCGGTGGATCAACGGGTTATTCAAGCCGAAGAAAACATTTGCCCGAACGCTCGACGACGGCTTGATTTCCCTATCCGAACACCGAATGCTGATGCAACGATTATGCGGTGCGCTTCGGGCGCTCATCGCCTTTGGGGTAACCCTTTCCTGGCCCTAGCAGCCCAGGCTAAAATCTGGCCAGGGCTTCGCGCTTCACGCAACCGACCGCCCGTCGCGCGCAGTGCCCGGGGGTTAAGCTAAGGGGTCGCGTCTATAACTTAACTTATAACCCTCTGGCCCCCTACCCCACCGGGATCCTCCCCAGACCTTTGGCACATTCCTGGAACACTTCAGTCGCGCTGGGGTGAACTAACGGGACTTGCAGTAATTGATCAAGCGTCAGTCCAGTCCGGACTGCTATCGATGCGAGATTGACAATTTCCGCGGCATGGGTTCCCACGACGTGAACGCCCATGATTTTGCGAGATTCGGGTTGCAGTAAAACCTTCACCATCGTCGGCAATGGATTCACTACCGTTCTTTCATCATCGGTAACCAGCCGGAAAGTCTGACAATGAGAAATCACTTCAAGGCCGGCTTTGTTCGCCTCTTCTTCGTTCCAACCGATAGAAGCAATCGGAGGATCCGTATGGATACACCGCGGGATCCAGCGCGCTGAGAACCGCTCTTTTCGGCCGAAAATAGCGCCCACCGCAATGCGCGCTTGCGCTACCGCTGAGCTGTCGAGCAAACTTAATCCATTGATGTCTCCGACTGCGAAGATTGTCGGACAACTGGTCCGTAGTTGCTCATTGACTACCACAAAAGGGTTGGTCTCAATGCCCAAATTTTCTAGGCCGAGATCTTCGATGTTCGGTTTTCTTCCAATCGCAGCTAGTATCACGTCGGGGTTGATGCGGGTCCCGTTTTCGAGGACGAGAACGGGTTCATCCAAAGTCTCGCCTGGACTTGGTAAGTCCATCTCGTGCTCGACCCAGATATTGATTCCGGCTGAACGCAGACAGTCAGCAATATATTTGCCCAGTGAAGCGTCCCAAGTTGGCAACAACCGGCCCTCCCTTTCGACAAGGGTGACAACGGATCCTAAGGAACGAAAAATTGAAGCAAACTCGCAGCCGATGTAGCCGCCACCAACCACTAGTAGATGTTTCGGTATCTCGGGGCGAGTCAGCAAGGCATCGCTATTGACATAGTGCGCTCCAGAAAGTCTCTGTTCAAAGGCGGGCCTCGAACCGGTAGCCACTACGACGTAATCAGCTTTGATCTCCTCGACTTCACCATGGCTGCTGGCTATCCGAAGCTCATTCGGGGAGGTGAGCGAAGCTTTGGCAAACCGAACGGTAACGCCGGCCTTCTCGAGTTGATTGTTTATATCTTGGGTCAAACGAGCGCTGACTCGCCGTTGAATGGTAAGCCATTTTTCAAAACCCACCATGGTCCCAGCGTTTTCCAAGCCGAATTTCGAGCTCAGCTGGCGATCTTTGGTTGCTTCCGCGCACGCCCGCAGCGCTCGGACCGGGTAACAGCCATGCTGAAGACAGGTCCCGCCCAGAGTGGCTTTTTCAACTAAAAGCACGGATATTCCTTCCTTTGCCGCGGCCAGCGCGGCCTCCTGACCTCCGGACCCGGATCCTACAACTGCTAATTGATAGTGCTTTTTCACGGTGGGTAAGTGTGGCTGATCCTTGGTCATCCACCATCCGGCGGTTGTTCGATCCTAACCGTGGGTTGGTTAGCCGGTTCCAGTTGGCGGTTTACCGTTGAAAGGTGTTCATAAGCCTGAGTCGCTTTCGTCATTTCAATCTCGACGGGGCCGCCCACTTCGCTCGTCGCGGGTCAATTTGCCAACCTGTTGTAGCTCAATCAACCCGGCCGACCGGGGTTGACTCACCGAAGGTTGTTCGCCTTTAGGCGTAGATTGAATAGATGATCTGTGGGTTCTAGCCTCGAGCGTTTGAAGACACGGTAGAGTCGATGATAAGCAGGCCCGCCGAACTTGCCCTTCGTGCGGGTCGGTTCAACGACGTCTACCGCGTCTTCAGCGCTCTTTTGCTCTCTCCGTATTTCGCTCCGAACTTACCAATCCTTGGCTCGACAACCTCCGCGTAGGCGGAATAGCTGAGCTTGATGGCATCAATAAGAGTTCCGGCGAGGAAGGAAATCTCCGCTGTCTTAGTCAAACTGGTGTCTAACCAAGTCGCTAAGCCGTACAGATTACCAAAGGGCGGAACGGCACTAAGCGCACAGTCAGGAAACAGCCATTTGAATTCGTCCTCAGTCTCCAAACGGGCCGGCTCGCCAATTAACGTGCCGAACTTTTTCAAGTCGATGTCGCAGCCATTTGGCACAACCGCTAAGAGGCGCTGCTTCCCAGCCCGAATCACGGCGGTGTGAACGAAGCCCACGAGATCGAGCGATTCCTGGACTAGCCCATTCGAGTCTGGCTCGTGCTGAATATAGTAGCGCACACCGCTGTCGTTCAGGCAACGAATCAACCGCCGGGGAATTTCTTTCGTGTATCCCGGTAGAAATTTATTAGCCCCTAGATCCTCGTCTGTGATGGCGCCCATCTCCATATGGCTGACCTTAGTTCAACAATTGCCGCACCGACTTTGTGTCCCGATAATGCGTAGGCGATTCACCCACAATTTTCCGGAACATGCGATTGAAGTGGGTTAATGATTGGAAACCTACATCGTAGGCGATTTCACTGATTCTGAGATGCGGGTTGAGCAGCAGTGTCTTGGCCTTCTCCACTCGCACTCGGCTCAAGTAGTCCGTAAAGGTCAAGCCGGTCGCCTTCTTGAACATTTTGCAGAAATAAAAGGTACTAACATGCATGGCTTTGGCTACCTGATCGAGATCGATCGGATCGGCCTGGTTCGCATGGATGTAAGCACGCGCCCGGCGGATCATTGGCGACTCGGCTTCATCTTCTTGCACCACGATCTCATTGGCTAAGGTCGAGATATGGGTAGCAAAGATCTCTAGCAGCCTAACCATGGCCGTGTACTGTTGAGGAGCTAAAGTTCGCGAGTGAAAGTACGCGTCTTTCAGCTGAGTGAGATCGACCGTCACGCCCCAGTCAACGAGTTGTTGAGTAATCTTATTGAACTGCACCTCGTTAGGTTTCCGCAAGGCTACCTGTCCAGTCTGTAAGTACCCGATCAGTTTGTCTCCGGCTCGCACCGGCACCGCGGTGTCGCAGAGGCCGGCAAAACAAGTCACCGTTTTCGGTCCTTCGCCCGGCATATCTTGCATTCTTTTCTGGGTTTCCAAGCAGGCGGCACAGGTTCGATTCGCTTTGGACAGTGTGGCGCAGAAAGGGTTTTGGTATCGTTTTCCTTCTAGAGCGAATCTCCAGATCTCAGTTGGCCGGAGTGCTATAGGAAGTTCGGTGGCGTCGCTGAAGGCGCGTTCGTAATCTTTATAGTTATCGGATTTCGAAATCCGCTGGATTAGATCTGCTGGACGGTTCATTCTGGGACTCTCTTCGGTTCAGTTCGGTTTAGACTCTGTTTTGTGAAGAACCGTGGGATGAATCGCGGCGGCGCCAACGGCCAAACCGGGAGCAGGTGCGATCATCAAATATTGTTCTCTCATGCTCCTGTATTGTGGATTACGCGCCGTAAACCCACAATTGGGCGAAGCCCGCGACGTATCTAGGCAAACGCCCAATCAGAGTAGTCGAGCGGTGTAACCGGACTAGCAGAGAGTTCCCTAGTCCGACTAGGGATTTTACCTAGTGAAAGGAGGCTGAACGCGGCAGCTTACAGCAGTGGATTCTGGCTAGTGCACCAAGTCAGTGACTTTGTGCACAAGGGCTAGACAGCCAGTCCAGTACCGTTCGGCTGGGTAATCTGCAAAACTTCGTCCACGTTGGCGAGGGTCACATGACCATCATGCGCATCCGAGTCGGTGGTGGCATGCCTGAGAAGTACGTTGATGGCTTTTTCGGCCTGCCGGTCAGACACGATTAGCTCCACCTTGATTCTTGGTTGCAGTGACTCGTTTTGGCCGTGTTCAGTGCGGATCGAAGGCCTCTGGGTTTCGCCGTGACGCACTTCGGTCAAGGTGAATCTACCATAGACCCCACGACGCTCCAACTCCGCTCTTATTGTGCTGACACTTGCCGGCGGTATGATAGCTTCGATCTTTTTCATCTACACGAGAAACTAACGGAGCCGCCATTCGGTAACTCACCAGAGATTGTCCACTGCTAACCACTCTTTGTAACCGGCAATCTTAATATTTAGCAAGGTGCCGGCTGATCTAAGGTTGGCAATGCCGGATGAATGCTAGGCAAGATCCGTGTAGTTGCCGGAAGCAAACGATGATTTCTTACAGCAAAGACCGCGAACCATCAAAGCACTGACCGCAAGTTTTAACCCTAGGTAGCAATATGCAATCCATCGAACACCTGCCAACAGCCGATCATTTCATTACGCAAGCCCGTAAAATGCGTGATTTCTTGAACCTCTTTCCCCGGGGTGTTGGCCGACTACTCCTGGTGATAGATCCCGCCAGTCCGCCAGAAGCAGTCTTGGACATGATACCGGGGTTGGCAGAACGCTGGGGTCCGCAGATTACACTCTTGCACGGAGGCAGGCTTCGGAGCACGGGTCGAGAGGTTGTAAAGTCTGATCGCGATGACCTAGGCGACCTGTTTTGTCTAGGGTGGGAGTTGGAACACCGTTACTCGGACCTATCTATTAGCAGGCACATTATGCACTCCTGCCGCCAGCTCCTGGCCGAGGCATCAGAACGTAAGGCGGATGTAATCCTAATTCCCGAGGAGCTAGCTGCTGGTTTGCAGCGGCCGGGGTTCGCCGCCCTTGAGACTGGCGACTGTTCTTTGCCCTGTCCGATCGTAATTCTCACCGCCGCGGATGCGGATTGGCCGAACGATAACGTCGATATTGAATTGCTTAGTAATTAGGACGGCAGACGACAAAACCAGTGGTCAATTGTTCGTGGTGCAGGTGAATTCTTGACTTTCCTGGCGGGCTTTTTATAGAGACCTCGGCGGTTGGAGCCCATTCGAAGTCCAGAAAGCCTGATCATGAAGTCACAAAAAAGCGTGGCAAAGAAGGTCGAGGCGCGTTCCCAGGTTTCGGCAATTCAGGACAAGGCCATGGGCTTAACGCTGGCCCCAAAGACTCACAGGTCTAGGCAGATCCCAAAGAAGTCCCAGAAGACAGACAAGGCGCTGGCCACGTTCTTCCGCTTTGCTCCCGATGCCGTCATTATTGTCGATGCCCAAGGCGCCATCAGCCAGGTAAACGATCATGTTAAGACGATGTTTGGCTATACCTCTCGTGAATTGGTGGGTAAGCGGATCGAAATACTCATACCTCCGCGTTTTAGGGGCCATCACCTCGGACATCGCAGGAACTACATGGCCGAACCCCGTCTCCGCGAAATGGGGATAAATCTCGATCTGTTCGCACTACGCAAAGATGGCTCGGAGTTCCCGGTCGACATCATGCTCAGCCCAATCGATACCGAAGAAGGGAGAACTGTCATCGCGACCGTCCGGGATGTCACCGAACACAAAAGAGCAGAAGAGGCTCTGCAAAAATCACGCGAGGAACTGGAAGCCCGGGTTCAAGAACGGACTGCGGAATTGACCTACGCGACCCAAACCGCGGTAACCGCTTTTGAGCACCGGGCTCGTCAGCAGAACGCGATAGCAAAACTGAACCGCCGCGCATTGGAAGGCCGCGATCTTAGCTCGCTTTTGGATGAAGCCGTCTCCCTCGTTACCAGCGTTCTGCATGTAGAATTTTGCAAGGTGCTGGAATTGGTAGGCGAATCTCTCTGTCTGCGGGCCGGCGTCGGCTGGAAAAAAGGTTCCATTGGGAAAGTAGCTTTACCGACCGGGTTAGGATCTCATGGCGGTTTTACCCTGCTATCCAGTTCTCCCGTCGTGGTGGAAGATCTCGCCAACGAAACTCGCTTCAAGGCGCCGGTATTTTTCTTGAATCACGGGATTCGCAGCGGCATCAGCGTCATCATCCATGGGCAGGGAAAACCCTATGGGGTGTTGGGAGGGCACACTGCCCGGCGACGGTCATTCACAGGGGACGATGTGCATTTCTTGCAGTCGGTGGCCGATGTTTTGGCGGCCGCGATCGAGCGGCGCGTATTGGAAGAAGAGCTCCTCAATGTCAGCAGCCGCGAGCAACAGCGCATCGGGCAAGATTTGCACGACAGCTTGTGTCAGCAGTTGGCTGGGATTGAGTTTCGAAATTCAGTTCTGGTGCAGCAATTAGCGAAGAATCCGAAAGCCAAAGTAGAAGCGGCTCAAATCGGCGAGCTGATTCGCAACGCGACTAAACAAGCCCGGGCGCTGGCTCGAGGACTCGCGCCGGTCGAAATTGAGTCTAATGGTTTGATGGCGGCGCTGACCCGTTTAGCCGCGAATTCCGCCAACCTCTTCCGGATCGCCTGTACTTTTGAGTGCCCGCAACCGGTTTTATTGGAGAATCGGGCATCCGGTACCCATCTCTATCGCATTGCTCAAGAAGCGATCGGTAACGCAGTCAAACACGGAAGAGCAAAGACTATCCTTATCGGGTTAAAGAAATTGGATGGTGAACTCGTACTCACGGTCGAGGACGACGGCGCCGGCTTTGCTCAGAAGACTGGGCCAATCGAGGGCATGGGTTTAAGAATTATGGAGTATCGCGCGGAGATGATCGGAGCGATGCTGAGGATCGATTCTGTCGAAGGCAAAGGCACCAAGGTTGCCTGCAGACTGAGGCTAGCCTGATGAAAGCTGAGAAAGCAAAAAAGACTCGCATCCTGATAGTTGACGATCATCCGATGACCCGAGCCGGGTTGGTTCATTTGATCAACCACCAAGCTGAAATGGTCGTGGATGGAGAGGCTGAAGATGCTGCTCAAGCGCTTGATTTACTCGCCAGCCAGCGCCCCGATTTAATGCTGATAGATATCACCCTTCCCGGTAAAAGCGGTTTGGAGCTAATCAAAGATGTTAAGGCGATGCGCCCCGATCTGCCGATGCTGGTGCTCTCGATGCACGACGAATCTTTGTATGCCGACCGCGTCCTCAGGGCAGGCGCTCGCGGTTATATCACTAAGCATGAGGGCGGCGACAAATTAATGGGCGCAATCCGGCATGTCCTGAGCGGCAGGATCTACGTGAGCGAAGGTATGTCAGCGCATATCCTAGAAATTTTCTCCGGGGGTCAAACCGGGATTGATCGCTCATCGATCCCAAAACTGAGCGATCGAGAATTCGAAGTTTTTGAAGCATTAGGCGAAGGACTATCATCTCACGAGATTGCCAAGAAGCTGCACTTAAGCGCGAAAACAGTGGACGCGCACAGGGCCAATATCAAAACGAAGTTAAAGATCAACACGACAGCTGAGCTAATCTCATTTTCGGCTCGTTGGGCGGCTACTCAATCGAAGCAGCAAATGTAGGCACCTGTGATGGCGGGGCATGAACCCACGAACGTTTACCTAACGTAGCGATTTCAATTCTGCACAAGGGACACACAAAGCCTGGCAACCCAAGGAGAGTGGTCGCTTCTGGTACGACTAATCTAGTCCTGTGAACAGGACCCAACAGAAACCACGACCAAAAAGGTTGGTCCTCAAGCGGCATCGGGCGCCGCTGGCGCAAAGACCCCATGCTTTCCATCATGTGGACCCGCTGACGCCACGCCAAGCACCGATCCCTGATCCCGCAAGAGCGGAGGTAAAGACGGTGATTAGGAGCGAAATATCCCCCGGCGAAAATCCCGATCCGGGGCACCAGACAATATCAAGTAAATCGCAAATCCATCAGATCCTGGTTCCGGTAGACGCCATTCACACAAACCTGAGCGATTTCAGCCCCATTCTGCGAATGGCTCGCCGGCTTGGGGCCAAGGCAACGCTCTTGCACTGCTATGTCGCTCCGCCAAGTTTTGATTTTGCGGTTGGTGACGCAGCTTTGGCGGACGTTTCCGTTCATTGCCGCCGGGTTCGAACCCGCCTGTACGCGTTAGCTACAGCAGCTCGAAACCTCTACAGCAACTGCATAGGCCGTTGTGCTTTTGGCTGTCCTTCTGTGCAGATTATTCGACAAAGTCGAGAGTTAAAAGCCGACCTCATCGCTATCCCGTTGCCTTTGGATTTAACTAGGTGGAGCTGGCTACCCGAGGAATTGCTGGACGAACTTGTTCGAAAGGCTGATTGCCCAGTGCTCTGTGTGCCAGCACAGAAGTTTCGCCCAGAAGAGTTACCTACGTCGATCGAAGATCTGGCCCCAGGAGGACCTGTAAAGCTGCCTGCAACACTCGCGGTCAGCAAAAACAGACGTGCAGCATGAAGACCCTGGCTGTCAAATCGTCGGGAAAAGCACGAAAAGCGACTGATCGAATCTTGGTAGCAGTCGATCTCTCAAAGCACTCCGAGGCAACGGCGCTTTTCGCTGCAAGAGTTGCCAAGTCTTTTGACGCCGACCTGACAGTGGCTCACGTCTTTCCCTCGGAACCAAGGTACGACTTTGTCGGAGAAGGAACGTTTCGCGCGTTCGAGCGGCGACGTCACAAAAGAGCAACTCGACTCGATCAATTAACAAAGAAGGTCCGCCAGATTGTGCCTGAAGCCGAATGGACCTTTCTGGTCGGAGATGCGGCAGGCGAAATTGCCGCGTTTGCTTACGAGAATGACATTGATCTGATTGTGACCGGTGGCCACAAAGCGAACATTTTTAGCGGCCTTTTTCGCCTAAATGAACCGTCCAATATTATGCGTCAAGCCCGGTGCTCAGTCTTGGTATATAACGAGAGAACGATTTCACAGGTGGGGAAATGGCCGACGAACCGCTAAGACAATGGTCCGGCGGTTGCCGCGAAGCGGTTTGTCCCGGAGTGACTAAATGAAGGTAGCCAGGCAGTTCACTGCCTGGGGTGCGTATAAAGCACGACCCCTCCCAGCGGGACGGTATGATTCAGTCGGTCAACGGCGCCCTTAGCTCTAAGGCACAGCCAGGGATAAAAATCACACCGTCCTACGGGACGGGTCGCCTCTTCCTACATATTCCAGGCAGTAAACTGCCTGGCTACCTTCATTTAGTCCCTCCGGGACCAACCCGGTCTCAGCGCGGTTCGCGCCTCTTGCCCGGCAACCGTCGGAACGTAGTCAGATTCTCGCCCTACCATGATGGGCTTCGATCAAACTCGACGCCAAACCATCTTTCACCGCTTCGCCGCGGAAATCCGCCAAGTAAGTATTCTGAACTCCCACCTTACCGATCCTTCTAGGCCAATTCCGGCTAACCTTTTGCCAACGAGTGTGGAGCCACCAAGCCACAGATTGACCATGTTGCCAGCATGAACAAGCGATATGCAGTCTTAACCAGCGGCGGCGATGCGCCGGGCATGAACGCCGCCATTCGGGCAGTAGTTCGTACCGGACTCCATTTCGGTTATGAAGTTGTCGGGATCAACGAAGGCTTTAAGGGGCTACTATCCTCGGATTTTCGCGTGTTAACTGCGCGCGATGTCGGCGGAATTATACAACAAGGTGGGACCATTCTCGGCAGCGCGCGCTGTCCTGAATTCAAACTCGATAGCGGGGTGAAGAGAGCGCACACGATTTTGAAGGAAGCAGCTATCGACGGGCTTGTTATCATTGGAGGTAACGGATCCCAGACGGGAGCTGCGGCTCTAGCGGCTACTGGCTTCCCGGTTGTTGGAGTCGCCTCCACCATCGACAATGATCTTTTAGGCACTGAAATTTCTATTGGGGTCGATTCTGCGCTTAACGTGGCTCTGGAGGCAATCGATCGAATCAAAATCACCGCTAGCTCGCACCACCGCGCCTTTTTGGTCGAAGTCATGGGACACAACTGTGGCTACCTGGCGTTGGCGGCCGGAATCGCGGGCGGGGCTGAGGCGATCGTCATGCCCGAGGTCGCCATGGAGCCGGAAGTGGTTATCGATCTTTTCCGCGAAGCCTACGAACGCGGCAAGGCGCATGCGATCGGCGTGGTAGCCGAAGGCGCCCGGCACAATGCTGCCACCCTGGCAGAATACTGTAACGCACAGAAAGCACGGGTTGGATTCGATGTTCGAGTCGTGACCCTAGGCCATGTTCAACGAGGCGGGTCACCTGGGGCGTTCGATCGCTTATTAGCGACTCGGTTTGGTGTGACCGCCATGGACTGTCTGCACCAAGAAGCAACCGGCGTGTTAGTCGGGTTACAAAAAGGGCAAATCGTTTGCACTCCTTTCGCGTTGGTAGCGGGTAAGACCAAGGGAATCGATCCGAGTATGGTTCGGATGATCGGTATGCTGGCCGCTTAATGAATCCGTCTTCAAATCTTTGTACAAGCTCAAGAATCCTGAAAGGCAAATAGACATGAGGACTTCATCACTTGAAATGTTTAACCGCTACCTGCAGTTGCAGGCAGCCATCAAAGAAAAGGCTACGCAGCCGCAACAACCCTCGATAACAATTTCACGCGAATCAGGGGCCGGCGCCAGCACCGTCGCTCAGATGGTGGTGGAACACTTAAATGCAATCAAAACACCCACCGGAAATGCAGTCCCGTGGACCGTCTTTGATAAGGATTTGGCTAAAGAGGTAATTATCGAGCACAAGCTGCCATTAGAACTGGAAAAGTTTATGGTTGAGGATGCACGCCTACCAGTTCAATCCGTTGTGGAAGAGCTTTTAGGGCTTCACTCCACTTCCTCGTCGCTGGTTCAACAAACTACGAAGACAATTTTACGATTGGCTTCCTTGGGCCGAGTGGTCATCGTAGGCCGCGGAGCGGAAGTAGCCACCCAGCTTTTGCCGTACGTGCTACACGTTCGCTTAGTGGCGCCATTGTCGAAGCGCATTAATCAGGCTGCCCAATTTTATGGCCTATCGCCAAACGGGGCAACCCAGAAAGTCTCGGAGGAAGATGAGGCCAGGAGCAGCTACTTGAGACGCTATTTCAACGCCGATAGCGATAATCCGTTCTTTTATCACCTCATCCTGAATACCGCAAAAACGGGTTTCGCGGAAGCAGCGGAACTCATCGTTCAGTCGGCCTTGCGACACCACCAAGCATTTCTGCAAAGCCAGCAATCTTTGCGTGCCGCCTAGAAATGATGGCGACTCCTAGGACTACTACTATGAAGATAGCCGTGTTCAGCACCAGGGCCTACGATCGGCAGTTTATGGCCGAAATAGCCACGAAAAGCCGCGCTTTTTCAGCATCTCATCAATTAGAATTCTTCGATGCTCACTTGCGACCCGACACCGTACGGGTTGCCGAAGGTTACGACGCTGTGTGTGTATTCGTGAATGATGTGATCGACCGCGAGGTTTTGGAACGGCTTTATGTCGGGGGGGTTCGCCTGGTCGCTCTTCGATGTGCCGGTTACAACAACGTTGATCTCAAAGCAGCTCAGCAGATCGGCGTCACCGTCGTTCGCGTACCCGCCTACTCGCCGGAGGCAGTAGCTGAGCACACTGTCGCGCTCATACTCGCTCTAAATCGAAAGATCTGTCGGGCCTACCATCGAGTTCGCGAAGGGAACTTTTCATTAGAGGGATTGGTTGGATTTAATCTGCGTGATAAGACAGTTGGCTTAGTAGGTACTGGACGTATTGGAGCCACCGTCGCTCGCATCCTGGGTCCTGGGTTCGGCTGCAACTTGTTAGGATTTGATCCGGAACCCAACCAACGCTGCGTCGAGTTGGGCCTCAAATATGTAACTCTGCCGGAACTGGTCGCCAACTCTGACATCATCTCGCTCCATGCTCCATTAGCTCCCAGTACCTCTCATCTTATTAATGATTCCACAATCGCGATGATGAAGAGAGATGTGATGCTGATAAATACCAGTCGAGGCGGCCTGATCGACACGAAGGCGGTCATTAAGGCGATCAAAACGGGAAAGATCGGTTCTCTCGGGCTAGATGTGTACGAAGAAGAAGCGGGTCTTTTCTTTTATGACCGCTCGCTCGAAGCCATTTCGGATGACGTGTTTGCTCGCCTTCTGACCTTTCCCAACGTCTTGATCACCGGTCATCAAGGTTTCCTCACCCAAGAAGCCCTGGAGCATATCGCCCAAACGACAATCAACAATATCCTTGAATACGCGCTGACAGGCACCTGCTGCAACGAAGTTGTTGCTGCAGACTTAATCTGCTCCACTGGCCCGAAATCGAAGACTTCGCTGGCGCAGCCGGCTGGTGCTTAGGCTTCAGCAGCGCCCTTTGGCTAGCAGTGTTTACCCGCCTCCCTCAGCACTAGTCTCCGCCACCCTACGTGAATATACATTTGACCACGGCCCTGGCGGTACCTCGGTTTGCTGAACAAATCGCCAGTCGACCAACCCCAAAGACCCGAGCCCCAGATAATCTTTAACGGCAGCCGAGACATCGATACCGGCTCCAAACAACGGTCGCTCATCGCCGAACATGTAGCCTGCGGAGTCGGTAAAGAATGGTCCTACGAAGCCAGGTCCGCGAAATCGTGCAATGAACCATGGCACCACTTTGGCCGCTTCAGATCTGGGTTCAGCGCTCACACCTTTGCTTCCGGTGAGTCGGCGCCACCTCCTAACGATAAGAACTCCGGCACATCAAGACGGGCCACGCCAATTCGGCTGTCAGCCATTCCGTAATAAACATCGAAGCGGTCTGGTGCGCCGATATCGTCGCGCCGATCGATGCCGGTAGGAAACACAATGTTGGGGACTGTCCCCTGGCATTCCTGCGGCGACTCCGGCTTCAATACTGGCGCCGCCGAGCGGTAAAGGATCTCGCGTGGATGCTCCTTCGCCAGCACCATCAACCCAGCCGAGTAGCACAGTTGATGTTTGTCGCTACCCGGCTTGGCAATTTCGCTAACGCCGTGGTAAATAATTAACCAGCCCTGCCGGATCAAGACGGGCGGAGTGCCGCCTCCTATTTTGAGGCGCTCCCAGGGCGACACCGGAGTCGCGAGCCGGTGATGCGAATTAAACAGGCCTGGGCGATGCGGCTCGAAGCCTTCCGGTGGCATCGGGCAGTAGGAAATCCAAATGCTTTCACGATCGAGATCCACCTGCCGCGATAAGTCCTGGCAGACAGTTTCCTCAGGAAGAGTGCCGGGGAAAAGGGGGCGATGGAGCATAGCCAGTTGCATTTTTCCGGCGTGATTGGGAATGGCGACAGGGAAGATGCTGGCATCCTTGTTATCCACATGGACGAAATCGATGCCATGATAGGGTGCAAAGGTCGCTAGCCCGATACGTTCCCAGTGGAACAAGTCCGCCGACATCGCCAGGGCAATGCGCGGGCCGGTCAGCGACAGCGCCGTATAGGTCATTACATAGTGCTGGATCGGTTCGACAAACGTGATGCGCGGATCCTCGCAACCGCCGCCGTCAGGTCGCCGCTCGTAATCCGCCTCTGGTTCGAGCGCGATTCCAAGTCGCTCCACTCCGCACGGATCGCCACGTTCGTTGAATTTTACGCGGGCAATGCCGATGCGCGAAAAATTGCCCCGCGCGACAAGCCGCGGAAACAGGTAAAGCTGTCCATCGGGGCCGCGAGCTGCCGCCGGATTCAGAACGCCTTCCACCTCATGCGGATTACCGGGCTCGGGCTCCATTAGTATTCCCAAGCGCTGCAATTCAAGGCCGGTCGTCAACTTTCCTCCAGACAAGCCACGATTGCTTCAATCACCCGCTTCGTTTCATGAGGATCTTTGACCTTCACCATCTCGAGAAGAACATTGAGTAGGTTAGTCATTTCCATATCGAGGGAGGCCTTGCTTTCGGCCAGCGTGCCGTCCAGATCAAAAACAATGAGCTTTTTCAAAGACTTATGCAGCCTCCGGTAGCGAAATTTCCAGCAAACTAACTTCTAGGAGCGGCCGGCAGGAACATGCGCCAACGACAGCCGGCAAAAGCAAAACGTCTCCCCTATCGAAGCCATAGTTGACGCCGCCATGCTCCAACCGACCCTCGCCGCCAATGCATACAAGCACGCGCGGTGTATCCGCTGCGCCGACGGTAAACGGGTCTTCGCCGCCGATTCGCCACACGCCGAAATGTTCACATAGAAAGAGCCGCTCTCGCTTGTGCCCCTTCAATTTCTCCACTACCGGTGCAACCGGACCGATGGCGCCTTGCGTAAAATCAATGCAAGCCAGCGCTTGATCGACTTGCAGAGGCCGACGCTGCCCAGTCTTGGGATCGACATGGTCCCAGTCGTAGAGACGAAACGTCACGTCGCTGTTCTCCTGCACTTCAAAAACCACAACGTCGCTCAGCGAGTGAACGGTACCAGCTCGTACCAAGATGCCGTCGCCGGTCTTTGGCGTGAAACTCGCCAGCTGGTCCTTTAGGGTTCCATTGGTGATAGCCCCACGCAGAGTTTCTGCCGTGTTGCCTGACTTCAGGCCTGCGTAGACACGGCTTTCTCGCCCCGCTTCTAGCACAACCCATGCTTCGGTTTTCCCGGTCTCGCCCGGTGGAATAAAATCGATCTTTGCATCCGATGGATGCACCTGAACCGAGAGCGTCTTACTGACGTCGAGAAACTTTAGAAGCAGAGGAAACCGAGGAAAACGCCCGGCCAGTCTTCCCATTAACTGCTTCGGCGATTGCTCCAACAATTGCGCGATAGTAGTTCCTTTAAGCGGTCCGTCAGCGACGAGGCTAGGATGGTCATCGCGGTCACTGAGTATCCAAGCTTCGCCAATCGAACTCTCCTCCGGCAGCGGAGCGGAGAGCAGATTGGCCAGACGCCGGCCACCCCAAAGTCGATACTGATAGATGGGTTCGAATCGAAGTGGATAGAGAGGTATTTGATTCATCCCAGATCCCAAAGAAGGGTTAATCCACAGATTACGCAGATTACACAGATTTAATGAGTTACGCAGCACGAAGACAGCCTGGACTCGAGCACCGCAAAGTTTTGTCGGTATCGCTTTCCAAACATTGTTCTAATCTGCGTAATCTGTGTAATCTGCGGATCTCAAATTCGGATTTTGGGTTCATAGCTCGCCGGCCACCAACGTCCCAACGGAGTCAACAAGCTCTCGGACACTCACTTGGGGTTGCCCCACTTCCAGTCCCGAATCTCCGGCAAGTCTTGCCCGTGCTTGCAGATGTAGTGCTTATGCTCGACTAGCTTGTCCTTGAGCTGCTGCCTGAGGTAGATGCCCTTTTCCCCGGTCTCCGGCACGCGGTCGATGGTGTCTATCACTAGATGGAAGCGGTCCAGATCGTTCAGCACCGTCATGTCGAAAGGCGTTGTGATAGTGCCCTCTTCTTTGTAGCCGCGGACGTGAATGTTGTCGTGGTTAGTACGGCGGTAAATCAGCCGATGGATCAACCACGGGTACGCGTGGAAGGCGAAGATGACCGGCTTGTCCTTGGTGAAAAGTGCGTCAAAATCCACGTCACTCAATCCGTGCGGATGCTCGGTGTGCGGCTGCAGCTTCATGAGGTCGACAACGTTGACCACCCGAATTTTCAGGTCGGGTAGATGCTCGCGCATAATAGAGACGGCGGCGAGGGTCTCGAGCGTGGGCACATCGCCACAGCAGGCCATGACCACGTCGGGCGCAGTCGCCTGATCGTTGCTTGCCCATTGCCAGATGCCGATGCCTTCAGTGCAGTGCTTGACGGCGGCCTCCATGGTCAGCCACTGCGGCGCCGGATGTTTGCCCGCGACCACGACGTTGACATAATGCCGGCTACGCAGGCAGTGATCCATCACCGATAGCAAACAGTTTGCATCCGGCGGCAGGTAAACCCGCACAACCTCGGCCTTCTTGTTCACAACGTGGTCAATAAAACCGGGATCTTGGTGCGTAAATCCGTTGTGATCCTGCCGCCAGACATGGGAGGCCAGCAGGTAATTCAATGAGGAAATTTTCCGCCGCCACGGCAACTGCGACGTCACCTTTAGCCACTTAGCGTGTTGGTTGAACATCGAATCGACGATGTGGATAAACGCCTCGTAGCAGTTGAACAATCCATGCCGGCCAGTGAGCAGGTAGCCCTCGAGCCATCCCTCGCATTGGTGCTCGCTGAGCATTTCCATCACGCGCCCCGTCGGTGCGAGAAATTCATCGTTGCGTACCGTTGTGGCTTCCCATTGGCGGTTGGTCACTTCAAAGAGGGATTCCAAGCCATTGGAGAGCGTCTCGTCAGGGCCAAAGACCCGGAAATTCTGTTGATCGCTATTCAGCTTCGCTACGTCTCGCAGGAATGCCCCGAGCGTGTGCGTATCGCCGCTACCGCGCACCCCCGGCGAGGGCACGTCGACCGCGTAGTCGCGGAAATCCGGCATCCGCAGGTCGCGCAGAAGCATACCACCATTGGCGTGAGGATTCGCGCCCATGCGCCGTTCCCCCTTGGGCGCAAGTTCGGCCAATGCGGGCTTCAGTCTCCCCTGCTCATCGAAGAGTTCTTCCGGCCGGTAGCTCCTCAACCAGTCTTCCAATAGCTTGAGGTGTTCGGGATGGGCGGCAGGGTCGGAGATCGGCACCTGGTGCGAACGGAAGGTGCCTTCAACCTGTAGGCCATCGACGGTCTTCGGCCCTGTCCAACCCTTGGGTGAATTCAGGACGATCATCGGCCAGCGCGGACGCGTGAAGTTGCCGTTTAGGCGAGCGTCCTGTTGTATTTTTTTAATCTGCTCCACCGCCGTGTCAAGCGTCGCGGCCATGTCCTCATGCATCAGATCGGGATTGTGGCCCTCCACGAAGTAGGGCGTCCAGCCATAGCCACGGAGCAACTGTTCCAATTCCTCGTGGGTGATGCGAGCGAGCAGAGTTGGGTTTGAGATCTTGTAGCCGTTGAGATGCAGGATCGGCAAAACCGCGCCGTCGGTGGCCGGATTGAGAAACTTGTTGGAATGCCACGCCGTCGCCAGCGGTCCCGTTTCTGCCTCGCCATCGCCGACGACGCAGGCAACAATCAGACCGGGATTGTCGAATACCGCCCCGAACGAATGGCTGAGGGAATAACCCAGTTCGCCTCCCTCATGGATTGATCCAGGGGTCTCCGGCGATGCATGGCTCGGAATTCCTCCAGGAAACGAAAACTGAATGAAAAGTTTCCGAAGCCCGGCCTCATCCTGGCTGACGTTGGGATAAATCTCGCTGTAGGTACCCTCGAGGTAAGTGTTGCCCACCACCGCCGGGCCGCCATGACCAGGGCCCGACACGTAAATCATGTCGAGATCGTATTTCTTGATGACCCGGTTCAAATGCACGTAAATAAAATTCTGCCCGGGAGTCGTTCCCCAGTGTCCCAGCAACATGTGCTTCACGTCCGCGAGCGTGAGAGGCCGCTTCAACAACGGATTGTCGTAAAGATAAATCTGGCCGACAGAGAGGTAGTTGGCGGCTCGCCAATAGGCGTCCATCTTGGCGAGCAGTTCGGGTGTCAACGTCCGATCCATTTTCCCGAGCGGTTCCGGGGTTAACAGCCTATTCGTTACATTCATTTGGCTGGTTGTCATTATCGTGTTCCTTATTCAATTGTTAGACCCAAAACGCGGCAGACCATGCTCGCGATCACCGATTCTTCGTCCGTCCGAATGACCCTCACAGGGATCCTACTGGTTTCCGAGGAAATCACGCCCGCGTTCGCCACGTTGCGTTTCTCATCGAGTTCAATACCGAGAAATCCGAGTCCGTCGCAGATCCGCTCTCGGATGGGCGCCGCGTTTTCACCAATGCCGCCGGCGAAGACGAGCGTGTCCAGCCCCCCGAGGGCTGCAGCGAACGAACCGATCCACTTTTTCACTTGGTAGCAAAACAGTGCGATCGCCTCAGCAGCCCGAACGTCCCTCGTTTCACAGTCCAGCAAGTCACGCATGTCGGAGCTGGTCTCTGACACACCAAGCAACCCGGATTGGAAATTAACCATTTCATGGAATTGCTTCGTGCTCATTTTTTCAGTGCGCGCCAGATACCAAATCAGCCCGGGATCGAGATCACCTGAACGGGTGCTCATCGGCACCCCGGCGGTCGGAGTGAAACTCATGCTGGTGTCCACCGATTTGCCGTCACGCACCGCCGCCAGGCTCGCGCCATTGCCGAGGTGGGCAAGGATGACCCTGCCCTGGGCCGCTTCCGTTCCAGCCAGGCGAGCCAGTTCTCCGATGAGAAACGCATACGACAACCCGTGAAACCCATACCTGCGCACGCCTTGCGCCTCGTAGCGGCGCGGGATGGGCAACAGTTGCGCCACGCGCGGCAGATCATGGTGAAAACCCGTGTCGAAACATGCCACCTGGGGCAAGTCAGGAAATCGGCAATGGAAGGCCTCCGTCAACAGGATCTCTTCCGGCAGATGCTCAGGATCGAACGGACTCAGCCGGTGCAGTTCTTCAACCATTTCCGCATTGATTCGCTGCGGTTCGCTATACTTTGGTCCGCCATGCACCACGCGATGCCCTACCGCGGTCAATGCATCACTCCCGCCGCGTTCCTCGATCCAATCCATCAGAGCTCCCACTGCCGCCGTGTGATCCGGCGCACTCACTAGTCGCGAAAAGTTGTCTGCCTGGTTCTGGCCTTTCACCCGCAAGCTAGCGTCCGGCAGTCCAATCCGCTCAATCCCGCCCGCCAAAATCCGTCGGAGCGAGTCACCGGCTTCGAACGTCGCGAACTTGATGCTCGAGGAGCCGCCATTGATCGTCAGAATCCGTTGGTTAGTTGGTTTCGTGGATCACTCCGTCCTCATTCTGCAATCCGTCTCTTGTTAGTATTGAAAGTTAATTTCAATAACAGATTCCCTTTAGATCATGCTTCTCTCTTGAGTTCTGCTTCCTTCTGTCCGTTGGCGCGTTCCTGGCCCAATCCCATGGTCAGCGCGGTTAACCCCGCCAGCCCCCCAAGTTGCATGCTTTCTACGGCGGTACTCGGAACGATTACGATCGTGGAATTCTGCTTCAAACCTTCATAAAGCATGTTCATGGCCCGTAAATGAAAGGCCACCGGATTGTGCTCGTAGGTCTTGCCAGCTTCGGCAAACTTCTCCGCTACCTGTCGCTCTGAATCACCGAGAATCACGCGGGCCTGACGCTCTCTTTCCGCTTGGGCCTGCATCGACATCGCATTCTCCAAGGCTGAGGGGATCAAGACATCCTTCACCTCAACTGAAATCACATTGATGCCCCATGGTTCGGTGCGCTCATCAATGATCTTCTGCAACACGCCGCTAATTTTGTCCCGGCCTTCCAGCATGTCCGAAAGCATAGTCTTGCCGATCACATCGCGCAGGGCGGTCTGGGAGGCCCAACTTATCGCGGTTTGATAGTCTGCTACATCCAGCGCCGCTTTCTTTGGGTCCAACACTTTCCAAAACAGCACGGCGTCGACATCCACTGGCACCGTGTCCTTGGTGAGAGTCTTTTCCGCCTTGAAACCAGTCGTGATGACACGCGTGTCGATCCAATAAGGAATCGCATCGATGACGGGAATCATAAAGAACAGGCCCGGCCCCTTCAGCGAGTGAAATTTACCCAGACGCAATATCACGGCCCTATCCCACTGATCAGCAACCCGGATGGCGGAAGAAACGACCAGAGCCAGTGTAAGAGCGCCGAATCCAATCCCGACGGCTCCCAAGTCGGCGCCGACTATGTGCATGGCGTAGGCCAAGGCTGCGCCGACGCCCACAATAACAAAAAAGATTAGCGTTGTAAGAGACCGGTTTTGGTTCACTTCCATTTTCTCCGTAGTTTTGCCCCTCGATCGGAGCTGTTTTCTTGCGCAGCACTAGCGTTCATCTGCTCCAAGCGAGGTAAACCTCCGTCGCGAGCAAAGTCTTTCCGCGGGTTAGCGGAGACTTCTCTGCGCCGGCCTTGCATTAGGCCACTTATCTCCGCTTAGATGCAGAACAAGTTTACTCCGAGTTCTGACCTTCTCTTATACCCTTTTCGAAGTGTTCTGATTGCTCTTTGGTATGCTGACAATCGGGTCGACGAACAGTTCTTTTCCATATTTAAATGGAACGGTAACGCGTCGACAACAGTATAGGAGAATCTGATCGCGCGGTCCGATGCTTGGTCTGTTGGAATTTATGGTGAACACCAACAGCCCCAGCTAATATGAGTACAGAATCAAAATATTTTCTGCCGTTTACGGGGTACACAAAGACAGCACATCCGGATTAGCACCAGACAACCCAGGGTTACGGGCGATTCAGCTTTCCTGCGCTTATTCGGGAGAAGTCCTGGTCCCAGCGCGCCAAACGACACGCCCCGCAACTCCCTGCACGCCTCTCCGGAACAACCAGCACCAACAATTAACAAACGATAATACCAACATGACCAACGCAGACATCGAGAGCCACGAATATAAAAAGCAGTTCCTGCACGAGGCAACCCGTCTCGCTATTGAATCCGTCGAAAAGGGATGGGGCGGACCATTCGGAGCAGTCATCGTTAAGGATGGCAAGATCATCGGCCGCGGTCAGAACCGCGTTCTGCTGACGGGCATACCGGTCTATCACGCCGAAGTGACGGCCATCATTGACGCCTGCGGCCGCATCAACACCAAGGCCCTGCTGGGCTCGGATTACCACGAGGGGAATCTCAAGCTGATTCCGAGGCCCGCAGGCTCGCCCGACCCGGTGCCCGAGCGGGCGCAGATGCTCAAGGGCTGCGAGCTCTACGTGAACGGCGCCCCCTGCCCGATGTGCATGAGCGCCATTTACTGGGCGCGCATCGACAAGGTGTATTTCGGCACGCGCCTTGCGGACACCAGCAAGATCGGCTTTGACGACGAGTTCCAGTACCTCGACTTCCGGCTTCCCTGGGAAGAGCGGAAGGCGATCAAGTGCTATCCGGATTTCGAGAGGGACTTCGCGCTCCAGGCTTGCGAAGCTTGGGAGAACAAAAAGGACCGCCACCCTTATTGACCAGCCGGTGCCGAAAGCAAATCCGGGCGAAAGTGGTCCGATCCCATGTCCGCCCTGTTTCAAGGTGTCCATGTCCCCCGTGCGACTCCGATGAATATCGATACACTCCGGAAAACCTGCAAGGGGGTGGTCGCCGTTCCCGGAGACGCCGGCTTTAGCGAACTGCTCCACGGAAACCTGTGGAACCGCCTGATACCCAACCGCACTCCTCAGGTGCTCGTTCGCGTGAATGACGAGCAGGATGTGATCGAGGCCATTCTCTTTGCGCGCGCCAATAGGTTGAAGGTCGTCGTGCGCGGCGGAGGGCACAACTGGTGCCAGCCGACCCTGAGAAACGGCGGAGTGCTTATCGACCTCGGCAATCTGAACAAGATCCTCTCGATTGATCCCGCAGCCCGCCGGGCCGTGGTGCAGCCGATCATCAGCAATCGCGATGTGCAAAAAGCGCTCAATAACCTGGGGTTTGCGTTCCCCACCGGGCATTGCCCCCAGGTCAAGCTGAGCGGTTACTTGCTCGGCGGCGGCATGCCCTGGAATCAGGGCGTTTGGGGCCATGGCTGCGATAGCGTTGAGGCTATCGAACTCGTCACATCCGAGGGAAAGCTGATCACCGCCAGTGTGCGCGAAAACCAGGATTATTTCTGGGCCGCGCGGGGTGCCGGGTCCGGATTTTTCGGAGTTGCCACCCGCTTTCATCTCAATCTGTATCCCCTGCCCCGGGCGATGCACGGGAGCAGCTGGTATTATCCGGTCGAAGATGCCCCCGCCGTGGCGGCTTGGCTTGAGAAAATCGCCGGAAGCCTGGCGACCAGTGTCGAGCTCAGCATCTTTCTGTTGACAGCTCCCTCCGAGCTCATGGACAGGACTCCCACCGGTAAGGTGTGCCTGGTAACGGCAACCTCCTTCGCGGATACGCCGGAGCAGGCCCTCGCGGAGCTGACACTGCTGGACGAATGCCCGCTGACCGCAAAGTGCCTGAGACGCTCCGCTCCGGCGCCGGTGACTTTCGAGGAGCTGTTCGACGCTTCCGGAGAGCTCTTTCCGACCGACCTGCACAACCGCGTCGAGGCGGCGTTTACCAACGTTCCCGCAGCCAAATATACCCAACTGGCGGTCGATCACATCCTCAAGGCCCCGTCACCGATCTCTCTGATTTTCCTTCTGTTTTTCACCGGCCCCGTCCTTCCTCCGGCCCTTGCCGACACGGCATTCTCGATGACCGCCCGCATCTATGCGGGCCCTTGGACCATGTGGACGGAGGCTGCCGACGACGAGGCTAACACGCTCTGGCATCGCGCGCTCATCGCCGACCTCGCCCCCTTCAACTGCGGCTATTACATCGGCGAATCCAACACCGTGGAAAAACCCGTAAACGCCCCCGGCTCTTTCCTGGCGGAAAACTGGAAACGGCTTGCCGACCTCCGCGATAAGTATGATCCGGACGGCGTCTTCTTTGGATACTTCGACGGCCTCGCCGACGCACGGACCGTATAAATCGATCCTGCCTTGAAACGTATTAAGCTATTCCGTCCGGCAGATCCAACTCATGCAAACGGAACTGAATCAGCCGTGCCCGCCCTGAACGTGTTCCACTCAGACAATCGCGGCGCAGACTTCGCTCAAAGTGGCCACGAACTTAGAGACGACTTCTGAATAGAGCCCGTTTTTCTTCCACACAGCCCCAAGCGGTATCCTTACAGGTTTCGGCGCCACCAAATCTTTGAAAACAACCTGTCGAGCCGGAAACTTTTTGATTGGCTCGCTGACCACGGCGACACCAAAGCCAGCCGCAACCATAGCGAGCGCACTTGCCGCACCGTCTGCTTCCCTCACAATGCGCGGTTTGAACCCTCCTTGTTGGCAGACGGTCTGCAGCCAACTGCCGTACGCGGGGTACATTCTATTTAACCCAATGAAAGGTTCCTCTTTGAGGACAGGCAAAGGGATGTCCGGCAGGACCGCTTGCGGGTGGGATTTTGGCAATGCGACCGTGACCGGATGCTGGACCAGCAGCTGAACTCTCAACAATTCTAGGATCGGCCGATCGCTGAGTAGGACTAAGATGCCCACCGCGATGCGCCCGTCTAGCAGAGCACGTTCTTGGGTTTCCGGGTCCATCTCTATGCAGTCGACGACGACTCCGGGCGAAACCTTCTGCCAACGCTCAAGGGTTTGCCCGAGAAAATCGTGGGTCAGCGCCGCCATATGACCGACCGTCAACTCTCCCAGCTCTCCTCGATTGATGCGTTGGGCTTTTTTCACTGCCAGATCGCAAGATTCCAAGATCCCGCGAGCGTCAATCAAAAATGCTTTTCCAGCCGCGGTGAGCGCCACCCCCTTTCGTTCCCGCTGGAACAGGTTGACTCCGAGCTCCCCCTCCAGGTCCTGAATTTGTTTGCTGAAGGGAGGCTGCGACACGTGTAATCGCCCGGCCGCGTGGGTAAAATTCAGCTCCTCAGCAGCAGCTACGAAATATTCCAGGTGGCGAAGTTTCATTAGAGCTCAAGGCTGTCCGCCCGAGCTTAGGCCATCGCTTCGTCCAGAATTCCTTGAATCACCCGAGCAACAGAAAGATCCTCTTAGGGATCATACCTTCTTCATAACGGAAAGCAATGCGAACGCTCGAAGAGCATATTGGGAAACTCTCTGAGCGAGGGGCAACTTGGCTCTTGGAAATAAACTTTCTTTGACTGAATCGGGGGAGACGCCGGTTAAAAGCGATTTTCCGTCATATACAAAACACCCCCGTTAGGCGTTCAAAAAAATATGGGAGGCCCAGATAGGATAAGGCGAAGCTGAGGTACGCCTATGACAGGCGGACTCTCCGAATGCAGCGGTCACGCCAGGACTAGCCGACGAAGAGGTCGCAGCGACCGGGAATGACTTCGAATCTCCAGATATCGGCCGATCATCTGCCCGGGACCAAACCAAAGGCTGCCAACATCGGTGTTTCGCCAATTCTGACTGAATCAGCGTATGTGGAAAAGGGCGACGTCTTCACCAAGTTGAAGACTTTGCCAGGCGGCCTGACCAAAGCTGACGCGAAAGAACGTCTGATTAAACATGGGCCCAACGCTGTCGCTCTGGAGAAGCAGCGGGGTTGGTTATGGCGGCTTTTCAAGGCGACCCGCAACCTCCTGGTTATTTTGCTCGCCATCCTGGCTACTGTGTCCTTCGCTACCGGCGATTTTAGCGGGGGTACGGTGATGACACTGATGCTGATGCTCGGCGTGGCGTTGCGTTTTGTGCAGGAGTCACGAGCGAATGCCGCCGCCGCGAAGCTTAAAGCGATGATCAGTGTGACGGCGGCAGTGGTTCGCGACGGCCACGAAGAAGAGATTCCCCTCAAAGAGTTAGTTCCTGGCGACGTCATCAACTTGTGCGCCGGCGATATGGTCCCTGCGGACATTCGATTGATTGCGTCAAGAGACCTATTCGTGGCTCAAGCCGCACTAACCGGCGAGTCGTTGTCGGTAGAAAAACTCGACGCTCGAGAGCTAAGGGAGGGCGTCTCGCCGTTGGAACTGGGCAATGTCTGCTTCCTCGGGACAAGTGTCGAGAGCGGTAGCGCTACGGCGGTAGTAGTCGCGACGGGAGCGCAGACCTACTTCGGACGAATGGCTAGCAGTATTCTCGGGCCCGAGATAACAACTAGTTTCGACAGAGGCATGCGCCGGTTCACGGTCCTGATGATCCAATTTATCCTGGTAATGGTGCCACTGGTTTTCCTGATCAACGGCCTTACCAAACATAATTGGGCAGAGGCCTTCTTTTTCTCTATCGCGGTCGCAGTTGGGCTAACCCCGGAGATGCTGCCGATGATCGTCTCTGTGTGCTTGTCTAATGGTGCGATCGCGATGTCGAAGAAAAAGGTAATCGTGAAGCGTCTTAACTCCATCCAAAATCTGGGCGCCATGGATGTGCTTTGCACGGACAAAACCGGTACACTTACCCTCGACCGGGTGATTCTCGAACGCTTTTGCGACGTGATGCAGAAGGAGAGTGATGACGTTCTACTCGACGCCTATCTAATTGCCCATTTTCAGACGGGTCTAAGAAACGTGCTCGACCGCGCCGTCCTGAAATATCACGAGGTTCATGAAAAGTTCCCAATTGAAGAATCCCGTAAGATTGATGAGATCCCGTTCGATTTCTCTCGTCGAATGATGTCGGTAATTGTAGAGACACCCGAGAAAGATCATCGCTTGCTGACGAAGGGCGCACCGGAATCGGTTTTCCCGCGCTGTAGCTTCTACGAATTGGAGGGCAAGCTTCACCCGATGGAGCCTATCCTCGTCGGTGATTTGATGAGTCAATATCAGGAGCTGAGCAGCGACGGCTTTCGCGTTCTCGCCGTCGCCTACAAGCATCTCGAGCCCCGCGCTGCCTATTCGAAGGCTGACGAATCGGAGTTGATTCTCAAGGGCTACGTAGCTTTCCTCGATCCACCCAAAGAAACAGCGCCAATGGCAATCGCGGCCCTCAGCAAAATCGGGGTTACCGTTAAGGTGCTGACCGGCGACAATGATCTCGTGACGCGAAAGATCTGTCAAGAAGTCGGTCTGCCCGTCGATCGATTAGTGCTCGGAAGTCAGGTCGAAACCATGACGGATGAAGAACTGGCGGTGAGCGCAGAACAGGTCCACGTCTTCGCGCGCGTCTCACCGGCTCACAAACAGCGAATCATCCGCGTTCTACAGCAGAAACAGCATGTAGTAGGATTTATGGGCGACGGTATCAATGACGCACCCGCGCTGCGGGTAGCGGATGTGGGTATTTCTGTGGATACCGGCGTCGATATCGCGAAGGAATTAGCCACGGTGATTCTGCTAGAGAAGAGCCTGATGGTACTCGAGGAGGGCGTGATTGAAGGCAGGAAAGTTTTCGTCAATATCCTCAAATACATTCGCATGGGAGCAAGTTCCAACTTCGGCAACATGTTCAGCGTCCTTGGGGCAAGCGCCTTCCTGCCGTATGTGCCGATGGCGCCCTTGCAGGTGCTCACAAACAATCTTCTGTACGACTTTTCGCAGGTGCCTATTCCGACCGATAACGTTGGGCTAGAGGAGACCGCGAAACCACGCCGTTGGGAGATTGGTCAGATTACCAAGTTTATCCTTTGTATCGGTCCGATCAGTTCGATTTTCGACTATACAACCTACTTTGTGATGCTGTACCTGTTTGGTTGTTGGGACCCGACCCGGGCTTCGGTTTTCCAGACTGGTTGGTTCGTTGAATCGCTGATCACGCAAACGCTGATAATCCACGTGATTCGCACCAAGAAAATCCCTTTTCTTCAGGGCCGGGCCAGCTGGCCTCTCACGATCACGACGATCGTGATTATTTGCATTGGTATGTGGCTCCCCTACTCGCCCCTTGCCGCTGTTCTGGGCTTCACGCATTTGCCACCGCTGTATTGGCCAATTCTTTTTGTTACCCTGCTCTGCTACGTTATCCTTACGCAAATCGTGAAAATGTGGCTGATGCGCAAGTCGTGGCTGTAAACAGCGGAAGCCGGAAGAACCCCTATGTTATACCGGAAAGCAACTGTAACTCTTCGGGCAATGTATGGCAGAAACTCTTTACTCCGAACGACACTCTTTGCGTTAGCTTGCCGATGGTCTTGCGACGACAAATCGGGAGTATGCTCTTAGATGGGAACCAGCCGGCCCGGCCCGCGACTTCGCGGGGTTCTTGGGATCGCACTGATGAATCGAAATTATTTTTGGGTCAGAGCGAGCTAGTAAGCCGACCATTATGAAAAACACATCTCCGGTCAACCAGCCCGAAGCATCTGCACCAAGGACGCTTAAAGACCTTGTGCAGCGCCCGGCAAAAACTTTGCGCTCCGAGACTTCAGTCCAGGAAGCTTGCGACCAGCTCCGATCTGAAAAGATAACTTCATCTCCGGTGACCGATCAGTACGGCCAGTTAATCGGAACGGTGTCCGAGAGTGAGCTTAACCGCAAAGTCGGTGGTTTCGGCCACGACCCAAAGATCGAAGTCACACAAACGCAGCTGAATCAGAAGACAGTCTCTTGCTTTGAAGATGAAACCTTCGCTGAAGCCGAAAGGTTGATGCATTTAAGCAATCTCAGCCAGCTGCCCGTGTTAACCCGTGAAAAGCGTATGGTCGGCATGGTCACGCTCGAAGATGTCTCCCGAGAACAAAAAGCGATGATCCAATCCAAAATCTCTTAGCCGAGTGAAATTCGATCATCGGATGCAAACATCAAATCGATAAAGTCTCTCAATGAAAACTCTCAACGCCAAGGTCCTAAGTATCCTGAGATCGCAGCCCCACCGAACGAGAGATAAGTCGGACGACCAAAACAAAGACACCCTCATTAAATTTTGGCGCATGCGGGTTTCATATCCTGAACCGGAGGCGGTCTATGAAGTTGAACTTAGCGAACCTCTGAAGAGCTTTGCCTCTAAAAAGTGTACGGTGGGATTAAACGGGCTCGCTGAATTCGAGCTGTTCTCTGACCCTCAGGTTGGCGCCGGCGATATCGTTCAGATCGATGCATACGCACCCGGAGAAAAGATCCTCGGGGGCAGCACATTATGAGCCGGCCTAGGCTGTTGAAAAACGGCTTTCGCCGTATCGCCACTATTGACCCCGGCCCAGGTCGTTAGGCGGGCTAGCCTTCTCAGACTCATGCGTCGTATTTTCCGGGGCCACCTGGAGCTCATCACTCGCTAGAGGAGCCCGGGAAGCAATCCCTGCAACAGCCTGATCGATATTTGTGTAAAGAGCGCTTCCGGTAGACCGCTTGATTCTTCTTACCCATCGCGCGGCGCCCTCAGTTGGCAGGCTCCAAAGGCCGACAAGAATCAGAGCATCGGGTAGCTCAAGCTTAATGGCACTCGCCATTCTACCAACGGTAAGTACCGATCTTGACTCAATCGCCGAGAGCAAAATCCATGGAGCTCTTATTTCCTTCAGACGTTCCACTTTCTCCGCCCGAAGAGTTCGCCAGGATAACAAATCCGAGTCGATCCCTTTAGCGGCCAGCAAGCGCGCGATAACTCTTCCCACAATTTCGTCGCCTTCGCCCATGAACGGCACGATCGCCGTTCCCGGCTGCTGCGGCGTTGATGGTGCCGGCGCCGGCTCCAATAGCGTTGAGCCCTCAACCGTCATTTCATCGATCAGTTCACGCAGTTCCGCATAAATCCGAGATTTGGTCGCGTTAGTTCCCGGATAGAGATCGTTTTCAATCGCTCGGAGTGTCGGCAAAATAAGTTCTTCGGCGATTCCTGCTGAAAGTTGCATCCCACCCAATGCCTGCAGGAGTGCTTTGGCCTCCGCCAGGCGGTTCTCCGTAAGGAGAAGAATGAATCGGGTTTCCGATGAGGAGGGCGGCTCTGCCGCTAACAAAACACTGCAGATATTGAATGCCGGAAAATAGCGACCTAACACTACCAGGCAAGCGGTGAGCGGCGTCGCGAGCAATAAACCGATCGGACCCCAAAGCCACGTCCAGAACAGGGCAGATATGATAATGGCCAGCGGTGACATTCCGGTGCTATGCCCTAAGACAAAAGGTTCTACAAAGTTGTTAGTGAGTACCTCCAGAGACCCATAGAGAGCCAGAGTCAACATTGGCTCTTTCCAGCTTGTAGAAATGGCAATAGATAATAGCAAAGGGAAAAAAGCAGAGATCCATAGACCGACATAAGGCAAAAACCGCAATACCAGGGTCAGAACTGCCCAGAGTAGTGCATTCGGTATACCGATCAGAAAAAGCCCAAGCCCAAGCAGCAACGCGTATCCAGTGTTCACCAGCAGCTGGCCCAATAGAAAACGGCTTAATTTGGATCCGACCTCGTCAACCGCGAGGTTTGTCGTCGCCACGCGCGAGTGTCCGATCAAGCGAAGAAATCGAACCCGGAGTCGGTTTCGCTCCAAAAGCATAAAAACCACCAGCACGACGATGACAGCAAATTCTCCAACCGGACCGGCTACTGGCGTCAAGCTATTTTTCAGAATTGCAAAAACATTGTCAGCACCGTTAACGATCTGGACCTTGGTTGTCTCCGGCGGTTGAACGCCGCTAGGTGCGGTGACTTTTCCTAGATCGGTAATCAGCGCGTTAGCGTTGCTAAGTGCCAGATTGAGCGGGCCAGGCGGCCCCTGCTGAATGGCCGCCCATCTGGCGTGAATGTTATCGCGGTACTTGGGCAGAGAGTTAACCAGATCCAGACCCTCCAACGAAAGCGTCGAGCAGAGACCTCCGATCAGGGCGAAGCCAATCGCGACAACGCTAAGAACGGCTACTGCCCGAGGAAACCTCCATCGTTCCAGGCGAGACACAACGGGCGCTAACAAAAAGCTGATCAGAACTGCCAGAATTAGGGGCAGCAAAAGCTCCTTCGCCCAAGCAAAGGCCGACAGAATGACCACCAGGTACGCGACCTGAATTAACCTCCCGAGTTCGAGCGGCTTTTCAGACACTAAGTTGTTCGGCATCGATGCTGGCTTGGATTCTTAATTTACGGCCAACGTTCACCACTCAGGGATTGATCAAATTATTAGTCCAACAGGTCCCAGAGCCAATGGTCCATGGCCTTCTTCGCCACGGCACCCATCTCTTGAATTTGAAACCCGCGAGGAGAACTCTCGCGCGGCTCTGAGTAGAAGCGCGCAATTCAATCTGTCACAATATTCGGCGCCCGCGGACCAGGTTAACCACGATCACAATGATGGCGACGACTAAGAGTAAGTGAATCAATCCGCCTGCGACGTGAGTGAATAGGCCTAAAGCCCAGAGTACAATTAAAATAATGACTATTGTCCAAAGCATAGTTTTTAGTTCTTTCGATGGCTAGCATCGACCCGCTGCGTCGACTTCTCCTATATTGTTATCGATGAGTTACTGTTGCCTTTGAGTCTCACGAAGAACGCTCTCGGCCGCGCCCAAAATAAAACGTCGACTTAGCCGGGAGGGGTGTACATTAGGGGTTGTATGAAGGATAAAAAGAAGGCTAACGCTCGGTTCTATTCAGAGCTTAGGCAAACCGACAGCTGGGTGGTTGTCGAACTGACCGATATTAGAGCCGTGGCCGACGACGGAGACGAAGAGCTTTTTGGTAAACTGTTTTTGAAGTGGCAGGGGGGCCTCTTGGAAGGGCCGGACGAATGGACCGAAACCTGGAACCATTATCTCTATCACCTTTCCGCCGACCGCGAAGAAATCACGGCGAGATCGCCCGATCCCGAGCTGATGTTAGAGGCGATCGACGACATTTGGCGTCAGGCTAGGGTTGCGAAGCTTCTGCCCGCCGACCCCCCGCTCAGTTGAAGGCTTGCGGTTTGGCTATCAACTATATGAATGCTGGGGCCTCCCCGCGGCTGCCATTTAACGGGAGGCAGAATTGCGCTCGCTGAGCGTTGCGCTGGGTGACGCTGTCGGAGTGCTGCTCTCTGGCTGCGGTAGTTTCATGCCTTTAACTTGGTCGCCAAATTGCCGTAGCTGAGTTTGGAGAGCTTCTGTTTGAGTGCGAATCTCGGCGTTCAACTCGTCCCGCCGCGGATCCGGAAGGAACAACATTGCCACTCCGCCAATTATCAAGCCCAATAGAAATACTAACAGCGTTCTCATAATACTTTGTTCTAAATGAAAGGAGGCAAACAGCACTTACCAGCGCTGAACCGCCAGCGGTCGATTGTTATTCAACCGGCGGCGGTCGGGTGCTACGGCCGCAGTTTTCAACTTGGTGGAAGCACCACGTCGGCCGTTAGTTGTTCTCGCGTTTAACGGTTATCTTCTGTCCAGTTTGCTTGTCCCGATACACTTCTTTATTGCCTTTTTTGGTAACGAGTTCATATCGCGACGTGTCCTTTTGTACCTCGTCGTAGGTAACCACAGTCTGGGAAGACTCCACTGCCGGTTGCACCGGCTCGACCTTTTGAACCGTGGTAGTAGTCACTGCCGGTTGCACCGGCTCAACCCTTTGAACCGTGGTAGTAGTTGACGGCGCCGGCATAATGAGGCCAGCCTCATTGACGTAGACAACCTGTTCGCCCGTCGCGCCCCGCACCGTAACAGCATAGATTCCGCTGCTGTCCCGGACAATCCGGGTGACACCTGTGCCATCGGGAATCCGCGTCTCGCGAATTACCGTAGTCTGCACAGTCTGCGGCAGAGCAGTAAATCGAAGATCGTCTGCTTGTGCGATCGTACCGAAGCAGAGCCCGGCACCCATCGCTATGGCTAAATTAGTAAACTTTCGCATCATGTCCTTTGTCTTTACGTAAATTTCCTGTCTTTGAACTCTAATTGCTCCGACGGATCACTGGCCGATTTTTGGCCTCAACGCTAGAGGCCTGGCCCGGTTGTCGGCGTAAGAGAATCGATTGAACTAACAACGCTAAGCTAGTTGGACTTCATTCTCTTCTCCCATACCCTTATGGATGCGTTCCTGCCGTCTTTGAGTATAGGAGAAATTGATCGAGCCGGGCGACACTGGTCATCTGGCTACTCCATCATGAATCAGGGCCCTGCATCATATGCTTATCAGGATCGGCTACAATATTGCGCTGCGTCTCGCTTCTCCAACCACGGTACTCTGCGTGCTCCACGTGCATCCCTCGCGCAAAGGCGACCTGGTCATGCCCGAAAACTTCCGGATCGAGCCGGCACTGCCCATCGAAGACTATTTCGATGGTTTCGGCAACCATTGCGGCCGCGTCAATGCCCCTGCGGGAGTGATTCGTTTCCTCAATGACGCCATCATTCGCGATCCCGGCGAACTAGACGCTCACGCACCCGATGCGCCGCAGTTCGACGTTCGCGAGACGCCAGTGGAAACGCTATCGTTTCTCACGCCCAGCCGCTACTGCGATGGCGATACCGAGCTGCTTGATTTCGCCTGGCGAACGTTTGGTCAGACTCCAACTGGGTGGCCGCGGGTGCAGGCCATTTGCGACTTCGTCCACACCCATCTCCGCTTCGACTACCAGGCGGCTCGTGCTAATCGCACCGGTCTCGATGCTTTCCGCGAGCGGGTCGGCGTCTGTCGCGATTTTACCCATCTAGCGATTACCTTATGCCGCTGCCTAAATATTCCAGCACGCTACGCCACGGGCTATCTCGGTGACATTGGCGTCCCTGCGGTACCCGGTCCGATGGATTTTAGCGCCTGGTTCGAAGCCTATCTGGGCGGACGTTGGCACACCTTCGACGCGCGGCATAACCGACGCCGCATCGGCCGGAGCCTGATCGCACGGGGCCGCGACGCCAGTGACGTCCCGATCACGACGGTATTCGGTCAACATCTGCTCGAGAGTTTTAGCGTCATCACAGAAGAGATCAATCCAGGTCTGCCGGCGTACTAGGCTGCCTTATTTTCTGTTTCCCTGAAGTCGCTCCAGTCACGGGGATGGTTGACACGATTCTTTTCGGACTGGGGTGTGACTCGGATAGTTCGACATCGGGGCGGTGCTATACTCGGGAGAACTCTGCCCGGTTCTAGGCTGCATCACGAGCTCCATTTTATTCATCACTGCACCACCGAAAATGGTTGCGAACGACGTGTCGGCAGCATCTCTACCGTGTCCAATACGCACGAAACTCGATTGGGGAGCAAGGCGAGTCGGGTCGAACAGAATCCAGCGACCCCCAAGAAAAGCTTCTATGTAGGCGTGGAAGTCCGGCGGATTCAGGCCATAGGCATAGGCGCTCACGAACCTGGCCGGGATTCCCAATGACCGGCAAAATGCTATCGCAAGATGCGCAAAATCCCTGCAGACACCGGCTAATTGCGTAACCGTGTCAAAGGCCGACGTTGTTGGAGTCGTTGTCCCGGACAAATACTCAATTCGTTCGAAGATCCAATTACATATCCGCGTAACTCGCTCGAACCCAGACTCGTCTTGGTTGAACTCTCGTTTTGCCAGTCGCGCCAGTAAATCAGACTGACAAAAGCGGCTAGGATAGATGAAAACCAAGGCTTCAGGCGGAATCTGTTCGAAGAGCGGCACTTGAAGTCGGTAAATTTCTCCGAATGTTTCATGTGTGGCGTCCACCGCTGCCTCGTAGACCAGCTCGACAAGACCAGTCTGAGCAGTAACCCGGTGGTAGCGCTGGCCGCCTATCGCCATCTCCTGACTGTGCTCTACCCCGTATACCTCGAAATGTTCGGTAATGATGCGCTGAAACGAATTTTGTGCGACCGCGACGTTAAATAAAAATGAGGCCTGTCCAGAGACTTCGTAGCCCAGATGACACTTAATTTGGAATTCCATAAATAGCCCACACTCCAAACCACGCCGGCGGCAGCGCAAATGCCGTCTTCAACCATATCATAATCCTATGCGCGATCTAAAACTCATTACCGCTTCAATCCTGGCAATTTTGGTAGCAGTCCTTGTCGTCCAAAACACGGAGCCGGTAGAGACGCATCTGCTATTTGCAACCGTCGCAATGCCTCATGCCGTTTTGATTTTTATCTCCTCCGCGGCCGGGTTCGCGCTTGGAGTCCTTCTCACCATGTCACTGAGGTCAAAAGGTAAGAACTTACGATGAGCCACCAGGAAGTATGCTCGTAAGGCTCGTTCCAGGAAACTTGATCCGCCAGGTTTCGAGGTTTCTACCCGAGAACATTCATTTACCGGCTTAGCTTCCGAGGCTCCTGCCGTTTTTTCTTTTTGTCTTGCTCTCTTCTAAATACTCAATCATTTCTGAAATCTCGTGTTCCGCAATCATCTGGCCGATGTTCCGGCACTGGTAGCGGAGCCTCCTGAGACTGGTAACATCGCCCAACGTACGAAGCCACAACGCATCTAAGAGATGTGCACCTTCTCCTCTCTGCTTCGCTATCATGTCTGAGCGGGCTCCAATCTAACGCTGTACCCGATGTCGCCCTTGAACGCTTTGGTCGACCATCCCGGTTTAGCTGGTCGGTCATTTCCGCCTGCTGCGCAGGCGTTAAGAAACGTCTGCTCATTTTTGTCAGTGAAATCGTTCATAAGTTGTACCTGTTAGCCGTAAGACCGGCTTTTCCATCATCGGCGCCGCCGGCGACTTGCTGATTTTCTGCCGCCTGAGAAGAAAGATGTCATCCTGACAGCGAAAAAGAATAGACTCACTAAGCTGACCGCGGTCAACGTCGCCAGGATTGCGGATAACGATGGGCGGTGTCTTCCAATTCTCGACCCAAACATCTGTCCTTTCGATTCCGCCTCGGTCCCGGCGCTCTCGACTCCCGCCTGCTCGCCCGGTAATAAATTTTCCGCAGCAGGATCAATTTTGTCCGTTTCCATTTCTTTGTCCGCGACGCCAGCCGTTACGTTGTCGTTCAGGTAGTCTGGTGTTTCTTCCTTACCGTTATTTCTGTTCATAAATGCCTTAACAATTCTTACCGACCCGACGACTGATCTATCCCGTTAATCAGGTCGGTCATTAGCTAACTCCTGGGGAAACGTTAGCAGTCGTGCCAATTTTGGAGCGTAGAGTATCCATCTAGCCAACCTCGGAAATCTCACCTGGTTTCATTCCCTTCTCACCATACTCTTTCCGAAGCGTTACCGTCTCTTTGAGGTATGACGACGGCTGACGAGAACAAAATGCGATAATTCCCACCCCTAACCGACCGAACCCTCCATCTCGAGGTCGATCAACCGCTTTAGTTCAACACTATATTCCATAGGAAATTGTCTAACTAAGTCGTTTACGAATCCGTTTACCGCGAGGCTCATCGACTGACCCTTGGTTAGACCGCGCTGCTGCATATAGAATATTTGCTCGGTCCCAATTTGACTCACTGAAGCCTCGTGTTGAGTCGAGTTGCCGGTACCGCGGACCGTAATGGCTGGATACGTGTCGGTCCGGCTGGTTGAATTGATTAAGAGCGCGTCACACTCAGTATTGTTCTTGCAGCCTTTAAGCTGTTTCGGAATATGAACCAGGCCGCGATAGGTCGCGCGCCCTTTGCCTACACTGATGCTTTTGGAAACAATGTTGCTCGTCGTCTCATCGGCTGCATGTATCATTTTCGCGCCGGTATCCTGGTGCTGACCATCACCGGCCAGGGCGATACTAATCACCTCGCCGCGGGCTTTACGTCCTTTTAGCACGACGCTCGGATACTTCATCGTCAGGCGCGACCCGATGTTGCAATCGATCCACTTGATTTCCGCTTCTTCCATCGCCAATCCACGCTTAGTGACTAGGTTAAATACGTTGCCTGACCAGTTCTGAACCGTGACATATTGGATTTTGGCGCGTGGCAGGGCCACCAACTCCACCACGGCGGAGTGAAGTGTAGCCGTGGTGAAATTCGGCGCCGTGCAGCCCTCCATGTACATCACCTCTGAACCCTCGTCCGCGATGATTAACGTGCGCTCAAATTGGCCAAAATTTTCTGCGTTGATTCGGAAATACGCTTGCAGCGGATGCTTCACCTTTACTCCCGGCGGAACATAGATAAAACTGCCGCCGCTGAACACGGCGCTGTTGAGGGCGCTAAATTTATTATCGCCGGTGGGAATAACCTTCCCGAACCATTTTCGAAACAAATCCGGCCGCTCCTTCAGGGCTTCAGTGCTACCCATAAAAATAACCCCTTGGTCCGAAACCGCCTTTTTGATATTCGAATAAACTGCCTCGCTATCGAACTGAGCTTCGACCCCGGCAAGAAACTTCCGCTCGTTCTCGGGAATACCTAAGCGTTCGAAGGTTTGTTTAATCTTGTCCGGAACCTCATCCCAGGTCCGCTTGGTTGCACCGCCGGAAGCGAGGTAGTAGCGAATCAGGTCGAAGTTTATCTCCTTGAGCTCACCGCCTGCCCAGTGCGTGGGCAGTGGCTTGCTATTGAAGACATGGAAAGCATTTTTGCGGAACTCGCGCAGCCACTCCGGCTCCCCTTTTACATCGACAATGTAATCGATGGTCTTCTCCGTCAGACCGACACCCGCGTCCCGCATCGGTTTCAGGTCATAGGAAAAATCACCAATGTAGCGCCCGTCATCCTTTCCACTAGGATCGTTTAGAAAAGCTGCGTCGTTCTCATTTAATGTTTTATTCATTTGGTACCTTTTTCGGCATAGGACGCCCTTTAATGCATTCAAGCCCTTGTAGCCTCGGGCGGCGTTAGCCTTTCCGAACTTCGATTTACGTCGATTGACGGTTAGCTCACTCTGGCAGCTTCGGAGAGAAACGGCGGAGATGCGAAATTCTCGAAGTAAGATAACCTGTTATCGTGAAGATGTCGCCTACTATCTGAGGAGGCTGACTGGCTTTCCAAGCCTCATTTAGCCAAAGCCCGAGGCGAGAAACCGAAGATCAGTCGGGAGACACGGTTTACGAATCGGGCTCGACTTCGTCGGCGTCAGAGGCGAGTGTCCCCGACTCTCTCCTGCCACGGTGCCTCTCCGCGTCTGAAGTTTGCTAAGGCGGAATCCATCGGGGCGAAGTCTGATGTAGCCAGTGACACAATATGACTCCCATACCCGCAAAAGTCCTTACTGTCGCTAAGCAGAGTAGCCAATACCGAGTACTCGTTCAGATCGAACTCGAGAAATACGCGGGTTCATTCCACACGTTAGTATTTGGAAAACGCAGACCGTTTACCGGCACCTGTTACAAAGGTCAGCTCGATCTTTTCTACTACCGAGATCCCGGCCTCAAAGTAGGGCAGCCGTTCCCGCTTTGGACGATTAAGTGACCGAGCCCACAAACTGATCAAGCGAAGCGTCAACCGGGGAATCTAGTTCTTTGTCCCTGGCGGCTTTTGTCATACCCAAAGGCAATGGTAACGCGTTAAAAAGAGTATACTTGCGATCAATTGCACCGCTTGAGATTCGTGGTGTACTACGGCGTATTCATCACCCGACTGAAGGCCACGGCGTAGACGTGCGAAAAATGACCGCCATTGGCGCAAAAGTCCTCGCTGTCGGCAACCTAGGTGCGCAGTATCGGGCAATTGTTCGAGTCGAATTTCCGAGGTATCGAGGCTCATTCCAGACTCTAAAGTTTGGAGAAAAGAAACCGTTCATGGGTTTCACGCACAACAGTCAGCTTAATCTTCTTTACCGCGAAGATTCTCACCTAAAAGCAGGGCAACCGTTTCCTCTCTGGACGATTCAGTAAGCTCGCTTCAAAGAGGACGAAAAATCGAAATGAATACCTTCTCTAGAACCAGTTTCTTGAGCGGAGCGCTTCTAGCGATCCTCTGGCCGGTAACCGGCTTCGCAGAGGATACTGACCAAGTGCAACAGATCATCGCGGCATCGAAAGCAGCGACCGGTGGAGCGAACTGGGATCAGGTCAAAACCTGGCGAGAAACCGGAAAAATCACCCTGGGCGGTTTGGAAGGAACTTATGAGGCGTGGTTCGATTTTCCGGATGTGCGTACCGCCCTAACCTTCAAGCTTGGGCCAGCCAGAGGAGCGCAAGGGTGGAATGGCATCAGGTTCTTTATCTGGAACCCAACGCGAACTTCGCGGCTCCAGATGTATTTGATCGGTCAGGGTTATGGTGCATGCAAGACGAGGCCGGCGGTCTGCAGATTGTCGATGTGGTGAAAAACAGTCCAGCAGACAAGGCAGGTTTGCAGGCCGGCGACCATATCCTTGGTTTAGATGGAACCGCCATCACGGGGGCACAAATTATCGATTTGCGCAGCAAATTGAAGGAAGCGCCTGGCACGAAAGTCACGTTGCAAGTTGATGGCAAGGCTGGCAAACGAGGGGTCAGTCTTACGCTCGCGGAGCTAAGCTAGAGAAAGGTGTTAAATCCAACTGGTTGGCCGTGCTCCTTATTACTATATTGGTTCGAGCGGTTCACTAGGGAAGCTTTTGAATCGCCTTTAGACGCCTGCGCTAACGCGGCATTTAAACCTACGATGGATTCCTTCGCGATTTTTTTCTATCCGGGGTTTCTTCCATGATTTTGAAGACCCAGTTGTATAAGGTTTCGATTTGTTTGAAGGCGTTACTGGTCACAAATTGCTGCTCGAAGTCTTTGAGGAAGTCTTGACTGGATTGATAACCAGCAAAAGCCAGGTCGGAGTTGTAATGTGCCTTTTTGAAGAAGCCTTCGAAAGAGGGCAACCGATTTTCCAACTCCAGTCTCTGCCAGTAAGTCATGTAATCGTCGTACTCTATTTCTAAAGGCTCGCAGCGCAGGTTTAAATCATGAAGCAAATAGTCAGCTTCATCGCTTCCTGCCGTAACAAATCGAAAATTAAAATTCAGGGTTACGCTTAACTGAATTTCTGTCACCGGCGTTTTGAATGCGAACAACACCGGTTCGGTTTCTAGATGGGCCAATCCTAGCCCTGCTCGCGTGTGTTTAAAATGTGCAACTGCCGGGTCTAACTGACGTTCAACTCTATCTAGCTGTTTGGCAGAGAATTTCAGCACAAGTAGAACGTTATCCTTAGGTTTGAGTAAACGGCATTCCACACCGGGCTTCTTGCCCGGTTCCCTTCGCGGCGTAATGCGGACTCTTTGTAAATAGCATGCTTAGAACGCCCATTCTTTCCGAAAAGAGGCGGACAACAGAAGAGTAGTGGTCTACCATTCAAAACTGGTAAGCCGAAGGAATATATGAGTACGAACGAATCAGTATATCCCCGCTGGGAGCGCGAAGACCGGGTGAGCCGGTTTTTCATTAGCCCTTCCTTGCCGATTTACCAAGTTGAGGAAATCAAACTGATCGGGGGATCGATGTTCCTGGCGTCCGCGGCAGACAAATCAAATCTGGTTGGTCAATTCGAATCCGAGAAAAATGCCAAAGATGCGTGCAAACGAGGCTTCGTGGACAAGAACAGTGACCCGGCAGCGGAGAACGTCGGCTGGGGGCTAAACCCGCGTCAAAAACGCAGGTAGCCGCCTTCGGTATGGATCCGGCTACCAGTTGAATCTTGATCAAAGAGCCGCGTTAAAAGCCGCTTTGGTTACCACCACGTCCACCACCTCCGCCGGGAAATCCAGTACCTCCTCGAGACGAAACATTTCCGGTAGGTGCGGTCGGGCTGGTATTCGCGCGCGCAGCATATTCGGCGAAGGCTTGGTTTGCATCAGGCGATCCGGTTTTGGAAGCGCGAGGTCGTTTGTGTTCACATGCAACCAGAAAGGCCGCCATGCCGAGCATCATCAATCCTGTCGCCCACCGAGATTCTTTTCGCACAAGAAGAAATTCCCGCACGAGTTGATGGTGTAAACGCGATTTGGACGAGCGGTCAAAGTAAGTGACGGCCGGTGCAACTAATCCGGCCGACCCCACAAGGCGCTTCGTTCTCGTCCTCGTCCTCGAATCCGGCCACGCGGAGTGATGGAGTGCGGGAGTACTGCGCCAAGTCCGAATTGCACCCGCGTAGCGGGTTGGAGGTGCCGTAAGAGCATTAAGCTTCACCAGGGCTACGGCGCGACTTCGAGTCGCGCAACCTGCGTTAACCCGCCAGGTGCAGGATCTACAGGACGAAATCGGGGTAGATCTTCTGCGTCGGAGTCCACGGGGCGTCACGCTAAAGGGCGCAAGGAAGACTTTTTCTGGAAGAAGTCCGCGAGGTGTTGAAGCGTACAGATGAGTCGATAAAAAAATCCGCTCACTAGCTAATAGCGCGACAGGCAACTCGAGGCCCCGACGGAGGTTGAGTGCCTGGATACTCGACCGTATTGAGCGTCACTCCGGGCACCGCATCCGCATACGGAAACCCATAGACACTACCGCCGCGATCGCTCCTCCTGGACCATCATTCGGATTAGGTATGATGTTGGCCGACTTTCTTCGTTTACTTGTCCGGGAGAACGGTAATGTCCATGCGATCGATGTTGCCTGGATTTAGACTAGCCAATGGGCTTTGCGTAAGGTCGGTGAAAGGAAAACCGTAAGCATCCGTCACCGTCGCCAGATAGGCCGCATACTGGTTATAGAAAGTGTGTTCAGGCTGTGCGCCTTGAAAAGCGTACTTAGTTGGCAATTTGTTCGGCGTATACCATTGGTAACTCGGCGAGTTACCAAACGTTTTCCCGGGCGCGTTCGGATTTTGCTCTTTGCTGCCGATAAATCCTAAACTAAATCCGGCCAGAACATCTCGGACGGTCGAACCAAACGCGTCATTCCCCACGTGCTTATCCACGCCGTCGACATTGCAGAGTGGGTCCGCGGTATAAATGCCTCTCTCTAACTCGCTGCTCCTGATCACGATCACGTGAGATTGCGGCACCGAGTTGGTCGTAATAGTACCGGTCATGACCAGCGCGCCAGCCGAATCGATCATGGCGGTGAATTTGTAGGTCGTTACCGTGTTAAAGGTTCCTTCGATTGTTGTGGTGATCGCGTTCGCTTTTACGTGATCGATGTACGGTTGAAGCGATGGGTAAGGATTAACCACCGCAGCAGGGATCGTCGATGGAGCAATCACGCGCACGACCTTGATGATGTCGCGCGGGGTAAGACCTTCCGTAGGCACTCCGTTCTTGTCATCCGAACAAACCGCATCCCTACTAAAACCGGTCAGCAAACCAGCGTTATGAAATACCGTCGCTATCGGCGCCTGCCAGGTCAGAGTCGTCACCAGGCTACCGGCATGGTAGGTCTGAATTTTCAGCCGGACACTTAAAAAATCCGTCGCAGAGAGGTTAATCCCGCTGTGTGGGTCTCCCACGTCGTAAGTGATCTCGGCCTTATCCCAGCGAATATTAAAGTCCGGGAGCGACGGATTGTTGAAGTTCGGGTTATTGGCATTTCCTGGTTTCATTGAACGAAAGGGCGTTCCCAGAGAGAAACAGATTCGGCCACCAACAAATCTGGTAAGATGAACCCCCGTTTGAAGATCAGTCAGCGCGTAGTTAGTCCCGAGGGACAAGCCTGCACCGTTGACAATCTTTCCGACCAACCGCGCCGGATTACTTTGGCCGCCGAAGGCGACATAAATCTGCGCAGACCCGTAATCCGGATTCTTGTTGATGAAATTGACTCTGAGTCCGCTTTCGCCGCTCCCGATCCTTGGTATAAGGACCGAGAGTGCAACCAGCGTTATGAAAGATTTCTTCCAAGGGAACCGAATGCCTCCATGCCGGCTCGAGGCGCAGTATTGCATAGTTCAAGAGTGTGACGAGTGGCCTTTTTTATACGCCGTTGATTGTCAGAGTAAGAGTGGTTGGATTCCTAACCGAGCGGGCCGGACCGGCGTCGCCCTGGTATTCGTCATATCCGAAGCAAAAAGCATGATTGTTGATTCCATACTTGTGAATAATCTTCGAGTATTCGAAGACCGGCGGATTGACGTAATAGAGTGACCGGTCCTGTTGAGGAACGGGAAACGAAGGGTAGAACACCAAAGTCGACCGCACGAGCGAGGCCAGCAGCGCCTTGCCAATCTCTTGCCCCACGGCATCGTCCGGAGTGGCAATATTAACATTCCCGTAGCAGAATTTCGTCTCCGGAAATTTGGCGGTGTAGGTGTGCGTAGGCTTCCCATTGACGTCTTTAGCCTTGTCCGGCGTAAAGGTGAACACCTTCCCCGTCGTTTCCCCAGTGTAGTTCACACCTTCGAATCCGAAAATCAATCGATTGCTAGTTGCCGTGTTGTAATAGGCTAGAACCTCGCTGATGTATCCAGCCAGCTGATCATCCGGAAAGAAGCCGGCTTCTATCCCTTTTATCGGCTGCAACGCTCTGATTGGTATCCCTACGTCGGAAATGACCAGGTCACTCCAGGGCGCGCCTACTTTTGCCAACTCCTTGAAGATGTCCGGTCTGGCCGTCTTTACATCGAACCCGTTAATGACTGTTTTAGAGAGTTGCGGATCAGCAGGGTCAGAACCGGTAAATTGCACTTTAAACGCGAGTCCAAATGCGTCAACCTGCGTTACATTACCGTCAAGAATGGTGTGGTCGCCATAGTTGTGCCAAGTGAATTCTGAAAAATCCCACAGAGTCTTGTAGTTTGCACCTGGAACATCTGCGCTTATCGCCCCGGGGAAGCCTTCGGCGTCGGTTGTCGTAAATAGCTTTTTGCCAAAGGAGATGTAGATGCGCACGCCGTCGAGTTGCGGGAAAAAGGCGTCTACCGTCGTTCCCGTCAACTTCAGACCATAATGTTTACCGGCGGTGTCATTTATCTCAAACTTTGTGAGGTCGCCGTCAAGGCTGGAAAGATAGGCGCTATTCTTTTTCGGATTCAGCGGATCTAGTTGACCGAACAGATACAGATAGGCCGGTTCCGTCGAGCCGCTGTTATTTATGATGGTAAATGGAATCAGCTGTCGGCCGATGTTGTTGACACCACCCGGGCCACCCGCCCGCGTCAAGCTCGGAAAACTTATCGCCACGGCGCCGGCGGCGCCGAGTTTGATCGCCTCGCGGCGGGAGATACCATTAGTGTTAGGTTCTCCACGGTCCTGGTTTCTTTTATTCATGGGGTTAACAGCTATACCTATCAGAATCTCTCGTATTTCGTCGACATAATAATAGCGACCCGTTGCAGTTGCCTTTTGAGTATGGCACAACCTGGTGACAGGTTGTGCCGCCTACAGGGATAGTTTTCTTCAGATCCTGAACCAACAGATCAACAGACATAACTTAACGGTTACCTCGAGAAATGCGGAAGGTGGCTAGTTGATTCGCTGAGTTGGTGTCTGCGGTTCGCTAGTTGCCTCAAACGCGATTCGCCCCTAATCGAGTCAACCTTTTCTTGGTTTAGGGACCGGCTCAGCGATGAGAGGGTGGAGATGTTTTGGGGAGACCACGGGCGAGGGCTGCATGGCAGTCAACGCGTCGACGGGTTCTCAGGACCTGCGCTTAACCGTGGTCCCTCGCCGCCCTGGAATGAAATTTCACCACAGAGACACAGAGTTCACGAAGGCCATCAGACAAATAGGAGAGATCAAGCGGTACCAATTCCGTCTCAGGAAGGGTAGTCGTCTCTGTTTTCCGGGGCTCAGTTCCTGGATAACCGTCCTGATGACGAGCTCAAACAATCCATGAAATTCTGGCTTTTCCATGGTTAGAAGGTTTCAAGACGCTACGAACACAGGTAGCCGGCGGGCGCCTTCCCCGGAGGACCTATCCCGCCGCAATACTTGCTCAGACGGAAGGATTCTGTCCTCCGTCCACGATAAAGTTGCTGCCGGTGATCCAGCCGGCACGATCCGAAACGAGGAACCCGACCAGCTCCGCAATATCCTGCGGAATACCCATCCGGCGCAAAGGAATGGCGGCAGTCACGGCCTCCGGGGAAATGCCAAACCACTTGGTGAAGTCGGCCCGGACAGCATCCGCTCCAGGGGTAGTTACATTGCCGGGAGTCACGGTGTTTACCCGCACCCCGTTCGGCGCCATTTCGGTAGCAAGGGCCTTGCTCCACGCATTCATCGCCGCCTTCGCGGATGAATAGTGAATCATCGCGCCACCCGGAGGAATGAGCCCCGCTATGGAAGAAATGTTGACGATGGCTCCACTTTTATGTTCCAGCATCCCGGGCAAAAGTGCGGCCGTCAAACGCACTGCCGAGAAGAAATTCGTATTAAAGTCTTCTTGCCATCCGGAGTCCGGAATCGTCAATGAACCGCCGGGATAAATCTGACCCGATGCTGCGTTGTTCACTAGAATATCCACTCCATCGAATATCGCGGACGTCTGGTCCACGATCGCCTGCACGCCTTCCAGGCTACTCACATCACCCTGGATAAAGGCCGCATCGGCAGGAAAATCCTCCCCGGGATGGCGCGCGACCGCGACAACGCGTGCTCCGGCGGAGAGTAAACGCCGGACAATGGCGCCACCAATGCCACGCGATCCTCCAGTGACTAAGGCGCGTTTGTCTTTCAGTTCATTTGGATCGTTCACGAAAGAAATCATCGATAAGCTCCTTTATTGACCATATGGTCCATTATCGCGTTATGGACTTATAGGTCAATATTTTTCCTTGCACTTTTTCTACCCGGCCTGCACAATGCCGACAACGTGGCGCGGCCAAGAAAGTTCGACGAAGACAAGATACTCGCAGCAGTGCGCGATCTATTCTGGCAGCAAGGATATGCGGCTACTTCTCTCGACGATCTAATGCGGGTCACCGGCCTTGGAAAAGGCAGCATCTATGGCGCTTTCGGCGACAAGCGGAACCTCTTTCTCGCCGTCCTCGAGGTCTATGCGGATGAAAGAGTGGTTCACGCCAGGGAAACGCTCAATAGTGATAAGCCGGCCATAGAGCGGCTCAGAGACCTGTTTCGGATGCGTGAGAAGAGGAAGCGCTCACTCGCGCCCTGTCCAGGCTGTTTTCTCTTCAACAGCACCACGGAACTCGCCCTCCATGATCCGGGAGTCCGTGAAATCTCGAAACGGGTCTACGCTGCTATCGAACAGCTTCTCATCGAAACTGCCGATCGGGCCAAAAAGGACGGCGATCTGCCCAGGGAAGTGGACGCATCCGAACTCGGGCGGCTCTTGCTGGCAGTCACTCAGGGGCTGACGTTTCTAGAGAAGACCGGCATCGATTCCCGAGATCTACTCAGCATCACGGGCGGAGCCCGGCGCTTACTTCTGGGTGAGAAATACGACGAACCTGCAAACGGTTCTAACGCCAAGAATCAATCGCACGCGACTCGAAAACAACCCGCAAGGCCTGCGCGTTCCCGACGGCAACCTGCGAATTCCATCAAAACAGGTCAGCGAAAAATGGAACTGCGACATCTGCGATATTTTCTAGCCGTAGGCGAAGCGTTGAATTTTACCAAAGCTCTTTCAACGACTTCCAACTTGCCGGGCTTCGTTACTTGCACTGCTCGATAGGTCCGACTCATAGGTTTCCCTTTCGTATTAGCGTTGTTCAATTAATGCTTCGGGTTGCGTTGACCACGAACTCGGGAACACCAGTTGAAGCTAACCAGAACAGCATCGTTGGGCCGGGCGTTGTTCTTTAGCTATATCTGCGATCCGACTCCCGAATCGGCAGATGGTTAATGCTCGCCAGCCGTCGGGCCACGAAACCGTTTTCATTTCTGGATCGCGACTGTTCCAGGCATCTTCGGCTAGTCGCACTTTTTTCATTGCAAAATCATGATCGCAAGGAGGGACGGCAGGGCGTGGATTTTCAGGAGTTGTCATAGCTTTTGATTTTTGTTTGACTACTCGTTGGCTTACCTGAGCGGGTCATGATGTCTAATTCGTCACGCACAGTTTGCGGTCGATCCTTTGGATGGACCAATACTGTATTCCTTGAGCTGAGCATGCCTTCTCGGCATAATGGAAAGCCCCGATGGAACTCGGCAGTCTACGATACTGGCAGCTGTGAAAAAAATCCCGCAGCAGGTCGGCGGTGACAAATCATCCTAACCCCCCAGGAGAAGACGATGAAGACGCGGCTTGAGAATCAAATTACCATTGTAACCGGATCAAGTTCCGGTAACGGACGGGCGATTGCACTCGCCCTCTCGTCGGCAGGCGCGACGGTCGTCTGCGCCGATTTAAACAAAAACGCTCGGAGGGAAGGCTATGAAGAGGACATCGAAATCGATACGGATGATGTTATCCAGCGTCGGGGCGGCAAAGCCGTCTACGTTCAGACCGACGCTCGATGCGCCTCAGAAATCGAAAACCTAGTGACACGTACCGTCTCGGAGTTTGGGCGTCTCGACATCATGGTTAACAACGCCGGTGTGTTCACGGGGCTTAATACCATACTTGAAGAAGCTGAAGAGGGGTACGATTTTGTCATGGCTGTAAACGCTAAGGGCGTCTGGCTGTGCTGCAAGTCTGCGATCGCACAGATGATAAAACAGGAACCCCTTGAAAGCGGTTCGCGAGGAAAGATCGTTAATATCGCCTCAGTCGCCGCACTGATCGGACTAGGTCGGCATCATGCCTACAGTGCTTCGAAGGCTGCTGTGGTAAATTTGACTCGCAATTTAGCGGTCACGTATGGCCCTCAGCGAGTCAATATTAACGCCGTTTGTCCGGGACTAATACCAACAGCGCTGACTCGACCGACTACGCCTGAAACCGAACAATGGCACGGGGTTGCATTGCAAAACTCGCCTTGGCCACGATTGGGAACTCCCCAAGACGTAGCGCATTGCGTGTTGTTTCTCGCCTCTCCAGAAGCAGAGTGGGTCACAGGAATTGCCTTGCCAGTAGACGGCGGGATGAGCGCCAGATGAAACGATAGAACGGAAACGTTAATCGGACGACCGCTCTACGGCTTTCATCACCTCGAACGTCTCGAATAAAGGAACCAGATCGATTACCTCGTTGGCCGCGCCCTTTAATCCCGCGCCGAGGGTTGGGGCGGTCGCCGCTGCTTCCACGCGAATCCCGCGCCGGCGAAGCTGCAACGCTAGATGCGCGTAGTCTGCATCGCCGGTCACCAAGACTACGACATCCGGGCAGATCTCTACCGAAAGCTCGACTGCGTCGATGGCCATCAGCACATCCACGTTTGCCTTGTAGTGCTTGCCATCCCCAGGACTTCCTTCTTTGGCCACAACCAGAAATCCGTTAGAGCGCAGCCAATGCAGGAATTTGTTCTTCTTGTCACGTTCCGTCTGCCATTCCGGCATTGGAGGCGGTAACCCGGCGTAGATCACCATTTCGATCAGCTCCCGTCCCCGCCCCGCGTTCACCAGATGATCACGAAGCTTTAGCCAGTCCAGTTTTCGCTCCATGGCTCGAACTGCGCTGACGACGTTCGATTCGTCGACAAAGATCAAAACTCTTTGGGCTCCTCTGACAATTGGCCGCTTCATCTTAACGGCCGACACCACCAATGAAAACCTTCAACCGCAAGATTAGCGCAGATGACAACCAGAAAGGCAACCCACGAGCGGACGCCCAACCAAAAGACTCAACCGCGAATGGACACGAACGAACACGAATTAAATCTCCATTCATTCGCGTTGATTCGTGTGCATTCGCGGTTGAAGGCTTTCGCTGGTGTCTCCCGGCCGTCTTAATTTGACAGTGCCAATTCCGGAAGCCGAAGGACGCTCAGCGCGGCGCGAATTTCACGCCTTAGGCCGGCTAAGGCTTCCCGGGTAACTTCAATATCCTTGGCGCGATGGTCCGCCCATTCCTGAGCGGCGGCCTGCAACCTTTTGTAACTGGCGGCGATGTATTCGGCCGCTGTCGCCGAAATGGCGTGGCTTTCTAGGTGTTTTTCCAACTGGCGTTGCGCTTCCGCCAGCTCAGATAGAACGATCTTTTCCATCGGAACCCGGCGAAGCTGCTTGGCCAGACCGATCTTCGACAAAGTCCAAATAATCCATTTGGTGGGATCGATCTGCCAAGGCTTTACGCCGTTACGATAGTCATGCTGAAATTCGTGATGATAATTGTGGTACCCCTCTCCCATCGTAATAATCGCCAGCAGCCACGAATCTCGGGCGCTACATTTTGAGGAATAGGGTTGGGCGCCAATGTAGTGGCAAAGCGAGTTGATGCAGAAGGTACAGTGTTGCAGAACCACGACCCGTAATACCCCGGCAATCAGGAACGCTCCCAAGGCTGCTTTCCAGCCGCCCCAGGCAAAGGCGATGGCGCTCGGAAACACGAACGCCGTCACAAAGGCGATTAGATGGATATAGCGGTGCTGCCACACGAGGAGCGGATCCTTTTTCAGGTCAGCAACGTTCTCTAAGGTTGTTTCCGGCTTCAGCTTGAACATTAACCAGCCGATGTGCGCGTGAAACAAGCCTTTGGAAATGCTGTACGGATCTTCGTCGTGATCGACATGCTTGTGGTGGTCGCGATGCTCGGAAGCCCACCAGAGCACCGAGCTTTCGAATGCCCCGGCCCCAAAAACAACGGTAAACAGCCGGACCAGCCAATGGGCCCGGAAAGCTAAATGTGAAAATAGTCGGTGGTATCCCAAGGTGATAGAAAAACCACACGCAGAAAGCATGAAGAAAAAGAGGACGACTTGGAACCAATCAATGCCAAAGAAATAGAGGTACCAGGGTACGGCCGTAAGCGAAAGAAACAGCGTACTGATCAAGAATGAACTGACGAGCCAGTTGACTCTATCGAAGGGGAATCGAGAAAAAAACATATTGTCTTACAATGAGTGGGGTAAAAAAGCCTTCATTCACGGACGGCGCCGCGTAACCAAACCCGGACACCAATCTCTTTTGGTATCGGGCTGGTGAGCACCTTGGCAAGAAAACTAATCTTTCGTCCAGTCTTATGGCCTGAATTCTTATGATTAGGTTCCAGAATGATCTGAAAATAGAGGATCCGCAGGATTTTTCACTCGGAATATTCTTTGGAATCGTGGCCTCGCTGAAGGCAATATCAAGTGGCTAAGAAGTGCCTCTTCGTCAGCTTTTCATCCAGAAACACAAGATATTTGCCCCGCTCAATTAGCTCCGTCGTATTGGGGCCGCCAGTCCGGGAGCATTGATGATTGTCCGGTCTCTTGATATTCAATTTCTCCTTCGCGCCGAATCTCTTGCATCGTTGATTCGTTGTACCCGGCACAGCCCTCAATCAAGAGTACGGCTCCAATTAGGAGGAACATCCGTACGAGTATGTTCTTCACGCTATACCGCTAGTTCCACCCTGCGCTGTTTACAAGCGAGGCGGTTACCGCTCGCCGTGCAATCGGGCCAAGCGAAACGTCGAGTGCCGGAGCGTCGGTCGCTGTCTCGGTCGCAACGACTTCTCTTTGTGTGTGCCCATATTTTTGAGCCCGCAGCTCAAGCATCTCGTCCGCGAGAGCCATATTCGTTCGCAAATATGGCATCGGCTAAAAAAACGGGCGCCGCCATCCGGCGAAGCAAAGGCTTGCTAGGCCGGCGTATCGGCAGCTGCACCAATCGGTGTCTTTTCTTCGGGAGGTCGCCACCAACTGCGCCAGCCCTCAGTAAGTTCGATCCATCCCCATTTAACGATCGGGCGCACCAGCAGCCTGAGATCTGTCCATTTCAAAGTAAACCCGGGGATCAGACACCGCTGCCCTCGGTTCGCTTTCCCTAGTGCCTTCGTGCGTCGGCGGCTCCGAGCTATGGCTGCAAAACGGCGGTTATAAGCTCGAACAAAAGGGAATACGATTCGCGACATCGGCGAAGTAAACGGTGGTGAAAGCAGCGCCTTCGCACCGAATTTGAAGGGCTGTGAGACAACGCCTAAGTAATAGAGACCGAGATCGAGCCGAAAAGCGATGCTCATGAGGTCCCACTCGCCCATGTATTCGTATTTGTCCTTATACACGGACTCGAACCATGAGTGATAGCTAAGAGAGAAATCTCGGTTATGACGCTCGATACGCTCGGCCATCGGCTCACCGCGTCGTTGAGCCGTGATTAGCTCCGCAGCGCTGGTCGTGGTAAACGAGATCCAGTCCATGCCCGGACTATAAAATGGATCCATAAACCCAGCGGCATCGCCTACCAAAACAAATCCGTCCCCGGCAAAAGTCGTACTATAATAGGCAAGGTTCTTTCGCCAATGGACGTCGTTTTCATCGAATTGAGCATCGGCCAGCATCTCGCGCGCTACGGGATGTTGCATAAGGAACGACTTCAGCCGGTCGCCCAGCTTTGCCTCTGTCTGGGGCCATTGAACAATCCGCTGATCAAACACGACACCGACACTGACATCGCCGCCCTTTAACGGAATCCACCAGCTCCACCAGCCGTCACCGATAACATGATTGGTTGCCGTGCCGCGGATCCCACAGATTGCGGAGGCCCAGCGCGGATATTTCTCGGCTAGCTCATAACTATCCCAATCCTTCACGCCCTTCCAGCGAGACCAAGCTGCCGCCGTGGGATGGTCTGTGTTTTGCCGCCACCAACCTTCTTTCCGAGCAAGCAAGGCAGCGACTCCTGACGCATCCACAATCCAGCGGGCATGAACGGTTTCAGTCGTTTCGCCGTTGCGAAACGTGATCATCTGTTCACCGCCCGGGTTCAGCTCGACCTTGGTGACGCTGACAGGGCGGAGAAGCTTGGCCCCGGCGACGCAAGCACGACGCAAAACTTCCTCATCGAAAGTCGCTCGATCTAGCTGATATGATGGCAGACGAACTTGATAATGTCCGCCCACTTCGCCGGCGTCGCCCAACGACTCCACCTCGTCATTGGTGAACCAAAACCGCAACCCTTGTTTCACCAGATGGGATTCATTGAGATACTTTGTCATCCCCAAGACTCGTCCCATAAAGAAAGCACTGACCTCGACGGTGGCTTCGCCAACGCGGCGCGTGAACTGCGCCGATTTCTCCAGGATCAGGAGGTTGAGCGCTGGGTTGCTACGCAACAATAACGTCGCAGTGGCGGCACCAGATAACGCACCGCCAATCACGACCACATCGTAGACCGAAGCGTCATTATTCATAGGGGAGCTTATTTGGGTTGAAGGCTCATTCGGGGTGCAATTGTGGCAAAGTGCTTTTGTAAAAACACCAGGAAATGAAAGAGCCACAGGCGCCACCGGACCTCTGGTAGCTGTTTTTCGCTCCCCGCCAGGACAGAATTCACCGCGGGCACAACCTTAAAGAATTCTTTCGGGTGAAAGAACACTTCCGCGAACTCCTGGGTATACCAGGAAGTCACGAATCTTAAATACAGATCCATGACCTGACCTATTCTGCGTTCATAACGGTTGAACTCGGCCGGCCGCCGGGCCGGGTCCCGTAAGACCCGGTCGAGTATGTCGGCTGCTTTTTCTCCTGAAAGGACCGCAATGAAAACGCCACTGCTCCAGACCGGATCGATAAAGCCAGCAGCATCCCCTGCTAGTACCCAGCGATCACCAGTAAACCGCTTACTCCGGAAGGAGAATTCACCCGTCGCGTGCACCTCGGTTATCCGGCGTGCCCTCTGCATTTGGTTACTCGCCATCGGGTTCTGTTGGAGAATCTGATTATAGGCGTCCTCTGGGCTTGATCGCATGCGTTTGAAGGTCTCTGCGTCGAGGACGATCCCGATGCTCGTCTTTTTCGCAGTGATGGGAATCATCCAGATCCATCGGTCTTTACCCCGGACCATTTTGATCAACGTACCATCGATCCCAGGCTCACGATCGACATCTTCAAAGTGTGCAAAAAGCGCAAACTTGCGAAGCTGAGGATAGGTCCGGCGCAACTTGGAGCGAGCTGCGATCAGGCCGTTGCGGCCAGAGCAGTCGATCAAATATTTCGCGCGAAAGCTACCGTTGCTGGTCTGAACGGCTACACCATCATTATCAAATGCCGCATCCGTTACGGCAACGCCTTGCGACACTAGACAGCCGCTCTCGGCGGCGTGATCCAGCAAAAGCTGGTCGAACATCGAGCGTTCAACGTGGTAAGCCGTCGGGTATTTACAGCGAAAGACATCGCAAAAAAGAAACCGATTACTGCGCGTACCACAGGCGGAAACGATCTTTCCCCCATGCTTCACGATCACATCAGCTTTATCGATCTTTTCTTTGACTCCCATCCGTTCAAAGGTGCGGATGCTGCCGGGCAAAAGGGATTCTCCAATCTTGAAACGTGGAAACCTCTCCTTCTCAAAAATGGCTACATTCCAGCCATGCTTGGCCAGCAAGGTTCCTGCAGTGCTTCCTGCTGGCCCACCGCCGACGATAACGACATCGAAGAACTCAGCCATGGCTTTATACGAAAACTGTATCCATAAGGCTTATAGATAACCGAACCGATGGATAGGTGTCAGCTCGAAAGTAGTGCACCAAGTCAGTGACTGGGGTAGTGGCGCTGCAACGTATTTTGGCTGGATGCGCGAAGGTCCGAGCCGGACTGGCGTTTAGAGGGAGAATACCCGCTGTGGTCTTTGACCGATGAGCGATCCCGCGGCCGCGGGACAGCCGGCCGAAAGACGCGCAGCCCGGAGGGTTGCGATGAAAATGGGCCGGCGGCTGCGTTGCTCCTCAGTCACGTATCGGTTAAGATATGCTCCTTCGTCGCGTCCGGCAGCTGCCGGACCGGCGGCCCATTTTGATCGCAACGCCACTACCCCAGTCACTGACTTCGTGCACTAGGTCAGATTGTTCGATTCGAATTGCATTGCGACTGATGGTTGACGCGTTCTCCTGCAGACGCGCCCGACCGTGTCGGGCTAGGCGTTGGCCGTAGCGCTGTCTCCCTCGCTAACGGCTTTCGTCTCTCTCCGATACACGAGGTCGAACAGAGGTGAGGTCATCAGCGTCGTGATGATGGCCATCATCACCATAATCGAGAACAGAGCTGGTTGAATAATCCCTTTTTGCAAACCGATATTGACGATGATCAATTCCATCAGCCCGCGGGCGTTCATCAGAGTGCCAAGGGCAAGAGCCGTTCGGTTGCTTTCGCCATTCAATCGGGCTGCTAACCAGCAAGCCACTCCTTTTCCGATGACAGCGGTTACCAACACCGCAATTCCGATCAACAGCAGTTGTAAACTATTCACTGTATCGAGCCGCGTATTCAGACCCGAAAATGTGAAGAACATCGGCAGAAGAAATACTACGGCTAACGGCTCGAGTTGTTTTCGCAGTTGCTGCCCAAAGAGACCGCGCGGCATGGCGATACCTAAAATAAATCCTCCAAAAATGGAGTGAATACCGATCGCGTCGGTGGTCCACGACCCAATCATCAATAGCATTAGAGTAGCCGCCAGAAGCGTCGGATTAACCTTGCCTTCCCGTTCGGCGATCGCGCTGAATTTACGGAGCAGCTTTCGGCCTATCGTCAAAGTGATCAGGCCATAAACGATCCCGCCTCCAATCGCCTGAACCACGATCAGGTTGCCGCCCCCGAAACTGGCTAATACAACCGCCAGGACACACCAGGCAGTGGCGTCATCGATAGCGCCTGCAGCCAGGGCCAAAGTCCCGAGAGAACTGCCGGTTATGCCGCGTTCATAAATAATGCGAGCCAACATCGGGAATGCCGTGATCGACATGGCAGCGCCCAAAAATAATACCGCTTCGAATTGAGTCGCTTTCTCGGAGAAGAGTCCTGGAACTTTCCACAGCCAAAGCGCCAAAAGGCCACCCAGAGCGAAAGGCGCTAGCATCCCGGCCACCGAGACAGAAACCGCGCTGCGTACTCGGGAACGGAAAAGGTCCGTTTTAAATTCGGTACCGACCAGAAACATATAGAGACCAACCCCGAACTGCGCCAGCACGTACAACAGCTTGAGCGAGTCTTTAGGAAATATCACCTGCTGCCAACTGGGAAAAAGCAATCCGAAAAGCGACGGTCCCATGATCACGCCAGCAATCATCTCTCCAACCACCTGGGGTTGTCCAAGCCGGCGAGCGATCATTCCCACGAGCCGGCAAATCGCCAGGATGACGAACATCTGTAGAAAAAAAGCCGCAGACAGTTGGGCTGAAGTCATCACGCGCGAAACCCTACTACAATGGTCCGGGTTCTCCAGTCAACGGAAAGGATTGAAGGTTGCCATTCGCCTCAGAAATCGACTTCCAGTTATCCTTTATGTCGGAACCGGTTCGCCACAAAGTTAGAACGGAAAGAGGATGCCTACCAAGGGACAGGTCAATTATTCGAGAAGAAGAGCGTCGAACCTGGGGCAGGCCAGCGGAGCTTTCTTTGCACACCGGAAGGAACCCCGAAGAGGTCTTAAACAATGACCGGGACGATTGTTTGAACGTCCAAAATTTCGTCCTGATCATTTTCGGCGGATTACCATTCCTAAGTTCCACATTGGCAACGGCTTACATATCTAGGAGTCGGTTGGCATGGAAAGTGATGCTGGACATCCTTAGAATCATCAACCAATCAGTCGTTTTGTTATGATATTCTGCTCGAGAACCAAAAGCATTTACTACCCGACATCGGGCAAACAGAGCCAACTTATCTACGGCAGCACGAGAGTCCGTTACGTCCGCGCCGCATTGCTGGTTCGACCGAAGAACTGAAAAAGGTGTCCAGCAAAACCGGATTTCAGCGACCCGCTTCTTGCTCACTTGATTTCGCGGTTCCCATCTGTCCCCGGCAGCCCGCTGTGATTTGCCGCAGAGTATAGCCAAGCGAACGCTTGCGGTCCGCAAAGGGGAATCAGCAAAATGCCATCAGCTGATTGAACATCACGTGCAGGATTTTGGACTGTGGCTTCAACGCACCAGTCACCGAATTTCCCCACCCTCGTTCGTCGAATTGCCCGGACTGTGCTGAAGACGTTGCAATGACGTGAACTAGCAGTTATTGCTTTGCCGATCAGAAGAATCTCGAACGGAAGGCGTTAAACCAACTCATGGATTTGTTTGTGCTTTGAAAGCTCGGGCCGAGGCTGTGGTCCCTCACTTCTTCAGACGCTCAAAAAGATTAAATTGAAAGGTCGCGCCGGGGCCGTCGTTCGCTACAGCCCAAAGCCGCCCGCCGTGACTTTCAACGATGGAACGGCTGATTGATAGCCCCATTCCTAGACCGCCGGGTTTTGTAGTATGGAAAGCATCGAACATTCGTTCGGCGCTCTTGGGATCAAAGCCAATCCCGGAGTCTTGCACCACAACCCGGACCTCACCACCCTCGACGCGTTGGCTCCTGATTATCAGATTTCGCTCTCGGTTCTCCGGACCGCGCATCGCTTCGATGCCGTTTAGGATGAGGTTAACTACCACCTGCTGTAGTTGTACCCTATGGATGCCTACCAAGGGACAGGTCAATTATTCGAGAAGAAGGGATGCCTACTAAGGGACAGTGCCTATTACTAAGGGACAGGTCAATTATTCGGGACGAAGAGCGTCGGAGCTGGGGCAGGAGTGCCTCCCGAGAATATTTGATACATTATACAGTTGTGTTATTAACTAGCCGATCATCAATGCGACAGCCACGAATCAAAGGGCAAGGGCAGAGCTTTTACCACTGTGTATCGCGAGTGGTAGACGGACGATTCCTGTTTCAGACCCAAAGCCCTGGTTCGGTTGAAGCCGAGTACTTCG
>Ga0185299_10000969_pt1 | contig 65306 bp, 53 predicted proteins | sample PaiPotPPA55metaG_FD_128002 | JGI IMG/M metagenome (GOLD analysis project Ga0185299, IMG submission 128002) | Iron sulfur acid spring bacterial and archeal communities from Banff, Canada, to study Microbial Dark Matter (Phase II) - Paint Pots PPA... ... | reverse complement strand
TGCGCGAGGCATTTTTCGCCGTGCGCCCAAAGCTCCGCCGCTTGGCGAGCACGGCGGGATTGACCGGCGCCGAGAAAGCGGCGGCGAGCAGCGCCAGAATGCGATCCTCGCCGGAAAGATCGAGCGTATCGCCGCCGCCGCGCCGCATCGGGGCGATGAAGGTCCCCGCGCCGAGGACAAGGCCAGCGTCCGTGAAGGCCAAGGACCGGCGCGGCGGGCGCTGCTCGCGGAGGGCCAGAAACGCATCTTCAAAATTGCCATGGACCAATTTCCTGACCTTGACTGGGAATAAAAGCGACGGCTCGGGAGTCATTCTGAGCGGGAGTGCGGGAGCGTGCGAAAGCATCCGCGCCAGCCCACTGACCGTCGCAGGAGACGAACATGACAGACGAACATCACGCAGACCGGCGTAGCTTCTTGAGGACCGGTGCGATCGCAGGCACGGCACTGGTTGCAGGCGCATCGGCGATGGCCCAGCAAGTCGCCGCCGAAACGGACGCCTCAAATCGCCCGCTTAACAAGGGTGATATCGCGATCCTGAGATTACTGGCCGCGGTCGAACTCATCGAGAGCGATCTCTGGCTGCAATACGCCGAACTCGGGGGAGTTCAGGATAGCGAACTCCCCGGCCTCACGGGAGGGAGCGCGGCCTACACCAATGCGCTGAACGTCCTCGATGGAGACATGTCTCAGTATATCCACGACAATACCGAGGATGAGTTCAGCCACGCGGCCTTCCTCAACGCCTATCTGGTTTCGAAAGGCGAGAAGCCAGTTAACTTCGATCCGTTTCGCACTTTGAAGGGCAGTCAGGCGACAGGGGCCAACAAAACAAAATTACGGCTCACCAATCTCATGCGGCTCAAAGTCGACACCAGTTGGTGGACGAGGTATCGCAGCCGCGCCAATAATCCTGATCTTGACCCGACGTTCGTGTTTCCGCAGGCGGTCCCGAGCTTGTTCGCCGGGCAGTTTCCGGCAATCCCCCGGACCGATGCCGACCTCACTCCTCAAAATCACATCCAGGCCATCGCCAACACGGCGGCATTCCATTTCGGCTTTATCGAGGTAGGTGGCAGCAGTCTCTACCCGACCTTGGCCCAGAGGGTAACCCATCCACAGGTCTTGCGCATCCTGCTCAGCATCGGCCCGACCGAGACCTCTCACTTCCAGACCTGGCACGACAAAGCAGGCAACGCGGTTTCGGATCCTCTGGCTCCTCTGACCAATGGCAGCCTCACGTTTCCGAACCTAAATGTATCGCCCGGCGGGGAGGACTTCCAGACCAACCTGATCATGCCCGAGCCATGCCCGTTCCTCAGCCGGAAATTCCCGGCAGTTTCGATCATTCGGCCGACCTCGATAGAGACTTTCGGTGCAGTGGCGACTATAAAAGCCTTCGCGGCCGACGGGCTATTCATCGGCCAAACCGACGCATTCTTTGATCTGGTAGGCAGGTTGGCACGCGAAGCAGACGAAGCGACTCGCAAGGGGTAGCGTGGATTGGCTGAGAAGCGCAGGTGGCCGTGCCGGTTACGGCCACCATGCCGTTATTTGTATCTGCGAAGCTCTGGATTGCGCCGGTGCTGAATTACGATCCGGACTCTGTGGCGCGGGCAGTGGCGGAGTCAGCGGGCGCGGAGGAAGTTCTCCAATCTTGAAGGCCGTTACCAGCCATCCGCGACGAGGTCGAGCGGATGACCGAGGAGGGCTACCGCCGCCGCCGGCGGCCTCAGGGAAGCGATCGGCGGAACCGGCCCGGCGTCACCCCGGTTACCCGGCGGAAGTTCGCCGTGAAATGGCTCTGGCTCGAGAAGCCCGCGGCGTAGGCGATATCGTGGATAGGCCGATCCTCGTCCCGGAGAAGATCGCGCCCGCACGCGACCCGTCTTTCCATCACGTAACGGTGCGGCGACCTTCCTGTCGAAATTCTGAATGCCTCGCCGAAGTAATGCGGGCTCAGCTCCACGATCGCGGCCAACTCGACGAGCCCGAGCTCGTCGGTCAGATGCGCCTCGATGTAGTCGAGAACGCGCCGAATCTGCCTCGGCGCAAGCCCGCCCCTATGCGGGACTGGCCCACGCCGCGACAATCCGGAGCTGCGGAGCAGATGGACCGCCAAGGCCGCGGCCAGTCCCTCGAGGTAAAGCCGTCCGCCCGCGCCGCCCTCGTTCAGCTGGAGCCGGCCGAGCGCGGCGAGCCGGCCGATCACCGGATCCTCAATACCGACCGAAGTTCCGATGAAGCAATCCCCGGTGCCATCGAAGGCCTTTCGCCATATCTCCGTGACGAAAGCTTCCTCGACCGCGAAAGCGAAGAAGGAAGGCGACGCGTTGCAGCGAACCCAGAAGGGAAGACGTCCGTCTCCGACGTGAACGCGGCCATGCGAGACGGTGCTTGATCGCAGACGGTCGCTCTCGCCCCCGCGCCAGTCCATGTCGAACGTCGCCCCGTCATGGATCGCGGCTGTGATCTGGGCCGCGCCTAATTGCTTGCCCTCGATCGGACCGGACGTGCAATGGGTGAGCGTAACCGGGCCAACGCTCAGACGCGCGTTGAACTCAAGACCGCACGTCGGCGGGCGAGCCGCGAAATCGATGAGCTCACGGCCGCCGGATCGGCCCCTATCCGATCCCACGGCCAGTCTCCCTGCACGCAGGCCCGGACCGCATCGTTCTCCGCACGCCGGTCACCGCAACATGCTCCCCGCAGGCCGCCAGCCTGCACAATGTCCGGCTGATTACCGGTATTTTCTAATATTCGCCGGGCGTTTCTGAAAGACTTGCTATTACGGTGAGCATATCCCTGTCAATTGCTGACCCCCTGCGCGCGCCGCGTACGGGAATGGATCTGGCCCTCGGACCGTGGCAGTGGAGCAATATCTGTTATGATTATGGCTACTAGGCGCTATTCATAGCCAAAAATCATTACGCTTTTAACACGTATATTATTTCGCACATCATGGATATTGCCGTGGACCGCATTTCTAACGATGACCTGCAACTAAAGCAACGGCTCGGGTGTTTATCCGAGCCGTTGTGGCAACCGCGCCGCATCCAACGGCAAGACTGTCACTCATAGGAAACTAAGGTGTCATAAACGAAGTGTAGATGGGCTCATATATCGGAGGAAACAAAAATGACAGGCGAACATCACGCCGACCGGCGTAGCTTCTTGAAGACCGGTGCCATCGCGGGCACGGCGCTGGTCGCAGGCGCATCGGACGTATTCGCGGAGGAAGGGGGTTCGCATGGCCCGACCAAGGGCGATATCGCGATCCTGAGATTTTTGTCGGCGGTTGAGCAAATCGAGAGCGATCTCTGGCAGCAATATGCCGAGCTCGGAGGAGTCCAGGACAGCGAGATTCCAGGACTTCCCACCGGAGGGAACAAGCCCTACACCATGCGCTGAACAACCTCGATATGGACATGTCGCAGTACATCCACGACAATACCGAGGATGAGTTCAGCCACCACGACTTCATCAACGCTTACCTTCAGTTTATCGGCGCGAGGCCGGTTGACCTGAGTAGATTCGCGACTTTGAAGGGCAGTCAGGCGACAGGGGCCAACAAAACAAAAAAACGGCTCACCAATCTCATGCAGCTTACCGTCGACACCAGCTGGTGGACGCGGTACCGCAGCCGCGACTTTAACCCCGATCTTGACCCGACCCATGTCTTTCCGCAGGTGGTGCCGACCTTGTTCACGGGCCAACATACGGCGATCCCGCGGACCGATGCCGACACAATGAATGCCACGCAAATCCAGTCCATCGCCAACACGGCGGCGTTCCATTTCGCCATGATCGAGCAAGGCGGCAGCAGCCTCTACCCGACACTGGCTCTAAGGGTCACCGATCCAGTGGTCTTGCGAATCCTGCTCAGCATCGGCCCGACCGAGACCTCGCACTTCCAGACCTGGCACGACAAGGCGGGCAATGCGTTTTCGCCTCCTAATAATGTGACATTTGGCAGTCTCAACTTCAATTTATCTCCCAGCGGGGAGGACCTCCAGCCCAATCTGATCATGCCCGAGCCATGCCCGTTCCTCAGCCCGACGTTCCCTAAAGTTTCGGTCATTCGCCCTGTGTCGACCGATCCAAATATCTTTGGCGCGGTGGCAGCAGTCAAAGGCCTCGCGGCTGACGGCCTCTTTATCAACCAATCCAAGGAGTTCTTCAGGGCGGTCGGCGAACTCGCGGAGGATGCCGATGGGGCCAGGCGCAAGTGTAATCGGGAGGATTAGCGCAAGTAAGCGTGCAGGTGGCCGCGCCCGTCACGGCCACCATGTTTTTATTCACATTTGCGAAGTCCTAGCGTGCCGCGATAAGCGTTCGCCGCCAATCCCGGCATGCAGTTTCATTTCGTTAACGCGGCACGCGCTTGCGAGAGGACTCGATCGCCGCGCGAGCCTTCGACTACCGCTGGCCTAAAGTGAATCTCATCATACCGGCCGCGCGGGACGGTGCGCGGTGATCTTCTCTTGGCTCTGGCGCACTTTCGCGAGGTCGGGGGCGGCTTGCATCCTCGGCCACACGTCGGCGCCGCCGCCGAGCGCCTCCTCGAAGCGTACGGCCATTTCTGGCGTCATCGCGCTTTTGCCGTTGATGACATTGTAAAGTTGCTGGCGGGTCACCCCGATCGCTTTCGCCGCTTCAGCGATGCTCCCCAAGGTGCTGCATTTCGCGTCAGAATCCGCCAAGGGCGAATTGCGAGGGTATTTTGACAACGGGGCTATGCTAAATGCACCCTTGATCACTGTTAACAATTATGTAACGCTCACGAACTCGGTTGCAACAGCGGGGGGCTGTGGCCGCTCTTACGCCCCCTCGCCGGTCAGAAGCGCCCGCCGATTCTTCCCGGCGGAAGACTCACGGCACCGGAGGTGTGTCATGGCAACCAAAAGCGGGTCGTTATTCGATCCGAAGGCATTTCTCGCCATGGTTGGCGAGGGCCGCAGCATTGGGGTGTACCGCAAGGACCAGATCGTCGTTTCCCAGGGTGGCCCTGCGGATGCGGTCTTCTACATCCAGAGAGGCAAGGTGAAGGTCTCCGTCGTTTCGGAGCAAGGCAAGGAAGCAGTCGTCGCAATGCTTGGAACGAATGATTTTTTCGGGGAAGGATGTCTTGCCGGGCAAATGCGGCGCGCAGCGACGGTCGCGACCATGACGGACTCCGTCATCGTGCGCTTGGAAAAAGCGGCGATTGTCAGCTTGATCGAACAGGAGCCAGCGTTCGCCGTGATGTTCATTGCCCATCTTCTGGCTCGGGCCATCCGCGTCGAGGCAGACCTCGTCGATCAGCTGTTCAATTCGAGTGAGAAACGGCTTGCCCGGCTGCTCTTGCTATTAGCGAACTTTGGCAGGGAAGACAAACCGGAGCCGATCCTCGCGAAAATCAGCCAGGAGACGCTTGCGGATATGATCGGCACGACCCGGTCCCGGGTGAGTTTTTTCATGAACAAATTTCGAAAACTGGGCTTCATTAACTACAACGGCGGCAACGGCGGCATCGAAGTCCACAGTTCATTGTTGAACGTCGTTTTGCACGACGAGCCGCATATCGAGATTTAAGCAGGCTTGCCGCGCGGGCATGTGGATAGGCGCGCTTGTCGTAGGAAGGGGCTCGGCGGAGATTGGTCTCGTTGGGAATGACCGGGGTGGTGCCGCGCCACGACAACATGGCGGCCATCAACCTGCCGCGCGCCAATTGATCATCCCAAACTTGGTGTAGGGAAGAGAGCGACCTTGACGTTTTAGCGTTGCATAATCTCCTAAGGCCCCTTTTCGCGCGAATGCGCGGAAGCCGCGCGGAAAAGCCGGTTATCTTGCCCGCCGTACCTTTCCCTGGACGCCTTCGAAGGCGCCTTCGACGAGTTCGCAATAGAGCAAACGCTCCGGATCGACCGGCCCCGCGAATACGAGCCTACCCGGCGGTACCGGCGCGAAACCCATTCGGCCATAATAAGACATGTCGCCGACGAGCAGAATCAATCCGTGCCCAGCCGCCCGCGCGGCGTCGAGCGATTTCATCACCAGCTCTTCGCCGATTCCGCCCGCGCGAAATGCCGGATCGACCGTCAGCGGGCCAAGCAGCAGCGCAGGCCGGTTGGCGCAGAAAATTGGCGTCATCCGGTTGGCGCCGACAAGCAAGGTGCCGACTCTCGCGACGAAGGACAAGGCGTAGTCCGGCTCGCCCCCTTCGCGCAGCCTGTACGCCGAGCGGGCGAACCGGCCCGGCCCAAAAGCGCGCTCGTCGAGCTTTTCGATAGCCGCGAGGTCGCCTGGCGATTGCGGGCTGAGCGTAAGGGAAAGATACGCCATCGGCTTGCCATCGAAAGCGCGCGGGCCGGTTCGCCTTTCCCGGCGCATAACGTTCGCGATTCAAGGGTTTATAGCCCAGGGGAAGCTGCATTGTCATCAGGCGGCGACGATTCCGGCCACCATGCGGCTCTTGAACCCGGCGACGAAAACCGGCGGCAATGCGCACCGGTGGGGCCCGATTTGCCTCTTCGACAGCCTGCGAAACGAGACCGGCACCAGCGTCAATGGACGCTTCGGACTACCGAGAGCGGTCGGCGCCATCCAGGGCAGGTGGCGAGGCAGCGGGGCGGCGCGCATCCGCTTGCGCAGGCGATCTTGAGCGCGAGAAGACACGCGGCGGGCTTCAGTGGTGGCACAGTTTGAAAATTAGCGGCTTATTGCGCGGCGATAAGGGCCGCGCTGTTGTACTTATAGGTCGGCCAATTCGGGCGGTAATCAGCCTCGGACTGGTTGCCCCAAACTTGCCAGCCGCGCCGCGCCTCGCGCGCGAAAAGCTCAAGATATGGTCCAGACGAAGACGCCTCGATAATCGCTTAACTCCCTATGGAACTACGGGGGACTATCCGGTTGACATACCAAAATACATGATGTAGGATTGCCTCACAGTAGAGAGGCGTCCGACAATGGCAAGCAAAAAACTCGATCTCCGCGATCCTATTTTCCACAATGACGACAAAGCGCGCGAGCACTTAGAAGCCCTGCTTTGGCCAGATGGCCCCGTCTGTCCGCATTGCGGCGTGATGGATGATCGGGTCACTAAACTGCAAGGCAAGAGCACCCGCCCCGGCCTGTACAAGTGCAAAGACTGCCGCAAGCCATTTAGCGTCACGATCGGAACCGTGATGGAACGGTCGCATGTTCCGTTGTCGAAATGGGTTCTTGCCGCGCAATTAATGGCGTCGAGCAAGAAAGGCTTTAGCGCTCTCCAGTTGCAACGGATGATCGGCACGAATTACGAAACTGCGTGGTTCATGTTCCATCGCCTTCGTGAATGCACAAATGATCCAACATCGGGCCCACTGGGTGGTCAAACCAAGGTAGTCGAGGCTGACGAAAGCTACATTGGCGGCAAGGCGAAAAATAAGGCTTATGGACCGCCGCCAGAAAAGATGGCCGTGTTCTCACTCGTTGAACGCGAAGGCAAAGTTCGCTCGCGCCATGTTGCCGACGTAACCGCGAAGACACTGCGCAATGCGATCGTTACACAAGTTGATCGCAAATCGTATTTGATGACCGATGAGGCGCCCGCCTATGTCAAGACCGGAGAGGAATTTTCCGGCCACGGAACCGTCAATCACTCGGCCAACGAGTATGTGCGGCACGGCGGCTTTATGCACACCAACACGATCGAGTCGTTTTTCGCTATTATGAAGCGTGGCGTTTATGGTAACTTCCACAGTGTTTCAGAGGCTCACTTGCACAGATATTTGTCTGAGTTCGATTTCAAATACAACCATCGTTCCGCGCTCGGCTACGGCGATGCGGAGCGCGCCGACGCTCTGTTGCGCGGGGCCAAGGGCAAGAGGCTTCTCTATCAACGGCCTGACGAAGCCCCGCACGCTTAAGCAGAAGGCGCGCGCGTTCATGCGCTGGAGACAGACGCGAGCAAAGCGACAAGAGTGGTGATTTGCTCTTTGATCCGGTTAAATCGAAGATTTGTATGGCGCCGAGTTATTTAAGGGCAGCGATCACCGCAATTGCGGCAAGGCCAATCGTCAGAAGGATTGGGACTACCCATTTGTAGTTTTTCATTTCGCTTGTCAGCGCGCTAACATCAGTTGTTAGTGTCCCAACATTAGCACTTAATGATCTCAAAGTATTCAATACCTCAGATAGCGCCATACCTTCACTCTCAGTAATAAATTCAATTTCTTCCGGCCCCAAGTCTTTTCTGCCCTGATATGGACCGCAATATGGATGCGTCGCCGGTTCTGCAAGCCGATGGAATTCCATCGATAAAAAATCATCTAGGTGTGGTATCGATACGGCTTTCGGAGTCAGATTGGTAATGCCTACCATCAGCCAACCGTCAAATCCAGGATCGACCTGAAGCCCGGTAGTGGCAACAAGACCCCTTCTAGCGTATTTTGAACGTAACCCAAACCGCGCGACATATTGACTGCCAAGTCGAATTTCTTCGTTCACTAAAATTACAGCAAAGTCTCCTGGCTGCACGAGAAGATAGCCATCATCCTTGATCTTAATCTTTTTTTTTGATGATGTGGTGATGCCCTGGTCGCCAACTCGTAAATCATAACTAGCTGGCTGCAATTGCCGCTCGTCAAAAGGCTCAATGTTAATGTCGCCTTTTGATTGCGCCTCAGTGATCTGCCGATCGGTTAGAATCACCAGCAAAACTCCCCATCAGCTTAGAACAAAAGATGAATCTAATTTGCCATCTTGTCAAGCTCGGCTTGGGGACGATTGCTAGATAATACCCCTTACGCTTACCGACTTCATTGGGCCGGCGCTTGCTTTCCTGCACTGGCGCGCTTTGTGCGAACAAACTTCGACTTAGCGCGCACTCTTTTCGGGCGCGGCTGAGGCGGGGTCTTCAAGAGTGCCAACAACAGCCTATCGCGTTGTTGCTCTGACTCTTTTTGACTCGTAGTGGGTACAAAACCGTCACGGTTCCTTGGCATGGGCGCATCCGCGCGGTTTACCAGATTTGGGCCGAACAGCTGACACCTGCTTGAACCGCTCCCTTCCAAAAGGAGTGACTACCCCGCGCGGCTAGGGGTCCAAACCTAGTTCGCGCGGCCCACCCTCAAAATCGCGTCTAATAAGATGGTCGAATGCTTGTAACATTCGACCATCCATCTATGGAGACCCTGTGGCGAAAACGGTAGACGCAGCAGTCTTTAAAACTGCCGTCCGCGAGACATGTCGGTTCGAATCCGGCCGGGGTCACCATGTCAGAGAAAGTACGAAACACATATTTACAATATGCACATGGGTAGGCAATTTCCTACCCTTTTGGGTGGGTTTAGCTCACCGGCCTGTCACGCTCTAGCTAATCTACATCTAGCGGCGTGGTATGTCAACCGGATATATCCCGAATTGCCGTGTTCATAGCTGTAGGAGAAAACAGCAACTTCCCAAATGTCCGAATTTCTTTGGAAACTTTTGTCTGGCAGTTTGTAGCATCAGCGTTGGCAATAACACGTTGTATTTCCTTCCAAAGTTTGGGCTTATGAACCAAGAGAAACTCCAGGCCATTAAGATGCGAATAATACGTCTCAATCTTCACCTGCCCGCACCATTCTGGCCACCATTCGGTTTTGCAGGATCATAAACAGGCCGATCCATTGGCCGCATCTTGAGGATTCCCATTTGTAATTGCCTTACGCGATCCCAAGCGATATCAACGTACTTTTCAACGGTATCACAACCGAGACCGACGCGGCCGTGCTTGAGCGCCCCGATAACCGTTGAGCCGACGCCCATATAAGGATCAAATACCTTGTCATTTTGATCAGTGAGGGCGAGAACTAAGCGCTCTACTAACTCAACGGGGAACTGACAAGGGTGAATAGTCTTTTCACTGTGGTTGTTTTTAACATTCGGGAATATCCAAACGTCGCCCGGATTTTTTCCCAACGGGTTACAGGATAATTGTCCAGCCTTTGGACCCTTGAAGTACTTTTTCCCAGGATACTTTGAGGGGACGCGGATAGGATCGATATTGAAAGTGTAATTGTCGCCGTTTGTAAACCACAGCACCGTCTCATAACGCCCAGAAAGGCGCTTTGAGCAATGCAGGCCATGCTCAAAATGCCAAATGATTCTGTTCCTCAGCTTCAATCCGAACTTGGCGAAGATTGGATACAGCACAATATCGAGTGGAAAAATTTCGCCGTTTTGGACGTGATTGCCAACCTGCCAACATATAGAGCCATTAGGATGGAGCAACCGTACGCATTCCGATATGACTGAACGCTGCTCATCAACATATCGGTCCATGGCGATCCGGCGTTCGTAAGATTTTCCTATATTGTAGGGCGGAGACGTAACAATAAGCTTGATTGTTTTGCTCTGTAATTTGGCCATGAAGCCTGAGTTTGAACCGTGCGCCATCACGACATGATTAGCGCTTAAAGGAGTGCGCTGGAGCATAGAGACCGAGCCTCCAGTATGCGAATCGCTAAAGGGTAGCTAGATTCCAGAAAAAGATCCAGCTGGAATATTCAAGAGTTAACAGCTTGCTCGCCGGCCTTCTCCAGGCGTCGGCGCATCCGTTGCCGCTTTCGCGCTGGCTTCGTCGCACCAGTTTTCAAACTGTACGTCTGCCAATGCTGGAGGGCGCACGGGATTTCACCGGATTCGAAGCTGCACCACTGCCCGGTGTTTAGTTGCGTTGACACGACCAAAGCTCGGCTTCGAGCTGGGCGCGGGCGAGGAGAAGCGCCAGATTGGCGAAGCGCGCGCCGTTGGCGAGGGCCGCAAGTTCGCCGGTGAGTTGGGCGATATAGGCGGCAGTGCATTGCGTGCCCTCGACAATCTCCGTGATTTCAACAGGTTTCGCAGTTTCCGCGCCCGAAGAAGCACGGCTTAATCTGCGCGCTACCGATGCTGGCTTTTGCATTTTTCTGTTCCCCTATGTTCGTTAAATGTTTCCTATATGTTCCCATATTTTGGCGCGTTTGTAAATAGGTTAATGAGAAATATCGTAATTTATTTTATGACAGCGGCTTGGAGGCTGTGGTAAGGAAAGCGGGCATGTTTGCGGCGGCAAGGTCATTCGGACGGGTTTTGGCGCGGGCGGCTTGCGCGGGCGTGTTGCGGTGCTAGAACATGAAAGAGCGTTCCTCCGGAATGTCGTGGACAAATCCCGCGAGCCGCGCCTATGGAGTCGCGGCTATGCGACAAAGGAGCCGTTCGTCGTAAGCATCAGGGGAGACAGACATGGCTGGGAGCGTGAACAAGGTCATTCTCGTCGGTAATCTCGGCCGCGATCCTGAGGTGCGGCGAACGGGCGCCGGCGATCCTATCGTAAGCTTCTCTGTCGCCACGTCCGAGTCCTGGCGCGACAAAACCTCCGGCGAGCGCAAGGAACGGACCGAATGGCACAATATCGTGATCTTCAACGAAAATTTGGGCAAGATCGCCGAGCAATATTGCAAGAAAGGCACGAAGATCTATCTCGAAGGGCAATTGCAGACGCGCGAATATGCCGATCGCGACGGCAATCAGCGCAAGACGACGGAGGTGGTGCTGACCCGCTTTCGCGGCGAACTAACCCTTCTGGACAGCCGCGGTCGCGGCGACGCCGGCGGTGCCTTCGAGGCGTCCAATAATTCCTTCGGCCGCGCGTCGCCGATGGAGCAGGCGCCGGATCGCCATGCGGCCTCCGCTGGCCCGAGCCGCGCGGCGGACATCATCGACGACGACATCCCGTTTTGAACGCTGTTTTGGCCGCTCGTCCGGCGAGCAAATCAGCGGCCAGGGTTGCGGCCCTTTTTCGGACCGACCACCCCGGCGGCGGATTCGCGGGCACCTCGGCCACAGGCGGCGCCGACGGGCGCTCGCGCCGTCACTTGCCTTTCTTGAAGCCGGGGACGATATGGTGGGAGGGAGCGGTGCCGAGGGGCCGGGAAAGCGGTCAATCGGGATTTCCGCTGCGTCTACAAATGATAGATACCGGGAGGAAGTGACGATGGCGCGGCCGACCTTGCCAGGAAAGCGCACAAAAATATCGGCTCTCGATGTGGTGATCGTGATTCTCGGTATCGTTGGTATCATGGCCTTCAACCGGATGAGCATCGCCAGGCTTCAACGCTCGCTCCCCAATGCCAACAGCCAGATAGTGGGGGACTGGACGTCGACGCGCGGACGGGAGCATCTTGTTTTTCGCACCGACAAGACGGTCAGCATGACTGTCCCTGCCGATTCGGCGGAAGACAGCACGGCGCCGGCTGCTCCGGAAACAAATGGTCCGGCGCCGGTGACGGGTAAGTATCAGGTCGTGCAAGGGGGGAAGGTGGCTATCCAACTGATGAACGGAAATAAATACACGACGACAATCAGTCCAGCGAGCCCGAACCGCTTTGATCTTATCGATTCGGCGACCGAGGGAGTGACGACGTTCGAGCGACTGCCGGCAGCTCCAGCCAGCACTGGGACCACGCCACAGGTGCCTTCCCAATGATCTCGTCCTTTGCCGCGAACGTCTACACCATGATCGACAAGCCAAGGCCACTCGTGTAGAGCTGCTTTCCTCGATTCAAAATTAGCGTAGCGAAACGCTCGCCGGAAGAGCAGGCGAAACGGCGAGGTTTAGTGTCAATGAACATCATCGCGGAACTCGAGGCCGAGCAGGCCGCCAAGCTCTCGGCTGGCAGGACTATCCCGGCGTTTCAGCCGGGCGACACTCTCGTCGTAAACGTCAAGGTGACGGAGGGCGAGCGGACCCGCGTGCAGGCCTATGAGGGCGTCTGCATCGCCCGCAACGGCGGCGGGGTCAACGAGAGCTTCACGGTGCGCAAGATCTCCTATGGCGAGGGCGTCGAGCGCGTTTTCCCGGTGCTTTCGCCGAGTATTGAATCGATCAAGGTGGTGCGGCGCGGCAAAGTCCGGCGTGCGAAGCTCTATTATCTGCGCGACCGGCGCGGCAAGTCGGCGCGTATAGCGGAGAAGATGGAGACGCCCGCCGCCAAGGCCGCGCGCGAGGTCGCCAAAAAAGCAACCAAGGCTGCCGCCAAGATAAAGAAGGCAGCTCCCGCCGAATAGGCCTGCGGGAACTATTGGCTCGTCTCTACCAATGGCGCGTCGAGCATCCATTGATTCGTCCCTGTGAAGTTCCCCAAGGCGCTGAATAGGCATGGGGTTTTGCCGTAGTCGTGGCATCGGATTCGCCGGTTTTTTGGCGCTGTGGATGGGTTTTCTTGCAAATTGATCGGGCGCTTTTGGCGTGATTCTCTTCGCCGTGGCGATGCCGCGGAGGGCGATTCGATGCGACCGAGGGAGCGGCGGAAAGCGGGCAGAAGGATCTGTTCAAGGCACGGCTCGCCCCGATCGTCGATAGGAACCGCCCTCTCATGAAACGGGCGCGCGATCGCCTGGGATTTTCGGGAGAAGAGCTTCGGCGCCGTTTATTCGGCCCGGCCGGGCGATCTTCCGCGGCGCGGATTCTTTTGCCACAAGCTTCCCTTCGCGCTCGTCGCTGACGCGCTGGCGGCAACGCATGGGCGCGGAGAAGGCGAACGCGCTCTTGCAAGAGTGGCTTTCGGTCGCGACGCGAACGGGCGCCGCGCGACCATCGGACTTCCCCGAGGGGATTGGCGATCCGACCGTGCAGGAGAAGGCGGTCGCCGGGCCACATGAAAGCCGAGCATCGCATGGGCCGCAATTATCTCGCCCATGCGACGGGCGACGCGATCAACGCCGTGCGCGCTGCCGTCGGCTGTAACTTCCGGCGCCTCCTCGCAGGGCTGGCGTTTTTGGTGTCCGCGATCACCTTCGCCCTCGCAAACCAAAACCTTCCCCAGCCAGACCTATCGCCGCCTAAGCCTTAATCTTCACCGGCGAGCCATAGAATGGCGTCACAATGCGGTTCCTTTTGCAACCAGAGCGAACCGGGCGTCATTTAGAGCGTATGAGTGCTCCACCAAATTGGCCCCGCAACCGGCTTTTGCTCGCCCTGCCACCCTCCGATCTCAAGCGGCTTATGCCGGAGCTTGAACACATTGCCTGCCATCGCGAGCAGGTCCTAATGGACGCCGATAGTTCGCTCGACCATGTCTTCTTCCCCAACAGCGGTGTCGTCTCAGTGGTGGCGGTTTATGCGGACGGCCGGATCATCGAGATGGCAACGATTGGCAGGGAAGGCTACACACCTGTGCAAGCCGTCTTCGGCGCCAAGAGTTCCCCCGTCCGGCTTCTCATCCAGATCCCAGGGGACGCAGCAAAGATGCCGCGCGCGGCGTTCACGCGGGCCATGGAGTCGATGCCGTCCTTCCGAAGTCTCATGTACGCTTACGTCCAAGCCTTTCTCGAGCAGGTCTTGGTGTCGGTAGCGTGCAACGGTGCGCACAGCCTCAAGCAGCGGCTGGCGCGTTGGCTGCTGATGATGCGTGACCGCTGTGACGATGACACACTGCAGATCACTCAAAACCTGCTCGCCGAAATGCTGGGTGTCCAGAGGCCAACCATCACCAATGCTGCCCGGGAGTTGGAACGTGCCGGTTTGATTGCGCGCGGCCGGCGGCAAGTCACGATCCTTAACCGGCTGGGCCTCGTGGAGGCATCTTGTGAATGCTATCAGATGGTCCGGACGCACGTCGCTTTTCACCTTCCCAAAACATTTCCCCCGAATAGGTAATGTACATTACCGACACCGCCCCCTCAACGAGCTAACGGTCAAGATTGGCGGAGGCTGACGTAAGCTCTCTAGCGAGATCGTATTCTTGCTGTCGAGAAGACTCTTGAAGAGCGCCCCATGCGAGCACGTTTCTAAATGAGCCGTGTCACTCCAAAGTTGCGGGATTTCGCCGAGCGTCTCATTGCTTGTGAAACGAGGGGAAATAAATCTTCCGAGACAAAAACCCCGGCGGCCAGTCTCGTCGCTGAGAAGTTGCGTCCGCATCTGGCGACACTCATTGGCAACATCGGTTTTCGTGCGCTCCTTTCTCGCGCGCTCGCGCTGGCCTACGCGGAAGTTCGGTGGCTGCGCGCGGTGCATGTCAAAGCGGATGGCTCTTTCGAAGGGTTGGACGAATTTGCAGCGCAAGTTGACCCGGAAGAGAGTTTCGAGGGCTGCGTTGTTCTGGTCGCCCGGTTGCTCGGACTGCTGGTAACTTTCATCGGCGAAGATTTAACGCTGCGGTTGGTGCGCGAGGTCTGGTCGAAACCGTCTCTCGACAATTTGGAGTTGGGTACGAATAAAAATGAAAAACCAAAATGACGCGGCTAAACGCAAACTGACCAAAAAAGTCATGAGCCAGCGCGCTAAAGTCACGATCCGCAAACTGCCGACCGGCGTGCGCGGTCTCGACGACATCCTGGGCGGCGGTATCCCGGAATTTTCTTTCAACGTCATCGCGGGCCCGCCGGGTGGCGGCAAAACCACGCTGGCGCATCAGATCGTTTTCGCCAATGCGACGGCGCGGAAGCCAGCGCTCTATTTCACGATCCTCGGCGAACCTGCCTTGAAGATGCTGCGCTACCAGCAACAATACTCTTTCTTCGACGGATCCAAGTTGGGCAACGCCATCCGCTTTATCAATCTGTCCGACGTGGTGTTGCAAAAGGATTTGGACGCAGTGCTGGAGGAAATTATCAAAGAAGTCACGGCGACCAATCCGGGCGCCGTGGTGGTGGATTCTTTTCGCACCGTCGTGCGCAAGGGGATGGCCGGCGTGAGCGAACTCGAGATGCAATCCTTCATCCAGCGCCTCGCCCAGTTTCTGACCGGTTGGGAAGCCACATCGTTTCTGGTCGGCGAATATACCGCCGATGAGATGCGCGACAATCCGCTGTTCACCATCGCCGACGGTCTCCTCTGGCTTTCGCAGGTGGCCGAGAGAAATTCCGTGGTGCGAAAATTGCAAATCATCAAATTGCGCGGGGTGGCATCGGTGCCTGGATTGCACACCATCCGCATCAGCGATGACGGGTTGCAAGCCTTCTCGCGCACGCTGGGATTGACCGCACAAAAAACGAAACCGTCGCGGCGTCGGCGGCTTTCCATTGGTGTTCCCGAGTTGGACAAGATGATGGGCGGGGGCATTCTCGAAGGCGACAGTCTCCTCATAACGGGACCTTCGGGGACGGGCAAATCGGCTTTGGCCACGCAATTTATCGCCGAAGGGCTGCGCAAGGGTGAACCGGGAATCATAGCGATCTTCGAGGAACGCCCGCAAGAGTATGCGAAGCGCGCCGGCAGTTTTGGTTTGAACTTAGAAACGCTGCGGGAAAAGAGAAAAATCGAAATCCTTTACCTTCGTTCGCTCGACCTTTCGGTGGATGAAACCATGCAAGAGATTTTAGAAGCCGTCGAAAGGGTCGGCGCAAAACGGCTGGTGATCGATTCACTTGCTGGTTTCGAGATGGCACTCGCGCCCGATTTCCGCACGGACTTTCGCGAGTCGCTCTACCGGATGATCGCGGCGTTGACGAGAGCCGGGGTCACAATTCTCAGCACGGTCGAAGTGGAGGATAATTTTATCGGGATGTCGCTGAGCCATTACACGATTTCGTTTCTCACCGATGATATTGTTCGGTTGCGTTATGTGGAGATCGATGGCCAGCTTCGGAAGGTGATGGTCGTCATCAAAATGCGCGGCGGCAATCACAGCAAAGACATCCGGGAATATGTCATCACGGACAAGGGCGTGGTCGTCGTCCACCCGCGATCCACGGACTACGACGGGCTGACCACAGGAATCCCCCGGCGAACAGGCCCCCGCCCGGCGCAAGAAGAAGAAGTCGCGCCAGAACCGAAGGCGAAGAAGTGAGAGGGAAATTTATGAAGACCCATTACATAATCATCCGTCGAGTGGTCGGGGCCCTGAACTAATGGCCGCGAAACCAACATCAGTCACTGCGGACCTGCCGCCCGACTTGTCGAGCCTCTGCCTCGCCATCACCGAGCACGCGCCTTTGCCGATGGCTACGGTGGAGGGAGCCAGCCACATCGTGCGCTATGTCAATCCCGCCTTTTGCCGCCTGTTAGATAAACCCTCGGAACAACTCGTCGGAACACCGTTCTGCGAAATGCTGCCGAAAAAGGACGAATGCGTGACGTTGCTCGACCGCGTTTTTCGCACCGGAAAACCCGAAAGCCACACCGAACAGGAACATTCCAAACGTCATCCTGTCTTCTGGTCTTTTACGATGTGGCCGGTGTTTGCGGGCGAACACCCCGTCGGAGTGATGATTCAAGTGACCGAGACCGCGCAGTTCCATGAAATGATGCTGGCTACGAACGAGGCGTTAATACTCGGTTCGCTGCGCCAGCACGAACTCACCGAGGCCGCCGACTCGTTGAACGTCCAACTGCAAAGGGAAATCACCGAGCGCGTGAGGCTTGAGCGCGAGCACGCGGCCGCGCACGAGCGTATCGGCATGCTGCTGCAAGAGCTGACACACCGGGTTAAGAACAGCCTGCAATTTATCGCTTCAATGGTCATGATTGAAGCGCGGAGCCTCGAGAGCGGCGAGGGAAAGGCGGCGCTTGCGAGGGTCTCACGTCGCATCCTAGCCCTCGGGCGCCTCTATTCAAAGCTAAGCGAAGCCGACACCTTTGAGGCTGTCGATGCGGCGACCTATCTGAACGAGCTATGCCGCGACCTGATCGCATCCGTATATAAGGACGGCGACGCGTTCATCATGCTCAAGACCGACATCGAGAGCGAGCTTCTGCCGACCGACCGGGCAATTCCGATCGGGCTTATTGTGAATGAGCTCGTCACGAATGCTGTCAAGTATGGTTTTCCGGGCGAGGCGCAGGGCACGGTCACGGTAACGCTAAAGCGGGTGGCCGGGGAGCTTCGCCTGACGGTCGCCGACGACGGCCAAGGGTTCGATCCTCGAGGGGCCGATTCCGGGCTCGGCGGCCGCCTGGTTCACGCTTTCGCCCAACAGCTCGGCGGCCAGGTCGAGCGGAAGAGCGACAGCCAAGGTACTACCGTGCAGCTAATTTTACCCTCGCGAGAAGGCTCGTAGAGATCTGAGCGCGCGAGGGTATGAGCGCGGTGTGTGGAGTCATGAAAAGCTATGATTTGCACGCTGCTATCTTCGTCGCCGGCTGAAGCCAACCGAGGGGAGCGATAACGCGGCAAACAATGCGCAAAGCGGTATTGGCATAGGAACCTTGAATTGTTTCGTCGATCTGCCCTTCCTTCTCAATCGGCCGAGCCGACCAGCTTTCGAACCGCACATGCGTGCTCTGATCGATAATTCCATTGGCGAGCAGGAACTCGAATTTCTGCGACAAGGATCTCTGATCGAGGAGGTTTATGGACTTATCGTCCGAAATGCTTTCCTGCTCGAGCTTCATCTGCCCTGACGCCGGCGAAATCTGCTGACAGCCAAGCTGCTCATTGCATTCGTCGGCCAGATCGACGCCGAACGCGACGCCATGCTTGCGCAAAACATCCTTGTTCCTCCGCAGGACGTCGAGAGCGTAATCTGTCCGATACTGAAGCTCCATGTCCATGAACACCGCCCTTGGGCAGGCGCCCGAATTGCAAAGCACGTCGAGCAGCCGAGACAATATGGCCGTGTCGCGATGGCAGGGCGCTTCGAGAAACCTGAACGCACGCTCAAACGAAGCCGGATTTGGATGCGAGACATGCAGAGCATCGAGACATTGCTCGTCGGCCCATTCCCAGCCAGGGTGCACGTTCCAGTGGAACGAAAATGCGGGCCTGTTTGCAAACCGGCGCGTCATGACCTCGGCATAATCGAGATAATCCCGGATGAGGCCGGTAAGCCTGTCGTCTTCCGCATGAAACGCGTCCGCTTGCGGGCAAGGATCGACGCGCGCCTTCGCTTTGCGCGCCTCCCAGGTCAAACCGCCGTCCCCCGCGAGCAAGATTTCTGCATTGAAGGACGGGAGCAGGGCGGGAATCCTGTGGTCCAAGACGATCTCGTCGGGCGCATAATCTTGTCCGTCCTTGGTGACGAACCAGCCGCGGCCTGCCGGGTCGAACCGCCCAGTCGCGGTCGAGATGTGGAAGATGGTTTCGAACAGGTTTTTTCCTTCGACCGGATCGCCAAGAAACTCGAGATCGCCAAGCGAGCGGCCGCTGAAGCATTGGGTCCAGGCCGGCATTTCCGTGCTGATCGGCACGCCGGCTGTCCGAAACGCGAGAAGCTGATCGGACGTCAAATGTCCGATCTCGGCAGCGTTTATCCCCAAACTGCTGTCCGTCCGCCGCAGAAAATCGAAAAGCCTAGGCCACAAATCCGTTTCGGTGAAGCTTCCGGCGACATGGCCGTTGATCGCCGCTCCCTGCGGCCGATACCATTCAGCGGCGGCGAGTTGGTTGGGAGCGAACGAGTACGGCCCCGCGTCTGCGATGGGCTGCGTAAGCTCTGCCCCACGACCGCTTCCAGCGAGGCAGATCAACAAGATTGCGACCGAACCGGCTCCGCAGAAAACCGGGCGACGCAGACGGCCCATCTCGGTCTTCACGCGCGGGAACAAGCGCCGGGAACAGAAAAGCGAAACGCCGTCAACGAGGCGGTGGCCGGCCTTAAGACGCTCTGCTCTTTTCAAGAACGAAGATGTTTTCATTGATGACGAACGCGCTCCCGATGATGCGGAACGCGCCGTGCGAACCCGCATGCTCCAGCAACTCACGAAACGTTTCGGTGGTCCATGCGTGAAAGTGAATATCCTGATTGCGGTCGGACATCTCGGCCGCCGCCCTTTCGAGGTCTTCGTCGGGCGTCGGGTTTCCCCACTCGGGGCGCGCAACATCGCGCAAGAACTCAACATAGCCGTTAATCCGAGTACCGGCGCCCCCATCCGCGGCGTCTTGGATCAAATGGACTAAAGGCGTCGGCCGTCGGTGCTTGTCGAAGGTGAAACGAAGGTCGGGGACAACCAGCAAATGGATGCCGCCCGGCTTTAGAATGCGGATGGCGTTTTCGATGCTGCCGAGCGGATTTTCAAGATGCTCGATCACGTGCGCGGAAATCACGAAATCGAGACTGTTGTCGTCGATCCCCCATAGGCTTGCGCATCGATGGCGCCGCCGGTGGCGACGTCGTCGACCTTGAAATAAGCTTTCAATTCCTCGCCGTCTCGAATGTCCCCATAATCGAGGCCGCCTGCGTCGCGGATCGCCGCATAGCGCTGCGGCTCGGTCTTGCGCAACAAGGCCATCTCCTCGCCGGCCGCGATCAGAAAGCCTTCACTATCTTCAGCCCCTTCCATACTTAGCCCCCGATGATTCGATCCCTTAAATCCATTGATCCCGGCAGCCTCTTCGCGATCAGCAAAATATCAGTGGCTGGCAAGGGGCGCTGCTTTGTTTTTTCGGTGAAAGACCTTATGCTAGCTTCAGTCGGATCAAGTATGGTCTTTACATCGTCCCCACTGTCAAGCAAGTGATATTCGTCTGCCAGTTCCAGCAATCTCTGGATTGGGTTAGTATAGCATTCCATTGGATCTGGAAAGTATTCAATCTGTATAGTACAAACTCTGTCGGTCATTGTTTGTCGCATGCCATCTAATACCTTGAAGTCAGCGCCCTCGGTATCAATTTTGATAAGCAACCCTGGCGCAGAGCGAGTGGTCTTTATAAAATCATCAATCTTAATTCCATCGACGATCACTGACTGTGTATCAGTAATTCCCGGCCTCATCATCGCCTCTCGCAAAAGGCTGCATGACGGCGAATTGTTAGTGGGCTGGTGAAAAATCACTTTGCCCGTTTCATCAGTCGCTGCAGCGTTGATACAAAGAGTCGTGTCGCTGAGACGATTCACTTCGACGGATCTTTGAAGCAACCCATAAGTTTCTCCTGGCTCAAATGCGTATATCCTATTCGTCTGGCTGCACCGCTTATAGAAAACGCCCTGAGAGATCGTAGTTATACCTATGCTAGCTCCTACATCAAAGTAGTCAAAATCGATGCATTTTCGCCAATAATGAAGGCTTGCTAAAGCGAACGCACCCAAGCCGTTTAGACCCCATGCATACTCTAGCGGCAAGTTGCCAGCTTGCCACAATGGAATCAAGTTGTTTTCGTCAACTTCGCATGCTCTAGCGTCATTCATTACATGTGTGTATGGACTGTCGCCTTTTGAAAAGTACAAATAAAGATCAGAGAGTTTTACAAGCGAAACGTTTTTAGCTTCGACCATTTACGTTCCGATTTAGTTTGCCACACCGAGCTTCGAAAGCTATGCTACAACAATGGCGCGGGCGTTTCAAATATAAGGTGTCGCATGAGCCAGAAGCGCTGCCGGGTAAAACACATATTTTATCTCCTTATCCCTGAAAAACGTCCCGTTAGGAAAGACAGCGCTGCCCTGGTCGATCAAGGCGACGTGAATCGCAAAAGGGCAGAATTTTTGGCAGGCCTTGAAGCAGACGATTATTGGGGCTCGGATCCGCGTTTAATTCGGTTAACAACGCATTGACAGACAACGCATTTATACGGGTTTGTTCAATCGGAGGGAGTAACTGTATAAATCTACCAAGAATATTAATTATTGCATAAAGGACCGATCCACTGTTTGGAACCTCTGAAGCTTCTAAAATAAAGTCATCTACGATGAAATTTTCAATCGCCTGCGGTGTCATATTGAAGTATTGGCTTGGAAACCCATGGTAGGTTTGCATGAACGCTGTGTCGATACGAAAACCACCCCCGTCTTTCAAGACTCGGCGAACTTCGGCCGCAGAGCTTATCGGATCGAAGACATGTTCGAAAACGGCTCCCGAGACCAGGTAATCAATGGATCCAGTTGCAAAGGGCAAGGCCTCCGCCTCCGCGCAATGTCAGCGTTTTCTGTAGGAAGAATGTAGATCGATATTACCCTCGGATCGAACGAGGGAACATCACCTGAGCCGAGATGAATGATAATCGCGTTTGAATCCAGTTCACTCGGAGCGATGAATTCGTCTGTGTTTCTAGAAATGACGGATTTTTGCGGGGGTGTGATATGAAGCTGATGTACCTCTCTCACAAGTATCGGCTTATTGTTGATTATAGGGTAGCGCTCATCGGTGTCGGATAAAAAAATTAGAAGCAGAACGAAGTTTCGTTTCGGTACGTGGGCACCGCAAAAATTTGATAATCCTATCAATCGACATCGCCATACGCGGAAACCTTTACGTTAAAATCCTGTCCGCGCGCCGGCGCCCGCCTCGATGCCGTTTCCGCAGATGAAAGGTCTGAGACCGTTCGCCGCGCGATCTCGACTTCCTTGGGCGGCAAGCTTTCCAAATCGAGCCTTTCGATGATCGCCTGTCGCGAGGACCACACGTGAGTAAGGAGGCGGCGCTGTTGATGCAGGGCGGCGACGCGCGCCGACAATCATCAACAGGATATTGCATTCAGAAAGCAGACGTTTCATCCTGACGCAATGCTTCTGCCTCTTTCGAATGTGACCGGTCCAACAAATCGAGCCGGCCCTGTTAGAATGCGAGGTCAGCGATCTTATTGGCGCGTCAAAACGACGAATTTGTCGCCGAACGGATGTTCAAAAGAATAATTCCCCGGAAACTCGTTGACGATCTCGCAAACAGCGGTCCTGACGCCCTCCGAGAAAAAACCGTAATCGTCAATCACAGCCATGCCGCCTTTAGGCATCCGGTCTATGAGGAATTTCAAAACCTCATACGTCGACTGATAAAAATCCATATCCAAATACGCAAACGAAATTTGATCTGGAGACTGCGCTTTCAACGAATCCAAATTGATCCAGCCTTTAACGATTCGAAAATGTTCCATGTTAGGCGTTACCGACTGGAGTTCCGCCGTCACATAGCGCTCGGGAATTGAAATCTCGCCCTCATAAGCGGCTATCGTTTCCTTCCTGAATATATCGTGCAGCAGAATATCCTTGTCGTGCGGTCGCGGCAATCCTTTGAATGAATCATATAGCCATAGCTTGCGAGTGGTCGGCTTGCGCAACATCACTTGTGCGAGCAGAGCAGATGTCTTTCCATGCGCAACCCCATACTCGCACCAGTCTCCTTGAACACCCTCTATTAGGTCTAATGATTTCAAAATATAGGCAGATTCAAGCAATGTCGTTCCAGCTAAGCGACTTAATCTGTATTGAATCTCCGGCGTCAAGGTTATTTTAGTTTTTTGCACAACATTAAATATTTTGAAAAAGTCGGATACATTATTTGTCCGGTGGGCAACCTGTTCGCCTAAAAAGCTTTTTAACGCACGAATCGCGTGTTCATCATATTCCACGCCATCCACCATAATGCCGTTTGCCACCGCTTGTCTCCCCTGAGCTGTTGTTGCTGTTGTTGCTGTTGTTGATGTTATCAATGCGACGCCAAAATGATGCCGGCTATAGCGGCGGCGTCATTGAATGACAAGTTCGCCAGCGAAAGCGCCATGCATGGTTCCGCCTGCGTCGACGCCCAATATCTCGAGCCTATAGGATCCATAAGCCAGCGACTCCATTGGACAGGTCCATTCGAACCCCGACCGAACAAACATGCTCTTTTTCAAATATTGGGCGACGTCTGGACGCGCCACCAAGACAGCCGGCGCGGCGGCGACGCATTCCTCGCCGATCAAACGGACCACGACAGCGTCGAAGGGCTCGCTCAATTCCCGCGGCACCGCCCATCCAACAATCTTCAACAGCGCGCCGCTCGCGCGCAACACGTTCGTCGCGCTGCGCTTCTTTGGACTTAAGCCGCCAATCGAGTCGATATAAGCCCTTGCTCCAGCGTGTTGGCTGCCGGACGCACGTGTCCCGAGTTTCGCCTTCATTTTACGGACCAACTGGCCGGCGGCGCCGACGGCCGCCGATTCCCTGGTCGATTCTGGAGCCATTGAATTGAAGCTCGCTTGCCATGGCTTGGACCAGAATTCATTTTCACCGCGCCAAACCGGTTCATCCCCGACGCGAACGGAGAGTCTCGTACCCGAGCCGTAGCGCAAAGCGTGGTTCCCAGCGCGGAACCCGATGGCGAGGGAGTACAGGCCGGGTTCAATCGCGGTGAGATCCAAGCGGCATACAGACCAGCCGCGTCCCTTCAACAGACGGCGAGCGGCGCCAAATCGCAGCCGGTAATTGCATCCGCCCAACAGAAGAAATTCGAACGGCGCGCGATCCAGGTTGATTGGAACGCCGATTGCGAAGGCCAATGAGGTCTTGAAGTCCGGAACAAAGACGATCTTCTCGGTCGCGATCGAACTCGTCGCCTCGTCAACGACCAGCGAAATCGCATCGTCGCCGGGCCTCAGCCAGCGCTCGACGGATGCCCGCTCAGTCACGGTGCGCGGCGACGCCGCCGCTTCGCTAGATTCAATGTCAATTGCCAGAAAATCTTCCGCGGCGTGGCTTTCGTCATAGGTTACCTCTAAGTGCGTCCAGTCATGGCTGTTGAATCGCAGACCTAGGTCGCTGAGAAGCAGGGACCGCGATTTGACGCCTAAATTCGGAGGACCGGATACAGGGTAACGCGAAAAGAGGTCATCATATATCCGGTCTAACGCATCGAAATGCTGATCGTGGCCCTGTTTCAGCGTCGCTTTATCATATTGAAGCGGTGCAAGCAGGCTTCGATCCGCCCAATACTTTCGCAAGATCTTGATGAGGTCGAACGGGTGCTCCTTGTCAATGACGACGCCGTCAATTCCGTCGTGTACGCGCTCCGCCAGCGCGCCATACCCCAGCACGATCGGAACGAGCCCGGCCGCGCGCGCTTCATCCAGACTGATGCAATATGTTTCGGGCCAAATCGAAAAGTGAACGGATACGTCCATGTCGCGAAGCATCAGAGCCAAATTCGACTGGTCAAATTTGCCATGAACCTTGACGTTCACGAAAGCAGGATTGTCGAGTCCGTGGGCTAGTTCTGAATCAACTCTGCCGATGATGTGGATGTCGATCGGATCGTGGGTCAATTGCCAGAACATCGCGATCAGCAGATCGCCGCCTTTCTCGTGGGTGAAATTCCCGAGGACAGCGACTTGCAGGCGTTCGGATCGCCGGTTCCCTCGATCCGTTTTTCCCGCAATTTCGAACAGGTCTTCGAGCGTTCGGCGCCGGGCGGTGTTGCCGATAACATGGTGCCTATGCATGTCGAGGTACGGATAAACCTTGGCGAATTTCCGTTTCGAATATTCGCTGCTGTGAACGAAAGCGTCGATCCGGCCGAGCACGTTCGACATGACCCAGCGACGTTGCGTCTGCGCGCCCGGCGCCGCTACGCGGCGCGAGCTCAAGCAGATGTCGCAGACGTCGACGCGGCTATCCGCAACGTCGCAATATTTATCCTTGTAGCCCACCAGCGTGAATTCGTTACACAGACAGAAGTAATCGTGCACCTGGAAAACGCTGGGAATTCCGAACGCATAGGATATCAGGGGCAGATCCAACGGATGACCGATTAAATTATGGTAATGCACCAAATCGAAATTGTACCTTTGAATGACCTCCCCAAGGATCTCTTCCCGCCTTGAGTCGCTTATTCTTGTCTGCGGTAACGAGCCACAGTCAAACGAAATGCTGGCGCCGTCTTTCGTGTCTTTAAGCTGTAGGCGGCCCGTATTGCGATCCGGGTAAAGAATGGAAAAATCATGGCCCGACAGAACTTGGGCATACGTCTCTTGATACAGCTCCACGCCTCCATATGGAGCAACGCCCGCCACATTGTGAGAAACAAGCAGGATACGCTTGCGCTTGTTAGCAACGGCCGGCGTTGCCGCCGAAAGCGGCGGATTTCGTGCGGCGACTGCGTCTATGATGGCCGCGACGCGGTTTGAATAGAGATGATCCCGCAACGCCCGTTGACGCGCCGCGGAGGCGATTTTTTCCCGTCTGTCTGGATCCTTTATCAGCGCGTGAATTGCCTCCGCGGCCGCGGCCATGCCATCGACAATTACAATCTCCTCGCCCGGCGCAAAATATTGGACCACAGTCGCGCGCTCTGTAACATAAATCTGAGCGGTTCCCGCGAGCGCCAATTCGAAAAGCCGCGGCGGAGGCGTGCCGCCGTCGATCTTTGCCGCGTTGTGGTTTCCAAAGGTTCGATCCAAGGTCAAGGCAACCATCGATCTATTCGCCATGCGCGCGAATTCTCGCGGCGCGAGGCGAAAGTTGGTGATCAGATCGAGGTCGCCAAGATGAAAATTCGGGAGGTGCGGGTTGCCGGAAAGGCCAATTTTTTTGCGCAGACCGGGCTTTAGCCTCGCAAGCAACGCATTGATCTCGCCAACACGTTCCGGCCACGCGGTGCCGACGAAGAATAGATCAAACAAGAAGTCACCCGGCGCGCATAACACGGGGAAATCATGAAATTTGTCCGATGCGGCAAACGGTAAATGCTTCGCGCCGGAAGGATACAGGCGAAGGGCGCTAACGTCATTGGTAAAAACCATGTCGAACAGGCCCGCGAGCTGAACGTTACGATCGAGCTCATAGGGGTCCTCCGTCGTCCACAAAACGGACGTGCGAACATGTTTGACTGCGCGATGGAGCGGTTCTACGATTGCGCCCGCGCCCCCGACAACGACAAGGATGTCAACCTTGGCGTCGATGCAATGTCTGACGACATTGCCGTATGTCAAAACGCTGATGTGAGCGACATCTGCGCGGCTGCGGAAGGCGGCTGCGATGGCGACGACGATGTATTGATTGCGCGTTTGCGGATCTGTTCCAAAGACTGCGACATTCAATCCGGCGGTCATTCGATTCATCCTCGATCGGTCGACGCTAAGCGAAAATCTAGCAATCTTTCCTTCTCTAATACGCTCAGCAATGTCTGGGCGCGATGATCAAACGTATGCGCCGCCCGAACGCGATTTTGAGCGGAGGCCGCGATGCAATCCATTGCGTCTGGATCTTGCCGCACGCGATCAACAATCGAGGCGAATTCGCTGACGGTGTTGAAAGTCAAGATTTCGGTTTGATGCTCGAAATAATCGAGAATTTCGCAAGAGTCCAGGAAGGCTACTTGGATACAGCCCGCCGCGGCAGCCTCGAAGGTGCGCGGCCCAGGCGTGGATGCAACGATTTCGAAGCCTCGATTAGCGATGTTGAAATCGCGGCCGACGTTCAAAACAATTCGCGCGGATGTGTATGCGTCGACAAGCGCCTTGGCGGGCATTCGTTCATTGCGGCAAAAGGGGAGGCGCTCGTCCCAACCATCGCCGATGATCAGGGTTCGACGAGAACCAAGGACGTTTCGAATTTTCGATATGATCGCGCGCCGGTTCGGGTAGGCGACGCCACAAAAGAAAATATCGGTTGTTCGATAGCGAAGCGGAATCAACTGGCGGAAATGGCGATCTTGGTCCGCGGCAAGCGGAAGATGGGTCACGTTAGCGGATTGATAGTAATCGACGCTCGCGCGATCCGTCGTGAAAATCCAATCACATTGCCGGTCGATTTTCCAGTTGAAGTCAAACTCGTACGGATCGTCATGGAGCCAATAGACCAGAGCGGCGCCAACGGATCGCGACGCCCGCGCGATAGCCGCGTAATCAACGTTGTCCAATGTGACGCTGCCAACGCCGAGCACGAGACGCGGTTTGATCTCCGAAACGGCGTCGAGCGCGGTTTGAACAGACGATCTATGAATCACGCATTGCCGGGCCACCCGCGCCAACGCTGACGAAAACGATTGCTCAATCGATGTATTCGAATTGCGATGATCGGGCATCGTTCGAAAGACGAGAATAGAGCCGCGATCGCCCCCTGGCAACACTGCGCTTCTCAACCGACATCTCCTTCACGGGAACGCGCATTAGGTTGCCCCAACGCTTGTTCTCTAATATTCTGTGCACGAAGCCAAGCGCAACGGACCAAACAAACACCCAGCCGATCGCACACACATTAGCGTCAATCAATCGCGGCGAAGCGGCCTCATGCGGCTTTGCGTTGCCACTAGGGCATACATCGATTAGCGCGGGAGGATAGCGTTTTGCTCCAGACCTCCGACTCGACACGCCAGTCTTCAAAACTCCACTTCTGGTGCGATATCGTTTGCGATTTTTTGAACTGTGATCCGAGCGCCGCGTGCGGCAAGGCGCTTCTCGTTATTTCTTCGCCGTCGCGCTTCGACCCCGACTGCAGTCGAGAAAGTGCTGCAGGGGATTCACGCCACGCCTTTCAAGGTCGGGATGACGGTTGAGATATATTCTTGTTGAAAAATCGGGTCCGGGATCGAGGCCGCGCCTAACCCCTTCCCGCATATAATGGCCGAGCGGATCGAACCCTTCTTTATCGGCATCCGGATTTCGCTCCAAATACCAGTACGTATCAAAGTATTTGTTCGGGTTGCGCCTCTCGGATATGCCATGGGAGAGATAGTGAAGGTAGGGATCCATTTTCGATTTTTGGACGTCTGGATATTCCTCAAGATAATAATGCTGATCGAACAAGACCGGGTATTTTTCCAAGCCGCTCCTAAGCGCAGCTTTCCTTAATGTCAGCCTTATTTTTTTCCAAACCGCCAAATAGGGGCCCAGCGCGGGCTCAGCTGGCCCGTTGCCGGGCGAGTGCGGCGCCATAGATTGAATCGCCTGCGCAGCCCGAATTTCAAAACCCATCGGCGATCGGTTCTCCTCGAAGAGATCCGCGCGCGTTCGAAGGGGCATGTCTCGCGGCTTGTCCGCTGATCCTGGGTGGGTCGCTTTTCGCGCGGGCAGCCGCGCCGACAAGTAACCATGACAGGCGCGGTCTGCGCCGCCAGACCCGGCCGCCTGGCCGCCTGCTTTCTGGCCAGAAAAACTTGCGTTAAAACTCTCGCCTGAACGGGCTGTTTCACGAGAATACATCGGATGATGTTTATGTCTTTCCAGAACTTCAGCTAGATCGAACGGCACATTCAGACGCATGGTCTGGATCGCGAGGAACCACGTTTCCCCAACCACGTCATCGGCCATTCGATGCGCCGCAACACTCTCACTTGCTTGGGCTCTCCACTTATCGGCATTGGCATAGACGTCCTCGAGACTGTCGACCAACGCCTCTTCGTCCCAAATATCAGCCAACGGCCCAGCACACAAAGGCGTTTCGCGGTAGGGGGCCACGTCAGCGTAGACGGCTGGAACGCCAGTACTCCCGAACTCCACCATTTTAATATCGGATTTACTGTTTATGAAATCCTGCGTCTGTTTATCCGCATGGCCTTCCAAGGCGGCGACGGCCATAAGCTTGTGCTGGCGAATATAGTCGCGATATTGCTCGTACCTCAACATGCCTGTGGAATGGACCGGCGCGTCAAATCCGGAGAAATCATTCACCCCCGGTCCGATGTAGATGATCGGCAGCTGTTTCGCCCGAGAAAATGTCTGGACCGCACCTTTGAACGATTTCATTGATTTCGTTAACGGTAGATAGTCGGAACAGGTGATCAATAATCCTTCCGGCTGACCTTCACGGTGAAGCAACTCGACTTTATCGGTGACGTTGGGAGCGATGACCGTCTTGTGCTCAATTTGAACGCCCGAAAGACGCTGCAAGCTCGATGTCAACCTTGCGTTTGTGGTTGTGACCGTCCCTGCTTCACGCAGTAACGAACCGATTAGCGTGGCGTATTCGACCGTGCATTGCGGCCGGTACACGGGGGAGGAAAGCAAATTATCATCAATATCGTACACAAATCGGCCACCGAATGTGTCGATTAGGGATTGGGGGTTGAACCGCGGTGCCCGCTGCACCCAAATCGCATCGATAAGCCTAATTTCGTCGAGATTTCCAGCAGAATGAACGATTTCACCGTTGAGGAGCACGTGATAACCTTTGATGCGTCCTGCTTTGTGCATGGCGTCGAATGGGATTCGAACACGCAAATTCAATAAATTCTCATACTCATCGCTTATCACGAGAACACATGGCCGATTATCGCGATTATTAAGAGTCAAGCCGGATAAAGTTCCGATTTTTCTCGCCTTTTGTCGCTGCTTCGTAATCACGCGTTCTTTTAGAATTGAGAAGCCGTCCCTTGCCTCAAATCGTTCTTTCCCGAGACGACGTGCATTTGCGCTCATTACGCTTAATTGACCGTTAGGCGTTTGCAGTACCTGTTGGAAAACGTCATTGAACTTGGAGGGGTTTGTTGGATCGACGCACCACCCCGCATTGTAACTCGCGACGTCATAGCTTAGCGAAGAATAGTTGTTTGTAATGACAGGGACGCCATGTGCTAAGTAATTCACTGTCCGGATCGGGACAGCAAATGCCCGCTCCAATGTTCTGGCGCTTAACTCGATTGCTATTCCCCGATTGTTCATTAGTGAGGATAGCTTTGGATACGGGACCCCCTCCATCAAATGGACGAAATCGAACCGGCGCAACGCGGCGAACTCGCCATTGACCGCCGGTGCATGGGTCATGTTTGCGTTGGGCTTGCCAACGACGATAATTTCCCCGCGCCCGGCTCTTTGAAGCATTAACGCGGATGCGAATAAATGTCCCTCCGGGCTATTCCAGGGTAGGAAGGAGCCGGTACAAAAAAATGTCGGCTTTCCAGGCGAATAGGGCCCGACAATTGGCTCATCGGGCGGGTAATACGGTATTCTTATCATATCTGGGACAGTAAACGAATCTAGATGAAAGCTTAGAAGCCCTGACCAGTAAGCCTGTTGGTCAAATGAACCACATAGCAGAATGTCGGCTACAAGCAATTTATTTAAATACTGCTTAGTCAAATGCTGCAGGGACGCCCCAACGTCGCCACTTGCGATATTCGCAAGCACTTGCTCGACATTTTGTAAGCCATTGACGTCATGGATGATAATGGGACCTTCGCGCCGATGCCGAGGGAAGGTGTAAACATTTGGCCAAAGACACACTACCACATCCGGCTTAAAACGTCCGACAATGTCATCATATGTGCTACCGATTTCCCACGAATAGGAATTTGTCCTTTCTTCCTTAGTGAGTTTCTCCCAATTCGCCTTCGCAAGATCGGTGACGCGTGGCACCGAATAAGTCACGTCGAACCCATGCCTTCTAAGACCTTCGATGATCTGGTGGCTTCTAATTCCACCACCCGTGGAAATTGTGGCGCTGGATGGCAAGATGTCGATCGCAAATACATGCGCGTGAAGGTTTTCATTGTTTATATGCGAAGTCATGAATTTCGATCACCCCTTCGTTCAAGTCGGAAATCGACGAGTTTACGAGACAAGCGATGTTTTCAATGTGCCATATGTTTCTTTTTGCGACATCTCCGTCTTCAATTTTGTTCAATATCTGAAGAAGCGTCGAAGCTTTGAGGTCAACGGAGATATTAAGGCGCGACGCGATAAATTGTTTCAATCGCCGCCAGTCTTCGGCATCGACGTATAGCAGGATGAGTTCCCTTGTTAAAGGGCGGTGGTCCGCTAGTGGATAAAATCTGACGATTGAGTCCTTTGTGGAGTCCTCTCGTTAGGCCCGCGTGCGATTCTGCGCCATGCGCACAGGAATATCCATCACGGTATCGATTTCCGATCGCCGCCGCCTCGAGGCCCTCGGTGCGGATCGCAACGCCGCCCAGCGGCAGAGCTTCGCGCCAGGGAGAAGGCCGAAGGTCTTAAGTGCCCCCCGGATGTGGTTGGACAATCGCGTCGTCATGCCGATAAGCTGAATCCTCGCGCCCAGAAGAGCACGCGCGCGGTGGCTTTCGAACGACTTGACATGAACAGCTCGGTACCACCCGGTGCGAACGATCTAAGCCAGTCCCTCTGCGTCGTTCTGATCCGTCTTGTTGATCTGCGGCTTGAGGGCGGCGCGCGCATGCCTGGCATTGAGACAAACGACTTCGGGCCCGAGATTGTCGAGTTCATGCTCCAGCCATGGCGTCATTGCTCCGGTCTCGATCCCTATGCGGGCGTCATCCCCCGCATGCCGGCGGACCAAAAACTGTGATTTGTTCTGGGACCGTGGGGCACTGACCCCGCAATAGTCTCCGGCCGGAGTCGTCGACAACGCAAACGGTCATCTTCTCGGACACGTCCAATCCAACGAAGCGGGTCGTCGATGAACCTCCGACGGTGCGGATCACCACACCACCTGGGTCGCGGCACTATCGGCGGATCAAGCTCCGACCGCGATTATCGGATGTCCACATATGACAGAGCCCTTCGAACGGGTTCGACCGTGCTCTGGGGGGGTCAAACATAGGAAAGGCCGACGTCAATTCCGTCGCACCGTCGGCGCGGCCTCGTCCCGCGGCAATAACTTTATTCCGCCGCCTTGATCTAGGCTTCCATCGGTGCGCAGGCGCAAACGAGGTGCGGGCTCCATAGACATTGTCCACGCGGTTGACCGGCGGCCAGTATTTATCGACCCGGAAGGTGCCGGCCGGAAAGCAGGCGGCCTCGCGCGAATAGGGCCTGTTCCATTCGCCGAGGAGGTCTTCGACGGTGTGCGGGGCGTTCTTCAAAGAATTGTTTTCTTTGTCCATGCGCCCCTGCGCGATTGCCCGCGCCTCCTCGCGAATGGCGGGCATCCCGTCGCAGAAACGGTCGAGTCCCCCCTTCTTCTCCGACTCGGTGGCTCCGCCATCGGCGTCCCGCGACGGGCCAGCTCATGGTCGGCGGGTGGAAGCCGCAATGCCGAAAAGTTCTTTCCCGCTGAAAGCCATTGCGCCGCGAACAGCCCATCTGGCTCGGTGAGGCCGCGCAATCCGAATCGCTTTGCCGCCGACGATCCAGCGCATCGCGGGATCATGTGCCGTTCGTTCGCCAGAGGCTCCTCCGTGTCTTCCCCTGGAACCGAGGCTGGGGTATTCGTAGTGGCAGGCACAGCTGCCTTCGTCTAACCCTCATAGACGCCTACAGGAGCACGTTAAAATGCGACGGCTATTTCCTGCTGAAACATTCGATATTTACAACACGTCAGGAACATCTTGGGATTCGCATGGGAACGACCCTATGTTAATATTTGACACACGTACATTAAAAAGGGGGTATTTTATCTTATTTGTAAAAACAATTGTAGCGAATTGGTCTCCAAAACTCTATTTAGATCAAGGAGAAGGATTTTTAGAAGCTTCCGCATTTCAATTGAAACCATTACCTTCTGCAATATATTATGTACCTACCGCAGCCTTTCCGCAATTACAAAGAATTAGATTTGATCCCGCTGACGGACTAACACGGTTCCATCTCATTGCATTCCACGTGGATACCATCTGGTGGATAAGTCCTCTTCACTACTTCTTATTTGCTTTTCTCTATAGACAAGGACCCGAGCAAAACGACACAAAGGTAGTATTTTTTATTAAGGCTATATTGCGACGTAAGAATATTTTTAGATGGATGAAAACTACCGATGCTTTTGCCGCGCAATGCAATGATTTATACATCAAGGCGTTCGCGCAAAAAAACCGAATGGCATCGGATTTAGCTGCGAATATGACGAGATTCTCAACTGATATACAACTTAATTTTAAAGCTCCAATCGAAGAAGGACAAATAATCCTCATTTCGTTCATTGTGCCAACCTATAATACGCGGCCATGTTATCTTAAGAGCTTGGTCCATTCATTTCGCCTACAGAACGCCAACTATGCAGAGTTAATATTGAGTGATGACGGATCAACGTCCCCCGAGACCATTGCGGCGCTCAACGAAATCGATAGGGTAGACAACGTCCGCGTCATTATGAATGGCGTGAACAGAGGTATTGCTCTCGCGACTAACCAGGGTATTCATGCCTCTCATGGCGAATGGATTTCTTTTATCGACCATAATGACGCGTTTTTTGTAAATGCGGTGCGTGTTATAGCAAATGCAATACGAACTTATCCTACTGCACAATTCTTCTATACAGACGAATTTCTAACGGATCGAGACCTCACACCTGTAGAGGTTTATTGCAAACCGGCATTCGACTCTGTCCTATTGTCAGGCATGAATTATATTAGTCATTTCTCAATTTATAAACGCGATAGGTTAGAACAAATAGCCTGCATGCGCGCTGGGTTTGATGGGTCGCAAGATTTCGATCTTCTGCTTCGATATTTAGATGGTATGGAACGCGGTTCCATTTATCATATTCCCTATCCCGCCTATTTGTGGCGCAGAGACGGAGAAACGTTCTCCACACGGTTTATCGAAGAGGCGACAAATAATGCGAGAGCGGCACTTAAACTCGCTTATGGTAGATGTGATCGTAACATTGATGTCGTGCCCGCACGTAATCGAGAGTTACATCGCATCATGTTTACGACGAATAGAGACCCGCCGACAGTTTCGATAATTATTCCAAATAAAGATAGCTTTCGCCTGATCAGCACGCTGTTATTTGGTCTACGAAGCATTACATCATACAAGACGACGGAAATAATAGTAGTAGACAACGGATCTACAGATAAAGATGTGTTACAGCTTTATGAAAGACTGAGCGCCTCGGACGTCACATTTCGTTATGAAATCCACGTTGAGCCTTTCAACTTTTCCCGAATGTGCAACCGAGGTGCCGCACTCGCGTCTGGATCGGTCTTTCTGTTTTTGAATAACGATATAGAAGTCATAGAACCGGATTGGCTCCTAGAAATGGTAAATTGTCTAGAATTTCCTGAAACAGGAATCGTTGGCAGCCAACTCTTGTATCCTGATCGTACCATTCAACATAATGGAGTAATTGTTGGGCTTGGTGGCCTCGCGGGCCACTGGTACTTAAATTCTGGCGAAGATGAGCCTGGCCCGATGGGCAGGTTCCAAGTTCGACAGTCTATGACTTGCGTGACCGCTGCTTGCATGCTTATCACACGGAAGTGCTTTGATACTTTGGACGGTTTTGATGAGGTTGTGTTCCCCGTTGCCTATAACGATGTAGATCTTTGTATCCGTGCGCATGAGCGGGGCTTTCGGATCGTATGGACGCCCTTCGCTAAGCTACTGCATAAGGAATCAGCTTCGCGAGGACGCGACGATACATCCGAGACTATTATGAGGTTCAAGCGTGATAAAACGGCTCTTCAGAGCAAGCATCATACCGAGGCCTTGATTGACGATGCTTACAGTCCCTTATTCGATCGTTGGTATTCGATACCATCAATCGGAACGTTGACAGAACTTCCCGCTCCGCGAACCAACAAGTTTTGCTGACGGCCGCATAAAACCTAAGCATCTTCGACTTTGCTTTCCAACAAGCGCGGCGTCCATTTCCCAACCGAGGAGTGGGGCGGTCGTCGGAGCACTTCCGTTGGACTAGTTTTATTGAGGTCAATGACGGAGACAAACAAATCTCCGAAATCGGATCTTGGAGGGTGAATGCTTACTTTCTGTCGTCATGCGCTTTGGCGGCGAGATACGTCACATGGCTGACGAGCAACAGCGAAGTGAACGTCGCGCCCAGCTCGGGCAGGCTGGTGAAGATCGCGCCCTTGGCTCCGAGCATCGTTTCTGCGCTGATGCTGTTCGTCATCTCGACCAACAACGAGAAGAACCCCAGCACTAGCGTGGCAGTGATGACGACGTTCTGGAGGCGCGAGATATCGACCGTATCGGCATTCGCTTTCTCCTCCCCCATGAAAATGTCTGCAAGGGACGCGAGTCGCGGGGATGCGCGTTTATCGAGACCGTCGGATTCCGCGCCGAAAAATGGCATCCCGCGCTTCCGCAAATCTGCGTCGCCAGCTCTGAGTGTCAAATCAATATTCTTTCCTGCCCCGTCCTTTGTAGGAAGGATCAATGCCGAAATCATCGGTGAAGCTACCGCAATCCCGAGTGCTGCGGCGATAGAGGCTGGTATCGAAGGAAAGGCTGCGAATGTTGCGATATCGCCTGCGGAGCTGACGATGCCGGCGAACCCGATATTGAACAAAGCGAATGCCGCATAGCCTGCGAGCGCCACCGCTGTCCAAAGCGTGACTTGCGCACGTGCGAGAGACACGCGGTTACGTACATCTATCCAGACCCCCGCGACGCGCTGCTTCGTGCCAAGTCCCAGCGCAATGACAACCCCGCCAATGCCGATGACCAGCAGTAGAAACGGCACAACAATCGAAGTCGACCCGGCGGATGGATCGATCCCGGTGAGATATGCGGAGGCCTTGTGCAACGTTTCGAAAAAGCTGGCTTTCCGCGTCTGCTCCTGATCGAGAGCCACCGCTGCCCGCCAAATCGTGTTGCAGCCATCTTTGGCCGGATCGCCAGGGCATTCCTTTGCGTCGTCGAGAACGGATACCGCCTTGGCCGGTTCCGCCCAGACAACTTGCCCTGTCTTACTATCTACCACCGGGGCCTTGTTGTCCTTCAAGACATTGTTGCAAACCGCCGCTTGCGTGCCGTTCGGGAAGGCTTGGTAATCTTGGGCGCAAATCGCGGCGACCTTGGCGATCAGCAAATACTGCAGGGCCGGGTTATTGGTCACGAGAATACTTCTCGCCCCGCTCATCGAGCGACCGGACCACACCGACATCGTTCCGCCGGCAAGGAAGATTATGACCGCTGCGATGCCAAGACTCCAAGCGAGCTTGCTGTAAGGATTCTTGATTGCCGGCTCCGGCAGTCCGCTGCCGGTGACCGCCGAAACGAAAAGCAACTCGTTGTCGGCCGGGACTCTGCCGGACTCGAAAAGACGGTAGACACGTCCATCCGACGCATCTCCAACGACAAAGTCTCCACCATTCGTCACGCCCTGGTCTTTAATCCAGCTGGCCGCTTTCGGCAGCGGCTTATCCATGCGGGGCGCACCGGTCAGCGTCACTTCCCACAGTGCGGCTCGCGCCGGGAGCGGGGGGTTGCTGATCCAGGTTTCGCTCTCAACCGTATCCACGGTGGCGGCCATTTTCTGATAGCGCGCTGCTTCGGGGGAGCCGACGCGCGGAGCCGCGAGCGTGCGTAGCTTGTCGTCGAGCCCGCGCTTTTTCGTCGCCGCCGAAAGCTTCGCCACGACCGCATGAAGCCGCGACAAGGTCGCATCGGCACCGTCCTTGGGAGTGATTTCGTTCGTTTCTCCCCAAACCATCGCGAGAACATCACTATCGGCCATTGTCCGCCCCCTGTCGTGCCGTGAACAACTGCAACTTTGCAGCCACAAATGAAATATGCTTTTAGCAAAAAAACAACCGAAAAGCATGACCTGTAAAGCATTTTCGGGGATGGCTGGGATCATCCAACTTTTATTCCGCTGCCGTTTGCCCTCCCCGTATCCATGTCGTTGATGGTCGCAAGCTCCAAATCCGACACCCCGGCCTCAGCCCAGCCGAAGCAGAAGAAATGGAGGAACTCGGCGGGATGCTCCTTGAGGGTATCTTCGATCGCCAAGGCGTATGAGGGGATCGCTGCAACCGCGATGCCCGGGAGGTTTCCGGCCACTTCCTTCGCGGCCACGCCGTAGGCGTGAGATCCATTTCCACCTCTGGCCCGCCCTCCGGAAACGCCAGAGAGACGCGCAGGACCACCAGTCCCTGGTCACTTTTCGACAGCAGGCGCGGCAGCGCCTCGCGCAGCAGCGACGTTGCATTTTCGACGAGGGCGCTGAAGATCATGGGCGTTTCCGATCAAAGGGTCATCTGCGTGCGCAGCGCCAGGCAGTGTACGGATTTGCGACGCCGCCATGCGCGAAAATGCGAGCCGCTCAAAAATTCCAGCGGCAGCGGATTAGGTTGTTGCGCTCGCCGGGGCATCGCGCTAACCTCCTTACAGCTAAAGACTTTGAAAAAGGATCCGGGAAAAGGCTCGCGGGGCTGTCGGCGATAGATATTGCGGCAGTTGGCCGACCCTCGCTGGATTAATCTGCGTCGCAACGGAATTTGCTTCTTCCAAGCTGGCTTCCGTCGCTGCCGCGGTCCCAAGCGCCCACGCGGGAGAGGACACCCCAGACCCAACGGAGGAGATTCGTTATGCCCGTCGCCCTCAGCTATCCCGGTGTTTACGTTCAGGAAATTCCAAGCGGCGTGCATACGATCGCCGGCGTCAGCACTTCCATAACGGCTTTTCTCGGGCGCGCGGCGCGCGGACCCGACGACGATCCGCAGACCATAACCAGTTTCGCCGATTTCGAGCGCAAATTCGGCGGCCTGTGGGTCGACAGCAGCCTCGGCTATGCGGTTCGCGACTTCTTCCTCAACGGCGGCGGCCAGGCGATCGTCGTGCGGCTCTTCAACCCCGACGCGGGCCAAAACGCCAAGCCAGCGAAGAGCAAAGTCAAGGTCGGCAATTTTACGTTTGAGGCGGCCTACAAGGGCGCGTGGGGCGCTAATCTGCGCGCCACGATCGACCTCGACGCCTCGGCGGACGTCGCGCAAGGCTTCGGACTTGTCAAGGCGGACATGTTCAATCTTACGATCCGCGAGGTGGACGCCAAGGGGATCACGGTTTCGCAGGAGATTTTCCGCAATCTCTCGGTCAAGGAGAGCCCGCGACGCATCGACAAAGTGTTGGCGGCCCAATCCAATCTGCTACGCTGGGACGGCGTCTGGCCGCCCGCAGCCCTGCCGAATATCGTCCCCAATGACGACGATGTGACCAAGGCGGAGGCGGCGCTTGCCGCCGCCAACGCGGCGAATCCGCAGGTTCCAGCCAACATCGCCGCTGCGCAAGCCGCTTTGGACGCGGCCCGCGCCGCCGTCGCCGCCTCCAACGGCATAGCGCTGACAAAGAACGACAATTTCACCCCGGCGAGTGGGCAGGCCAATAAGAAGGGGCTTTACGCGCTCGAGCGCGCCGACCTCTTCAACCTGCTGTGCATTCCGCCCTACACCGCGACCCGCGACGTGGAGACGGCGCTCGTCTCCGACGCCGCCGCCTATTGCGAGAAGCGCCGCGCCTTTCTGCTCGTCGATCCGCCGAGCGACTGGACCGACAAGGCAACCGCCAAAAGCAAATTTTTGGACCCGCAGGATTTCGTCGGCACGCGCAGCAAGAACGCGGCGCTGTTCTTCCCCCGGCTGCGCCAGCCCAATCCGTTGCGCGACAATCAGAAGGAGGACTTCGCTCCCTGCGGCGCGCTCGCGGGGGTCATCGCCAGCAACGACGCCAATCGCGGTGTCTGGAAAGCGCCGGCGGGCGTGCAGGCGTCGATCGTCGGCGCGCCCGAACTTTCCGTCGGCCTGACCGACGCCGAGAATGGCGAACTGAACCAGTTCGGGATCAACTGCCTGCGCGCCTTCCCGGTCGCCGGCAAGGTGGTGTGGGGCGCGCGTACGCTGCGCGGGGCCGATCAACTCGCCGACGAGAACAAATATATTTCCGTGCGGCGCACCGCTCTGTTCATCGAGGAAAGCCTGCTTCGCGGTCTGCAGTGGGCCGTGTTCGAGCCCAATGACGAGCCGCTGTGGGCGCAAATTCGTCTCAACGTCGGCGCCTTCATGCAGAACCTGTTCCGACAGGGCGCTTTCCAGGGCTCGACGCCGCGGGAAGCTTATTTCGTCAAATGCGACAGGGAGACCACGACGCAAAACGACATCAATCTCGGCGTGGTGAACGTCATCGTTGGTTTTGCGCCTCTCAAGCCGGCCGAATTCGTCGTCATCAGCATTCAGCAGATCGCCGGTCAGATCGCCGTCTAAGCTTTCAGGGAGATAGCCATGGCCTCGTTCAGCGTCAACGCGCAGCGTTTCGACCCCTATAAGAATTTCAAGTTCCGGGTGAAATGGGACGGAAAATATGTCGCCGGCGTTTCCAAAGTCGGCGCGCTGAAGCGCACGACGGAGGTCGTCAAGCATCGCGAGGGCGGCGACCCGTCGAGCTCGCGCAAATCGCCGGGGCGCTCGGAATATGAGGCGATCACCCTCGAACGCGGCGTCACCCACGACAAGGAGTTCGAGCAATGGGCCAACAAAGTATGGAATTTTGGCTCTGGGCTCGGCAAGGAAGTCTCGCTGAAAGATTTCCGCAAGGACATCATCCTCGAAAGTTACAACGAGGCCGGCCAACTCGCGCTGGCCTATAAAGTTTTTCGCTGCTGGGTGTCCGAGTTCCAGGCCCAGGCCGATCTCGACGCCAACGCCAACGCCGTGCTGATTCAAAACATCAAGCTCGAAAACGAGGGCTGGGAGCGCGACACGACCGTGCCCGAACCCACCGAGCCAAGCTTCGTCGAGCCGCAATAGGATTTTTGAGGATAGAGAGGCCCGCCGCTAGGCGTGGGAGCGATGGCGAGCGATACCACGACGACGATGCTTCATGCCTATGAGGAGGGTCGCGCCGCTTCGCCAGGGGAGCGCGGCCTGATCCTGCTCGGCATCGCGGCGCCGGAAATGACCGCGGCGGCGCGAGCCGCCTTGCCGGTCGGGCGACGTGACGCGGCGCTTCTCGATCTGCACGAGCGGCTCTTCGGCGAGCAGGCGGAGGCTCTGGCGGACTGCCCCCGCTGCGGCGAAAAGCTCGAGACCGACGTGCCGCTCGCCGCCATTCGCGCGCCGCCCGTCGATGCGGCGACCCGGTTCGCCCTAAGAGTCGAGGCGCAAGAAATCGCCTATCGCCTGCCGAACGCCGGCGATCTCGCCGCGCTCGGGGCCGACGCCGGGCTTGGCGACGAGGCGGCGGCGACGCGGGCGCTCGCGCGACGCTGCATTTTTGCTGCCGAGGACGGCGAAGCTCTGTCGGACGAAGCCGAGGCGGCGCTGGCAGAGGCGATCGCCAACGCCGTAACGGCGACCGACCCCCAGGCGGAGGTCGTGCTGGAGTTCGATTGCCCCGCCTGCGGTTGCCATTGGGCCGCGCCCTTCGACATCGTGGTGTTTCTCTGGTGCCGGCTGGAGGGCCTGGTTTCCGCGCTGTTGCGCGAAGTGCATATCATTGCCAGCCATTACAGCTGGAGCGAGTGCGACATTCTCGCGCTTAGTCCATTCCGCCGGCGGCGCTATCTGGAGCTGATCGGGAGATGAGCGGCATCATGAACTATCTCGCCGCGCGCAGCCTGCACAAACCGATCGGGGACAGAGAGGCTCCGGCGAAGGCCATGCTGCGGCCGCGCCACCCGAGCCATTACGAAACAAGGCCGGAATTGCCGGAGCTTGCGGCGCCGCCCCTCGAAGCGGAGACTTTCGCGAACGAGGAGCAGGCCGCCGCAACCGCGGTCGTGCGGCGCTTCACATCGCCGCGGGAGCGTCGCATTGATGCCAGCTCGTCGCCGACCCTAGCAGCGCCTATCTCGCCGCCGGTTGGTCCCACAACCGCGCGAGAGCCGTCATCGCCGCACGAGGCGGGCGCCGCCCCGCGCTCGCCCAAAGAACAACCGCTGCGCCACAGCGAAATGCGTCCGCCGGCGCCGCGTGCGGAGGACGGTGCGCCGCCTAGGCGCGAAGGGGAGCCGGCTCCCCCTTTCGCGTCATCGCCGGAGCGGCGGCGCGCCGGAAATCCGCCGCCTGCGCCGCGCAATGCGGATGCGCGACTGGCCGCGTCAACCGAGCCGCCGCCGCCAGTTGTGAGCGCGACGCCGCCACTGCGGACGGCCGAGACCTTGCGTCCCACTCTTGACCGGGCTCGTGCGCCGTCGGAGCCCAGCGTTCCCCGGCGCGGCGGCGTCGAGCCGCGCCCGGCGGCGGCGGCGCCCCGAGGCGAGTCGCCACACTTTGGCGCGCCGCCGCTGTCTTTGCGGACTCGGGCAGCTTCTGCTCCAATCGTCCCGCGCGTGCAGGTGACGATCGGGCGGATCGAGATTCGCGCCGCGCAAGCCCAGACGCCCGCAAGGACGCCGCAGCCCCGGCCCGCGCCGGCGATGTCCCTAGAGGATTATCTTGCCAAACGCGAGAAAGGCTGAGGGGGCGCGGATGAGCAATTTTCGCGCCGTAGCCACGGTGACCGCAACGTTGCAGCGCGTGCTGCAATCGGCGTTTCAGACCGATGTCGCGGGCGCCACGGTCACGACCGTGCGGCCCGGCGAAGGCGCCGCCGCCAATTTGCCAACGACCGGCGTCAATCTCTTCCTCTATCAGGTTGGCTCGAACCCCTACCGCGCCAATGACGACCTGCCGACGCGGCGAAGCGGCGGCGAGGCCCTGCAGCGTCCTACCGCAGCGCTGGAGCTTAATTATCTGATGAGTTTCTACGGCGACGATCTCAAGCTCGAACCGCAGCGGCTGCTCGGCAGCGCCATGGCCTTTCTGCACGCGCAGCCGCAGCTCACCCGCGCGCAGATTCAAGCGGCGACGGCGGACGCGTCAAAGCCGTTTCTTGCGGGTTCCGATCTCTCCGACCAGCCAGATCTCGTGCGCCTTGCGCCGACCAGCCTGTCGCTCGACGAGCTCTCGCGGTTGTGGTCGGTGTTCCTGCAGACGCATTATGTGCTCTCGACGACCTTCCGCGCCTCCACGGTGCTGGTCGAGCAGCAAATCGCGACGCAAACGCCGCTGCCGGCGGCCGAATTGCGGCTCTCCGCCATCCTGCTGCGGCGGCCCTATATTTCGCGCATTACGGCGCAAGCCGGCGAGGGCGCGCCGATTACGCCCGGCGCCGTCATTGTGATCGAGGGCGTCGATTTTCTCGGCGACGGCGCCTTTGTCGACATTGACGGGGCGCCGACGCAGCTTGCGAGCGTCGATGACTCGCGCCTCACGCTCTCGCTCCCGGCGGGCCTCGCCGCCGGAACCCACGCGCTTTTGGCGCGTCGGGGGCTCAAGCTCGGCACGGGCGGCGATGTCCGTCCCGCCTTCGCCTCCAATCTCGCGGCCTTCGTGCTGCAGCCGGTCATTACGAACACGGCGGGCAATTTCGATATTGCGATCACCAATGTGCAGGGGACAGGCGCGGCGCCGCGCTCTGCGACCATCACGATCAAAGTCGCGCCGCAGATCGGCGCCGACCAGATCGCGACCCTGGAGCTGCTGGGTCCGCGAGGCATCGCTTTCACCTTTATCGCGGCACCGCGCGTTGCGGCGACAGCGCAACTGGTTTTCAGCGTCACGGGCGTCGCCGCCGGCGATTATTTCGTGCATACGCGGGTCGATGGAGCCGCAAGTCCGCTACAGCTCGACGCCAATCGCGCCCCCGTCGCGCCCAAGGCGACGATTCCATGAACGCGCCGGACGACGAGACCGGCTGGGCCGCGACCAATCGAGCTCGTCTAGCAGCGGAACTCGCCCGGCTGCGTGCGGTGCTGGAGCGGCGCGCGGCGCCGCCCGCGACCGGACCGGATCGGCCGACCTCGGCGCTCGACCTCCTGACGAAGAAATTCGCGCTCTCCGGTTTCGAGCGCGACCTTCTGTTGCTCTGCGCGGGCGCGGAGATTGATGGCGAATTTGCGGAACTGCTTCGCGCTGCGACGGGTGCCCCCAGTCCGAGCTTCGGCTTCGCCCTTGCGGCGCTGCCAGAGGCGCATTGGAGCGCGCTCGCGCCGACGGCGCCGCTGCGCTTCTGGCGGCTGATCGAAGTCCGTCCCGGCGATGCACTGACGAGCGCACCGCTGCGCATCGACGAGCGCATTCTCCATTATCTCGCGGGTGTGCCTCATCTCGATGAGCGCTTGCTCGGCCTTGTTCGTCCTTATCGCGCAGCGGAGCCGCTCTCGACGGCTCAGAGCGAAACGGCTCGCCGGCTCGCCGGTCTTTGGGCCGACGCCGGCGCGCGCGGCGAACCCTGGCCCGTCGCGCAGCTGGTCGGCCCCGAGGACGCCGGCGCCGCGGCTGTGGCCGCCGCCGCTTGCGCGGCTCGAGACCTTGGCCTTTGCGTCATGCGCGGCGCGGACCTGGCGCTCGCCGCGAGCGACCGCGCGGCGTTTCAACGCCTGTGGGAGCGCGACGCGGCGCTCGGCGAGAGCGGCCTGCTGATCCGCATTGAGGACGCCGACGGACCCGAGACTTTGCGCACGGCGGCGGCCTTCGCTGAACATGCGCGCTCGGCCGTGATCTTCGCCTGCCGCGAGCCCCTGCGCGTCGCGAGCCGACCCCTGACGCGCCTCGATCTCGAAAAGCCCCCGCGCGCGGAGCAGGCCGCGCTCTGGCGCCGCGCGCTCGCTCCGCTCGCCGCGCGCCTGCAAAAGCAAGAGAACGACCAAGAGAACAGCCCGCTCGACGAGTCAATCGAGCGGCTCGTCAATCAATTCGATCTCTCGCCCGCCGCCATCGCCACAACCGCGACGCTTGTGGCCGGAGACGGGACTGACATGGATGCTGACGCCGCCGGCGAACAGCTCTGGGACGCCTGCCGCGTCCAGTCGCGCGAACGGCTGGAGGATCTCGCCCAGCGCCTCGAGATGACGGCGGGCTGGGAGGATCTCGTGCTGCCCGCGGCGCAAAAAGCCGCGCTGCAGGAGATCGTCGCGCATGTGCGCCAGCGCGCCAAGGTTTACGATCAATGGGGCTTTGCGGCGAAGAGCGCGCGCGGCCTCGGCGTGAGCGCGCTGTTCGCCGGGATCTCTGGCACAGGCAAGACGCTAGCTGCCGAGATTATGGCGCATGAGCTCCGGCTCGACCTTTATCGCATCGATCTCAGCCAGGTTGTCAGCAAATATATCGGCGAGACCGAGAAGAATCTTCGCCGCGTGTTCGAGGCGGCGGAGACCGCCGGTGCCGCGCTGCTGTTCGACGAGGCCGACGCGCTGTTTGGCAAACGCTCCGAGGTCAAGGACAGCCACGACCGTTACGCCAATGTCGAGGTGAGCTATCTGCTCCAGCGCATGGAGTCCTATCGCGGCCTTGCGATCCTGACGACCAATATGCAGCAGGCGCTCGACCCGGCGTTCAAACGCCGCCTGCGCTTCATCGTCCCGTTTCCCTTCCCCGACGAGGCCGAGCGCGCCGAAATCTGGCGGCGCGTATTCCCGCCCGAGACGCCCCTCGATGGCGTCGATGTCACCCGCCTGGCCCGCCTCAATGTCGCAGGCGGCAATATCCGCAATATCGCTCTCGGCGCGGCGTTTCTCGCGGCGGACGAGCGTTCTCCGGTGGGCATGGCTCACCTTTTGCGCACGGCGCGGGCGGAATGCGCGAAGCTCGAGCGCCCGCTGACCGACGGCGAAATCAGGGGGTGGGCCTGACCATGAACGCCCGCGAGCAATGTCCCCCTCTCTATGAGCTGCGCATAGACGAGCTCGTGCTGGAGGGTTTCGCGCTGGACGAGCGCCACGCCATCGCCGCCGCCATGGAGCGCGAATTGACGCGGCTGCTGTCCGCTGCGGACGCGCCGTTCGCCACCGCCGGCGCCCGCGGCTTATCGGTCGACTCATTCGACGCGGGGGTCTTCAGCGTCGCCGCCGGGGCGTCGCCCGCCACGGTCGGCGTCGCTGCGGCGCGCGTGGTGAACCGAAGCCTCGGGACCTTGACGGGCGAGACCGCGTCCGTGGGAACAGTGCCTGCCGCCGCCCCCGTTGCGGCGATCGCTTCGTCTGGCGCGGGAGGCCCGAAGCCATGAGCGGCGGGGCTCCGAACAGAACTCAGGCGGCGCCGACGCCCGCCACGAAGGCGCAGCAGGTGCGCGAAACGGCGCGCGAACGTGGGACGTTCGATGCCGCGCGCGGCTGGTCGCCGCCCGCCGCCGACCCGCCGCGCCTTCGCGTCGGCCGGGCGAACGACCCCTGCGAGGCTGAGGCGGACGCCGCCGCCGAACGCGCGCTCGCCGAGCCGGCGAAGGACGCGGCGCCATTGCTCGGAGCAAGGCCAGGGGCCGCGGGCATTCTCCGGGCCAAGACGTCTTCCGGCGGGTCTCCCGCCGCGCCGCCCGGACTGGACCGTCAAATCGCCGCCGCCGCCGGCGAAGGCCGCGTCCTCGCCGGCGAGCAACGCGACTTTTTCAAGCCTCGCTTCAACCATGACTTTGCGTCGGTGCGCGTCCACGCCGGTCTATCCGCCGCGAAGGCGGCGAAAGAGGCGGGCGCTCAGGCGTTCACGCTCGGCGACAACATTTTTTTCGGCGCCGGCGAATACAGGCCGGAGAGCGAAACCGGCCGGCGCTTGCTGGCGCATGAGCTGGCGCATACGCTGCAAGATCGCCCCAATGTGATCGCCCGCCGGGCGCTGCCGTCGACGAATGATCTCCCGGATGCGGGGCCCGCTCAGCCCGGCGCCGAGGCGGCGGCGAGCGAACTTGCCGACGCGCCTGAGGGCGGCGAGGAACTCGCCCGCGAGCGGCTGAAAGGGCTCGATCCCCTGACGCGGACGCAGGCGCTGGCGCGAATGCGCGCGCGGCTCCCGGCGGGAGAGGCGGACAAAGCGTCGGCGCTCGCGCGCAAGGAGGCCGAAAAGCCCGAAACGGCGGCCGCGCCGCCGCTCCCCGCTCAGGCGGGAGGCGGTGGGGACGACAAAAAGGCGACGCCCGGCGAGCGCGAGCGCGGCGTGGAGACCCGCGCCGAGCCCACCGCGCCCGCGCCGGTTGAGAACGTGGCGGGAGCTCCGACCGCGACACCGGCGCCGGCACACGAGCGCGCGAGCGCCAGCGCCGCCTCGAAAATGCAAGAGGCAATCCGAACCGTTTCGGGGGAGGTGGAGACGGGAAGCGCCGACGCGCAGCTCGCCGTCGCGCCCGATGCGCCGGCTGGCGAAGGCGGCGGCGGCGCGCCCGCGCCACAGGGCGGCGCTGCGGCGGCGGCGCAAAGCGCCATCGCCGCGCTGAGCGGTCGGTTGGCGGAGCTTCAGGAAGCGAAGAGCCTGCCCGTTCACTTTCAGGAAGACGGTGGCCCGCCGGGCGATCCCGTCGCCTTCGCGCGTCAACGCGAGAGCGCGGGGCTGGCGGCCGCCTTCATCGAACGCGCCGCCGCAAAGATCGAAACGGTGATCGCCGCCGCGCTGGCGACGCCGGCCGCGGCCCTGACCGCTCTCGACGCGGCCCGAGCGGCGATTACCGGCCAAGTCGCCGCGCAGGGTGCGGCAATCAGCGACGACGCCGACAAGGCCCGGAAAAACATCAACGGCCAGGCCGGGCGCGTGCGCTCCGCCATCGATGCGAAACGGGCCGGAGCCGACAGTGCCGCCGCCGCCGACATTAAGGCGGCGCGGGACCGCGCCCGGACGGCGCGGGATACGGCGAGTACCGGAATAGGCAAGCGCGCCGAGACGGAAAAAGGCCGAATTTCCACAAGCTACGTCGACGCTGCGCCGCTGATGGCCGCGGTAGGCGATGACGCGGCGAAAAAGGCCGCCGCCGCCGCCGACGAATGGAAAAAAAAGCTGCCGCCATATGAAACGGATTGGAGCATCTTGGACGGCCCGTACGAGAACGACAGGATCGACGGCAAGAAGGAGGCGGTCGACAAGCTTGCCGCTGACTACGGCAAGAGTTTCCAGGCCAGCGCCAGGGATCAGGCCGGCAAGATTCCCGCTAGCAAGCCCGAGGTCCTGGGCAAGGTCGACGACGTCACGCGGCAAGCCGGCGCCGGCCTCACGACCCAGCTCGAACAGATCGACCAGGGCGCGAGCGCACAAGAGAAGGGCGCCAAGGCGCAATCGAAGCAATCGGCGCAGAAAACGAAAGCCGCGCTCGGTTCGAGCGCCGCGCAGAATCTCGCCGCGCTTGACGCCGCGGAGAAACAGCAGGGTTCGGCGCTCACGGCGCAAGGCGCCGGGGCGGAAGATTCGCTCGACAAGTCGACGGCGGCGGGCATTTCCGGCCTCGCGGATGGCGCCTCGCAGGCGACCGGGGAACTGATCGGCTCGATTCGCAGCTTCGTCGATTCAGTTGCCGAAACGCCGGTCCCCGAGCGCGAGGATCTGGCCGCGGCGTTGGACGAGGCCAACTCCAACGTCGAAGGGCCGGTCGGGGCGATGGCGACGCAGATCGCCTCTGTCGCGCCGTCGCTGGCGCAGACGAGCGCCGCCGTGAGCGAGCAAGGCGCAGACTCGCTCAAGGCGACGGCGGCCGCCGCGCGACAGGGTTTTGAGGACGTTGCGACCAGCTTCGCGACGAGCGCCTCGGGGGTGAGCCAACAGGCGGCCCAGGGTTTCAGGGCGATTTCCAAATCCAATCGCAAGGCGGCCGACGGCATCGGCGCACGGGCCGAGGCCGGCTTCCTCGAAGCGGCCAAAAACGCAAGCGAAACGTACGAGAACTTCGGCGACATCGTCGAGGACAATTTCCGTGTGGGGCGCGAGCAGATGCTCGCGGGCCTCTGGAGCAAGGAGACCCAGTTCAACCTCAACAAGGGCATGGACGACTCCGCCAAGCAGGTCGATGCCGAGGTGCAGCCGCGCTGGAAGAAATGGGCGAAACGGCTGATTATGGTCCTCGTGATCGTGGCGGTGATCCTTATCACCGTAGCCAGCGCGGCCGTTCTTGGCCCCGTCGGAATTATACTGCTGGGCGCGGTGCTGGGCGCGGCGGCGGGCGCGGTGGAGACCATCGCCGACAATCTGATCGACAACAAGCCCTGGTCCGAGGGCGTGGTCAAGGCGGTGATCGTCGGTGCCATTGGCGGCCTCGCCGGCGGGGCGGGCGGCGTGCTGCTCAAGGGCGTCGGCACCCTCGCTATAAAAATCGGGCTGGAGGCGGGGATCAACGTCGCCGGCGGTTTCACCGGCGAGGTCGTCGGCAGCCTCGCCGTCCACCAGACAGTCGACTGGACCGGCGCGCTGAAGGGAGCGCTGTGGGGCGCCGCCATCGGCGTAGGTATCGGCATCGCCGGCGCAGCAAAGGGTAAGATCAAGATCGGCGGCAAATCGGCGGGAGCGCCCGCCCCGCATCCCACCATCGAGCCGCCGCCACCCGCGCCGGCGGGGAAGCTGCGCTCCTTCCTGGAACAAACGAAAGTCCTCGCGCCACGCCCCGGCGCGCCTGTCCCGGAGGTCAATGTCGGCGCGGGCGCAGGTGGCGGGGAGCCGGCCCCGCGAACCCCAGGCGCGACGACGGAGCCGGCCCCCGCTCCCGCAACAGCTGAACCGGCTGCCGCCTCTGCCGCCGCCCCAGAATCGCCGGCTGCCACGCCCACAGGAGTTTCCGAGCCGGCGCCCGCTTCTTCGTCCGGCTCAAAACCTTCATCCGCTCCCGAAATCGGCGCCAAAACGCCGACGGGAGAGGCGCCGGCCACGACGAAAGAGCCGCGACTCGGAGCGGCCGAAACCGTCGAGCCCGGGCCGTCGCAGCTACAGGCCCCAGAACCGCCGCTGCCCGACAATGTACGCCCGATCGGCTCGGCGGAGCCCGGTTTCGCCGGCGAACAGCCACGCTTGCGCTCGCAGCGGCCGACGACCACTGCCGAGGACTTTGCGGCGCGCGCGCGGGCGAGGGACACAGCGCGGGCCGTTCCGGATAGGCCGCCTACAGAGCCGCAGTTTCAACGCAAGCCCGTCGCCGAAGCCGCGGGCGCGGAAGGACAGGCGCCGCAGCCAGGCGCGTTGCCGGACCAGCCGAAATTGCGCTTCGTTGAAGGGGGCGGGCAAGGCCCCAAACCCGGGTCATTCTCGACGCCGCATGAGCCGGTCGGGCCCCGCGCGGGCGGGCGCTCGACTTTGGAGCCGCGCGCTTCCGCCGGGCCCGGCGGAGGCGGCAATGGGCCGCGCGTGGGAGGGGCTGAAGCGATCGAGCCGACGCCGAAGGCCGGCGCCGGAAGCGAAAAAACGCTGCAACCGACGCGGCGGCCAGCGCCCCGACGTCCGCCCGCCGACCTGCCGGAATATCCCCAGTTTCCGGAGAGCGTGGGCAGCCGCAAGCCGTCGGAGGCGTTGAAATTTTTCCAGGACAACGCGGCAAAATATCCAAAGTCGATCCAAAAGGCGATCAACAATGCCCGGCCGGGGTCGGCGGCCGACGTAGAAGGAATCGATCGCCTCATCCGCAACGCCCAGACGGCGCGGGCCAATAAGGCTCTGGGATACGACCCCGTATCCACGAGAGTTCAGACCGGCGTCGATCCGGCTGGACGGCCGATCCTTGAACCCTCCTCTCCATTCACCAGTTCGACAAAGGGCCACACGCCCAAAGTCGCGGGCACGGAATTCGAGCGCGGCGCGACGCTGAGCGCGAAGGGCGAGCCGAAAAATCTGACCTTTGAAGGCCAAACTAAGACCGGCGAGCGCATCCAGATCGACGACTTCGATTTCAGAACGCGGTCAGGAAAGGAAATCAAGATGCCTTTGGCGATCGCCGAGGACCCCAGATTCTTCCAACGGAACTTCGCCAAGATCGTTGATCAGATGCGTCGCCAGGCGCAATTCGTGAAAGACTGGAATTTCACGCAATACGTTTGGGAGATGTACACGCCGGAGGACGCTCGCGCCGCCGCCAGGGCTTTGCGACAGTTGGCGGAGGACTCACCCGTCCTGGCGGATAAGATCAAGATCACCTCCATCCATTAACCGGTCGGCAGCGACATCTTGAAACTCAAACGCGCGAAGGTGTATCGACGATGACAGAGGCCAGGACGCCATGACCACCTTCCCCGGCTCTCCGCGCGTGCTCAAGGGCGCGCTGGTCTCCATCGATCCGCTGAGCCCGGTCCCGGGCGTGATCGTGTTCCAATATAATCCCGACACGCTCACGCGCACGCTGAAGCCGCGGGCGCCGGGAGGCGACGCCGCCCGCTCGGAGGCGCAGCGGCTCACCGGGCCGCCGGAGGAGACGATCAAGGTCGATATCGAGATCGACGCCGCCGATCAGCTTGAGACTGGCGACGGCGTGGCCGGCCGCGTCGGCGTCTATCCGCAGATCTCGGCGCTCGAAATGCTCACCTACCCAAAGAGCGCGGTGGTGATCGCCAACACCGTGCTGCTCGCGACCGGCGTGATCGAAATCGTTCCCGCCGACGGGCCGCTGACGCTGTTCATCTGGGGCGCGCAGCGCATCCTGCCGGTGCGCGTCACCGATTGCGCAATCACGGAAGAAGCCCACGATCCCGCGCTCAATCCGATCCGCGCCAAGGCCGCGCTTGGCCTGCGCGTGCTCAGCTATAACGATCTCTCGATCACCAATCCCGGCTATTACATCTTCCTTGCGCATCAGATCGTGAAGGAGACGATGAGTCTGGTCAATCTTGCGAGCGATCTCTCTTCCGTGATCGGAGGCAATGTGCGGCTGACATAAAAAGCTTTTCCTGTGGACGCTTAAGGGTTAGCTTGACGCTTATTTGCAAAAAGGGCGCCGTGCCGTCCATGAACTACGGGGGTCAATGATGTTCGATCATTCCAGCCGATATTACGGGCTCGCCGTCGCCGGTTTCATTTTGCCTGACGGACACGAGGTTTCCTATGTTCGCCGCAGATTTCTGCCTGCGGGCGACGACGCGCCCCTGCTCGCCGAAATCGCGGTCGCGCCGGAGGAGCGCATCGATCTCGTCGCCAACCGCATTTATGGCGATCCGCTCGCCTTCTGGCGCATTTGCGACGCCAATGACGCCATGGATCCGCTGGAGATGATGCGGGACGCCGCCGGCGATCCCACCCGCCGCCTGCGCGCGCCGACGCCGCAGGCATAGAGCCCGTTCGCACACTGCGAGCCAAGGAGCTTTTATGCTGCTCGGCGTCAATCTTTTGCTGCTGATCGGGCCGACGCTGCCGCTGCCGGCGACGCCCGACATTGCGGAGGCCATACAGAGCGTCTCGGTGACGCAGAGCGACGAAGGCCGCTCTGGATTCCAAATCGTACTGCAAGTCGGTCGCGCCGGCATCGCCGACACACTGGACTATAGGCTTCTGCTCAATCCGCTGCTGCGCCCGTTTAACCGGGTCATCGTCACCGTGCTGTTCAACGCGCTGCCGCAGGTGATCATGGACGGGATCATCACGACGCAGCAGTTGTCACCGGGAAATCAGCCGGGCGGCGCGACGCTCACACTAACCGGCGAGGATGTGAGCGTGATGATGGACATGAAGAAGAAGCGCGCGAGCTATGTCGCAATGAGCGAGCCCTTGATCGCGCTCGCGATCATCGCGAGCTACGCGCAATATGGGCTGATCCCGATGGTCATCCCTCCGGCCGCGCTCGATCAGCCGCTGCCGATCGAACGCACGCCCGTGCAGCACGGCACCGACCTCGAACATCTCAAGAGCATCGGCGAGCGCTTCGGCCATGTGTTCTATGTCGAGGCCGGCCCGGCGCCGGGCCTCAACACGGCCTATTGGGGGCCGCCCAAACGCGTCGGCCTGCCGCAGAGCGCGCTCACCGTCGGCATGGGGCCGGAGAGCAATGTCGAGTCGATCAATTTCTCATACAACGGCCTCGCGCCCACGATCGTCGACGACGTGGTGCAGGACAAGCGCCTCAACATCAGCATTCCGGTGATGACTTTCGCGAGCTTGCGCCTGCCGCCGCTGGCCTTGCTGCCGGCGCTGCCCACGCAACTGCCGAATGTGCGCTCGACGCTGCTCGACAATAGTTCGGGGCTCGACGCGGCGCAGGCTTACGGACGCGCGCAAGGGATCACCGACAAATCCGTGGACAATGTGGCGACGGCGCAGGGCGAGCTCGACGCGCTGCGCTATGGCGGCGTGCTGAAGCCGCGCGGCATTGTCGGCCTGCGCGGCGCCGGCTTCACCCATGACGGGCTCTATTACGTCAAGAGCGTCAGCCATTCGATCAGCAAGGGGCAGTACAAACAGCGTTTCAGCCTCGCGCGCGAGGGGGTGGGGGCGCTCACGCCGACGGTGATCCCATGACCCTGCACTTTGGCAAATACCGCGGGAAAGTCGAGAACAACATCGACCCGAAGCTGTCTGGCCGATTGCAGGTGTCGGCGCCACCGCTCGGGAGTGCCATCGTCTGGGCGCTGCCCTGCGCGCCCTACGCCGGGAAGGGCGTCGGCTTCTTCGCCATGCCGCCGAAAAAGGCCAATGTCTGGGTGGAGTTCGAGGGCGGCAATCTTGAATCGCCGATCTGGAGCGGCTGCTTTTGGGACGACTTCGAAGCTCCCATCGCCGACCCCTTGACGCAGGCGGCGATGAAGGTGCTCAAGACCGACAAGGTGACAGTGACGCTGGACGATCTTGTCGGCGGCGTCAAGATAGAAGCCGGGAAGATGAAAATCGCGTTCGACGCGACCTCGATCGAGATCAGCAACGGCGTCGCGAGCGTGAAGCTCGAAGGGCCGAAGGTCTCGATCAACGGCCAAGCCTTGGAGGTCACATGAGCCCCGGCTACCTTCTCGACGCAAGTTCGGCGCTGCTGTGCGCCCATGGCGGACAGGCGAAGCCGACAACTCCCGCGCCGCGCGTGAAGATCGGCGGACAGTCGATCGTGACGAAAGCGACGATTCACGCCGTATCGGCCTGCGGCCTCACCGGCACGCCCAATCCTCCCTGCGCCACCGCGCAATGGCTCGCGGCGGCGACGCGCGTGAAAAGCCTCGGCCAGTTCGTGCTGCTCGCGGACAGCCAATCGACCTGCGTGCCCACGGGAACGCCGCTTACCGTCACGCTCACGCAAATTCGGGTGAAGGGAACATGACCAACATCGCCTTCCCCTATCGGTTCGACGGCGGCGGACGCACGGCTGAAACCGACGACGACCGGCATATCCGCGATCTCATCGAACAGACGCTGTTCACCTCGCCGGGCGAGCGCGTCAACCGCCCGAGCTTCGGCGCGGCGCTGCGCCAGCTGACCTTCGCGCCCAACAGTCCAGAACTCGCCACCGCGACGCAGTTCCTGGTGCAGGGCGCGCTGCAGCAGTGGCTCGGCGATCTCATTGTGATCCAGCAGGTGAGCGTCGCTGCCGAGGATGCGACTCTCGCCGTTCTGGTGCAATATGTTTCGCGGCGCACGCAGCAAACGACAACCGCGACCTTCGTCACGGGAGGCGGGCCATGAACGCCTACGCCTGTTGCGACGAAAAACGTCGCGCGGCGGTGCTGGCCTCGACGCTGAACGGCGTCGATTATCTCGAAGTCGTGGACGTAGATGCGGCAACGCCGGCGGACCGCCAGCGCAGCTTGCGCGTGCATTTCCTAAAACCTCCGCCGCCGGGGCTGACGACTTTGAACGTCGTCATCCGCGGCGGCGACCGCATCACCAATATCAAAGCGGACGAAGTCCACTACGAAGCCGGCGTCGTTGTCGTGCATCTCGCCGCCTATGGCGATTACTCCATCTATCGCCTGCAATTCGTCGGCGCGAACGGCTCGACGTTTGACCCTGCGAGCCTTGATCCGCAGCTCTCCTTCCTGGATTTTACTTTCAAGGCGGAATGTCCGAGCGATTTCGATTGCGCGAACCAGCCGCCGCCCGCCTGCCCGCCGCAGCCGACTCCGCATATAGATTATCTCGCCAAGGATTATCTCAGCTTCCGGCAGGCAATGCTCGACCGCCTCGCGACGCTGGCGCCGCAATGGCGCGAGCGCAACGCCGCCGATCTCGGCGTGGCGCTTGTCGAACTCTTCGCCCATGTCGGCGATCTCTTGAGCTACCGTCAAGATGCGGTGGCGACCGAGGCCTATCTCGGCACGGCGCGGCGGCGCGTCTCGGTGCGCCGGCACGCGCGGCTCGTCGACTATTACCTTCATGAGGGCGTTAACGCCCGCGCGTTCCTCCATGTCGAGGTGGGCGCGGATGTGACGCTAAAAGCGGGCGCACAGGCCTTCACCGCTCTGCCGGACCAGGCGGCGAGGCTCGCGCCGGGGTCCGACGCGCTCGCGCGGGCGTTGTCGATGGGACCGGAAATCTTCGAGACGATGCGGGACGCGCCGCTCTTTTCCGCCCATAACGCGATCGCCTTTCACACCTTTGGCGACGGCCGTTGCCGCCTGCAAAAGGGCGCGACCACCGCCTTTTTGAAGGGCAAGTTCGACAAGCTGAAGACGGACGACATACTCGTCTTCGAGGAAGTCCTAGGCCCGCGCACGGGCACGCCGGAGGACGCCGATCCCGCGCGGCGCTGGGCCGTGCGGCTCGCCAAGGTGACGTTCGACCAGGACCCCATCGGCGGAAGCTTTGAGACGCCCCCGGTCGCTGGGCCGACGCCGATCACTATTATCGAATGGCGGAACGAAGACGCGACGCCTTTCGCCTTCCACCTTTCCGCCGAGGTCACGTCAGGCGGCGGCGCGCGGCAAGTTCAGAATGTGACGGTGGTCCGGGGCAATATCGTGCTCGCCGATCATGGCGTGAGCGTCATCGACGAAAACCTGGGACGGGTCCCGGCCCCTACGCTATTTCGCCCGCCGGTTGACGCCGATCCCTGCGCGCTGACCGATCCGACGCCCAATCCGCCGCGATATAGGCCGAGGCTGCGCGCACGGCCGCTCGTTCACGCCGTGCCCCTTGATCCGCTAACGCCGCCTTCGCCGGCTACGGCGACGCTGCGCGTCAGTCCGGCTCAGGCGCTGCCGCGCGTCAGCTTGACGGCGCTGCGCGACGGCCAACAACTCGCGACATGGACCGCGCGGCGCGATCTCCTCGCTAGCGAGGCGGAAGCGACCGATTTCGTGGTCGAGACCGAATCGGACGGCTCCGTCTACCTGCGCTTCGGCGACGATACTCATGGCCAGCGGCCCGCCCCCGGCGTGATGTTCGAGGCGCAATATCGCGTAGGAGACGCAACACGCGGCAATGTCGCCGCCGACGCCATCAGCCATATCGTCAGCGCTGATCCCGCAATTCGCGGCGTGCGCAATCCGTTGCCGGCGCAAGGCGGTACGCCGCCTGAAAGTCTCGAAAACGTGCGCCGCAACGCGCCGATCGCCTTCCGCGTCCAGCGCCGCGCCGTGACCGCCGAGGATTATGAAGTCGCCGCGCAAACGCATCCGCAGGTGCAGCGCGCCGCCGCCGCATTTCGCTGGACCGGAAGCTGGCCGGCGGTGCTGGTCACGATCGACCGGCTGGGCGGAGCGGCAGTGGACGACGCCTTCGCCGGAGAGCTGCGCCGCTTCCTTGAGCCCTATCGCCTCGTCGGTCACGACCTGCAGGTGAACGGTCCGAATTACGCGCCGCTGGAAATCAAGATGCGAGTCACCGTGCAGGCAGATCATTTTCGAGCCGACGTCAAGGCAGCCCTGCTGCGCGTGTTTAGCGCCGGCCTCACGCCCGACGGCGCGCGCGGCGTGTTTCATCCCGACAATTTCACCTTCGGCCAGCCGGTCTATCTCAGCCCGCTCTACGCCGCCGCGCAGGCGGTGGACGGCGTAGCCGCCGCGCAGGTCACGACCTTTGAGCGCAAAGGCCGCCCCGACCCGCAAGCGCTAGCCAAGGGCAAACTGGAAATGGGGCGGCTCGAAATCGCGCGGCTCGACAATGATCCCGACTTTCCCGAGCGTGGCGTATTCAGTTTGGTCATGGAGGGCGGGAAATGACCGGCGACTCCTCGGCTCTTAACCCATCGTCCCGCGGCGGCTGCGACGAGCCGCCGCGCACGCCCGTCGTAATTGATAATCGCCCGGGCCTCGCGGCGATCTCCTACCGCTTCGGCGCCTATGCGTCCTTCAAAGAGACGATGCTCGCCAGCCTTTCGGCGCGCACCGGCCTGCACAGGGGCGAGGCGGCGGACTTCTCCGTCGCGCTCGTCGACGCCTTCGCCGTAATGGCCGACGTCCTGACCTTCTATCAGTGGCGTATCGCCAACGAGTCCTATTTGCGCACCGCGACGGAGCGGCGCTCCACGCTCGAACTTTCGCGACTGATCGACTATCGCGCGCGACCCGGCGTCGCAGCCAGCGCCTATCTCGCCTTCACGCTCGAGGACGCGCCCGGCGCGCCAGACCAGGCCGCGCCGCCGCTCGCGATCGGCGCGCGGCTTAGGGTTCAAAGCCTACCGGGACCGGGTGAGACGCCGCAGACCTTCGAGACGCTCGAGGCGATCGAAGCGCGGCCTGAATGGAACGCTATGCGTCCTCTCCGCACGCAGGCGCAACCAATCTCCGCCGATATGCAGAGCGCAATCCTGCGCGGCGCCAACGTGGACGTCAAACCTGGCGACTTAATCCTCGTTGCGGCGGACAGCAATGACCCCAAGCGCGTCGTCAAAGTGACGCGCGACGCGGCGCGCGACGTGACCCACGTCGCTTTCATCGAGGACCCGGTGGACCCGCCGCCGTTCTTTTTTCCGATTTTTTTTCCGCCCTGGCCCATCGACATTTTCCTCGCGGACCGGCCGAAGCTCACCAATAGTTTGGTGGCGACGCAGATTCTTAGCTTCGGCTGGCGCCAGCACGATCTCAACGCGCTGGCGATTGTCCACAGATGGTCGCTCCCGGCGCTGACGATAAATCTTAGGCGTCAGGCCGCGCATCGCCCGGTTGACCCCGACACGGGAGTCTTCGCCTTTCGCCAGCGCGCCGCGATCTTCGGCCACAACGCGCCCAAATATCTGTCGCTACCCGACACGCAACGCGGCTTCGGACATGCCTATCCCGACGATTGGGACTCTCGCCCATTGGACTCTCGTCCGCGCACGCTGGACAATGAATCCGGGAGCCAAGACATTTATCTCGACCGGACCTATCCCGAAGTGATCGCCGGAAGTTGGGTGATCTTGAAGAGCGACACGCAGCACAAAATTTACCGCGTCGAGGAGACGGGCGAAACTTCGCGCGCCGATTTCACCTTGAGCGGCAAGACCACGCGGCTGCAGCTCGACAGCGCCGACGGCTTCAAGGACTTCGCCCTGCGCGAAACGACGGCCTACGTGGACAGCGAGAAGCTGGAGCTCGCCGATCTGCCTATCCCCAATCCGGTGGAGGGCGCGAGCGTGACGCTCGACCAGACCTATTTCGGGCTCAAGATCGGACAGAGGGTGGCGTTGACCGGAACGCGCGCCGACCTCGATGGCGTCGTCGATAGCGAAGTTCTAACCATCGCCGACATGACCTTCGCCGGCGGTTACACGACGTTGTTGTTCCAACGCGCGCTGGAGCACAGCTATGTGCGCGACAGCGTGACCCTCAACGCCAATGTCGCGCTCGCGACCCATGGCGAAACCGTGCTCGAGATCCTGGGCTCGGGCGACGCCAGCCGCCCATTCCAGCGCCTCGCTCTGCGCCAGTCGCCGCTGACTTACGTCAGCAGCGACTCGCCGAGCGGCGCGCAATCCACGCTTGAACTGCGCGTCGATGGACTGCTCTGGCACGAGGCGCCTAGCTTTTTCCGACAAGGGCCGAAAGACCGGGTCTATGTTTCGCGCCGGACCGATGACGGGCAGATCACAGTCGAATTCGGCGACGGCGTTGTCGGCGCGCGACCTCCGACCGGGATCGAAAATATTCGGGCGGTCTATCGCAAGGGCGGCGGCGCCGCAGGCAATGTCGAGGCGGGCCGCCTTACTTTGCTGCCTGCGCGCCCCCTCGGCGTGCGCGCGGTGAGCAATCTGCTGGCGGCGTCGGGCGCGACTGATCCTGAAACGCTCGCCGACATCCGCCGCAATGCGGCGCTGACCGTGCTCACGCTGGACCGCATCGTGTCGTTGCAGGACTATGAGGATTTCGCGCGGTCTTTCCCCGGCATCGGCAAGGCGCTGGCGACCTGGAGCTGGAGCGGGCAGACGCGTGGCGTTTTCGTTACCATCGCCGGCGCGGACGGCGCCGACGTGCCCGAGAGCGGGCAGGTCTATCTTAATCTGCTCTCCGCCATGCGCAAGGCGGGCGATCCGCATGTTCCACTGCGCGTCCATTCCCACCGGCAGGCGTTCTTTAGGCTGGCGGCGACGGTGATCCTCGCGCCCGACGCCGATCAACCGAGCGTGCTGGTGGCGGTGGAGGGCGCGCTCCGCAGCGCCTTCTCGTTCGAAGCGCGCAGCTTTGGGCAGGACGTGGCGCTGAGCGAAGTGATGGCGACGATCCAGGCCGTTCCGGGGGTCACGGCAGTGGACATCGGCCAGTTTTTCCGCACCGACAATCCCAATGGCGGCGGGCTTTCCGCCGTGCTCGCCGCGGCCGCGCCACTTCCGGGCGAGGAAGGTGCGCCGCTCGCGGCGGAGGTGCTGACGCTCGATCCAAGGCCCTTGGATCTCGTGGGAGCCAGCGCATGAGTTACGACGCCCGCACCCTACTCGACATGCTGCCCGCTGTGTATCGCCTGCGCGACGCCGAACAGGGCGGCGCGCTCGAAGCTCTTCTGGCCGTCGTCGCCGAACAGCTCGCGCTAATGGAGGAGGACCTCGCGCAGCTTTACGACGATCAATTCATCGAAACCTGCGCCGATTGGGTCGTGCCATATATCGGCGACCTCGTGGGCTATCGCAAGCTGCACCCGGTCGCGCCTGGTGTCGGCAGCCCGCGCGCCGAGGTGGCGGACACGTTGGCCCTGCGCCGGGGCAAGGGCGCGGCGGCGACGCTGGCTCGGCTCGCGCGCGACGTGACCGGTTGGGAAGCCTATGTCGTGGAGCAGTTCCAGCGCCTCGCGACGACTCAATATCTCAATCATCCAAACCTGAACGCACCCGCCTTTACGGACCTGCGCCACGCGGAACCGCTGGAGCGGTTCGGCGGGCCATTCGAGCGGCAGCTTCGGCTTGCGGAGCTGCGCAGCCCCGCCTGCCGTGGCGGGCCGGCCAATATTCCCAACATCACCTTCTCTCTGTGGCGGCTGCGCGCCTATTCGCTCGCCTCCTCGCCCGCCGCGCCGGTGGACGGCGCTCGCTTTCTGTTCAATCCGCTGGGCGCGCCTGTCGCCCTGTTCAGCACGGCCGTCCCCAAGGACGACAAGGCGCTGACCCTCCACGCGCGCAATGTCTCGCAGCCGCTCGCCCGCCGAGGCCTCGCGGCGGCTAAGGATCAGTTCTACGGCGCGGATAAGAGTTTCTTCATCGCGGGCGTGACGCTGGATCAGCTCATGATCTGCGACCTCTCGGACGCCGGCGTCGGCTGGGCGCATACGCCGCCCGCGGGCAAAGTCGCGGTCGATCCCGTGCTCGGACGCATCGCCTATGGGACGGCGCCCGCGGCGCCCCCCAAGGTGAGCTTCCATTACGGCGCGGCTGCAGACCTTGGCGGCGGCTCCTATGACCGGCTCAAGAGTTTCGAGACGCTCACCCCGATTGTAGTAGTGCCGACGCAAAATCCGGCGATCCAGCCCGCACTGGACGCAGTCGCGAGCGGCGGCGTCGCCGAAATCGGCGACAATGGCCGCTATGCCGAAACGCCTTCGCTTAGGGTCACGGCCGCGGGCGCGAGGATCGAGTTGCGCGCGGCGGACAAGCTGCGACCTTTGCTTTCGCTGGGCGGCGAATTGGCGATCACCGGCGCCGACGGGACCCGCGTGAGCCTCAATGGCCTGCTGATCGCCGGCGGGCGGCTGCATGTGCCGGCGACGGCCGGCAACCTGGTTGCCGGCCTGAGACTGCGCCATTGCACGCTGGTCCCTGGCCTCACGCTCTCCGCCGCCGGCTCGCCGGCGCAGCGGCTGGCGGCGAGTCTCGTCGTCGAGACCGGCGTGACGTTGGAGATTGACAGCTGCATCCTCGGCGGGATGCGCGTAGCGCCCGGCGCGCAAGTGACGGTGACCAACAGCGTCATCGACGCGACGGCACCGACCGGCGTCGCCTTCGCCGGTCTCGATGGCGTCTCCGCCGGCGGCGCGCTGAGCATTTCCGACAGCACGGTAATCGGCAAGGTCCATGCGAGGGAGCTTCGCGAAGCGTCGAATGTGATCTTTCTCGGGCGGCATGAACAGGGCGACGGTTGGGCCGCCGCGCTCATCGCCGACAAGCGCCAGACCGGCTGCGTGCGCTTCTCCTATCTGCCGCCGGACGCGCGCGCGCCGCGCCCCTATCGCTGCCAGCCGGCGCCGGGAACCGACCCCTCGCTCGTCCAGCCAGTGTTTGTCTCGTTGCGCTACGGCGATCCTGGCTATGGCCAGCTTAGCCTGCGCACGCCGCGCGCCATCCGCGAGGGCGCCGCGGACGGCTTAGAGATGGGCGTGTTCCGGCAGTTGTTCCAACCGCAGCGGATAACCAATCTGCGCGTGCGCCTCGATGAATATCTGCGTTTTGGGCTCGAAGCGGGCGTGGTATTCGTGACCTGAGCCGCCAAAGGGAGTTTCGCCATGAAGGGGGATATCAGCCGCGACACCTTCGACGCCACGAAGCATTACAACAGCGTCGTGCTACAGCAGGGCCGGGTGCAACTCGACGCCGACTGGAACGAACAGCAGAACATCCATCGTCATCGGGCCGAGACGCAGGCGAAGGATGTCGTCGGCGCCTCGGGCGCGCCGCTGCACGACGCCGGCTTTCAGCTCACGACCGACGGCACGTCGCTGACCATCGGCAAAGGCCGCTATTACGTTGACGGACTGCTGTGCGAGAACGAAGCCGCGGTTGACTATCTCAACCAGCCGGACTTCCCGAAGCCGCCCGCGATCGCCAATGCGATGACGACGGCGGCGGGCGCGACGGCGATGGTCCTCTATCTTTGCGTCTGGCGGCGGGCCATCACCGCGTTGGAGGACCCCTCGATTCGCGAGGCGGCGCTCGGCGGGCCTGACACCGCGCTGCGCGTCAAGACCGTGTGGCAGGTCAAAGTGCTGCCGGTCAAGCTCGCAAATCCGAGCGCAAGCCCCGCCTGCGGCGACGTCTTGCCTGAATGGGACGCGCTGGTCGCGCCCGGGACGGGGCTGATGAGCGCGCGCGCGCAGCCCGTTCAGCAGACGGACAGTCCCTGTCTGCTGCCGCCCGGCGCCGGCTACCGCAGACTGGAGAACCAGCTTTATCGGGTCGAGGTCCACAAGGCCGGGCCGCTCGCGACGGCGACCTTTAAATGGTCGCGTGACAACGGCGCCGTTGTCACGGCGGTAGAAAAGTTCGACGGGCAGCAACTTACGGTTCATGATCTCGGGCGCGACGTGACCCTTGGCTTCTCCAACGGGCAGACGGTGGAGCTGCTCGATGACGCGACCGAACTCTCGGGCGTGCCGGGGCCGCTGCTTCAAATCGACCATGTGGACGAGGCGGCGCGGCTGATCGTGCTCAGGACCGCGCCCGCGGCGATTGATCCCGCGCCGCGGCCCAGGCTGCGACGCTGGGACAGCGCCGGCGAGGTTCCGCTCGCCGCTCCGGCCGGCGGTTCCGGCTTTATCGCTCTCGAAGACGGCGTGGAGGTCAAGTTCGAGGCCGGCGACTATCGCGTCGGCGATTACTGGTTGATCCCCGCACGCACGGTGACGGGCGCTTTGGATTGGCCCTTTACCGCGCCGCAGCCGCCGCGCGGCGACCGCCAACATTATTGCCGGCTCGCAGTGGCGTCCTTCGTCGGCGGAAAAATCCAAGGCCTGCAGGACTGCCGGACCACATTCTCCCCATTGGCCGAGACGCCGCCGGCTTTACATGTCACCAGAACGAGCTGGATCAATGACGACGATCTCGACCAGGCGTTGCTTCTGACGAACGGATTGCAAATTATTCTCGACGGTCCCCTCACTCCCCCATCGACCACGGCCAGTGCCGAAGTTTTGAACGCTGTCCTCGGCGTGACGATGGAGGCGCCGATTCTTCTGCCGGGTCCAAATCCCAGCGGGCTCACCCCGCTCGCGGTGCAGACGATCGCGCTCAGCGGCGATATCGACTTTCCCGCGCCCAATGTGATCGAATGGAAGCCCAAGGCGCCTGGGAGCGAGCTTTCGAACCTATCGACCTATCTCGCCCAGCAGCTGGGCCAAGCGGTCCTGCGGGTGCGGATTCGCGTTCGCCTGCGCGGAGGAGGCCTTTGGCAGGAGAGCTCCAGTCAACGCGTCTATATTGATGGACGCGTGCTCGGGAAGGACGGTTTTCGCCATGACGGGACGACGCCCCGCGTCGATCTGCAGTTTCCTTCGGGCGAGGCGCGCAGGACCAGCGATTTCGAGAGCTGGTTCTATCTGCGCCTGCAGCCGCCGCAGGCCAACCTTGTCGAGGTCACGGTCGAGCCGGCGCTCGTAAACGCCGGCGGAAACGCGCAAGGGACGGTGTTCCTCGATTTTCCGGCGCCTGACGGCGGCCTGCAGGTGGCGTTGCGATCCTCGCAGGGCGTCGCGACGCCAGTCCCAAATAGTGTCGTCGTTCCCAAGAACGCCACTCAGGCGCCCTTCAACGTCACGACGGCCGCAAACGCTTCGAACACCGTCCAGGACACGATCATCGCCACGGCAAAGACCGTCGTGAAAAACGCGCCCGTGACCGTGCAGGTGGTCTCGATTGCGATTTCGCCCAGCGCAGTGACCGTCTTCGCGGGCCAGAACCAACAGTTTTCGGCCACCGTCGCTGGCACGGGTGAGACGAGCGTGACCTGGAGCGTGCAGGAGCCAAATGGCGGCAATGTCAGTGCCAGCGGCCTCTATTTCGCGTCGGCGATCATTGGCGTCTTCCACGTTATCGCCACATCCGCCGCCAATCCGGCCAAAACGGCGGCCGCGACCGTCATTGTGCACACCAAGCAAGGCAAGGAAGGCAAGGAAGGTAAGGACAAGGATAAAGAGAGGAAGGAAAAGGATAAGGATAAGGAGAGAGTGCAGAGGGAGAAGCTTCAGGCCATAGAGAAGCTTCAGGCCATTGAGGCGGCGTCGCCGAAACGCCTCATAACCGAGACCAAGGTAAAAGAAGTCGTTTCGTTGGCCTTGGCGACCCCAGGCGCGACGGCGGCCGCAGGAGGTTTCGAGGCGGGCGACGAGAAAGCGCCGGGCCGCTCCTTCATTCGGCCGAGCGAGCGTCCCGACACGACGCCGCGGGTCGCGCCTTGAGGCGAGACGCGTTCGGTCGTATCCAAAACTCCTGCGCAAGCCCGTGTTGCGTGGGCCAGGAAAGGAGTTTTCGCGAGGCGCGCTTGTGACGCGCGCCGACGCTCTGCTCATCCTCGCGGGGCCATTCGACGCGGAAGCGCACGCCTTCGCGGCGGTTCATGCGGCGGCAGGCGTTTTGCTGGTAACGCCGCGCGATCTCTCCCGCGAAGGCTGGCGGCTACATCTTGGCGACCCATCCTCCCTTGTAGCGGTCTGCGGCACGCGGCGCCTCGGCGCGCACGAGATTGGCGGCGTCATAACGCGCCTTCCTAATGTCGAGGAGGCGGATATCCCCCATATCGGCGCCGAGGATCGCGCCTATGTCGCGGGCGAGATGACCGCATTTCTGCTGGCCTTCCTCGGCGAACTCCGTTGCCGGGTGAGCAACCGCCCGACCCCGCAATGCGTTTGCGGCCAGGTGTGTTCGCCGGAGCGCTGGTGCCGGCTGGGGCGCGAACTGGGCCTCGCCGTGCGGCAGGAGCCGCGCCTTGCGGCCATGGACACCGAGCCGCCGCCGCCCATCCTGCCGGATGCGGTTGCGACCATCGTCGGCGACGCCGTGTTCGGCGAAGCGCGTCTTGGCGCAGCGGCGCTGGCGCTGGCGCGCGCCGTGGGCGCCGACATGCTGCGGGCCGAGTTCGAAGGCGCGGCTTTGCTGCGGGCGAGCCCGCTTGTGAATTTGGCCGCCGCGGACATCGCCGCGGCGGCGTTGGCGCTGTTCGAGACGCCGGCGGGGCTCTCCGCATGATCCTGCTCTGGGGCGTCGCCGAGGACTGTCCGCTCAAGGCGACGTGGGCCGCGCTCGAGCGACGCGACGCCGCCGTCTTCTTCCTTGACCAGCGGCGCGCCGCCGAGACGCGGATTGAACTTGGCGCGGACGCGCAGGGCGAGATCCGCCTCGGCGCGGAGCGCTGCGATCTTAGCCGCGTCACCGGCGTCTACGTCCGCAGTGGCGAATCGAGCGCGCTCACGCCGGGCGCGGACCAGGATGCGGCGCTCGACCGCCATGCGCACGCGCTCGATGCGACCGTTGCGGCCTTTCTCGACGCGACGCCGGCGCGCGTCGTCAATCCGCTGGAGGCCATGGCCAGCAACGGCTCGAAGCCCTATCAGCTGGCCTTGATCCGCGCCCAGGGCTTTTGCACGCCCGACACTCTGGCTACGACCGACCCTACGGCGGTCAGGGAGTTCCTCGCCCGCCACGGCCAATTGATATACAAATCGCTGAGCGGAGTGCGCAGCATCGTCGCGCGGCTGAGCCCCGCCCACCTTGAACGACTCGCCGACATCGTCTGGTGCCCGACGCAATTTCAGCAATATGTGCCGGGCCGGGATTACCGCGTCCACGTGATCGGCGAGGCCGTGTTCGCGTCGGAGATCGTTTGCGAAGCGGATGATTATCGTTATGCGTGGCGGGAGGGCGAGGCCGTCGATCTCAACGCCAGCGCTCTGCCAGACGCGCTCGCGGGGCGATGCCGGTCGCTCGCCGGAGCCCTGGGCCTCGCCGCCGCCGGCATCGACCTGCGGCTGACGCCAGGAGGCGAGTGGGTGTGTTTCGAGGTCAATCCGGCACCTGCCTTCACCTATTATGAAGAGGCGACCGGTCAGCCGATGGCGGACGCCATGGCGGCCCTGTTGGTCGACGACGCAAGTTCGGCGACCGCTCTTTCAAGAGGCCGCCACCGTCAGTGTGCATCTTAGTAGAGACATCTCGCGCCATCGCCTCAGGCCGCGGTTTTGCGTCTCTGGAACCGGATTATTGTGAGGTAGGGCGCGTAACCGGGGATGTATCTATCAATATGTTATATGGCTGACGAGACAGTCAGCGGCGAACCAGTCTGCGGGGCAGATTCCCTGCTAACAGGGAAATAACAGGGAATTTTACGGTATTATGGCGCAACTGCCA
>Ga0185299_10000968_pt1 | contig 65312 bp, 63 predicted proteins | sample PaiPotPPA55metaG_FD_128002 | JGI IMG/M metagenome (GOLD analysis project Ga0185299, IMG submission 128002) | Iron sulfur acid spring bacterial and archeal communities from Banff, Canada, to study Microbial Dark Matter (Phase II) - Paint Pots PPA... ... | reverse complement strand
CCGCCGGCCCCGCCCCCGGAGCCGGCAGCAAGGAAATCGCCGACGCGATCACCGATCTCACCCCGCACCAGGCCGGTCCACATCAGCGCGGCCAAGCCACCCGAGAGCACTAAGGCACCGAGGCGATGCACCACATAAGAGACGTCATCTGGCACGAGGACGCCAGCCTGATCCGCACCGGCACCACACCCCGGGTCATGGCCAGCCTGCGCAACCTGGCCATCGCCCTACTCAAACTCCTGGGCTGGACCAACATCGCAACCGCCACCAACCACATGCGCGACCACCGCCAGGACACCCTCACACTCCTCGGTCCCATCCAACGAGAACACAAAGACCCTGGGGTGCTTGCGGCGTCTGACTCACGGCCGAGCAGATCAGCCTGTTCGATGCCGTGTTCCAGCCGCAGGCGGTCGCCGGCGAACGCAACTCGCCCGACGCGATGGCGCCGATGGGGCTCGAGTCGTGACGGCCGACTTAGAGCAGGTGCTTAGAAGGCACCTGCCCTCAGTTCTGACGGTTCGTCACGCCGCGTCGCCCTGGCCGAGGGTGGTGCGCAGGAAGCCGATGGCCTGGGTGATGGCGGCCTCGGCGGCGTGGGTTGAGCGCAGGGCGTTGAGCATGACGAAGTCGTGGATGATGCCCTGGTAGCGGGTCGCGGTCACCGGGACGCCGGCCTGGCGCAGCTTGTTGGCGTACGCCTCGCCCTCGTCGCGCAGGACGTCCGCCTCGCCGGTGATCACCAGTGCCTGCGGCAGGCCGCTTAGCTGCTCGGTCGTGGCACGTAGCGGCGACGCGGTGATTTCGGCGCGCTGGGCCGGGTTGGTCGTGTACTGGTCCCAGAACCACTGCATGCCGTCGCGGCGCAGGAAGTAGCCTTCGGCGAACTGGCGGTAGGAGCCGGTGTCGAAGTTCGCGTCGGTGACCGGGTAGAAGAGCACCTGCGCCATGAGCGGGACGTCGCCGCGCTGCTTGGCCATGAGGGTCAGCGCCGCGGTCATGTTCCCGCCGACGGAGTCCCCGGCCGCCGCGATGCGCGTCGTGTCAAAGCCCTTGCTCGCGCCCTCGGCGACGACCCACCGTGCGACGGCGTAGTTCTGCTCGATGGCGACCGGGTAGCGGGCCTCGGGGGAGAGCGAGTACTCGGGGAAGACGACCGCGACGCCCGCGCCGACGGCCAGTTCGCGGACCAGGCGGTCGTGCGTGTGCACGTCGCCGAACACCCATCCGGCGCCGTGGATGTAGATGACCACGGGCAGCGTGCCGGTGGCGTCCGCGGGACGCACGATGCGGACCCGCACCTCGCCGGTCGGGCCGCCGGACACGGTCACCCACTCCTCGTCGACGGCGGGCTTGGAAACCTCCCCGGACTGCACCTCGTCCACCGCCTTGCGGCCCTCGGCCGGGTCGAGGTCGAAGAGGAACGGCGGCTGGGCGGTGGCGGCGGCGAACTCGGCCGCGGCCTGCTCGAGGACCGGGGCTTCGGGGATGTAGTCGCTGGTCATGGCACTACTCCTTGCTTCCGGGGAGCCCGGCTGGCTCCGCCTGAGATTTAACCTAGCTCACGATTAACTTGTGCACAAGTTAAGTTGAGGCGAGTCAATCGTGTGGTCGGGTATCCTGGGCGCAGGAACAAGGCGAGCAGAGTGGAGTGTGCGATGTCGGTGGACGAGGTGGACCGAACCGAGCAGGCAGAGCGGACCGAACAACAGCCGGTCGGATTCTCGGCGGAGCTGGACGACCTGCTCTGCTTCGCGCTCTACGCGGCCTCGCGCGCGGTGACGAACCGGTACCGGCCGCTCCTGGACGAGCTGGGGCTGACCTACCCGCAGTACCTGGTCATGCTGGTGCTCTGGGAGCGCGGCACGTTGCCGGTCAAGGACATCGGTGCCGCCCTTCAGCTCGACTACGGCACCCTCACTCCGCTGATCAAGCGGCTGGAGTCGGCCGGCCTGGTTCGGCGCGAGCGTTCGCCGCAGGACGAGCGGACCGTGCGGGTCTTCCTCACCGAGCAGGGTCTTGACCTGCGCGAGCGCGCTCTGCGGATCCCGGGCGTGATAGGTGACGCGATGGGTCTCGACCCCGAGGAGTTCGAGAACGCCAAGCTGCTGCTGCGTCGACTCACCGCGAACGTTTCCGAAGAACGCGTTTCCGACGAACGGTAGGGCTCAGGCCGGCCTGACCACCCTGGCGACGTCGCGGCGCGAGCGGAGTTCCAGCTTGGCGAGGATGTGCGAGACGTGCGTCTCCACGGTCCGGCGGGACAGGAAGAGCTGCACCGCGATATCAGGGTTCGATAGTCCCTGGCCGAGGAGGTCCGCGACCCGCAACTCGGTGTCCGTCAACGACTGCCAGCCGGAGCGGGGCCGTCGGCGCACGCCGCGTACGCCCGGTCGCACGCCGAACGGCCGCAGTCGTCCCGCGGCCCGTCGGCTGTCCCATACCGCGCCGAGCTTGCCGTAGACCTCCAGCGCCTCGCCGAAGGTGGCGCGGGCCGCGTCGGTGTCGCCGGTGACGGCCTGCAGGACGGCCGCGTCCTCCAGCGCGTTGCCGAGCATGGGCAGGCGGCCGGAGCCGCGGTAGTACGTCAGGGCCGTGATGATCGGTGCCGGGTCGCCGGACGACAGGCCCTCACACCATTGGTCGCTGGCCAGGGCCTCAGGCCGGCCGCCGTCCGGGGCCGCGCGGCGGCGCAGCTCGTCGACTGCGCGCGCCACCGATTCGTCGCCGTTCTGCCGTGCTGCGCGGGTCATCGCCGGCAGCAGCATCTCGCCTTGGGCGAAGACCACCGCCTCCGGGGCTTCGAGGCAGTCTTCGAGCACTGCGGCGAGCGCTTCGGGCGTGCCGATCCGCTCGGCGCCGAGCAGCCGGGCCAGCAGGATGACCGCGCTCGCGCCGTTCGACGCGGGGGAGCCCGCCTGCGCGGCCAGCAGTTCGCCCTGCCGGACCGCCTCGTTTCGGTCGTCGCGGTGCCCGGCGATGAGCGCCTGGTACGCGTGCCGCAGCCCGGCCATCTGCACGGGGACGCCGCGATCCTGGGCGATCAGCTCGAGTTCCGCCAGCGCGTCGTCCCAGCGGCCGAGTTGGTAGAGCGAGTCTACGAAGATCAGCCGGAGGCCGGACAGCCGCGGCGTCCAGCTCTGCTCGGCCAAGGTCAGCGCCTGCCGGGCAGCCTGTTCGGCCTCTGCGAAGCGGTCCGAGTTCGCCAGGTGGCCGAAGCGGTTGCCGAGCAGCAGCAGACGAAGATCGGCCCCCTCCGCGACGCCGTCGAGCATGTCGAGGCCCCGGCCGATGTAGTCGAGCGTTTCCCCGCTCGTCCGCCCGAGCAGCGCCGACGCGTGCAGGGCGTACGCCGAGGCATATCGGTCGGACAGCCGTTCGCCCTCCGACAGCGCAGCCGCGGCGTCCTGCCGGGCCTCATCCGCGCGGCCGAGAATCACCAGGATGGTCGATCGCAACGCCATGTGAAGCGCGCGCCACTGCGGTGAGAGAGCGCCGTGGTCGTTCAGCGCCGTCGTCACGGCCTCGAGCGCCTCGGGCTGCCGACCCCGGCCCATCCGGCTGCGCGCGCGGAACCAGACAGTGAGCCCGGTGCGCTCCGGATCGGGCGCGCTCGCCAGGATCTCCTCGGACAGCTGCTCGGCCTGGTCGAATCGACCGAGGTAGAACGCGACGGCCAGCAGCGCGTCGGCGACCGCGGCGCGACGCGGATCCCCGTGCGTCAGTTGGCTGAGTGCGTGTTCCAGCAGCTGTACCGCCGCTTCGGGCGCGCGGTCCGCCAGCGGTTGCGCGTTGGCCGCGATCCAGTCGAGTTCCCAGCCGGTGGCCTCGTCCAGCACCGGCAGCATGAGCTCGGCGATCCGCTCGGCGGACGCGGACGCGGCCGTCAGGGCCTGGATGACCTGCTGGTGCAGCGCGGCCCGGATCGGCGCGGGCACAGATTCGTACAGAGCCTGGCGCAGCAGGCCGTGCCGGAACCGCAGGCGCGGGCCGTCGGGTTCCAGCACGCCCGCGGCGATCGCCTCCTGCAGCCCGCCGAGTAGCGCGGTCGGTGTCAGACCCGTGACGAGGGATACGTCATCCACCGCGAAGACCCGGCCCAGCAACGCCGCCAGCCGCAGCGTGTCCCTGACCTCCGGGCGCAGGAAGTCGAGACGGTCCGCGATCGCCCGGGAGAGTGAGACCGCGGTACCTATTTCGCGCGCGTTGACGGTTTCGAGCGGCTCCTCGGCGACCAGGTCGGCGGCGTCGGCCAGCGTCCGCATTTCGCCGGATCGCACCAGGGCGTCGAGCAGTTCGCGGGTGTAGAGCGGATTTCCCGACGCCAGCGCCAGATGCTCGGTCAGCCGCGTTCCGGGCAGGAAGCCGAGTCGCTCCCTCGCCAGCCGGGCCACGTCCGCGGCCGACAGTCCCTCGAGGCCGATCAGCAGGCCGCCGGATTCGCGCAGGTCGTCTCGGAGCCGGTCGAGCTCGGGCGGCTGGGGCACCGGTCGGCAGGAACCGACGAGCAGCAGCGGTAGCTGGGCCGTGGACCGGGAGAGCCGACGCCACAGCAGCAGCGTCGCGTCGTCCGCCCAGTGCAGGTCCTCGATCGCCAGTACCACCGGACCAGCGGCGCACAGTTGGTCGACCAGAGCGAGCAGCCGCTCGATCTCCGCCATGACCGGGTCGCCCCCGGCCATCCGCATGCTCAGCGCCGACTCGCGGCCCGGGACCGAAAGCGCCCCGGCGTTGGGTTTGTCGGCCGCGGCCAAGGCTTCCAGCATCGCCGACAGCGGCAGACGTCGCGTCAGTTCGTCGCAGTACCCCCACAGCACCGTGAAGCCCATTTCGCCGGCGCCGCCGAGTCCGGTCTCCAGCAGCGCGGTCTTGCCGATCCCCGCTTCGCCTTCGACCAGCACGGCCGCGCCGCGCCCGGCCGCCACCTCCGCAAGGAGGCCGGCCAACTCCGAGAGCTCCCGCTCCCGTCCGACGAATCCAGTCGCTGCCACCGCCATGGGACAACACCCTAGGAGGGCGGCGCCGTCTACCGCGAACTCCGGTCAGTGCGAATGCGTATACACGGTGAGCACAGCGCCGTCGACCTCCACCCGCCGGGTCCGGCTCGTATCCCCGGCGCGCAGTTCGTCGAGGCAACGGCGGAACAGCTGCATCTCCGCGTCGTCGAGCACGGCGGCCGCCAGGTCCAGCACGCCGGTCAGGCTCTCGTCCGTCAGCTCGGCCGGGAGCTCACCCGACAGGAGGACAACCGACTCTCCTGTATGGCCCCGGACCACGGCTGTGGTGGGTCCCCCTTGAACTACCAGCACGTGACTCCTCGGTGCGTTACGCCGTTGGCACGCGGGAGCAGGTCGGGCCCGCGCCCCGGTGTCTGCGACGTTAACGCCCGGCCGCGCGGCTTGGCGGGCTCTTTGCCAAAACGCACACCTTCACCGTATGGCGCCCCCGTGGCGCCACCCCTTCGCTCATCCGTGCGGCGAATGAGTGCTCAGGACTCGTTCGCCGCGGAGTTCGCACCGTCCGGCCGACCGCGGTCGAGCAGCGATTCGACGAGTGCCGCGACGTGCCGCCGGTCCTGCGCCGAGAGCTGCTGGAGGCTGGCCATCAGCATGTCCACCTCGGGGTCCGGCGCCGCGTCGTACAGGTGGATCCCGCAGGACTCGGCCGCCGCCCGGCGCACCGCGTCCAGCGGAAGTTCGAGGCCGCGCGCCAGGCCCTCCAGCGTGGCCGGCTGCGGCATCCGCAGCAGGCGTTCCGCGGTGGCCAGATGGTGCACGGTGGAACGCGGGATCTCGCCGCGCCGCGCCACGTCGCCGTAGGACCAGCCCTGGCGCTCCAGCCGCTCGCGCACCAGTTCCTGCAGGGCGTTCGACGCCGCGTTGGCCACTTTGGACACCTGGACCTGTGATCGCTGGGACACCTGGGAAACCTCTGATTGGTTGGTGATGCGGCTCCCGCGAGCACTCGCCGCGGCTCGATTCTATGCGCTGCGCAGTCACTTCGGACCCATCTGTCGCCGGCACATGCGGCTCACCTGCTGATTCCGCAGCGTTACCGGCTTGTTGCATTCGGTTTCTCATGAATCGCTTGCGCAGTCGTTCCGGAACCGACTACTGTCCAATCTCGTTGGACAAACCGTCCGACGCGGTTGGACGAGAAGAAGGTACTCCCATGAGCATGGACATGCACGAGCTTGAGGCCGAGTCCGCTGAGCTGCTGCCGGGCCGCGAGGCCCTCGGCAAGCTGTCCTTCAGCTTCACCAAGACGCTGGACGTGACCAAGAACGTCACCGTCCACCAGGCCACCGTCAACGCCGGCAACACCTCGAACGTCGGCAACTGGTTCTCGCCGGGCGCGCAGGCCGAGGGCGAAGCCGTCCAGAGCATCTCCATCACCCAGTAGCACCCGGCGCCGGTTCCGGCGCCGCTTCGACAACCACCCGAACGAACGAAGGGAACCACCATCATGAGCATGGACATGCACGAGCTCGAGGCCGAGTCCGCCGAGCTGCTCCCCGGCCGCGAGGCTCTCGGCAAGCTGTCTTTCAGCTTCACCAAGACCGTGGACGTGACGAAGAACATCTCCGTCAACCACGCGGCCGTGAACGCGGGCAACACCTCCAACGTGGGCAACTTCGGCTCCGCGTTCGCCGCGGCGCAGGGCGAGGCCGACCAGGGCATCTCCATCACCCAGTAGTCCGCCGGAGCACGGCGCGGTGCAACGAACCAGGCGTCGCGGGCCGGTCCCGGGACCGGCCCGCGACGCCTGGTTCGTTCGCGCGTCCTCGCACTGAAACCCCAACGCGCGCCTAAGGAAACCCGCCGAAGAGATGACAGTCGCCGAGCAGACGAAGACCCAGGCTTTCGTGCCGGGTCCCGGCGGTTTCGCCACGTCCGTGCCCCTCGCCCGCCCCGCGGGCCCGCCCGGTCATGCCTTCCCCATCCCCCGGCAGAGCGCGGGCCTGCGGCTGCACGGCGAATACCAGGGCTCCGGGTTCACCGAGCCCAAGTTCATCGCGCGGCGCGGCGACGGCCAGGTGGTGCAGCTGTCCAAACTGCTGCACCTGGTCGCCGGCGCGGTCGACGGGGAGCGGGACACGGAGGGCATCTCACACCGGGTCAGCGCGCGCTTCGGGCGCGAGGTCAGCGAGGAGAACGTGCTCTTCCTGATCGACCAGAAGCTGATCCCGCTCGGCGTCGTCGTGCCCTGGGGCCAGGAGGACGACGAGGTCGAGGCGCCGAGTTCCGACCTGCTGCTCGCGCTCAAGGCCCATCGGGTGCTGTTCAGCGAGGAGCGGGTCAACCGGATCGGCCGCTCGCTCGCCTGGCTGCACCGGCCCCCGGTCGTCGTCCTCGTGCTGCTCGCGGCGGTCGCGATGGACGTGTGGCTGTTCGGCTTCTACGGCGCGATGACCCCGGTTCTCGGCGTCCTCAACCAGCCGGTGCTGATGCTCGCGGTCTTCGGCCTCACGGTCGCGTCCCTGGTGTTCCACGAGTTCGGACACGCCTCGGCCTGCCGCTACGGCGGGGCACGTCCGGGCTGCATCGGCTGCGGGCTCTATCTCGTCTGGCCGTCGATGTACACCGAGGTCACGGACGTCTACCGGATCAGACGTTCCGGCCGGATCCGCACCGACCTCGGCGGGGTCTACTTCAACATCGTCTTCATGCTGCTGCTGACCGGCTGCTATCTGCTGACCGGCCAGCCGTTTCTGCTGAGCGCGGTCTACCTGGGCCACTTCGAGGTCCTCGAGCAGCTGATGCCCGCGGTGCGCCTGGACGGCTACTACATCCTCGGCGACCTCGCGGGCATCCCCGACCTGTTCGGCAAGATCAGGCCGATCCTGCGCGGCATGATCCCGGGCCGTCCGGTGCCCCCGGAAGTCAGGGATCTGAAACGCTCGGCCCGGATCGTCGTCACGGTGTGGGTGCTGGCGATGGTGCCGCTGCTGCTCGGCGACCTGGGCTACGCCCTGTGGAACCTGCCGCGGCTGCTCTCCACCGGGGCACGCTCGCTGACCGAGCAGCTCGCCGGCACCGGCTCGGCCTTCCTGCACGGCCAGATCGCGGTCGGCCTGGTGGGCGTGATCGGCTGCGTCATGCTGGTGCTGCCGCTGGCCGGGATGGTCTACCTCTCGGTGCGGATGACCGGTCGGCTGGTGCGCACCCTCAGGCGCACCAGCGCGGGAAATCCGAAGCTGCAGCTCGGCTTCGGCGCGGCCGGCGCCGCGCTCGTCGCAGGACTCTGTCTCGCCTGGACCATCGGCCTGACCCCGAAGCCGCTGCCGCAGCAGCCGCCGATCGTGCCGGCTCTGCAGCCGGGCGTCACGGTGGTCTACACCCCGGGCGCGGCGATCCCGAGCAGTGGCGCCACGCCCGGTTCCCGCGAGGCCTCGCAGAGCGCGCATTCCGGCGGAGGCGGCAGCGCGTCGGCCACCGCGCGCAGCACCAGTAGCGGTAGCGGCGCGGCCGTGGGCGCCGCTGCCAGCTCGACGGCGGCGAGCCCCGCGACCTCGGCCACGACGGCCACTACCGCGCCGGCTCCGAGCAAGAGCCCGACGGTGGCCGGCAAGACCACCACCGCGAGCCCGATCGCCAGCACCACGACGGCGCCCTCCTCGACGCCGCCGACCACGCCGCCGGCCTCTACGTCGCCGCCGACCACCTCGGCCGCGCCGAGCGGCACGCCATCATCCTGACAACTCAAGGAGCAGCAGCACCATGAAAGTGAGACCGCAGTACCCGGACCACCAATCTCAGCCCCTCCCGAGCACGCACAGAGCAAGCGGCCGTACCGGGCTCGCCTCGCGCCGGATGTTCCGCCTCGGCATCATGGCCACGGCGGCGCTCGGCACGCTCGGCGCGGTCGCGGGGGCCGCGCAGGCGGTGACGATCGACGAGGGCTACTCCTCGGACCACGGCGGGATGGCGTTCGCGAACAACGAGACCCTCGCGCTGAGCAACATAGAGACGCCGACGACGTTCCAGGACTCCTTCACCATTCATCAGTACGGTGCGGTCGACTCGGCGAACCTGCGCAACGACGCGACCGCGGAGTCGGTGTACTGCTCGGCGGACGCCCCGTGCCGCGCGGTGTCCCTGTCCTTCCAGATCGTCACGATGGCCGGCACGGACATCCACCTCAACGCGAACAACTACAGCAACGCGGACAACGTGCACTGCGCGGGCTGCGAGACCGTCGCCGGCGCCTACCAGTTCGTCGTGGACACGCCCGCCGCGTTCACGCTGAGCGACTCGGCCAAGGCGCAGCTCGCGACGATCCACCGCGAACTCAATGCCCTGAGCGACTCCAAGCTGTCGATCTCCGACGTCCAGTCCCAGGCGGACGCGCTGGCCCTGCAGGTCGCGTCCATCCTCAAGAACGCCGCCGCGACGAGCCCCGAGGGCCCGATCGTCAGGCCGCTGAACGAGCCGTCCTTCACCCCGACGGTGAAGGTCTACCGGGACTTCCAGCAGCACTGAGGCCACCCGGGGGAAAAGCCCGAGGCTCCGGACCAACGCGAAGGTCCGGGGCCTCGTCTTGCCTGGTCACAGGTGAGATAGGATGACGCTCGCGGCGTCCGGCCGCGGACCTATGGAGGGCACGGTGGTCTGGAGACGCGCTACGGGGGCGGCGCTCGCGGCTCTGATCCTCGGCGGGGTGAGCGCCTGCGGCACCACCGAGCAGATCGACACCCAGCCGCAGTCCTCCGCCTCCACGGCGACCACCGCGGCGTCCACCGTCGCGGCCGAGAAGAACGCCGTCGTCCGGCTGCAGGGCTGGCTCGCCGCCCCGCAGGTCGGCATGCTCACGTACAACTCCGTCGAGGTCAACAGCGGCGGCGCGATAAACGTGATGACCATCCTGTCCGGCCCCTTCGATCCGAGCAGCTACCAGGCGACGCTCACCGGTTCGATCGAGACGCTCGGCTCCGGCTCGACCACCCAGGGCGCGTCCGGCGCGATCGAATACGGCGGCAAGGTCTACACCACCATCCCGAGCTCGCTGCAGACCGGCGACCGGCTCGGCAAGAAGTGGGAGGCGGCCCCGGTGCGCACGGCCTGGGGCAGCGGCGCGAAGCACTCCGGTTGGTGGACGGCGCTGGACTCGGTCAAGCAGATGCAGACGGACGGCGTGACCTCGCTGGCCGGCACGACCGTGGACATGTTCAGCGCGGTCGTCGACCTGAGCACCGTCAAGGGCATCCCCAAGGCACTGCTGCAGTCCGACCCGATCAAGATCGCGGGCACCACGAAGATCGAGGTGGACGTCTACACCGAACTCGGCAGCGGCAACCTGGTCCGGGTTACCTACAAGTTCGGCCTGCCGGTGCAGATCGACGTGTCGGCCACCGCGAAGAGCACGGCCGGCTACCAGATCGACATGTCAGGGTTCAGCAACCCCTCGGCCTCCGCCTCACCCAGCCCGAGCAGCACGGGGTCGGTCGAACCGGACGCCTCGACCGTCGCGAAGGACACCGGCGACACCGAGCTCGCCGCTTTGTTGCCGTTCTGACGCTACCGTGGCGAAGTGGCGCCACGACCACACTGCGCGATCATCGAAGCGGTGCCGGGAACCTGAACCGGGTAGGTGATCGTTGGATTAAGTGTCGGGCACACGGCGGCAGCAATCTGGAACGGCGAGCGGGACGGGATATGCGGCGCACTGGACACGTCAGGTCGGCACGGGTGAAGACCGCGGTGTTGATCTCGGTGTTCGGCATTTTCGTGATCGGCGCCGGCGAACTGCTGGCCGGCCGGGAGGGCGTGGTGCTGGCGGCCGTGGTGCTGCTGGTGGTCCTCGGGTACGCGTACTACAGCGCGGACACCCTCGCGCTGCGGGCGATGAAGGCGCAGCCGATCGGCGAGGCGGGAGCCCCCGTGCTCTACCGCATCGTGCGCGAGCTGTCCTATGAGGCGCGTCGCCCGATGCCGCGGATCTACGTCTCGCCGACCGAGTCGCCCAACGCCTTCGCCGCGGGCCGCGACCCGCGCAACGCCTCGGTCTGCTGCACGGTCGGCCTGCTGCGGATCCTGGACGAGCACGAGCTGCGCGCCGTGATCGCGCACGAGCTCGCGCACGTCTACAACCGCGACGTGCTGGTCTCCTCGGTCGCCGGCGCGCTGGCCGGGGCGGTGATGTGGTCGGCGAGCCTGCTCTGGCTGCTGCCCGGGATAGACGGCGGCGGGGACGACGACGAGGGCTGGGCCGACCTGATCGCCGCGGTGCTGCTCGGCCCGCTGGCCGCGGTGCTGGTGCGCAGCGCGGTCAGCCGCTCCCGCGAGTACCACGCGGACGCCTGCGCGGCCCGGCTGACCGGGGACCCGCTGTCCCTGGCCACGGCCCTGCGCAAGATCGACACCGGGGTGCGCCGCAACCCGCTGCGCGGCGGTCCCGGCCTTGCCGGGATCGGCCACCTGATGATCGTCAACCCGTTCCTCGGCGGTGAGGACAAGGGCAGTTGGGCCAGCCAGCTGTGCTCCACCCACCCGCCGGTGCCCGAGCGCATCGCCCGGCTCGAGCGGCTGGCCGGGATCAAGGACCCGGCCGCCGACCGAGCGGGGGAGTGAGCCTCTAACCTTCCTAGCTGGTGACATCGCGGGTCGTCAGCCTCGCCCAGGCCGCGGTGCCGAACACCACCACGTAGCCGAGCTGGATCAGCAGGTTGTGCTCGATGTTCGACAGGTACACCGGATCCCGCAGCAGGTCCGCGTAGGACGACCACTGGTAGGTGTAGAGCCAGGGCTGGATCGCCGAGAGCTGCGGGATGGCCTGCAGGATTCCGCAGATGATGGTCACCCCGGTGGCCACCGCCATCGCCGCGATCGGCGTGTCGGTGAGCGTGGAGACGAACAGGCCCACCGCGGCCAGGCCGAGCAGCGAGGCCGCCACAAGCAGCGTGATCCACACCGCCTTGACCAGCGCCGCGCCCATCCCGATCGTGTCGCCGGACAGCAGCGTGACCTGGCCGGCCGGGAACAGGGCCAGGCCGGTCAGCAGCGCGGCGACCGAGACCACGGCCGTCGAGACCAGGCAGAAGACCGCGAGCGCGAAGCCCTTGACCGCCAGTAGCCGGACCCGGCCCGCCGGGGCCACCAGCAGGTATCGCAGCGTGCCCTGCGCGGCCTCGCCGGAGATCGAGTCCCCGGACACCACGCCGAGCGCCATCGGCAGGAAGACCGGCAGCGTCAGCGAGAGCGTGGCGAAGACCAGGAACAGGCCGTTGTTCGAGACCTGGGCCAGGAAGCCGCCCGCGCCTTGGCCGTGCCGTGTAGTGCTGACCTTGATCGCCACGCCGAGGCCGACCGGGATCACCGCCAGCGCGCCGAGCAGCACGAGGTTCCGGTTGCGCCGGAACATCGTCCGCAGCTCGTTGACCACCAGCGAGCCGCGCAGCGACCGCCGTGTCCGGACCGCGGCCGGATTGAGCACCGCACTACTGAGCGACATCGAAGCCCTCCCCGGTCAGCGCCACGAACGCGTCCTCCAAAGAAGGTCGTTCGATCCCAAATGACAGCACGCGTACCCCGGCGCCGACCAGGGCCGCGCAGACCACCTCCGGCTGCATTCCGTCCACCGCGTCGCAGTCCACGCGCTGTCCGTCCGCGCGCACGTCCTGGCCGCCGTGCTCCTTCAGCACGGTCGCCGCGTCGCCCGGATCCAACGTCGTCACCACAAGCCGCGCCTTGAGTCCTGCGCGCAGCTCGCCGACGGTGCCCTGGCTGACCAATCGGCCACGGCTCATAACCGCGACATCCGTGCAGACCTGCTCGATCTCGTCCAGCAGGTGCGAGGACAGGAAGACCGTCGTGCCCTGCGCCGCAAGCGAGGTGATCAGGCTGCGGATCTCGCGCATGCCCTGCGGGTCGAGACCGTTGGTCGGCTCGTCCAGGATCAGCAGGTCGCGCGGCTGCAGCAGCGCGCAGGCCAGGCCGAGCCGCTGCTTCATGCCGAGCGAGTAGGCCTTGGCCTTCTTCTCGGCCGCGTTCGCCAGCCCGACCTGCTCAAGCGCGTGCTCGATCCGCTGCGCCCGAGTCTTGGGATCGGCGGTGCGGTCAGCCGCGTCGTACCTGGCCAGGTTGGCCCGGCCGCTCAGATACGGATAGTGCGCCGGACCCTCGATCAGAGCGCCGACGCGGGTGAGCGTGCCGACGTGGCCCGCGTCCACGGTCTCGCCGAACAGCTCCGCGTTGCCCGCGCTCGGCGCGATCAGCCCGAGCAGCATCCGGATGGTGGTCGTCTTGCCCGAGCCGTTGGGCCCGAGAAAGCCGAAGACCGAACCCGGTGGAACTTGCAGGTCAAGACCGTCCACCGCGAGCTGCCCGCCCCGATAACGCTTGGACAGCCCGCTGGTGGCGATCGCTGAGTTGATCGTGGTCACTACTTGCTTCCCTGGGCGTTGGCGTCGGCCTCCAGCACCTTCGGCGTGACCGCGCCGATGAACACCCGGCCGTCGTTCGTGATCAGCACGGAGATGACGTTCGTCGTGTAGACCTTGCCGCTGCCGAACTTGCCGCTCACCGAGGTGCCGTCGCCGAGCAGGCTGCTGAGGTAGTTGTTGATCCCGCCGTTGATCAGCTGCGTGCTGCCGCCGTCGGATTCCGGCGAGCCGTTCGAGCTCTGCGACTCTGCCGCCTTGCCCGCACCGCTCACGGTCTGCTGCAACTCGTTCAGGCTCACGTTGTGCAGTTCCAGCACCGAGAGCCAGCTCGTGCCGAGGACCTGCGGGTCTACGTTCTGCTGCTGCGGCTTCGCGGTCTTGGCACCGCTCTTCTCAGTGCCGCCCGCGGATTCGAGCGGCGTGACCGTCGCGCCCTTCGGCGGCGTGAAGTCGAAGCGCGAGGCGGCCGGTGCAGTCAGGCTCACCGCTGTGAAGGAGACGTCGAACAACGGCGTGCTCGACCCCACCGGATAGAGCGCGACGCCCAGCGGGGTGCCGGTCGCCGAGTCCACCGAGATCTCGGCCTGCCCGATCAGCGAACCGCTCTGCTTCGGCGTCAGCACCAGCAGATAGGCCGAGCGCCCCGCCACCATCCGCGGCGAACCCACGCTGACCTGCGTCGTCGGCGAGAGCTTCGTGAGCAGTTGCTGGGCCGCGGCCTGCGGCGTGAGCTCGGGGTACTTCGTGGTGTCCGGCTTCGTGGCGCCCGGCTTCGCGTGCTTCCCGGCCGTGCCCGCGGGCTTGGTCGCGGTCCCGTACCCGACCGCATTCGTTTCGCTGTCGTACGTCCAGAACTTTGTGCCGTTGTGAATGAAGTCATATTCGGACAACTGGTCCATCAGGGCGACGCGCTGCTGCTGCGGCCCGTTCGCCGCGACCTCCAGCGTGTGCGTGCCGCTCAGCAGGGAGAAGGGGTTCGCGCTGCCCGAGAGGTCGGGCAACTCCGGCAGCCCCAGGTTCGTGCTCAGGTTCACGGTGCCGGAGAAGGCGTCCACCTTCGAATCGGCGACCTTCGCCAGCAACTGCTGCGCGCTGAGCGCGGGCAGGTTCGGATTTGCCGAGGCCAGGCTCGGCACGAGGGCCGCGCCCCCGGCGATTACGGCGACCACGGACAGCGGCACGAGGGCGCGCACCGGTCCCCGACGGTACCAGGCCTTGTTCGTCTTGCTCGGCTGCTCGTTCATAGCAATCATCACACCACCTATGGACGCGCCCGGGATCCCTCCCCAGGGTGCATTTCAGGTCATCCTCACGGCGGACTGCGGGGATCTTCATAACTCGTACATCGCGATGACCTACGATCTGCCGCAGCATGACCGGATACCTTCGACGCTACCTCCTCGTCCACGGCGCCTACACGGCAGTCGTGCTCGCCCTTCTCGCCTGGTACGGGCTGAGCCCAGGCCAGGCGCTCGATCGCTTCGACGGCGCGCACTACCTGCAGATCGCGCAGAGCGGCTACGCCGACAAGCTGACGTTCCTGTCGGACGGTCAGCCCGCGCGGATGAACATCGCGTTCTTCCCGCTCTATCCGATGCTGATAAGCCTGCTGCACACCGTCACCTTCCTGCCGATGGAAGCCGCCGGGCTGCTGCTCTCACTCCTCTGCTCACTGGCCACGGCGGTCGGCATCGGTGTGCTGCTGGAACCGCTGTTCGACCGGAAGACGGCGCTGCTGACCGTGACGACCTGGGCCGTCGGCGTGGACGCGATCGTCCAGTCGATGCTCTACGCGCAACCGCTGATCGCCGCGTTCGCCGTCTGGGGAGCGTTCGCGATGCGCAAGCGCAAGCCGCTCCTCGGGGCCGGCTGCGCGATCGGCGCGGGCCTGAGCCACTCGACCGGCCTCGGCCTGATCATCGTCGTGATGGCCGGTTCCGCGCTCATCACCCGTGACGCGGTGCGCAAGCGGGAGTGGCGGGCCACGCTCGCCCCGTCCGTCGCGTTCGCCACCGCACCGCTCGGCCTGCTCGGCTACATCGGCTTCCTCGCGCTGCGCTTCCACCGGCTCGACGCCTGGACCCTCGCCGAGTCGGCACCCGGCTGGAGCTCGCAGTTCGACGAGGGCAGATACAGCCTCAGGATCCTGCTAGGCCAGCTCGACACGACCGACTGGTTCGCCGCCAACGGCGTGCCCCACCTCGTGGCCAGCCTGTGGATCCTCCCCGGCGCGGCCGTCATGCTCCGGTTGATGCGCGACACGGGCTGGTGGCCCCGCCGCTTCCGCCGGACCGCCGCCTTTTCGCTGGACTCGATCCGCCCGCCCATCCCCTGGGAACTGACCCTCTTCTCCCTGGTCACCTTCGCCGTCGTCCTGACGAACTCGGGTCCCTGGGGGAGCAAGCCGCGCTTCCTGATCCCCTGCGTCGCCCTGTGCGTCCCCCCGGCGATCTGGCTGGCGAAGCAGGACCACCGGCCCCGGCTGCGGCTCGGGCTGCTGCTCGGCCTCGCCCTCGTATCCGTGCTCTGCGGCTACTACATCGACGGCCCGTCCCCCTCGGCGCTCTGACACCGCGGGGGACGGGGTTGCCGTCGCGTACTTCGTGCCGCCCTAGCGGTAGTTGATGAACTGCACCGCGAACTCGAAGTCCTGCCCCTTGAGCAGCGCGATGACCTGCTGCAGGTCGTCGCGGGACTTCGAGGAAACCCGCAGCTCGTCGCCCTGGATCTGGGCCTTGACACCCTTCGGGCCGTCGTCCCGGATCAGCTTGGCGACCTTCTTCGCGTTCTCCTGGCTGATGCCCTCGGTGACCTCGGCGCTGATCTTGTACTCCTTGCCGGAGGCCGCGGGGTCCGAGGCCTCCAGCGTCTTCAACGAGATCCCGCGCTTGATCAGCTTGTCCTTGAAGACGTCGAGCACGGCCTTGACCCGCTCCTCGGTGCCGGCCCGCAGCTCGATCTTCTCGCCGCTCCAGGCGATGGACGCGCCGGTGTTCTTGAAGTCGAAGCGCTGCGCCAGCTCACGTCCGGTCTGGCCCAGCGCGTTGTCGACCTCCTGCCGGTCGACCTTGCTGACCACGTCGAAACTCGACTCGCTCGCCATCTCGACCCTCCTCGTTCCCGTCGTGAAGTCTCGTCCGTTATCCACCGAACTCTATCGACTCCCGATGACGGTCCCGATTCGCGTCGGCTTTCGGGTGGCGACTCTCGGGCTGCGAACGCTCAGCGTGCCGCCGTCGCGTTCGCCGTAGCGGCCAGGTCATCGATGAACCAAGGGGCCGGCGTCCCGAGCCCGGTGGCATCGTCGTACCCCGCCGTCGCCTGCAACGCGCCGTCCTGACCGAGCACGGAGACCGCCGCCGCCTGCCCCTGGAACGGCGGGAAGACCTCGGCGATCGGACCAGCGACTTCCGACGGCGCACCCGTCACATCCCGGATCGAGTCAGCATCCCCGGCCATGCAGCCGTAGAGCGTCGGATTCACGAAGCCCAACGGCAGTCCGCCGCGCACCGCGATGGCGTCGGCCTCCAAGCCCGACAGCAGCGGACTGGCCAGGCTAGTCCCGCCGATCGCGGCCTCGGCGTACCCCGTAGTCCCTCCCGGCAGCGCCTGCGTCTCACCGACCAGCAGGCCTGTGAAGGGATCCGCGTCGAGCGAGATATCGGGCACCACGCGCCGCGCACTACTCGCTGCGCCCCCGGTCAGCAGCGTGCCGGCGAGTGAGGACGGCACGACCCCGGCCTGGTACGCAGGCTGCGCGAAGTCGGCCGACGTCCCGCCCCCACCGCCGAAGACCCAGCCCAGCGACTGCCACGCCGTCCCAGCCGAGTTGAGCAGCCACGCTTCGGTACCCCACGACGTAGACCAGGCCAGCCGGCCCCCCGCGTCGATCGCCGCCGACGTGCCGCCCACCGCGGTCACCCAAGGATCGCTGGCCGGAAACGTAGTCTGCACCGAACTCGACCCCTCCCCGCCGGCCCCGCCGCAGTTCGTGGTGGGCGAGTTGTCCCCGCAGTCACCCGACGAGAAGTTCATCGTGATGCCCTCGACGGCGGCAAGCTGGAAGAGATGGTCGTACGCGGCGACGGTAGCGGCCGCCTCAGACCCACCGCCGCTGTGCAGCGGCCCGCCCCAAGAATCGGAGATGACCTGCGCAAGATGATTCGTGATCAGGTCCGACAACGCAGCCAACAAGTCAGAATCCTGACAAGAATCCGCCCCGTAGTAAAGGATGTGGGCGGCGGGCGCCATCGCATGCACCGCCTCAACATCAAGCGACTGCTCCGACCCCCACCCCGACGTCCCCCCGCAAGCCGACTCGTCGTCCCAAGCGGACGGCGTCACGTGCGCCGTGTACTGCCCCGCCGCAAAGGCCGGCAACCCGTTCGCCGCCGACCACTCATTCGCATCGGCCAGCATCGTAGGCGAGTCATACGCATCAAGAATCGCGACCGTAGCCCCCCGCCCGGTATGCCCCACCGCCCCGTACGCCGTCCGCAACTGCTCCGCCGAGTACCCGCAAACCGCATACGGCTCGCGCGCCCCCTCGAACGCCGGATCCTTCGTATCAGCCTCCTGACCGTAATACGCGGAGCAGGGGCTGGGAATCAGCGGCCCAGTAGGCGTGCCGCCAGCGCCGTCGTCCCGACGCAGCTCCTCCGAGGCCGCAGCGGCCGTAACGTGCTGCGCGTACATAGGCTGCGAGACCGAACTCAGCCCGGTGATCGTAGCGATGTCAGACGCCAACCCCACAGGCACCACCGGATCCCGATCCGGCGCCATAGCCTCCGTCCCCGTCCCCGTCCCCGTCCCCGTCCCCATCCCCGTTCCTCGGGCGCTCCCGTCCTCACCACCCTTGTAGTCCCGCAACACAACCCCAAACGCCTTATCCACCTGCGCAGCAGTCCCCGCCGCCTCCACATACTGCCCATTCGCCCCCGTAACCCGCAGCCCCGACCCCACGAGCCAAGAAGCAACCGCCCGCTCCGAAGCGGCGGTAGGCGCGTACCGCGCGGCAGCCTCCGACGCGCTGAGAAAGTGCCCGTAATCAGCGTCCCCCGGCGTAGAAACCGCAGCCGCATACGCCGCCAACCCCCGCGGATCCGCCCCAGCCAAAAACACCCGCGTACTCACCGCGGCCCCCGCCGCCGGCACCCCCACGACATCCTGCGGAGCAGCCCACCCAGGCCGCACCCCCGCCACCGCAACCACCCCACTACCGCTACCGCCATTACTAGCGCTCCCACCCCCGCCCCCGCCCGCAATCCCAACCCCGGCAGGAACAGCCACCGCCCCCACCGCCCCCAGCGTCAGCGCCCCCATCACCGCGGCAGCCGTGGCCCCCACCACGATCCCCACCCCGGCCTTCAGCCCCGCCCGCCTGCCCCAAGGCATAAGCGCAGGCAGAGGCATGCGCACGGACGCGCGACCAGCGCTCCGCCGCGGATGCGGCTGCAGGTGCGGATCCGCGCGTCGGTGGCGGTGGTGGTGACGTCGAGAGGTCGCGTTTCGAAACTTTCCAGGCATGGCAACATGGCCTTCCGTGATCCGTCTGAACGGTTCGTCGGCAGCGGCGGGTCATTGTGTGAGGTGCGGCGTAGATCACCTCCCCCCGCCCCACCCGCCCCGAACAGCCGCGCCCACGAACGAGCGACACGTCCGCTGACCCGCTCACCAGCCCCGATCCCCCAAGCTCGCCCCCGCCCCAAAGCCGGTTGCGAAGCACCCCCCGCCATGAGGTAATCTTTCCGAGGTCGCCCCGCGAGGGGCGGACAGACGGCAGATTGCCCGAGCGGCCAATGGGAGCGGACTGTAAATCCGTCGGCGTAGCCTACCCAGGTTCGAATCCTGGATCTGCCACACCAGCGAGTATGGCCCCCGGAACTGCGGAAACGCGGTCCGGGGGCCATCTGCTTTGTCTCACCACGTTTCGCTGTGGACCGCCCTGGATCGACCGGCGCTCTCAGGACGCTCTCAAGTGATCGCGACCGCGAGAGCGCCGCAGACCGCCACCAGACGAGGTGGCTGGGCGGCTCGCCTGGGAGCCGCCCAGCCTTCTCTGCCTCGTTGTGCTACCGCCGCCACCTAGGCAAACTGTCCGTACGGATCTGTCCGCGTTCACCGTTGCCCGCCGCGGTCGTCACTCGGTTGGTCACCCGCGGTTCTGCGACGGCTGTGACCGTCGGCGCTGCAACTGGTTCGGTCGCTGCGACTGGTGGGGGCGTTCCTGGAGAGCCATCAAAGCCTTCGTCAACTGCGTGATCCTCGCCTCGACGTAGCCCTGCCGCTTCGGGACGAACAAACCGAGCACGACGAGCAGCCACATCGCGGAGACAATCATGATCGTGGCGAGGCCGCTCCGAGATCCGCGGACCCCACCAGTGAGGGGGATGGGCAGCATTAGGCGCCGCTCCCTAGCGCATGGATAGCGTAGAGCTTGACGCGCCCCGCCCTCTGGCCGGTATTGTTGTGGCACATAGGCCTACTCCTCTTCTACGCCCTGTGGAATTGTTGTGGCCTCGAACGGCTCCCGTTGGCGCGGGGGCCGTTCCGTTTTGGCGGAACGGCGATGCCGATTCTCAGCTTCCCGAATTTTGCCCTAAGCCGACCGCTCCACGCAACTTTGGGCACCATTTCCTGACGCTTCGTCAGTCCGGTAGCAAATAATAGCGCTGATAAGGGTCGGAGAAGTCGCAGGATGGAGGCGGTTTGCGGGCGCTGCCGCCTAGTTCTCGCCTAGCTGCGACCGGAATGGACGCCCCCTTCCCGTGTAGGGACGCGCTCTCATGCGACCGCACTCGCTACATATGCAATAAGGCGATGAACAGCACCTAGTTGCCCAAAGTGTCGAAGCGATCACACTATGGCACTGCTTTTACGCCAGTCGGATCGCAGTGTCAAGGGTTACGCCAAATTTGTCTACTGCTCATGCTGGACCCCATGGATTCCTCGACTTCATCGGATTCCTCGACTTCATCGGATTCCTTGGATTCCTAGAGTTCGTTGGATTCTTTGACTTCGTCGGTCTCATTGGGTTCGTCGGACCTCTTGGGATCGTCGGGTTCGCTGGAGGTGTTGGACCCATTGGGTTCGTCGGACTCATTCGATTCGTCGGAGTCGTTGGAGTCGAAGTAGCCCGTAGTTGGGTCATCGCGGACCACGCCGCGCCACCACCACGCGCCCCGTGGATCGGTAGCTGGGCGAAGTGACCAGTGGGCCCCGCAACTGAGACCCGCTGGTGGACATGACGTCGTACCCTGGAAGTGTCCCAAGCCAGCCGACGAAGGGAGGCATGCGATGACGACGAATCCTGCAGATGTGAGCGCCGCGGACCGTGAGCACGAGCCGACGCTTGAGGAGATCATTCGGGCCAAGCGGCCGGAGCCGATCCAGTCCGTCGAAGACTTCATCGTGCCCGACATGTTCGAGTCGGACGAGGAGGTAGACGAGTTCATCGAGTTCTACCGCGCTGAGCGTCAGGCGAGCCTCGGGTGACCACAGCCGTCCGGCCGGTGACTCTCGACACCGACGTCGCGTCGGCCGCCTTCAAGCGCAAGCAACTGCCCATCCTGACCAGGATCACCGGCATGGACTGGGTCATCTCGTTCGTGACGTTCGGCGAGCTGGCGAAGTGGGTCGAGATTCGCGACTGGGCCCCGCACAACCGGCGCGCCCTGGACCTCTGGACCGCGCAGACGCCGATCCTGCACAGCACCGACGCCATCGCGAAGACCTGGGGGAGGCTGTCTGCCGAAGCGACCAAGCGCGGCCGACCACGCCCGCAGAACGACATGTGGACCGCTGCCGTCTGCATCACCCTCGGAATCCCGCTCGCGACGCTCAACCTCAAGGACTTCGAGGACTTCGAGGCGCACCATGGCCTTGAGTTGGTCAGGGTGTAGGGCGCTGTGGGCGGTGTCGTGGCCCAACCAAACGGCCCTGGCGATCTCGCCAGGGCCGTTTTTTGTTTCCGCCCGTTCCCGCCGATGCCCAGCTAGAGCAGCCCGGTGTCCTTGATGTTGGAGCCGACTTCCACGTCGATACCACGGCTCGCGAATCCAGCGGCCGAAGCGACCGAGAGAGTCAGGCCAACTTCCTCGACTGCCGCAGCCCGCTGCAACGCGATCCGCCGGCCAACCTCACTCAGGGATTGCGCAAGCTCAGTCCGATGCGTCTGCTTCGAGTGGTGGCGATAGAGCCAGGTCAGCTTCTCTTCGTAGTAGCCATCCGTCATCTGAGACAGCGCGGCGAACGTCGCCAACTCGTCATCAGAGGGGATGCCAGTCCATCCGCCGAGCGCCCGGAAGGAGGCCGTGCGCATCATCAGCGCAGCGCCATGGATCGGCCAGTTTCCGCCGTTACGGGCCGCCCAATCGTTGATGGCGCCCGCCGTCCTAAGGCCAAACGGGATCGGCGACGGGTAGGCGTTGCGAGATCCATCGGGCATGAGGTCGTCAGCTTGGCCGATAGCCCAGTGGATCGCGTGCTCATCAAAGTGCGGGATGAGCGTCGTCAGCGCGCTTGGTAGGAGAATGTCGTCCTGGTCGAGTGCCTGCAAGAGCACGCCGCGCACCCTGGAGAGAGCGAGGTTGCGCGTGCTGGCGATGCCAAGCTGCCTGCGAAGCGCGGAGTAGTCGCAGAAGCCGAACTGCTTGAGCTGCTCGGCCAGACGAGGCGTCTCGCCGTCCTCCTGGACAATCCACTCCAGTTCCCAATCGGCGGGCATGTCCAAAGCCTCGATGCTGCGGGCAGTGTCCATGAGGTAGTCGGCGCTTGGCGCGTAGGCCGCGGTGATGATCGAGATCAGAGGCACGGTCAGCCTTTCCAAGGGGTGAGCGGAGTCGTGAACCGCAGTTCAGTGCTGTCGCCCGGGTAGTGAGCGTCCGAGATTTCAACCACGCGGTCTTTGGTGTCGATCGAGATCCGGCGGACGCAGAGCATTGGCACGCCGTCATCCAGCGCCCACTGTTGCATATCAACTGTCGTTGGCATGAAGGTTCTGACTTCATCGACCATGCGTGCAATCTCGATGCCCACGGTCATGAACTGGTGCTGCCCCCCGCCTGGCCACGGTTCGCAGTCTGCCGAAAGCAGTTCGGGCTTACCTTCGATAAGACGGACCGGCACGTAGGCGACGCTGTACGCCAGACGGATTCCCGACGGATCGCTGGTCTCGTACTCCTTGCGAAGCAACTGGTCACCGGGCTCACAGGAGAAGACCGCCGCAAGCTCGGGGCTGGCAGCCTGGATCGAGTAGTCCGACCGGAACTTGAGGTTGTGCAGCGAATCCCCCAAGTCATCCTCGGCCTCGCCGTGATGCCGTCGGACTGACTCGGGCTCAAGGGCGAAGTCCTTCTCTGCCTGATGCCGCGCCGAGTCGCGGACGACTCGCCGACGCGGCCTGCGCACCTCGGGCGCCTTACCGCGACCGCCGGAGATCAGCCCTTGCTGCTTGAGCAGGGTGATGGCGTTCCTGGCCGACGTGACCGAACAATCCCACTCGGTGGTCAGTTCGTGCAGCGTCGGAAGCGGGTCACCGGGTTGGAGGTCACCGCGCTCGATCTTCATGCGGATGTCATCTGCGATCCGCAGCTGGATCGGCGGTGAGACTGGCGTGGCTTCTGGCTCCATGGCTACGACTATAGCCGCGGTTCCAAAGTTTGCCCTCAAACCCTCTTGCCTCCTGACGATCCGTTGGGTACGTTGAGCTTGCGAGTTTGAGGGCAAACCCTCAAACATCGAGGGCTCGCTAGAGCCCTGAGCACAACCAGTTTTCGGCCGGATGCTGCACCAGGGCCCGGCTCGGTAGTCGACCTTGGCTATTCGTGGCCGTAGTCGGCTCCCGACTCTCATTTCGCCTGATAGGAGGCTGTGTAGTGAAGTCGAACGGTCGGACGGTTGCAGTGAGTTCCCTGGCGACATTGGACGTCTTCCTGACCCCTGGCAAGGCGGCCCGGATCCGTTGCGACGTGTGCGGGACGGCCGCAGACGTGCATCGCGGCCTGATGGCGCCGCACCGTCCGGGTGGCTCGCGCTGCGCGGGCTCACTGACCCGGTACCTGTTCGACATCGACTACGCCGACTGGTCGACGCGATTTTGCGCGGCGATGAACGCGCAGCGCAAGCGGTTCGACCTGGCAGCGACCTCGATCGACCCTCGGGTGCGCCACGCGACCCGGGTCAGCCCGGTGCGCTATCCGTCCAAGCCTGCGCCGCTGCACCGTCGGCCGGTGCACTCGAGCCAGACCGCCGGCCACGACGCGGCGCAGTTGGACGCCCTCGATGCCGTCGGGAAGATCCTGCCGGACTACCCCGTCCCCACCGACTGTGTCACCGCCTAAGGAGCTGACTTCGTTGCCTACCCCCGCTTCCGCGCATCCGGCGGTCGCCCCAGTGATCGAGGCGCTGCGCACGCTGGCCGCCTACGAGCCCACGGGCGTCATCGACCTGGCGGACGTCCTGGCCGACCTGCACGGGTTCGGCATCGACAACGTCATCGACGCCCTCGCCGATGTCCTGGACCACCTCGGCGATTGGAGCAAGGCCGCGGCGGAGAACGGCGCGATGTTCAACGGCAACGTCGCCGAGCAGCTCTACGAGGCCTCTGGCCACCTCATGGGCTACGTCGGGAACAGCTACGTGGACCGCGCCCGCGCCGACACCGGCCACTACCTCGGATCAGGCCCGCGCTAAACCCGTCGCCGAACCGCGCCACCACGCAGACCACAAGAGCCCTGCCGGACACCGTGTCCGGCGGGGCTCCGCGCTTCCCACCCCGACCCCGCAACCACAGGAGCCGTCGCATGCTGTCTCAGACTGCCACCCCCGCCTTCACCGTCGCCGACATCGTCATCGGCGGTATCCCGCGCTCTGGCAAGGCCTGCGCCCCGCGCGAATGGCTTACCTCGCTGCCCTCGCTCGGGTTGACCCTCGACACGCCGTTCGGGCCGGTGGATCTGGTCGCGATCGAGCGGGCGATCCGCGGTCACACCGTGTCGCTCTCCGGCGCCGAGCACACGTGGCTGCGCTGCCGCACTGCTCCGGCGTACGGCCGTGACGTGGCCGCCGACCGCCTCGGCATCGACCGCGCCCGGTTCGCGCAGTTGCTGCGCCGCTGGCGCGAGGAGAACTACCCCGCCGACACCCCCGCCGAGGACACCGACGCGGCCTGAATCCCGCTGCCGCTCCGAAGGAATCCGTGATGAAGCTGCTGCTCGTCATCGTGTTCGCGCTGGTCCTGTTTGGGCCGGGCCGGTACTTCCTCTGTGCTCTGCTTCGCCGCCCGTCGGCGCCGGTGCCGTGCACGGACTGCGGCATCACCGACGGCACCCGCGGCGTGTTCGGGCGTTGCGCCGCCTGCCAGGAACGCGCCGAGCGCGCCGAGCAGATCGAGCGCGAGATCCGCATGCGCGCCTACGACGCCAACAGCGCCCGGTGGCGCGCCGATCGCGAAGCCGAGCGGCTCGCGGCCCGGTTCCCGCTGGTCAAGGTCGGCTCGGTCTACCGCAACGAGCGCGGCGAGCCGGTGTTCGACGGCTTCGAGTTCAACGATCCCACCGGCCGGTTCCCAGCTGGCCCGAACCAGGTCAGTGCGCGCGCTTCGCGCAGCTCGCTGATCGCCGGATGGACCCAAGACGAACTGCACCACCTCGCCCATGGCGAGGCCTGCCGCTGCCTCGACTCCTAACCCCGCCTGCCTGGAAAGGACCCGCCCTGATGAGCACCCCGACCCTGACCCTGGTCTCCGCCCCCGAGCCCGCGCCGGAGAGCGCCGCCGTGCTGCGCGACAAGCTCACGCTCGCCGAGCAGTCTTTCGGCGACCTGCTCGCCGCGGCGAAGGCGACCCTCGCCGCCGCCGGCGGCCCGCACAGCGGCGACCCGCTGTCCTGGCTGCGCGAGCACCTGAGCCTGCTCGGGCAGCTGCCCGCCCCCGGCACCCGCCCGACCGACTACGTCCCGACCGACCGTGACGAGGCGACCTGGGGCCGGTGGTAGAAGTGTCGATCCGGCCGGAGAACCGCGAGCGCTACCCGCCGGACTGGAAGCAGATCAGCGCCCGGATCCGGTTCGAGCGCGCCGAAGGACGCTGCGAGTGCGCGGGCGAGTGCCGCCGAGTCCACCAGGGCCGGTGCACTGCAATACACGGCACACCGCACCCGGAGACCGGCTCAAAAGTCGGGCTGACGGTGGCGCACCTGGACCACACTCCGGAGAACTGCGATCCGGTGAACCTCAAGGCGATGTGCCAGGCCTGCCACCTGTCCTACGACGCCGAGCACCACGCCGAAACCGCCGCGCGCACCCGCGAAGCCGAGAAGGCCGCGTGGATGACCCCGCTCTTCCCGCTGCCCGCCGTGTCGGCGGGGTGAGCCGGTGGCCCGCTACCGCGCGAAGTTCCAGGACCCCAACGGTACGACGTGGGGCTTTCCGACCTACGGATGGCACGCCGTGCCCGGGCACCTGGCCACCCGCCGGCAGCTGCGCGCAAACGGCCTGTGCCCCGGCGGGAAACCCGTGGTCGCGCAGCTGATGTGGACTGCCGGCCGGAAGACCCGCGTCGCCTACCTCTACGACCTGGCCCACGCCCGACCCAAGCGCACCCCCACCGCAGCGCAGCTCGAAGCGCTCGGCAAGGCGATGGCCGCGCGCCGCACCTGCCCGACCTGCCGCCAGGTCAAGGGCTACTGCATCCCGCGCAGCCTCGGCGAATGCCCCGAATGCGCAGCGTGCTGACACCCGACCACCGCCCCGGCCCGAGCCGGGAACGCCCAGATTCCGCCCGACCGAAAGGGGAGTTGCCCCGTGGACTTCACCGAAGCCGCCGTCTTGACCACCGCCGCGCTCACCGCACCGACCGCGTTCTTCCTGGGGCTGCGCGTGTGCGGGGAGAAACTGCACACCACCTGGACCGAGCGCCACCCGGTGACCATCGCCGAGGACGTGCGCGCCGGACGCCTCACGATGCGCCACCTCGGCGCCGCGACCCGGCGTCTGGTGGCGCGCGAGCTCGAAGCCATCAACACCGGCCGTCCCGAGATCGCCGCCGACGTGCCGCTCGTCAACGAGGGCATCGCTGGCCGCTACACGCACCTGAGCACGAGTCAGCTCGAAGCCCTCTCCTACGACCGCACCCCGCTCTACCGCCGCCGCCCGGCACCCGCCGCGCCGTCCGTGGACGGCGACGTGATCGAGGGCGAGTGGATCGAAGACGCCGCCGCCCGGTGACGTCCGGCGGGCCACGTTCGGCGCCGTCCCGTACGGCGCCCTACGCGGCCAACCGGCCGAATCCGAATCACGTGTGAGCGAGGGAGTCCCCTATGCCCGACAACGAAACCGAGCGCGCGAAGTCCATCGCGGACCTGCGCGCGTTCGCGGACCTGGTCGAATCGAACCCGGCGATCCCGGCCCCGAACTACGGCAGCCTGTGGACGTTCATCCACGCCCGGGAAGACGGACCGACCCAGGACGAGCGGTTCGAGCAGATCCACGACTTCGCCGAGACCTTCGGCGTTCCGGTCACCGCGGACCACGACGGAGACCGCACGGCCAAAGCCACCTTCGGCCTGATCACCCTGCGCATGCACGCCTACGCCGACAAGAAGCCCGCACCGCACGTGGTGACCAGGCCCGGCACGGCGGACCGCACCTGGCAGCCCGAGCCCGCCACGCTCTGACGGCCCACGACCGGCGGCAGCCCTGGCGCTGCCGCCGTACGCGGGCAATCAGCCTGGACCCCACGTGATCCCAGGGAGGGACCCTCCATGACCAAGCGCACCGCCGCGGGCGTGCTCGCACTGTTGCCGCTGACCGTCGCCCTCGGCGCCTGCCAGTCCCAGGCCGACCCGACCACGAACGGCGGCACGACCGCGGCTCCCGCCACCACCGCAGCTGCCGCGGACTCGAATTGCACCCCGCTCTACCCCGACATGAACAACACCGGGGTCACCCTCTCGGGCGGCACGGTGACCGGAGAGATGACCCTGTCCTGCGACCAGGACCCCACCGGGTACTTCGGGGTCAGCATCGCCCTGTTCTACCGGCCCAACACCGACGTCTCTACCACATACCTGGCCGGACCGAACTACAGCACGTATCAGGACACCTACACCGTCACCGCCACGTGCAAGCCGGGCCTGTGGTACCTCGGCGCGGCCATCAACGGCACACCCGTCAAGGGAACGGTCGTGGACATCACCGACTGCACCCAGAGCATCGACTGACATGCCGGAGGCGGCCCTCTGGGGACTGGTCTGAGGGCCGCCTCCGGCGTCAGCCCTCTGCTCCGCGCTGCTTGGCGGCGCGGCGTTGCTCGGTCGCCTTCTTCACTGCGGCCCTTGCTTCAGGCTTCAAGGCTTGGCGCACGGTCTCTCGGGAGTAGCCGGTCAGCCGGATGATGTCGACCTGGCGCAGGCCCATCGCGGCGACCTCGCGCAGTCCTTCGTCCCTGGCGGCCAGGGCTTTGGCGGGGGCTTGGCGGTATTCCTCGATCACTTCGGCTAGTCGCGCCTCGGCTTCGGCCGGGCTCTCGTTGTCTGTGGTCATGCCCTCAGCATGCCAGTTCAGCTAGGCCTCGTAAAGAAAGGCCAAGTGGGACTTGACGCCTAGTTGAACTAGGCCTAGTTTGAATTGCAGAGGATGTCGACCGAGCGAGGAGGGAGCCGAGCACAACCGCCCGAGCGGCACACACTCCGGTTCGAGTCCGGGGCGGGCGCGCACGATCCAGACCCAACGACGGAAGGAACAGCCATGGGCCGCAAGCGCATCGACCTCTCCCCGGGCAGCGGTACCCCGGAGCGCGAGGCGCTGGAGAACCTCATCGAGATCAACCTGATCAACGTCGGACTCGTCCAGTCCACCCTGTCCCGGGATGAGCTGGACAACCTCGCGCAGCGCGCCTACGACCGCGGCGCCGCAGCTTTCCGGGCCGCCGAGGGCGCCTGACCCCACATGAGCAACCAGCACGGCCCCCGCCGTCAGCATCGAACGAAGCGGGCGGGGGCACGCAGGCCGGTTCTAGACCGGTCGGCTAGAGGATCGCCGACGGGTGGTCTGGGGCTGTGGTGTAAGGCGTCTCGCGTAAGCGAGCAGCACAGGGAACGCGAAGGCCTTCGGGCTGAGGTGCAAGTACCGGGTGCCCGGTTCGAGTCCGGCCAGCCCACCAGCACGTTTCCCACGGCAGGCGCACGGCGCCGCCCATCGTCTCTTTTGGAGGTTCCGCAATGACTCAGCAGGTATTCACGGCCCGCGGCGCGCGGGCGATGGACAAGGCTGCGGCCGATGCCCTGGCCGCGGACGCGGCGGTCAAGCAGGCCGCCGCCGCCTCGGCCCTGGTCCAGGTGGAGCGCGAGCGCGCGATGCTCGCGCAGCAGTTGCGCCGCGAGGAGGCCGAGACCCGCCAGGCCGAGCAAGCCCAACAGGCCCGGGAGGCCGAGGCGGCCCGGAAGGCGAAGAGCGCCGAGAAGGCGCGCAGGCGTGCCGAGGGCAAGGCCCGTCGCGCCGAACTGCTCGGCGCACTCGGCTCGCGGCGGGCGCTGCTCGTCACGGTGCTGGTCATCGCCGCGTCGATGGCGATCGCCTGGCCCGCGCAGGCCGGATACTTCGAGGCCGCGGGCATGGGCCGCGCTGGCCTGCTGGCGCCGATCGTGATCGAGGGTCCGACCTGGCTGGCCGCGATCCTGGTCGGCCACGCCACCGCGCACCAGGCCCGCACGTGGGTCTACCGGGCCGCGACGTTCCTGTTCGCGTCCGTCGCTGCCGGGATCAACTTCGAGCACGGCTCGCAGACCCGCACCATGCTCGGCATCGTCTACGGCCTGGCGTCGCTGACCGGGGTCGCCGCGTGGGAGCTCTACGTCCACTCGGCACGCCAGGCCCACACCAAGCGCACCCCCGCAGAGCGCCGCCGCGCCGCGCACCGCCGCCTGTCGTACCCACTGGTCTACCGGCGTGCGGTGCGGCTGTCGCGGGCGACCGGCATGGACATCGAGCAGGCCTGGCCGATGGCCTGGCGCACCGTACACGGCGCCGACGTCGGCGTGCGCGCCAAAGACCTCGGCAAGCAGAACGACGCGATGGCGAAGGTCGCAGACGCCTACGACAACCAGTCCGTCATCACCCTGCCCGGCGCGCAGTTGACCGCGATGCACCTGGCGCAGGCCGCCCGCACCTGGCAACTCGGCGCCGAACGGCGACCGGCAACCCCGCAGGTCAATCCGGCAATCCCCCCGGCAACCCGCAACCCGCGCAAGCCCCGGTTGCCGATGCCCACCGGCGCGAAGAAGGCCGCGTCCGCCACCGCCCGCAAGAGCGCTGCCGACCCGGTCGCCGCCGAGCAGGAGCGGGTGCGCGCCGCCCAGCGCTACGCCGCCGCCAAGACCGCCGGCACCCCGCTGTCCTACCCGCAGCTCGCCGCCGAGTTCGGCAAGTCCAAGGAATGGGCGCGCCAAGCCGTCCTCGGACACGGCGGCCTGCACGCCGCGTAACCCGACACCCAACCCCGACCGCCCCCGGCCGGACCGCTCTCGCGCGGTCCGGCCGGGGGCGGTCGGCATCACCACAACCCGCTCCCCGCCTTAAGGAGGCACCGCCCGTGAGTATCGAATTCGACGACGCCCCACCCGAGACCGAGAGCGCCAACGGTCGCGAGACGGTGGCTTTCTCCGACATGACCCGCCCGTTGATCCCGCGCCAGACCGGCCGCGACGACGCCCCGGACGCCGACGACGCGCCGCCGGCCGACGCATGGGACGACGACTTCGGCCCGGACCTCGAAGACGAGCACGACGGCATCGACGCCGACGACGAAGACCAGCAGGACGACGACGAGGACATCCCGGGCCTGTTCGCGCTGGCCTGGGCCGCAGCCAAGGCGCTGGTCACGCACCCGGGCACGCTCGGTGCGATCCGGCACGGCGCGCACCTCACCGGCGGTGTGAGTGTGCTGACCCGCAACGCGTGGGAGTCGCGCACCACGGCCGTGCACACCCGGATGATCCGCGCGGCCGTGGCCCGCGGGGACCACGAGGGCGCGCTGGAGTGGGAGGAGCGGGCCCGCAAGTTCCGTGCCGAGCGGCACGAGCGGCGCCTCGCGCTGCTGTTCGCCCCGATCCACATCGGCCGCGCGGTGCTGATCAGTGCCCTGGTCGGCGCGGGTGTGCTGCTCGCGGTCGGGGTGATGCTCGCGGTCGGCACCCACCGCGGCGCCGAGGCGCTCGCCCCGTTCCTCGCGCTGGTCGCCATCGTGCGGTTCGCCGCCGCGGTGGTCAACGCGCTGTGGCTGTTCGCGCTGGTCACCAGCGGTGCCGCGTTGCTCGCGGGATTGTGGCGCACCGGCCGCGCCCGCGCGTCGATGCCGAGTTGGCTGGCCACCGCCAGTGATGGCGAGGTGGATCTGGAGATCGATGAGACCACGATCGCGGGTGCCCTGAAGGCGCTGAACATCAAGCAGATCAACGACTACCTCAAGGAGGGCGTGCCGCTTCAGTACCTGATCACGGCGCGTGCCGAAGGCCGCGGCACCCGCGCCGTTTTGCGGCTGCCGCGCGGCGTGCAGGCCGAGAAGATCTCCAAGCGGCGCGCTGACCTGGCCACCGGCCTCTACCGCGCGGCGAAGGAGGTGTGGCCCACCACTGGATCCGAAGCCGGAATCCTCGATCTGTGGGTCGCGGACAAGGGCGCGCTCGCCGAGGGCGCGGGCCCGTACCCGCTGCTCACCGAGGGCACGGCGGACTTCTTCAAGGGCGTGCCGCTCGGCAAGGTGCTGCGCGGCGACCCGGTCATGTTGCCGCTGGCCGGGCGCAACACGATCGTCGGCGGCATGCCGGATCAGGGCAAGTCCTCCCTCACCCGCGCCGTCGCGGCCGGCGCGAGCCTGGATCCGACCTGCGAGATCCGGATCTGGGTGCCGGACGCGAACTTCGACTTCGAGGGCTTCCGCCCGCGCTGCTCGAAGTACGTGATGGGCGCGGAGAACGAGAAGATCCGGCAGATTCGCGACGACCTCAAGGAGCTGCACCAGGAAGTCCAGGACCGCGGCAACCTGCTCATCAAGCACGGTGAGCCCGAGGTCACCCGCAAGCTCGCCGACAAGGAGCCGGGGCTGCGACCGATGGTGTGCATCCTCGAAGAGGCGCACGTGGCGTTCAACCACGCCGAATACGGCAAGGAGATCTCCTACTACGTGGTCGAGATCGTCAAGCTCGACCGCAAGCGCGCGATCCACTTCATCGTCTCCACCCAGGCGCCGACCGCCACCTCGATCCCCCGGGACGTGACCCGCAACTGCACCAACGGTGCGGCTTTCGCCGTCTCCGACCACGTCGCCAACGACGCGCTGCTCGGCGCCGGCGCGTTCCGCGGCGGGCACCGGGCCACCGAGCTGATCCCCGGAGTGGACAAGGGCACCTTCATCGGCAAGGGCATCACCGGGCAGCGCTCGGACGCGGTCCAGGCCTACTTCATCTCCATCACCCGGGAAAACGACCAGCTCACCCCCATCATCAAGCGCGCGCTCGCCGCGATCGAGGCCCGCAACGCCGCGGTTCTCAACGCGCCGGACGTGGACACCGAGCAGATCGACCACCTCGGCAACGTCGCCGAGGTCATGGCCGGTCAGGCCCTGGTGGGCACCGAGGAAGTCGTCCACCGGCTCAAGGTGCTGCGCCCCGCGGTCTACGCCGAGTGGACCACCGCGGATCTGCGCTCCGCGCTCGAACCGCACCAGGCCGCGCCGCGCAAGGCGACCGCCGCGCGCACCATGCACGTCGATCTCGCCCTGATCCGCGACGCGATCGACCGGCGCGACGCCGAAACCGGCACGGAAACCGACACCGCCGAGGGGTGAGAGCCGCCGGGCAGACAGGAAATCTCCCGCCTGCCCTCTCTCCCGCCCCTTCCTGCCTCTCACCAGCACAAACGCGATCAAGAGAAGCAGGGCGGGGCGGGAGGCGCACCCCGGCAGACCCCGCCAGGACGCGGTTTGCGCGCCACCGGCCCGCCTCCCTCCCACACGCCCCTGAACAGGGCTTTTATATTACGCAGCTTGATTTACTCAGTGTGGGGCGCCGCCTGTGCGGCGCCCTTCCGCACGCCTGAACCCGACCAGTTTCCGCCCCCGCAAAGGAGCGTGACCCGACCGTGCTTGCTCTCTACATCGCTCTCGCGGTGCTCGCCTACCTCCTGGCCTACCGGATGCGCCGGTACTGCCGACACTGCCACGGACTCGCCAACGTCCGCCGGCACGGGCGCGGCAAACCCAGACCCTGCCGCTACTGCAAGGGCACCGGCCTATCCCCGCGCCGACGCCGCGCCCAGCAGCGCGCCATGCGCGACCCGATCCACCGCACCCGCGACCCGATCGCCGCCCACCGCCGCAAGACCACCGCCCCCAAGGAAGGAGCCGACCGGTGACCTTCACCGTCTCCGCCGCCGCCCTGTTCGTCCTGCTCATGGCCGTCACCATCAAGTACGCCGCACACAAGATCTGGCACGCCCTGATCGCGTTCCTCGCCGGATTCTTCATCGCCGCCACCGGCGCCGCCCCCTACATCGACAAGTTCATCATCAGCGCCTACACAGCGCTGCGCAGGATGTGAGAGGCGAGGCGGACATGCTCACCCACGACCTGATCGCGCTCGCCGAGGGCGCCGCCGAGTTCGTCGTCATCGGCTCGATCGTCAACGCCTGGCGAAACCGGACGCCCCGCTACCTGCGCCCTCGGCGCTGCCCGCAGTGCCGAGGACACCTCTCGCGCTTCTGCCGCACCTGCCACGGCACCGGCCGCGCCCCGACCCGAGGAAGGACCCGCCCCGATGGCCACGCGTAAGAAGCCCGCCAAGCGCTCGAGTGGCAACGTCCGGCAAGCAGGGATCGCCGACATCCGCCGCTGGTGGCGCCGCAAGACCCGCCGCGCGAAGAAGCGCGTCGCGAAGAAGCTGCACCTGACCACCACCACGAAGAAGATGCGCCCGACCCCGCCCCCGAAGCAGGCCGCTGCGACGACCGGCCCGGGACTACACACCCTCGGCGGCAAGACCGTCAACCCCACCCCCGCCCCGCGCCCCCGGGCAGCTGCGCAGCCGACCGGCAAAGCCGCGCCCATCTCCCAGCGGGTCAAGCGCAAGGGCGGGAAGTTCAACGGCTCCACCGCGGCAAAGAAGACCGCGGCTGGCAAGAAGACCGCCGCCCCCAACCCCGAGCAGCGCCGCCTGCTCGCCGCGAACAAGAAAGCCGCGCAGATCGACGCCCGGCTCGCGCGCACCGAGAAGCGCATCGACCGCATGTTCCCCGACCAGAAAGGCCAGTGATGGACCGCTACGACAGCTGGGGCCAGGTGCCCGAGAACCTGCGCACCAAGACCCAGCTCGCCGACCTCGACCTGCCGCGCATCCCCGGGACCGGCCCAGTCGCCTACGTCTACGACCGCCGCCCGTGCGGCGGGCGCAAGTCCACCTTCGAGCTCTACGACACCGCGACCTCGCTGCCCTCTCCGGCCAGCGCCCGCCAGCTCGAAGCCGCCCGCGCCCGCCAGCACCCGGCCAACCGCACGTGCGACGGGTGCGGCGCCCACCCGGATTCCGGCGCGCACCTCACCATCGCGGGCGAAGACGAGCAGCGCCGGGCCAGGCTGCTGTGCCGCACCTGCCAGCGCATCGCGCAACTGCGCGAACGCCTGACCCAGGCCGCCACAGACAGAGCCGGTGCGGCCCGGGACGCCGCCGCGTGGCTCGCCGCCGACACCGCCGCCGTCGTCCACGTGCGCGAGATCACGCCGCCGCCCGGCGAGAACGGGCGACCGAAGCGCCCGATCGCGCTGAGCGTCGGCGCGGTCACCCCGTCCGGCGCGCAGTTGGCGCACTGGGCGATCCGGCTCAACAAGTCCCGCAACCCCCTGATCCCGCCCGGCACGGTCCCCGCCGCCGAGGCCTTGCCCGCGCTGCGCGAGCAGCTCGCCGGCCGGGACGTGATCGCGTGGGCCGTCGGCTCGCTCAAGCACATCGAGACCGCCCTGGCCGCCCCGCATGAACCTGGGCAGCGCCGCCGCGAACTGGTCGTGCTCGAACGCGCGGTCGCCCGCTGGCGCGGGGAGATCGACCCCCGTTTCCGACGCCTGACCTACCAACTCGATCCCGGCCGCGCCGACCTGATGGCGCTGCTGATCCGCCGCATGGCCGCCGACCACGACACGGAGGCCTGACGATGAACCGTGCCGCGGCCAAGAGGATCGCCTACGGGCACGCCGCCCGGACGCTGGAGACCACCCTCGCGGACCGTGAGGACTTCTTCGAGCTCTACCCCGACGGCAACGACCGGCAGCGCGTCGTGGACGGCATGCACGAGATCATCAATGCTCTGTTCCGGAGGTATGAGCGGTGACCGTCTACGTGGACGACATCGGCATTCCAGCCCGTGTCGGAGGCCTCTCCGGACGCTGGTCGCACCTGATCGCCGACAGCCAACAGGAGTTGCACGCGTTCGCCGCCCGGCTCGGTCTCAAGCGCGCGTGGTTCCAGGACCCGACCGTCAACGGCAAGCCCACACCGGTCAAGCCCGGCTGCCGCGCCGCCGAGAACTGGCACTACGACGTGACCGCGTCCAAGCGCACCCTCGCGATCAAGCTCGGCGCCGTCGCAGTGTCCTGGCGCGACCTGCACGACATCATCGACGCCCGGATCGCCGCGGCGCACCGTCAGGTGATCGTCGCCGAGTTCGCCGAGCTCTCCCGGCGCGGCCCACAAGACGTGGTGCACGAGCGCTACGCCGCGGTGGTCGCCGAGCTCGGCGAGCCGGCCGCAGCCGCGCTGTGGGACGAAGCGGGCGACCTGCTCGAGCGCCAGGCACAACCCACCAAGTAGCAGCCAACGCCAGCACGAAGAGCGCCCGCCGGATCCATACTGGCGGGCGCTCTCATCCATGCATTGCGAAAGGACTTACACACATGCCCGCCACCCTCACCAAGATCGACCCGATCGCCGAACGGTTCGCGCGCGAGACCGCCGAGCACCAGATGACGATCGCGCACGACGACGGGCTCTACCGGCACCTGAAGTTCAGGGGCGCGAAGGACTGGGCCTACTGGTTCGACCTGATCACCGTGCCCGGCGCGCTCATCTTCCGCGGCGACGGCGAGTCGTTCGTGTTCGCCCGTGAGAAGGACATGTTCGGGTTCTTCCGATCCAACCCCGACCGGGCCACGCACCGGATCAGCCCGGACTACTGGTCCGAGAAGCTGACCAGCGACCGCAACAGCGTCAAGACCCACTCGGAAGACCGCGTCAACCAGTACGCCAACGACATCCTCACCGAGTCCGCCGAGCAGTGGCCCGGCATCACGGACGCCTGGGCCAACCACGCGGGCGAAGACAACCTCGACTACGACCTCAGCTACGCAGACAGCGCCCGCCAAGCGCTGGACGACTTCAAATACACCGCCGCGGGCCGCTTCGGGACGTTCCGGTTCACCGACACGTGGGAGGCGGACTTCAAGGACTTCGACTGGTGGTTCCTGTGGGCCTGCCACGCGATCGTGACCGGCATCGCCCGCTACGACCAGGCCAAGACCACCCCCGCCGCCCTCGCCGCGGCCTGACCGCACACCCGCCACCGGCCCGCCGACACCGACCGTCGGCGGGCCGGATGCGTCTCTGGAAAGGACCACACCTTGACTGTCACCTTTTGGCTCGGCACCCATCAGCCCGGTTGGCTCGGCAAGGCCGCCGTGCCGCTGTTCGTCTCCGATGTCCGGCTGCGCCGCTACCAGCACCTGCCGCGGGCGGTCGCGCCGTGGGCGTTGGATTCCGGCGGTTTCAGTGAGCTGCAATACCACGGCCGGTGGACCGTGCCCGCCGAGCAGTACGCCGAGCGGGTGCGCGCCTACCGCGACCACGTCGGACAACTCGCCTGGGCCGCGCCCCAGGACTGGATGTGCGAGCCCGCCGTCATCGCCGGCGGCACCTTCGGCCCGCTCACCTTCACCGGCACCGGATTGAGCGTTGCTGAGCATCAACACCGCACGGTGGCCAACCTGCTGCACCTGCGCGAGATCGCCCCCGACCTGCCGTTCATCCCCGTGCTCCAGGGCTACCGGCTCACCGAATACGAGCACTGCGCCGAGATGTACGCCGCCGCCGGCATCGACCTGACGTGCGAGCCGCTCGTAGGACTCGGCTCGGTCTGCCGCCGCCAGGCCACCGGCGAGATCCACGCCATCATCACCGCGCTCCGAGCCCACGGCATCACCCGCCTGCACGGCTTCGGAGTCAAAACCCAAGGCCTCGAACGCTACGGGCACCTGCTCACCTCCGCCGACTCGATGGCGTGGTCCTTCGACGCGCGCCGCGAAGCCAAACCCCGCCCCGGCTGCACGAGGCACCGCAACTGCGCCAACTGCCTGCCCTACGCCCTCGACTGGCGCGCCCGCACCCTCACCAGGGCCCGCGGCACCTGCCAGCCCGCCCTCTTCTAACCATCAGGAACCTGCGATGGCCCGCGAGCCCGCCACCCTCCTGCTCCGGCGCGCCCGCTCGGCCGGAGTCACCATCTCCCGCACCCCCAAGGGCGCCCTCGCACTCGACATCCCGCCGAGCGCCACGGCACTCACCGCGGAACTGCACGAGCGCGAACAGCAACTAGCCGCCCTGTTCGACTGGCGCCGCGCACCCGTCACCAACCCCGCGCCCTGCCTGCTGTGCCACCGCCCCGCCCTGCTGCGCGACCCGGCCGAACAACTGCCCGCGCACAAGGTCTGCGTCGACCTACTGCTCCACAGCTCAGCGCCCTGAGTCTCAGCACGTTCCCCGTCCCCGGCCCGCCGACGACTCGACACGTCGGCGGACCGGACCGCTCCCACGATCCGAAAGAAGGGCCCCGGATGACCAGCCCATCGCCCGGCACGCTGCCGGACTGCGAGTTCACCGACTTCTTCTCCGGTGGGGGCGGGTCGGCAACAGGGCTGGTCCAGTCCGGCTACCGGCTCAAGGTCGCGATCAACCACGACCCCGTCGCGATCCGCACCCACCAGGCCAACCACCCGTCCGCCGCGCACCTGTGCGCGGACACCACGACCCTGGACATGCGCCGCCTGCCGCGCACCCGCGTGGCGTGGGGTTCGCCGATCTGCACCGAGAACTCCCCGTGCGGCGGCAACACCGGGACCCGCTCCCCGCGCACGGACGGGCAGCTGCCGATCGGCGAACTCGGGCACCGTCCGCAGCCCGGATTCGAGCGCACCCGGGCCACCTTCGGCGACATCCTGCGCGCCACGGAGGTGCACCGCTACGACGTGGTTCTGATCGAGAACGTCCCCGATGTGATCTGGCGTTGGGAACTGCTCGACTGGTGGTGCCTGGGCATGGTCCACCTCGGCTACCGGCTCCAGGTCGTCTCGGCGAACTCCGCGCACCTGTCCGGCCCACACTTCCAGGCCGCACCGCAGGACCGCAACCGGGCCTACCTCGCGTTCACCCGCACCCACCTGCCCGCCCCCGACCTCACCATCCGCCCCGACGCCTGGTGCCCGCGCTGCCAAACCGAAGTTCGCGCGATCCAACGCTTCAAGCCCGGCGCCCCGCGCATCCTGGGCCAACCCGCCGGCAAGCACGGACCCCAGTACACCTACCTCTGCCCCAAACTGCACGCCGAAGTCACCCCACGCACCCGCGGCATCGGCGAGGTCATCGACCACACCGACCGCGGCGCACCGCTCGCCGCCCAGAACCTGAGCCCCGCGACCCACACCCGGATCCGCGCCGCCTGGACCGCCGCACGCGCCGAAGCGACCCAGACCAGCGAACCGATCCGGCCCTACATCATCACCCTGCGACGCAACGTCGCCCCGCACCCGGTCACCGAGCCGATCGCGACGCTCGCCGCCCAAGGCAATCACCACTACCTACTCACCCCGCCCACCGGCGAGATCTCGGACCGCCTCGGCGAGTGCGGCTACCGAATGCTGACCGTGCACGAACGCGCCCGAGCCCAGGGGTTCCCCGCCGACTACCAACTGACCGGCACCGTCGCGAAACAAGTCCTGCACATCGGCAACGCCGTCTCCGTCAACGCCGCCCGCTGGCTCGGCGACCGCACCGCACCCGTCCTGACCTGACCCCCGCCCCAAGGAGGACACCGTGAACCACACCGCCACCTGCCCGATCACCGCCGACCGCCGCCGCAAGAACGACTACGACATCGACGGCGACCACGGGCAGCTCTCCCGACTGCGGCCGGTCCTGCACTTCGAGGAGAACGACCCCGACTCGGCCTTGACCGACCACCCCGAGGCGCTGCGCTACCGGCAGGCCGAGATCGCCCTACCCGACCCCACCAGCTACGCCTACCCGCTGGTGCTGCGCATCGACCGCGCCCACGTCGCCCGCGCGCTGGCGACCGTGCTCAACCACGTCGCGGAGCGGCTCGAACAGTCTTACGTCGCCGACGACTCCTGCTGACCCCGCGCACCGCCTCTACCGCGAAGGAGCCGTGATGGACCGCCGCGACGATTACCCCGCCCACACCCTGACCACCGAGGACCGGCCCGCCCCGGGCCTCCCGCGCAACCGGCAGGCCGAACAGGCGGTCATCGGCGCGGCCCTGATGTCCCCGACCGTGCTCAAGGAACTGCTCGGCATGATCGAGCCCGGAGACCTCTACGAGATCGCACACGAGGTCATCTGGGGCGCGATCGAGCGGCTCGCGCTCGCCGGTCGCCCGGTCGATGCCGTCTCGGTCGCCGCCGAGCTCGGGCGCGACCTCGGCAAAGCCGGGGGCCCGGCCTACCTGCACGACTGCATGGGCGCGGTGCCGACCGCGGCGAGCGGCACCTACTACGCCGAGATGCTGCGCGAGTACACCTACGCCCGCACCATCGTGAAGGGCGGAACCCGGCTCGCGCAGATGGGCCGCACCGAGATCGAGGACGACCTGAAAACCGAGGTCCGCCGCGAGTTGCAGGCCATGCTCGATGCCGACCGGCGCGGCTGGGACGACCCGATTCCGCTGCGCGACGTCCGCGTGCTGCCGCCGTTCCCGATCGCGTCCCTGCCGACCTGGCTGCGCGCCGAGGTCGAAGCGGTCGCGCACGAGACCCAGACCCCGCCGGACCTGGCCGCGACCGTCGCGCTGTCCGTGCTCGCCACCGCCGCCGGCGGCAAGGTACGCGTGGATGTACGCCCCGGGGTCCGGTGGAGCGAGCCGACCAACCTCTACACGGTGGCCGCGCTACCGCCCGGCACCCGCAAATCCCCCGTGTTCAAGGCCATGCTCCGACCCCTACGCGACGCGGAGAAACTGCTGCGCGAGACCGTCGCATCCGAGATCATCGCCAAGACAGTGGCGCGCAAGGTCGCCGAGGAATCAGCGGCACGCAGCGCGGACGCCGCCGCGAAGGGCTCCGCGGCAGAACGGCCCGGACTGCTGCTCTTGGCACAGGCCGACGCCGAAACCCTCGAAGCCAGCAAGGTCCCGGTCAAGCCCCAACTGATCGCGGGCAACGCCACCGTGGAGACCATCGCGAGCATGCTCGCCGAGCAGGGCGGGCGCCTGGCGATCCTCTCGGCCGAATCAGAGATCTTCTCCATCATGGCCGGACGCTATTCAGGCGGGCAGGCCGCGATCGACGTCTTCCTCTACGGCCACGCCGGCGACGAGATGCGCACCAACCGGAAATCCCGGGCCGATGAAGAAGTCGACGACCCCGCCCTCACCCTCGGCATCTGCACCCAGCCCTCCACCCTCGCCACCCTCGGCGGCATCGAGGGCAGCGAAGAACGGGGCCTGTTCGCCCGGTTCCTCTACACCATCCCGGAATGCCACATCGGCTACCGCGAGACCAACCCCGAACCCCGCGACCCCGAGATCCACACCACCTACCAGACCAACATCAAAGCCCTCACCCTTTCCCTGGCCGACGTGAAGGAGCCGATCCGGCTACCCCTGAGCCCGAAAGCGCAGGAAATGCAGGCCGCGATCAGCGCCGACTACGAAACGCGGCAACGCCCCGACGCCGACCTCGCCGGAATCACCGACTGGGCCGGGAAAGCCGCGGGCGCCAGCATGCGCATCGCAGGCCTGCTCCACCTCGCCGAACACCTCAAAGACGGCTACGAAAAGCCGATCTCCTTCGAAACCGTCGCCGCCGCCAGCACCCTGATCGACTACTACACCCAACACGCCCTCGCCGCCTACGACAAGATGGCCGCCGACACCACCATGGAACGCGCCCGCACCGTCCTGACCTGGATCCAAAACACCGGCACCGCCAGGTTCACCGCACGCGACGCCTTCCGCGGCCTGAGCCGTAGCCGCTTCGCCAAGATGAGCGACCTCGACCCCGCCCTGACCCTGCTCGAACAACACGGCTACCTCCGCCGCCTCCAAAACGCACCGACCAGCACCCGAGGAGGCCGACCAACCGCCACCGCCTACGAAACCCACCCCGACACCATCCACCGATAACCCCACCCCGCCGCGGCTCCGCAGAACCTGACAAAACTCGGCCCACCAGCACCGATACGACCAGCACCCGGATCTGACGGAACCTGACAAAACCCCGACCACCAGCACCCGCCCTCGCGCACACCCGCCGTGACAAAACCCGCCACAACCCCGGACCGCGAGGTTCCGTCGGGTTCTGTCACGACCGCGCCCCGCGCCGCCAAGCCCAGGCCACCGAGGTTTTGTCAGGTTCCGTCAGATCCAGAGCGCCCTCACGTCGCCGCAGGTGAACCGGGTTTTGTCAGGTTCTGCGGCAGCGCGGCAGGGGGGGCGACTCAAAAGCTCCAACTTGCAGCCCGACGACACCAGCACCGCGCCGTCGGGCACGACGTGCTTGCCCAGCCGAACCGCATAGGAGGACCAGCCATGGCCAGAGACGAACTGCTGACGCTCGATCAAGCGCTCGATGAGATCGGCGTAGCCCGCGCCACCTTTTACCGCTGGCGCAAGGCACGCAAGGGGCCGCGCTGCGTGAAGCTTCCGAACGGCATGATCCGAGTTCGCCGCAGCGAGATCGACAGATTCCTGAAGGCCTGCATCGAGTAGCCCACCCCACCCCATCCCACCGACGCCGGGCGTGAAAGTCAGATGACTTTCGCGCCCGGCGTTCCACATTTCCACAGATAGGAGGAACACATGGAGTCGTTCAAGGTCCGGATCTGGAGCCTGACGAAGCGCACGGACGCCAAGGGCTACCAACTGCGCTGGTTCGTCGGAGATGAGCCGCAGTCGGAATCATTCGACCTAAAGGCCATGGGTGACGGCTATCGGTCGCGGCTGGTTGCGGCCAAGACCAATGGCGAGCCGTTCGACACGGAAACGGGCGAGCCGGTCAGCTGGAAGTCGGTACCTGCCACGCTCGAGCCCGAGCAGGATCCGGGGCCGACCTGCTATGAACTCGCGGTCAAGTACGTCGATATGAAGTGGCCGCACGCCGCAGGAAAGTCCCGTTCGTCGATCGCCGAGAGCCTCGCCATCATCGTCCCCACCCTGACGAGCGACATTGCCGGGCGGCCGGACAAGCAGACATTGCGTGACGCGCTCTATCAGTGGGCGTTCAACACCGTCGCACGCGAGACCGAGCCGAGCGAGAAGACCGCCAAGGCAATCGCCTGGATTGAGAGTGCCTCAGTCCGAGCGACGGCGCTCGCAAAAGCCGAGATGGCACGCAAGGGGCTGGAAGCAATCTCGGTCCTCAAGAACGGGCGGCCTGCCGCGGCGAAGACCTTCGCCCGCAAGCGCGCTACCTACACCAACTATCTGAGTTATGCCGTGGAACTCGAACTCCTACCCGCGAATCCGCTTTCTCGGATCCAGTGGACGCTGGAGAAGGTAGAAGACGTCGTGGACCCGCGCGTGGTGGCCAACCCGAAGCAGGTCCGTGCGATCCTCGCTAAGGTCCGCGAGCACGACCCGCGCTATGTGGCGTTCTTCGGCTGCATGTACTTCGCCCTGATGCGCCCAGCCGAGGTGGCCAAGCTCAACGTCTCGCAGTGCACTCTGCCCAAGACCGGGTGGGGCCGTCTGGACCTGGAGGAGTCCGCACCGCGCGCCGGCGCCCAGTGGACTGACGACGGCCAGACTCACGAGGACCGTTCTCTCAAACACCGCAGCAAGAAGACTGTGCGGCCGGTCCCGATCCCCCCGGAGCACGTCAGGCTGCTGAGCAAGCACATCGAGGAGTACGGCACCGCACCGGACGGGCGCCTCTTCCGCAGCAGGCGCGCTGGCGCGGGCATCCTGAGTGAATCGACCTATGGCAGGGTCTGGAAGGACGCTCGGACCAAGGCGCTGGGGGAGAAGGCCAAGACCCCGCTCGCCAAGCGGCCCTACGACCTTCGGCACGCGGGCGTCTCGCTGCTCCTGGCCGCAGGGGTGGACCCTGCCGAGATTGCCGCGCGCGCCGGGCACAGCATCGAAGTCCTGCTGCGCGTCTACGCCAAGTGCATCGACGGCAAGTCCAAGGCGCAGAATAAGAAGATTGACGACGCGCTCGCCGACGATGCCACCGAGGACGAGGACGACACTGAGGGGGAGTGAGGGCCGAAAACCCGCCGCCGCTCTCAGGACGCTCTCAAAACGGCCTGTCACCTCGAACCTGCGTTCGTCGTGGCAGGTCAGAGCGTTGCGCGAACCGGACTGTAAATCCGTCGGCGTAGCCTACCCAGGTTCGAATCCTGGATCTGCCACAGCAAGGTAATGGGCCTCCGAGCAGCGGAAACGCTGTCGGAGGCTTCTTATTTACCCACTCTGGACGGCAGCGGTGCACACTCCGTCGTCATGTCTCTCTTCGCCTCGGTGCCGAGCTTGCCGCCAGCCAGCAAGGGCCGCATCTACCAGCGGAAACGTCGCATGACGCGCGTTTCACGTGATCCGCTCGGGCTGGCTCGCGTCCTGCCCGTGGTGGTCGAACACGGTCGTCTACGCCGAGGGCGCGCCGAAGTTTTCGACGCTTGCCGCTGCTTATCTGTGGATGTGGAGTCTGGGCGCTCGCGTACGGCGGGGATAGCGGCGGCGCCGCCATTATGTAATGCCATTTATGTGTAAATCGATTCTTTGATGTGCGGCTTTCTCAAGGTGATAATGCGGGTTCGAATCCCGTCGAAGCTACGTCTGACGCCTGGTCGGCATAGCTTCTAGCCAAGCTCTCGTCCTGCTCGATGTATTTGGCGCGATCAGGTTCCGATTTGGGTCGTTATCGTCGAGTTGTCGGTAAGATGAGTGGGCCGCCGTACCTTCCGATGTGCCAGCCTGCGGTCTTACGCGCTGTGTATCACTTGCTAGCAAAGTGTCCGCTGCAGTCGACGATAAGTTATGTGGTGCCGGAGACTTTGTTGGCTGAGACGTCGGCTCCGCCGAATGCCTTCGTGACGAGATTCTCGCCTGCTGATGCTTCTTAAAGATGCATGGTTGCCGCTGATTTTAAGGGTTTTTGCAGGCTGGTGGCCTGTCGCGCCTACAGGCACGACAGGCCACCAGCCTGGATATTATTTGCGTATCAACTGTTGGCGAAGTATCCGCTGCAGTCGACGACGAGGTCGGTGGTTCCGCCTGAGCTGTTGTAGATGTCGATGTCTCCGTCGGAGCCGAGGGGGACGAGGGCGAGGTTGGCGATGTTCTGGTCGGTACCCCAGTTGAGGTTGGAGGTGCCAGGCCTGGTGCCTCCGTCGGGGTAGGCGATGAAGTCGCCGCCTTCGGTGGAGTCCGTAGAGGTGAGCATCAGGGCGAGGGTGGCGGTGGGGTCGTTGGTGATCTGGTCCGCGTCGGTGAGCGGGTAGGTTCCGTCGATGGCGATGGCGCCGGTTTGGCCGCCGATGCCGCTGCGGGTGTCGACGAGGCGGGTGGGGTTGACGGTGTGGTAGACCTGCCCGGTGTCGTTGGTGGTGTAGTAGCCGGATATGTCGCCGATGATGTCCGCGGTGGAGTTGTTGTTGTAGATGGTGATCTGTCCGGCGTAGCTGCCGGTTCCGAGGGAGACGTCGGCGGAGAGCGAGGAGATGGACCCGCTGGTGTAGGTGAGGCTGGTGTCGGTGGGGGCGGTGTTTCCGGTGGTTTGGTAGGCCTCGATGAGGCCGCTGCCGGATTCCTCGGTGGCGGTGAGGTTGATGGCCACGGCGCTGGCGGTGGACGGGACCTCGCCGTCTCCGGTGACGGTCACGGTGAAGCTGGTGTTGGCCGCGACGGCGCCGGTGGAGGTGAGGCTGGTGTATTTGATGTTGCTGCGGGAGTCGAAGATGCGGTCGGCCTCGGTCAGGGGGTGGTAGGTCTGGTCCCCGGTGAGGGTGGAATCGGTGGTGAAGTATCCGGTGATGTCCACGAGCATGTGGGTGGTGCCGGTGGAGGAGTTGTAGAGCGCGATTTTGCCGTCGGGTCCGATCGGGACGACCTGGTAGCCGGTGATGTTGGTGCCGGTGGCGTAGTTGGTGGCTGAGGTCAGCGGTCGCTGGCTGCCGTCGGGGTAGACGACTAGGTCGCCGTTGGCGCTTTCCTCGGTAAGGGTGACGTCGACAGCGACTGCGGTGGCGCTGTCGGGGATGGTGCTCGGGCCGCTGTTGAGGGCGGTGACGGTGTCTCCCCAGATCGGGACGGTCTTGGTGCTGTCGGCGCCCAGGGGCGTGTCGGCTTCGGCGATGCCGCTGTAGGCGTTGGTCGCGTCGGCGCGGGTGTCGAGGATGCGTTCGGGGGTGATGGCCTGGTGGTAGGCGGGGTTGGTGGAGGGCTGGACGGGCGGTGTGGCGGTGCCGCTCCAGGTTTGGAGTTGGGCGAGGTCTCCGGTGAAGAAGCCGGTTTGGCTGCCGTTGTCGATGTTGCTGCCGAGTTCCAGGGCGCCTGCGGCGGTGCTGGAGGGGGCGGTGTGGGTTCCGGTGGCGACGAAGGTGTTGTCGACGTAGAGGCTCATGGCCTTGGTGCTCGCGTCGTAGGTCGCGACGAGGTGGGCCCAGGCGCCGAGTTGGACGGTGCCGCCGATGACGTCGTCTCCGCCCCATGCGGTGCCGGCGTTGGTGGCGAGGTAGAACTCCCAGCCGGTGCTGGTGGGGTAGAGCATGAGGCCGGGGTATTCGGTCCCGTTCTGGGACAGGGCCATGGAGCCGAGGGTCTGCGGTTCGGCCCAGACGGAGACGGTGAAGCTGTCTTTCAGGTTGAGGATGCTGCTGCTGCTGGTGAGGTTGCCGTTGGTTCCGTTGAGGGTGATGTCGGGGCTGAAGAAGTCGGCGGTGGTCCATGCGGCGCCGCTGCTGCCGGTCAGTGTGGTGGTGCTGTCGGCGTCTGCGGCGGTCGGGTCGTCGCCGGTGGTTGCGTCGTTCATGGCCCAGGCGTGTGACGGGGTGCCCAGGCTCAGGCCGCTGATACCGGTCTGCTTGGTCAGCGTGCTGCCGGTGAGTTCGTAGGTGTCGACGGTGGCGGGCGTGCTGCCGGTCGGTACGGTTACGGCCCACAGGCCGGGGGAGCCGTTGACGGTGGTGGGTTCCAGGTCGGCGTAGCTGCTCGTGGTGAAGCCGCTGGTGGCGACTTCAATCGTGGTTACGGTGCCGCTGGTGCCGTTGATGACGTTGTAGGCGAGTTGGGCCATGGCGTCGATGCTGTAGTAGTAGACGGCGCCGGTGGAGTTGTTGACGGCGAACATGGCGGGCAGGTCCGTGGCGGCGTTGTAGAGGGCGTAGATGCTCCAGCCGGTCCAACTGCCGGAGCCCGTGGGGTTCGTGGTGGACAGGGATACCGCACTGCCGATGCCCGGGTAGAGGCCTGCGGCGGATTCCTGGTCGGCCGGCTCGAGCACCAGTGCGCCGTCGGCGACCATCAGCAGGTCGGGCACGTAGCCGCCTGCCTGAGGCGTGAATGTGTCGGCGGGGCTGGTGGTGCCTTGGTTTTCGGCCGCGTCGAGGTTTCCGCCGTTGGCCACGGACGTAGCGCAGTAGGCGTCGCTCGTGGTGGGGTCCTTGCCGGTGAAGACGGGGCTGGTGACGTCGGCGCTGGCGTTGGGGTCGAGCGGCAGTCCGGGGCCGGGGTTGAGCTGGAGTTGCGCGGAGCAGCTTCCGTTACTGGACAGGGTGTTGGGGTTGTAGTCCAGGACGGCGTTGTAGCCGGAGCCGGTGAACATCCCGACGACGACCTCGGTTTTGTTGAACGTGGTGGCGCTGGTGTCGGTGGAGCTGACGCCGTTGCCGTAGATGCCGATGTTGCTGGCGTCAGCGTTGACTTCGCCGTCGGTGTCGGAGCTGGCGTCCCAGAGTCCTGCGGGCAGGGAGGTGGTGCCGGAGCCGGGTATGACGAGGTCGGGGTTGGGTCCGCCGGAGAGGTTGCCCGCTGAGGCGTTGGCGGGGGCTGCGGCGTTCAGGACGCAGGTGGCGGACTGGCCGATGTTTCCGCTGGCGGCGACGGCGTAGACGGACAGGATCGTGGTCTCGCTCTCGGGCACGACCGAGATCTCGGTTTGCTTCGTGCCGTTGGCGTTCACGGTCACCGGCTGGGCGGCGTTGAGCTGGTAGACGTAGGTGCTCGGGGTGGTCGAGCCCTCAGGGGTCAGGTAGAACGTGGCTGGTTGGCCTACGGTGTAGGTGACGGTGTCGCCGGCGTTCGCGTCATTGCACAGATCATCCTGGGCGTCGTAGACGTTCGGTGCTCCTGGGATGGCGGTGGAGTAGGTGAAGTTCTCGATCGAGCTGGTGGCGCTTTGGCTGTTGCCGTTGGTGACGGTCACCTGCCAGTCGACGCTCATGCTGGTGGCGCTGCTGCCGCCGTATTTGGTGACGTCTGTGTCGAGGGCGGGTTGGTAGATCCACAGGGTCGCGAACGTGTTTACGCCGGCGGAGAGGGTGGCGGACTTGATGACGTCGCTGGTGTTGCCGTTGATGTAGGCGTCGAAGGCGACGCTGAGGGTGCCGCCGTCGACGTCGGCGACGCGCGCGTGCAGGGCGATGGCGCCGTCGCCGATGATGGGCTTGTTCGGGGAGGTGCTCAGGGCTGAGACGGTCGGGGCGTGGGTGAAGGTGAGCGAGATGCTGGGGGCCGCGGTGCCGGAGCTGGCGTCGGGGTTGTCGAGGACCTTGTAGAGGGCGGTGTTGGATTCCTCGTCGCTGTAGCTGTCTCCGGCCAGGGCGAAGGTCTGGGTGGATTTGGACTCGGAGAGCCAGCCGGTGGAGATGGAGAACGGGACGGAGGCGGAGACGTTCTGGGCGAAGTTGGCCGTACCGATCGCCGAGCCGAGGTCGCGGCTGGAGGTGAACCAGTCGTCCCAGGTGTCGTTGCTCGAGGTCAGGGTCGCCGAGGGCGCGTAGAGGTCGGCGATCGAGGTGTTCGGGTTGTCGGTGGAGAAGTTGGTGGCGTAGAAGTAGGCGGATTCGATTTTCGGGGTGCCGCCGCCGTAGATCTCCCCGGTGGGGATGTTGAAGTTGATCAGGGTGTCGGCCCAGAATCCGGTCGGGGACATGCCGACCTGCATGAGGCCTTCGCTCTCGGCTGAGCTGCGCCATTTGGGCTCGGTGGGGTAGTTCTCCGAGACGGTGGCCCAGTCCCCGTTGGAGTACGCCGACCACGGGGGATCCATGTACACCGGGTATTGCAGGGTTCTACTGTTCAGCAGCGCGGCGTCGGCGGACAGCGTCAGGATGGTGCCGGACAGGTGCTCGCCGAGCGGGCCCGCATGGGCGCGCGTGCCGGGAGCCAGGGCGCTCGAGGCGCTCCCCGCGGCCTGTCGTGATGCGCTGCTCGCAGCCGGTTTCGGCGTGTGGGGTATGACCGCGGTGGTCGAGGAGTCCCACATCGTGGGTGTGGGCGCGCTGAACACGTCCCGGCCCAGGTTGTCGGCGGCGTGGATGGTGCCGGCCGCGTCGGTGGACAGGTGCAGCCCGGGCGCGGTGACGTCCGTGGTCAGCAGACTGCCGAGTTCGGGGTTCTCGGCCGCGGCGGCGTTGTGCACGATGTATACGGTGCGAAATCCGCCCTGGTCGTCGACGGTGATGGCGAGGTCGATGCCGGGGACGACGTTCGGGTAGGTGGCGGTGTCACCGGACAGCACGGGAGCCGGGAGTGCGACGGGCAGGGACAGCGCCATGCTGTGGGTCCCGGAGTGCATGGTCACCAGCGGCCCTTTGCCCCCGTCGGACAGGGCCAGCGGGTCGGTCGACAGGCTCGGCGATATCGTGCCGTCAGGGTTCTTCGTCAAGGCGGCGTTGAGGCTGTGCCAGGTGCCGTCGACCTTCTTGCGCATCGGCTGGGCGTAGCTGGTGAGTGTCAACGAGCCGCTCGGGTTCGCGGTCAGCGAACTGGTGGACGTCTCGGCCGAGGAGATCGCCACCGGCTTGCCGGTGGATCGGGCCTGCTTGAGCGCCTGATCCTGGGACAGCAGGTCTGTCGTGGTTGCGGCATGCCTCGTCTGCGTGCTCGTGTGCTTCGATGTCGATCCGTCGGTCGCGGCCATGGCTGTGGCGTTCGTGAACGCTGTCACCATGGCCAGAGTTGCGACCAGCGAGACCGCACGGTGTTGTTGTCTGAATCGCGACATCGCTGTGGTCCTCCCCTGGAAAATGCGCTCGGGCATCTGTCGATGCATGACACGGGAGCGCGCATCCCCCCGCCCACGGATCATGGCATGCCCTGAATAATCTCAGGAAGAATCGTGAGATGGATCACACGCGAATCATGCCCTTTATAGGAGACTTTCATGAGCCTTGTCATGGAGTGGATCTCGATCCTGACTCTGGCAGGCTCGTGGATCTTTCGGGATAGTGAAGGCGCGGCGCCGGTGCGTGACAGCGGGATCTGCCCCTGAGTCACGCCCCGGTGGGAGTGGACGGCCGCGCATCACTCGACTGTCGGAGGGCGGGGGCGATTTTCGTGCGCGTGTGGAGTCGTGAGCGGTTGTGGGTGCATAGGCGGCTTCCGCAGCAGGTCTCCGGGATAGCTGTCGCCTTCGCGCTGACCGCAGGCCTGGGACTTACGGGCTCGGCGATGCCGCAGACACACGTGGCGGGTGCACCGAAGGCTTCTTCAGGAGTGTCGGTACCGGTCTCCGCAGTGCCGGTGAAGAAGATCGCCGTCCGCAACCAGGCTGACAACATCGCCAAGGCCACGCACGTGACGTGGCCTGCCGCCACGAGCACGACCCTGACACTCACCGCGCCGACGGCCGCAGCTTCGGCACCGGGCAAGTCCGCTTCCGCCGATCTCGTCAAACCAGGTGCGCTCGGGGCGGTGTCGAAGGCCGCGAACTCACCGGTGTGGCTGCAGGCGGCGGCCGGCGCCAAGGGGACGTACACCGGACCGGACAGCGCGCAGGTGACGGTGCTGGATCACGCGAAGGCGGCTCCGCTGGGCGTGTCCGGCGTGGTGTTCACGGTCTCTGGCACAAGCGGCGCTGCGGGGAAGGTGAAGGTCGGCCTGGACTACCAGGGGTTCGCGCAGGAGTACGGCGGCAACTACGGCTCGCGGCTGTCGCTGGTGGAACTGCCGGCGTGCGCGCTGACGACGCCGACGGTCGCGGCGTGCCGCGAGCAGACGCCGTTGGATTCGCTGAACCAGGCCGTGGCGCAGCAGCTGTCCGCGACCGTGACGCTCGGCGGCGCGGCGCCCGTCGCGGCCTCTCGCGCGTCGTCGTCGAAGGCTGCGACGTCGTCGAGTGCGGTCTCCTCGTCCGCGGTCGTGCTGGCGGCGACGGCGTCCGCCGGGACGGAGGGTGCGGCGGCGGGTTCGTACGCGGCGACCTCGCTCAAGCCGGCGGGGTCCTGGAGCGAGGGCGGGGACTCGGGTTCCTACGACTACAGCTACCCGGTCGCGCTGCCCGGCTCCTCCTCGACACTGGAGCCGTCGGTGGGCCTGTCCTACGACTCGCAGAGCGTGGACGGGCAGACCGCGGCGGCCAACGCCCAGTCCTCCTGGGTGGGCGACGGTTGGGACACGCCGGACTCCTTCATCGAGCAGACGTTCGCGACCTGCTCGGACTCGCCGGAAGGAGTTTCGCTGCCGTCGTCGGAGGCGACCGGTGACGAGTGCTACGACGGGCCGATCCTGACGATATCGCTCGACGGCTCCTCGACCTCCCTGGTGTGCAACGCGGCCGAGACCGAGTGCACCGAGCAGTCGGACGACGGCGCGGTGGTCACGCACGTGACCGGCGCCAGCAACGGCTCCAAGACGTACAACACCGACTACTGGAAGATCACCAACCGGGACGGCGCGACCTACTACTTCGGTCTGAACGAACTGCCCGGGTATGCGTCTGGGGACAAGGCCACGAACTCGGTGGACTACGAACCGGTGTACTCGGCCAACTCCGGGGACCCGTGCTACAGCTCGTCCGGGTTCAGCTCCTCGGTGTGCACCATGGCCTACCGGTGGCACCTGGACTACGTCACGAACGCCACCGGGCAGGCCGAGTCGTATTACTACACGCAGACCTCGAACGAGTACGGCCAGGACAACGGCGCCAAAGACGTCTCGTACATCTCCGACTCGTACCCGAACGAGATCGACTACGGATACACCGCAGGTGGCGCATACGGGACGGTCCCGGACAGGGTAGTGCTCACCCCGAGCACCGACGGTCGGTGCGTGCAGTCCTCGTGCACGGCGTTGACGTCCTCGTCGATGACCGCGACACTGGCGGCCACCGACGACCCGGACGTGCCGTACGACCTGATCTGCCCGTCCGCGACGCAGACGACCTGCACCTCGTACTCGCCGTCGTTCTTCTCGGTCAACCGGCTGGCCAGCATCGAGACCGAGCAGTACTCGACCGCGAAGTCCGCGTACGAGAACATCGATCTCTACACGCTCACGCAGACCGAGCCGACCACCGGGGACACCACGAACTCCACGCTCTGGCTGGAGAACATCCAGCACGAGGGCCTGGACACATCCAGCGCGTCCACCTCGGGGATCTCGATGCCGACCGAGACTTTCGGCGGCACAGATCTGGCCAACCGCGTGGACGACGCGACCTATCCCGCGCTCTACCGGTACCGGCTGACCTCGATCACCTCCGAGCTCGGCGCGGTCACCTCGATCGACTACACGACACCGGATACGTGCTCCGACGCGTACGTGACCGGTGAGACGGCGGCGGACGCGCAGAGCAACACCGAGTCCTGCTACCCGGTGTACTGGACACCGGACGGCTACAGCTCGCCGATCCTGGACTGGTTCAACTCCTACGCCGTGCACCAGGTGCTGGTGGAGGACGCGACCGGCGGGTCGATGACCGAGGAGACCGACTACAACTACACCAGCAGCGGCGGCGCGGCCTGGGGCTACGACGACAACGAAGTGGTCAAGGCCAAGTACCGCACCTACGGCCAGTTCCACGGTTACGGCACGGTCATCACGTACACCGGCCAGTTGGCGAACGATCCGCAGACCGAGCAGATCGACACCTACTACCGCGGCATGGACGGCGACTGGTCGATAGCCTCCGGCGGCACGGTCTCGGCCACGGTGACCGACTCGAAGGGCGGGGTGCACACCGACTCGGCCGCCTTGGCCGGTGAAACCCTCGAGTCGAGGGCGTACCTCGGTTCCGGCGGCCCGCTGGAGAACGACACGATCAACTCCTACTGGGTCTCCAGCCCCGTCCAGACACGCACCCGCACGGACCTGCCCGACCTCGACACGCGCATGACCGGGACCGCGGAGGTCTGGAAGAGCCAGACCGACTCCGACGGCGGGGAGAGCGGGGCCTCGACCGTCACGGAAGCCGACACCACCTACGACGCCACCACCACCGACACCGACTTCGGTCTGCCGACGTACGCGTACACGCACACCGTGCCGGTGAACACCACCTACGACTCGTGCACACGCACCAAATACGCGCCGGCCGGCAGCAACAACCTGGTCGGGCTGGTCTCCTACACCGAAACAGACCAACTCGCCTGCCCCGGGTTCACCGAGGGCTCGAACCCCACGGTGCCCTCCGGGTTCAACACCCTCGGCACGCCGTCGAGCGTGACCGCGGCCCAGGTGTCCTCGGCCGCCCAGACCTTCTACGACGACACCACCTTCTCCACCACCTACCCGCAGACCACGGCTCCGACCACGGGCCTGGTCACGATGGTGCGCCAGGCGGTGTCCGGAACACCCGGGTCGTTCACCTACCAGACCGAGAAGCGCGAGACCTACGACTCCTACGGGCGGGTCGAAGACGACTACGACGCGGACGGAAACGAGACCGTCACCAGCTACACGGTCAACTCGGTGGGCCTGACCACCGGCCAGTCCGTGGCAGCACCGACCGTCAGCGGAGTCGCGCACACCACGAGCGACACCCTCGACCCGACCCGCAACCTGACGCTCACCTCCACCGACGACAACGGCATCGTCACCACCGAGACCTACGACGCGCTCGGACGCCTCTTCAACGTGTGGGCGCACGGCCGCGCAACCTCGCTGACCCCGACCCTCGAATACACCTACACGGTCTCGAACACCGGAATCTCCGGCGTGACCACCGAGACCATCAACGACGCGGGCGCGTACAACACGTCGGTCACCATCGACGACTCGCTCGGCCGGGTCCGCCAGACGCAGTCCCCGACGCCGCAGGGCGGCCGGCTGATCACCGACACGCTGTACGACTCCCGGGGCTGGGTGTTCTACAAGAACAACAGCTACTGGGACTCGACGACCACACCCACGATGGCGCTGGACACGGCGACCGACACCAACCAGGTCCCGAACCAGGACGACTACACCTACGACGGCCTCGGCCGCGTCGTCCAGGACGTCTCGCTGGACGACGGACAGACCATCTCGACCGCCACGACCGTCTACAACGGGGACGAGACCACCGTCTTCCCGCCGTCCGGCGGCACGGTCGAAACCACGGTCACCGACCCGCTCGGACGTACCAGCAAACTCATCGAGTACACGGCCGGCCCGACGCTGAGCGTCCCGGCGAACACGTTCACCGGCGTGTTCACCATCTCCGGCGGCACCCCGGTCACCACGACCTACGGGTACGACGCGCAAGGCAAGCAGGACTCGACCGCCGACAACGCCGCCGACACCTGGACACAGACCTACAACCTGCTCGGGCAGGAAACCTCCTCCACCGACCCGGACGCCGGCGCCTCGAGCATGGTGTACGACGCGGACGGCAACCTGCTGCAGACCGAGGACGCCGACGGCAAGTACGTCTCCTACACCTACGACGCCCTCGGCCGCAAGACCGCCGAATACGACGCGGCCACCAGCGGGCAGATCAGTTACCCCACCACCGGCAGCAACGAAGTCGCCTCGTGGATCTACGACAACGCCAACACCGTGTCAGGCGTGACCGACGCCATCGGCGAAACCACGACACAGACCTCATACTCCGACGGAAACGCCTACGTCGAACAGTCCCTCGGGTTCAACGTGTTCGGCGAATCGCTGGGCAGCGAGGTCACCATCCCCTCCGCCCAGGGCAGCCTGCTCGCCAAGACCTGGAAGTTCACCAACACCTACACCTCGACCACCGGTCTGCTCTTCTCGAGCTCGTACCCGGTCGGCGACGACCTGCCCGGTGAGACGACCAACCCGTCCTACGTGTCAGGCCTCGATCTTCCGTCAGCCCTCGGCGGCACCATCGACGGCTACGACGAAGGCACCACGTACACCGCCTACGGCCAGGTCGAGCAAACGGTCCTCGGCACCAGCGACACAGCCGATCAAGCAGACGTCACCTACACCTACAACGCGCACACCGGACTGCTCACCAACCAGCTCGTCACGCGCTCCACCGACACCCCGACGGACGTCGACAACACCAGCTACGCCTACGATCTCGACGGGCTGACCACCAGCGAGACCGACACGCGCCTCGGTGCGACGAGCACGGCCGAGACCCAGTGCTACACCTACACCGCCCAGGACCAGCTCTCCCAAGCCTGGACCGCCACCGACGACTGCGCGGCCACCCCCACCGCCAGCTCGCACAGCACCGTCGGCGACGCGATGTCCACGACCAGCGCCTACGACGAGACCTGGACGTACAACACCGCCGGTGACCAGGCCGGCGAAACCCAGTACTCGCTCGCCACCGGCGAGACCCAGACCACGACCGACGCCTACAACGGCAACTCGACCAGCAGCGAGAGCCAGCCGACCACCCTGACCTCGACCTCGACCAGCACCAGCGGATCGAGCACCACCAGTTCGACCGCCTACAGCTACTACGCGGACGGGCAGCAGGAGACCCGCACCACCTCCACCGGCGACCAATCACTGACCTGGGACAACCAAGGCCAGCTCAGCGCCGTCACCAACACCACCAGCGGCACCGACAGCAGCTACATCTACGACGCCTCCGGCAACCTGCTGCTCGAGACCGACGGCGACGACACCACCCTGTACCTGCCCGGCGAGCAGATCACCGTCGACACCAGCGCCGGCACAGTGGCCAGCGCGACCCGCTACTACTCCGTGCCCGGCGGCGCCACCGTCGTACGCACCGGAGCCGGCACCGACTTCGACTTCGAAATCGCCTCCGACCAGCACGGCACCAACACCCTCTACCTCGACCACACCTGCCAGGACCCGACCTGGCGCCAAAACGACCCCTACGGCAACACCCGCGGCACCGCCGCGACCTGGATCGACAACCGCGGCTTCCTCGACGACCCCGACGACGCCACCACCGCGCTCACCGACGTCGGAGCCCGCTGGTACGACCCGACCACCGGCAGCTTCATCAGCCTCGACCCCGTCCTGGAAACCACCGACCCCACTCAGCTCGGCGGCTACGACTACTCCGGCAACGACCCCGTCAGCAGCAGCGACCCCAGCGGCGACGTCATGCAGGGCGGCGGAAACCCAAACCCCGGAACAGGATGCGGACAAAGCGCGTCCGATCCATGCACCGGCAACACACCCGGACCGTGCTCGGGGGACGGTCCCTACCCGCCCGGTAGCCCCTGCAACGTCGACAACGGAGGTTCCAGCGGAGGCGGCACCTCGGGCAGTTCTGGCAGCGGCAGCGGAAGCCTCGGCGGCGGAACCAAGGCGCCGGCCGTCCCCAAGGGCTACCACTGGGAAGAGTGCAGTGAGTTCGTGTCAATGCACGGCAACGGCTGCACACCCGGCACCTACTACCTCGCCAACAACTACGCCGCAGCGATGCCGGGCATATTCGACCAAATGATGGGAGCCTTCGGCACAGCCGGAGCCCTCTTCTTCACAACAATGGTCCTGATCGCCGGGTGCAACCCCGCAAGCGACCTCGTCACAGCAGCGATGTCGTGCGGGGCGGCCGTCGGAGGCGTTGTAGCTGCGAGCATCGCTGGCCCGGTCGCGGCCGGAGACCTGGGCGATCCAGGTGACGGATTCGAGGACGACGACCCCGGCCTCGCGGGCGTCGGCTGCGGTGGAGACAGCTTCACCCCGGATACGCCGGTGCTCACCGCTGCGGGTGACGCAGTGCCGATCAGCGCACTGAAGACCGGCGAGAAGATCCAATCAGTCAACACGGCAACCGGTAAAAATGAAACCCAGACCGTCGACGCGGTACTCGTCAACCACGACACCGACCTCTACGACCTGACCGTCCGCACGGCGCACGGCAGCACGGTCATCCACACCACGTCGAACCACCCCTTCTGGGACGACGCCACACACACGTGGATCGAAGCCGGCCAACTCCACCCCGGCCAGCACCTCCACACCGCGGACGGCACCGAAGCCGTCGTCGTCGGAGGAACCACACCCCAGAACACCGTCGGCTGGATGTGGGACCTCACCATCAGCAACGACCACGACTTCTACGTCGTAGCAGGCGACACGCCAGTCCTGGTACACAATGACTCGTGCACCATTAACGGCGTAACGTTTCCCGATTTTGATCCCAGCAAAACGGCGGCAAATGTTGATAGTCAATTCACGCTGAGTGGCTACGGCGCCGATGTTCCTCCACCCTTTGTGAGGCCGACTCTAGAGGAGACGCTCGCTGTCCAAGAGTCGGTCGGCAAGGATCGCGTTCCGTCATTTATGGATAATAATGCTGGGCCAGGCGCCTATAATTTGTCGCACGCTGAGAAGCAGGCGTACGTGCTCAATCCGAATGGGTTGATCACCGTAACTAGGCCAGTCTGTCCGGACTGTACCGAATTCTTCATGCGCGCTGCGCAGTCGACTGGGCAGCAGATAGTAGTAGTCGGGCCGGAGGGAGCGAATATCTATGGCCCGTAGCCTCGATGAGTGAGGCGTGGGCTGCCTCGAGACGCGCTTTTATCGGGGCAGCCCACGCGAGTGAGGTAGTGTTTCGTGAGCAATGGGCGGCTTGAATGAGTTTGGAGGGCGAGACTCGACATTGAGCTGGCTGGCCACAGATCGACCTTTTGATGTATGCTGTGTGCTCGACTAGGTTTGGTGTAGTTGTCTCACCAGATGGGAAGCCCATGACTGTCGAGGATGGTATTGCCGAACGGGCGCGTGAGCTAATGGCGAGCATGCGGGCAGGGTCGCCGCAGGCATTGAATGAGTTCTCCGCGCTGGTTCCAGCATTGACCGATCTCGCTGAGCACGGCATCTTGGCAGCTCAAGAAGTTCTTGGTGGATACTATCTGGAATATGCCTCGGACCCTGCTCGTGCATTTCAATATTTCCGCCTAGCTGCGACGGCAGGCAGCGCTGCAGCGCAGCGCGCCATTGGTCACATGTTGATGAACGGCATCGGGTTCGATCCTAATCCAGTAAAGGCCGCTGAGCTGTTCGCCGGCGCCGCCGAGGCTGGAGATGTCGTCGCACAGTACAATCTCGGGCAAATGCACGTGCGCGGTGTCGGTGTCAAGCCTGACGCCGAGGCCGCAGCTCGATTGCTCGAGAGCGCGGCGCGCGGAGGTGTACCAGCTGCCTGGACGGCACTCGCCCAATTGCGTGTAGCGAATGACGAGATGGCGGCTGCTCGTAACCTCTTCTCAGAGGGTGCAGAGGCTGGCGATCCGAAAGCCATGAAGCAGTTGGCTGACTTTCTTCGTGACGGTATTGGCGGGCAGCGCGACGCCGTGCAATCAGTCAGGTGGTATCTACGTCTTCTTGATTTCGGAGATGGGGACGGAGTTCACGAAGCCATAGGTTTGGCGCGGTCGATGACGGATGTTGAAGTCTTGCACGCTGCCGAACAGGCCGGGCGGCCCGCGGACGGTCAGACACTGTTGCAGGTTGTGCGGAGATAGCCAGGATATGGGCGTGTTGCCGAGCCTTTCAGGATTCTCAAAGGGTTTGCGATCTAGTAGAAGTGGGATCTGGCGGTCGGTGACCATCACGACTCCTACGTCGTGGCTGGTGACACGCCGGTTCTCGTGCACAATATAGGAGATTGCCCGGTCAACGGCATGCCTCACGGGGTAACCATTCAGCTCTCTCTGGATCTTAATGTTGGTGTGGCCGGATGGAGCGGCTGCCTGACGAGGTGACAGATGCGCCGCCGGTGGGGCATGATCCGGTCTCGTGCCCGCCGGGTTGGAAGCCGCGTCGCGCGAGGATCTGCTCGCGCTGATCGGGCTGTTGCGTGAGCAGATCGAGGCGCTGAGCGCTGCGAACGCCGCGCTCACCGAGCGGGTGGCCGAGTTGGAGCGCAAGGCGGGGCGCAACAGCGGCAACTCGAACATGCCGCCCTCCACGGACGTGTTCGGGCGGTCGAAGGAGCAGGCCGAGGCTGATCCCGGCAGCGGCGGGAAGAAGACCGCGGCGAGGCGGGGCAAGCAGCGCGGTGCGAAGGGGCGCGGGCTGTCCCTGGTCGCGTGTTGAGCGTCAGTCTGGGTGAGGCTCGGCGGGGTCGGTCCCGACGTCGGATGTGATGACGGGTTGTGTGGGGGTCGCGGGTTTGCGTTGCGGTGGTCCGCGGCGTGACGGTGAGGATGTCCGTTGTTCGTGGCGACGGCCCTCCCGTGTTTCTGGCGAGATCCCGGGAGGGCCGTCTCGGTGCTTGGAGGCACCTGGTGGTCACCGTAGATGATGATGCTTGTCGTGTTGAGGCCGCCCTGGTTGGTGGCGGGGTCCTCGGTCCGTGCGGGCATCGGTTGGCGCCGTGGGGCTGGGCGCGGGAACGGGTGGTGCGGGGTGAGGAGGACGATCGGCTGAGGGTGCGTCCCCGGCGGGGGCGGTGCCGGGTCTGTGCGGTGACCCATGTGTTGCTGCCGGTGGCGGTTCTGGCTCGGCGCAAGGACACGGCGGCGGTGATCTGGGCGGGGCTGGTCGCGGGGGCGGCCGGGGCCGGGCATCGGCGGGTCGCGGACCTGCTGGGCCGTCCGGCCGGGAGGGTCCGGGGGTGGCTGCGCCGCCTGGCTGTGCGGGCTGAGGAGATCCGGCGGGTTTTCACCGTGGTCGGGGTGGATCTGGACCTGGATCCGGTGCCGCCCGCGGTGGCCGGGTCGCCGAGCGCCGACGCGGTGGCCGCGGTGTTGTTCGCCGCGTCGGCTGCCGGGCGGCGTTGGCCGGCCGGTGGCCTCGCCGTGTCGCCGCCCAGGATCGCGGTCTCGGTGACCTCCGGTGGCCTGCTTGCCCCGTCGACCGGGCCGATATTGATCAACACGAGCCGCCCCTGGCGGTAGATCCGCTGATCAGCGACCCTTTCCCGGCATGCCGTCTGTGGCTGCCGGAAAAGGAACGAGTCAAGGTCATGAGTTCTGTCGAAGACGAGCACGCCCGGCGCCGGGAACGGGCGCAGGCGGTCGCGTTGTTCCGTTACACCCTGATCCGGGATGCCGCCGATGCGTCGGTCTCGCCGCGCGAGCGCGGGAAGATGGTGCGGGCGATCGTCGCCGCCGAGCATCGGGGGCCGTTCGGCGACCCGGTGCGGGTGTCGCGGTCCAGTGCGGACCGGTGGATCGCGGCGTGGCGTGAGCGCGGTTTCGAGGCTTTGTTGCCGCCGGAGCGCCAGGTCACCCCACGCACCGATGCGGCCGTGCTGGCGATGGCCAAGGCGCTCAAGGCGGAGAACCCGGACCGCACCGCGGCGCAGGTCGCCAGGATCCTGCGGCAGTCCACCGGGTCGGCGCCGTCGGAGCGGACGCTGCAGCGGCTGTTCGTCCGGGAGGAGTTGGCCGGGCGCACCCGGCCGCCGGCCACGGTCTTCGGCCGGTTCGAGGCGACGCGGCCCAACGAACTGTGGGTCGGGGACGCACTGCATGCGGTGCACGTGGGCGGGCGTAAGACCTACCTCTTCGCGTTCCTGGACGATCATTCACGGGCGGTGGTCGGGCACCGGTTCGGGTTCGCCGAGGACTCGGTGCGCCTGGCCGCCGCGCTGCGCCCCGCTTTGGCCGCCCGCGGCATCCCCGAGAGCGTGTATGTCGATAACGGCAGTGCCTTTATAGACGCGGCGCTGCTGCGCTCGTGCGCGAGTCTCGGAATCAAGCTGGTGCACTCCACCCCGGGCCGCCCGCAGGGCCGAGGGAAGATCGAACGCTTCTTTCGCAGCGTCCGGGACCAGTTTCTCGTCGAGGTCACCGGCACCGCTCCCGGCCCCGACGGCTCCACGCAGCAGGGCCGACACTTCGTCGGAGACCTGCGGGAACTCAATACCCTGTTTACCGCGTGGGTCGAACGGGTCTATCACCGGACGATACATTCGGAGACCGGGCAGGCCCCGATCGACCGCTACGACGCCGGGTCGCCGGTGCGTCACGCCGGGCCCGGGGCGCTGCGCGAGGCGTTCTTGTGGTCCGCGCGCAGGAAGGTCACCAAGACCGGGACGGTGTCCTTGCACAACAACTCCTACGAGGTGGACCACCTGCTGGCCGGGATGGTCGTGGAGTTGCTGTTCGACCCGTTCGACCTGACCGTGATCGAGGTCCGGCACGACGGGGTCCCGGTCGGGACCGCTATCCCGCAGGTTATCGCCCGCCATTCCCACCCCAAGGCACGGCCGGAGACCCCCGATGTCGTGCCGGCGCCGACCACGGGGATCGACTACACCGCGCTGATCGCCGCCGAGCACCAGGCGCACCTGGCCGGGGTGCACCTCAGCTTCGCAGACCTCGCCGCCGGCAAGAGCGGACACGGACACGACGGCGGGCAGGACGCGTGAGCATCGAGAAACTGCAGGCGCACTGGGGGTTCACCGCGATGCCGTTCCGCCGGGACCTTCCCGCCGCCTCCTTGCTGCGGTTCGCCGCACACGCCGAGGCCGCCGCGCGGACTCGGTGGCTGGTCGACCAGCACGCGTTCGGGGTGCTGACCGGGGAGGTCGGCGCGGGCAAGACCGCCGCCGCCAGAGCTGCGACCGCCGGTCTCGACGCGAGCCGCCATACCCTCGTTTACCTGCCGAATCCCGCGGTCGGCGCGAGAGGCATCTACAACGCGCTGGTGACCGCGCTCGGAGAGACCCCCAGGTTCCACTACAGTTCCCTGATCCCGCAGGCCGCCGACGTACTGGCGGCCGAGACCGCCGAACGCGGACGCCAAGTCGTCCTGATCATCGACGAGGCACACCTGATGGACACCGGACAGCTCGAGGCCGTCAGGCTCCTGACGAACGCGGACATGGACTCCCGGTCGCCGCTGGCCTGCCTGCTGATCGGCCAGCCCACACTGCGCCGACGGATCAAACTCGGCGCGTTCGCCGCCCTGGACCAGCGGATCACCCTGCGCTACGCGATGCCCGGGATGAGCGAGAAGGAGACCAAGACCTACATCGCGCACCACACCGCGCTGGCCGGACGGGCCGACACCCTGTTCTCCGACGACGCCGCCGCGCTGATCCACCAGAACTCCCGCGGCCTGCCCCGGGCGGTCAACAACCTCGGCCTCGCCGCGCTGATCGCCGCGTTCGCCGCCGGGAAGTCCATCGTCGACGAGTCCTGCGCCCGGGCCGCGGTCACCGAGGTCGCCACCGACTGACACCAGGCGACACACCGACGATCCCGGCGACACACCGAGGACCAACGCCCTGCCCGGCTGACGCCGGACAGGGCGTTTCCATCACCACACGGCCGCGCTACCGATGTCGCCGACATCCTCAACTTCAACGTCGGACAACAGCGGCGCCGCGACGGCGGCACCGGTGCCCGCGAACGTGCCCGACGCACCCTGCTACGGACCCGGCCTCGCGGCCCTGGCGGTCTACCTGCTGGTCTACCAGCACATACCGGTCGAGCGCAGCGCGGAGCTGATCAGGGATCTGACCGGCGCTCAGGTATCGACCGGGTGGGTCGCCGCGCAACTGCCGAAGGCGGCCGGGATCGCGGCCGGCTCGCTGCGCCTGATCAAAGCGCTGCTCACCCTCGGGCACGTGCTGCACGCGGACGAGACCACCACGAACATCGCCGGCAAGCGCCGGTACCTGCACGCGGCGTGCACCGAGTCCCTGACCTTCCCGGGCCTTGCCCCGCGCTCGCGCGCCGGGGCCAACGGCCTCGGGATACTCCCGCGCTTTCGCGGGGTGATGGTGCACGACGCCTACTTCCAGCTCTACAACGGCTACCCCGAGGCCCGCCACCAGTTGTGCGTCGCGCACGTGGTGCGCGAGCTGACCGCGCAGGACGAGCTTTGTCCGCACCAGCGTTGGGCACGCCGGCTCCGCTGGGTACTGTCCGAACTGATCAAGCAGGCGGCCGCGGCCCGCGCCGCAGGCCTGCGGCACATCCCGCCCAAGAAGATCGCGGGACTCTCCCGCTCCTACGATCGGGGGGTTGCCGACGGGCTCGCCTCGCACCCGCGCACGTCCGAAACCGGCAAGCAGTCCGACGCCACCAACCTGCTCGAACGCCTACGCGACCACGCCGACGCATACCTGCGCTTCACCACCGACCTGCACGTGCCCGCGACCAACAACCTCGCCGAGCGCGACCAGCGATCCGTCAAGACCCAGGTCAAGATCTCGGGATGCCACCAGTCCGAGACAGGCGCCCGCAACTGGCTCGACGTGCGCTCCTACATCTCCAGCGCCCGCAAACACGGCCTCACCGCGTTCGACGCACTCCACCAGGCGATGCAAGGCACCCCGTGGATGCCACCGATCGCCCCCACAGCCTGACCAAGATCATCTTAGAAGTGAATGGTTACCTTTCCGCGAGAAGTTCTCCGCCGCGGAGGCAGTTGGCGATGTCGGGACGATGGTGGCAGCGAAGGACGCGCTCGATAACATGACGCGGCGAGCCTCACCCCAGTTCGTCGAGCAGAAGATGCACTTCCACCAGATGCGTATCCGCGGCGTGCTACTGGGGCCGGAAGTATCGCAAAGTAGCCGGATTGGCTTCGGTCCATGGGTCGACTTCGGCGAGTGCGGGATCGGCTTGGGTGACGATGTAGTCGAGTTCGGTCTTATAGCTGCGGCCTGTCTGGAGGGCGACCGGGGTGGCATCGTCAGGCAGTCGGAGGTGGAAGTTGATCCATAGCCAGCCTGGCATGACGTCGGTTATCGGGACTGTGCCGTGTGGGTAGGCGGCTACGACGCGGAAGGGTCGTTTGCGGAGGCGGACGACGAGGACGTTCGTCCCGGTGAGCACCAGGACGAACTTCTTACGGGTTAGGGCGACGGCGGAGTAGGCGAACAGCACGCCGATGCCGCCGAGCAGAAAGCCGACCACCAGGAGGGCGTAGCCCCACATGGGAATCGTGGTCTGTGTCCACACGACGACGCGAGGGCGTTCGCCCTTCGGTAGTGCGGGAGCGATCAGCTTCGCGAGTCGTACCTGGCTCTTCTTCTTTTCAGCCATGATGAAGCTGTCCCCATGCTAGTCCTCGGAGAGTGCCGCAGGATCTGCGGCGGAGAGACTCTAGCAGCGTCTCATAACCCTGCCTAGCGGTACCTCAGGTAACGTTCATACGTGGGGTTATCTGGCCTTTTGCGACTTCCTGGCGTCGGCGGCGCTTAGCGTGTGGCGAGTGGGTGTCGGGCGCGTCCGGCGAAGACGGGTACTCCGGCGCGTTCGAGGGCGTCGGTGAGGTCGGTGGTGGTCATCGGTGGTCTGCGTTTTTCGGCGGCCATGCGCCGTAGGGTGGCGGTGAGCTCGGTGGGGTCGCGTTCGAGGAGGGCGCACAGGTAGGTGTCGGGGTCGGTGGCGGTGATGCCGAGCGGGCCGAGCGCGGTGGCGGGGAAGTCGGCGAGGTTCCAGGTGATCAGGGTGCTGGCTCGACCGGCGGCGGCGGCCGGGTGGTGCAGGTCGTCGGGGTCGGGGCCTTCGAGTGTGGCGAGTAGGTCTTTGTAGTCCGTGTCGGGGACGCGGTTTTCGGGGAAGTGGTCGCGGATCGCGGCGGCGATGGCTGCTGCTGCGGTCGGGGAGCGGTGCTGTTCGCGCACGATGACGCGTTCCCACTCGTCCAGCAGTCGGTCGCTCCACAGCAGGGTGTGGATGCGGTCCTGGGACAGGGCGAACATCAGGTCCATCAGGGAGAACGGGAATAGGACGTTGGTGTCGGCCAGGACCCGGGCCATGGTGTGCGTCTTCCTGGGTCAGTAGGGAAGGTCGTGGTCTTCGACGATCTCGGTGATACGGCGCCGGCCCTCGGCGTTGCGTTCGCGGCGGGCCTGGAACTCCAGGACGTCGGCCAGGCGAACGGTGCGGTGGGTGCTGCCGGGCAGGTGCTCGGAGGGCAGTTCGCCCTCGTCGAGCAGTCGGGCGACGAACGGCCGGGAATAGCCGAGCAGCTGAGCAGTCTCTGCCGGGGTCAACCGGGTCTCCACGGGCAGGGCTAGCACGGAGTGGCCGGCGGCGAGGTCGTGCACGGCGGCCACGACGAACCTGGTAAGCGAATCGGGCAGGAGGATGTCACGCCCGTCGGGGCCGCGCAGGACCAGGCGGCTGTCAGGCTCGGCAGCGTCTTGCAGGGCTGCGATCAGGTCGTGATCGGCGGCTGCGTGCTCGACGCGGGCGGCGTGGGACAGGATGCTTGTGCGCGATACGGGCACCTCCCAGAGCGGATTGATATCGGTAATAAGTGTAAGTGATGGGTTGGTGACATCAACGGGAGCGTGGGCGTGAGCGCTGGCCCTCCCGTGTACCCGATGATCTGGTGCGAGCCGGAATCCTGAATGGCCGCTGCGCGCTGCCTGTGGAGCTGACCTGACGGCCCGCCTTGACCGAACTCGGCCCTGTAACCTTGGACCCGAGGCGAGCCACCGGACCGGCGGTGCGCCGAGACTTCGGCCGTCCGGCAGTGTCTAGCAATCGCTGGCGGTCAACGAGCATTTACGCCGATGGCACGCCAAAGTCCTGGGGTTGACAATCCAATGCGCAGGTCAGGAGGCTGTACGGAGCGGTCTGTAAATCCGTCGGCGTAGCCTACCCAGGTTCGAATCCTGGATCTGCCACAGGTAAGACTGCAAGCCCCTGAACTGCGGAAACGCAGCCAGGGGCTTCTTCTTTTGCCTTGGATTGTCCGCCTTGGACTGGGAGCGGACATGCGATCCGTCGCGTTTGACCCGTTTGGTGTCGGCCCACGTCCGCTGTCGGCTGGTCCGCGTAGCCCCTGCCAGCGGAAACGTGGCACGGTGCACAATTTGTGCAACCCGCGTGGGCCAGGTCGAGTCTGGTTGGTGCCAGCCAGCTACGGCTGTTTTTGCCAAATACGTGCCCAAGTTCCCGTCTCTTGCCACGTATGGCACGTTGCAACTGGGTCGGACCGCTTCCCCTGCGGGTCCGCCATTGCCGGAATCTAGTGGTGATTCTAAGACTAAATATCCTTGGATACGTTCGGATTTCTGGGTCACGAGTGGCTGGTCGCCTAGTGGACTTTTCCGGTCCTTGCCGGGCCGATGTTCAGCAAGATGTGATAGGTGACGATCAAGGCTGCTCGGCTTTCGTTCAGTCTTGGTAGACAAGCGACAACCGTGGGGCCCTGTCCGTCACGCCCACCTATCCAGTGAATACCGGAAGGGCAAGGAATACCGGAAGGGCAAGATTTTTCGTAACTAGATAGGTCCGCGTCGTGTTGCTGGTGGGCGAGTTGACGTGGTGTCATGCGGGCGTGGACGATGCCTGTCGTGTCTGCTGCATCGAAGCCCTCCGACGACGAGTTGGTGGTGTTGATCGCG